>Ga0209916_1001177_pt1 | contig 25804 bp, 17 predicted proteins | sample ThiBio_1000_plan_FD_183956 | JGI IMG/M metagenome (GOLD analysis project Ga0209916, IMG submission 183956) | Wastewater bioreactor microbial communities from Cape Town, South Africa - Thiocy_solids_2 (SPAdes) | ecosystem: Engineered > Bioreactor > Thiocyanate-remediating > Anaerobic-Aerobic ... | reverse complement strand
CACTATTTAGCCAGATTTAAGCGCAAAGGTAAGTGCTACAGCAAACAGATACACATGATTGAAAAATCGCTTAACTTACTTATGGCTAAGATAAACAATCAGCTATCTATGCTAATTTAACAATACCTAATAGCTTTGTCACAATCAACTAATTTCCCTATACCCTTCTCGTACATATACCCTAGATTGACTTGCGCTAAAGCATTTCCTGAAACTGCATCCCTTTCAATATCCTCCAAAAGCGCTAATAATATATCAGCTGTATCGGCTTGTTTTGCAAAACAAAGCAATAGATAAATATACCGCTCATCTTGACTAGCCCTCTCTTTTATTCTCTCCCATCTATATGGTGAAATGAGGCTTGCTAATAAGGGGGTTATAGTTCCCTTTAAGCATCGGCTAACTACTTCTTCTTGAGCCCCGGTATCATTATTATTAGCAAGCTCCGCTAATTTTTCTGCTTCCATCATACGATATTCATCATCCATATCTTCTGGGTTATGGTGCTGAATAATTTTTTCTATGTTAAGATTTTGTAAAAAACTCGGCAATGTAATCCCTTTTGTTACTTTTGGACGTTTGGTTGGCTTTTTAATAGATGCTTCCTCTTCTTTCTCACTTGCCTTTCCCTCCTCCAATATCAATAATTGTTCAGTTGGTGTTAATTGCTTACTGGTTAGTGGGGCTCCATTCTCTCTTGCTAACGTAGCTGTTTCTTCGGGCTCTTTCCTTTTATTATCCTTTTGTACTGTTCTCAGTGATGCACTAGCTAGTGTCAGCTGATTATCTGTGGTAGTTTGATTATCCGTTATAAAAGGCAATGCTGTTGTTGTTTTTTGTCCAACCAGGTTAGTGCTTTGAGTTGGTTTAGGCACGCCATCTCCACAACCAGAGGTACACATGACCAGCATACAACCTATTAGTATATCTAAACTTGGCAAAAGCTTTTCTAATATTGGATTACGCATATGCTATTATTTTTAGTTAATAATTTAATCATTGCAATTATTTCTTAACTCTTTAATTGATGCATAGTATCTCTTCTAAAAAATCATGATTACTATCGCCTAATATAATAGGCTTTTTTCTTGATTTATAATCAATATATAGCCGAATAATAAGCCATTTAAAGCTTGGTTAACTTACTAGATTTTACTATTTTAGTACAGCCGCCTGCTAGTATATACACATTATATTTTAACTATTTTTTTTCACTCTTTAAATCATAAATATGGCTATCAACCAAGAAAAAATCAAAGCACTCCAATCTGTGATTGACAAATTAGAGAAAAGCTATGGCAAAGGTACTGTCATGAAGCTTAGTGATGAAAAAGTAGTAGACATACCAGCAATATCTACAGGCTCACTTAGCTTGGATCTTGCTCTAGGAATCGGCGGTTTACCTAGAGGTAGGGTTATTGAAGTATATGGACCTGAATCTTCTGGAAAAACAACCCTCAGCTTACAATGTATTGCTGAAGCTCAAAAACAAGGTGGTATGGCAGCATTTATTGATGCAGAACATGCCTTTGATAAAAGCTATGCAGAAAAATTAGGTATAGATACCGAAAATCTATATATAGCTCAGCCCGATAATGGCGAGCAAGCACTAGAGATTGCAGAAAACTTGATTCGTTCCAGTGCTATAGACATTATTGTAATTGACTCTGTAGCAGCATTGGTTCCAAAAAGCGAATTAGAAGGTGAAATGGGTGATAGTAAGATGGGCTTACAAGCACGTTTGATGTCACAAGCACTTAGAAAGCTTACTGGTGCTATTAGCAAAACAGGTTGCATATGTATTTTTATCAACCAGTTACGAGAAAAAATTGGTGTTATGTTTGGTAACCCAGAAACAACTACTGGTGGTAATGCCTTAAAATTCTATTCATCTGTTAGGCTAGACATACGTAGAGTTACTACTATTAAAGATGCTGAAGGTAATATGGTAGGAAATAGGACTCGCGTTAAAGTAGTTAAAAACAAAGTAGCGCCGCCTTTTAAAGTAGTAGAATTTGATATTCTCTATGGCGAAGGAATTTCCAAAGTAGGTGAAATTATAGATATAGGTGTAGAACTAAACGTTATACAAAAATCTGGCTCTTGGTTCTCTTACGAAGGAAATAAATTAGCACAAGGTAGAGAAGCTGTTAAAGCTTTGCTAAAAGACAATCCAGAACTAACAGAAAAATTAGAGCGCCAGATTAAAGATAAAATACAACTTAGCACCAGTAGTTTAGTAGAAAAAACAGTACATGAACCTGAGCATGAGGAGAACGAAGAAGAAAGGCTAGAATAGGAATTTCAGTACATAGTATAATTAATTAAATAAGCATTTAATCATATTAGGCTAGTTATAGTAGGAAATGTATAGGAATTATATCATACAATACATAGCTAGCCTTACATGGTTTCCTCTTCTTATTGGTTGCTTATTTTTTTCTTTTTCACAAAAAACCCACATTAAATACACAAGCAGTTCGCCAAAGGCTATTCAACTCTACAAACAATCTTCTAAAGCTTATTTGGAAAAGCAGTATGAGAAGGCTATAGACCTGTTAAAAGAATCCATTAAAAAAGATAAAAAGTTTGTAGAGGCTTACTTTCAGTTAGCAATTATCTATAAAAACTTAGAAAAGTTTAAACAAGCAGAACAACTATTAGATAAGGCAAAAGTTTATATGCCTGCTAAAGACGCACACCTTCACTATAAAATATCTCATCTCTACTATAGAATAGGGGCTTATAAAAAAGCAAAGACTGCTTTTCAAAGAATTCCTACTGAAAGTGAAAAACCTAAGCTATTGCAATCTAAAATATATATCTTGCAACAAAACCTTAGTTTAGCTTTAGAAAAAATACAACACCCATTAGTATTTAACCCTAGAAAGCTTCCAGTACCGCTCAATCAGTTTGCATCACAATATTTTCCTGTATTAACAGTAGATCAACAAACCATTCTTTTTACTGCGTTAGTTAATCAGGCTGGTCGTTATAGAGAGAATATATACATAAGCCATAAAGACAAATTGGGTAAATGGATATTACCAACGTCTATCTCCGAACAAATTAATGGTATTACCAGTAATGAAGGTACTTGTACCATATCAGCTGACAAGAAAACACTTGTATTTACTTCTTGTTCGAGAGAAGGTAATTATGGTGTTTGCGACTTATATATTAGTTATAAAAAAGGAACAGAATGGACCAAACCTTATAACTTGGGACCACATATTAATTCCAAAGGATGGCAATCACAACCAAGTCTATCAGCAGATGGAAAAACGCTGTACTTTGTCTCTGAAAGAAAGGGAAATTATGGCAAAAATGATATTTGGAAAAGTACCTTACAAACAGATGGTCAATGGTCCAAACCAGTCAATCTAGGACCCGTGATTAATTCTAAAGCGCGCGAGGTATCTCCTTTCATACATCCAAACGGGCAAACATTATTTTTTGCTTCTAATAGAACACCCAGCATGGGAGGTTTTGATATTTACTATTCTAACTTAGTCAATGGTGAATGGACAGAGCCAATCAACCTAGGATATCCCATCAATAATCATAAAGACCAAGCTTCTATTTTTATAACCGCAGATGGAAAAAAAGGATACTATGCAGATGGTAAACGTAAAGATTGTAATTACCATAAAAGCTATATATACGAGTTTGATATGCCAGAGAACCTAGTACTTATGCCTAAAAGTAATATTGTAAAAATAAAAGTATTAGATGCAAAAACCGAACAACCTATAGCAGCACAAGTGGAAGTGTATGATATACATACAGACACCTGCCAACAACATTTAACATTAGATTCAGTTGACGGTGAGACAACTATTGTAATCAATGCAGATAAAGAATATCTCGTACATATTAGCAAAGACGGTCATTTGTTTGAAAATAAATACATTAGTTATAAAAATCAGGCCGACTCTCCTATTACACCAGAGGAAACAGTTGTACTGCAACCCATAGAAATTAATCAAACAAAAATTTTAAAAAATGTATATTTTAAATATGACAAGTATAGCTTAGACAAGAAGTCTTATATTGAGTTAGATCGGTTAGTCGCTTTCTTAAAGACTAACCCTGATATTACTATAGAACTAGAAGGACATACAGATCATATAGGCTCAGATGAATACAATCAACAACTTTCTACTAAAAGAGCAAAAGCAATATACGAGTATCTCCTTCAAGCTGGCATTGCTAATGATAGAGTAAACTATAAAGGATATGGAAAAACACGTCCAATAGCTCCCAACGATTCACATGAAAATCGGCAGCTTAATAGACGCGTAGCTTTTAAAATTACAAGCCTTAAAAACCGTTAATAGCTGATTATCCATATACCCTATGTATTAAAGACTTTTATGTTATCTAAAAAAGGGCCATCTAACAATTTATATAAAAGCTAAGATATAGCTTTAACAAAGCAACTTATAGTCGGTTGATAAATGAAATATGAGGGTTTTCAGCTGAGATAAATCTTAGTGCGCGTACTTCTTATGATTAAGCTAATAGACCTACTGCTAAACGACTGTCAGAAAAAAACAGAGCTCTATTCTACACAATTGAATAGAACTCAAGAGACAAATGGTATTTAAAACATAAAAAAGTTGGTTAACTTTTGTAAAATAGCAAGTTTAGGTATTAAAATTTAATCACTTTACCAAGTAACCGTTTTACAAGGACTATGATACCAATTACTTACACTGCGCACACATTTATTATCTTCCTGATTATTAAGGAGTATGAGAGGCATCGCTTTTAGAGCTAAAAAAAGATGTTGTAACTCAGTTATTTATCTCATAAGAGTGCGCAATGTAGGCAATTACATATTCTGTGACAAGGAAAAGAGCTTATTGCCAAAGTAGCATATACACAATTTTTATATATGATGCTAAACTTTATTGTCAGAAAAACCCATTTTATAAGCTACCTCAACCCTTCCTTGTTTAATATTTTCCAGCTTAGATTTTAACCTTAAGCGCCTATCTGCACGCAGGTAGTCAATATGCAGCTTACCATATAAATGGTCATATTCATGCTGCACAACACGTGCCAGCATATCCACTAAGTCTTCTTCTTGAGCTTGCCAATTCCTATCAAAAAACTTAATGCGTACTCGTTTATTTCTAGGCACATCTACATAAATACCAGGTATACTTAGGCAACCTTCTTCATAATGGGTTATTGTATTAGGCTGGTATATTTCCAGAATAGGGTTAATATATACCTTTCTATGCTTATCTGGCTGTATCATTCCATCTCCCACAAATGGGCTCACATCCACTATAAACAGCTGCATAGATTTACCTATTTGGGGAGCGGCTAAACCTACTCCTCGGGCTGCATCCATGGTGCTAAACATGTCTTCTATTAACGTTTTTAAATCTGATCCTGGCTCGATAGGAGCTGCTGTCTGCCTAAGAATATTTTCTCCATAAGGAACAATAGGATAAATCATATATAATGGCGTTTATAACTACTTAAAAAAGATTGTAAAATAATTGTGGCACTCAGCTTATCTAAATTTTCTTTGTTACGCCTATCTTTTTTTTTAAATCCTCCTTCAACCAAGCCAGCAGCAGCTAGTTTAGAAGTATAGCGTTCATCATGCTGAAAAATTTGCTGATTAAGGAAATTTTTACGTAAGAGCTCAATAAAATGACGAATAGCAACAATAATAGGAGCATTTTTATCTTTAACATCTGTGGGGTATCCCACTACAAAAGCTTCTACATTTTCTTTTTTTACATATGTCTGCAAAAAAGTTAAGGTATCATTGGCAGCAACTGTTGTCAAGGGGCTTGCAATAATTTGTAATGGATCTGTAACAGCCAGGCCTACCCGCTTAAGTCCATAATCAATAGCCATAATTCTACCCATAATGTATACTAAGTACCTAGTTTAGTGGATAAAAATATAAAAATATATAATTAGCCTTAATACTTATATAACCTTTATACATTAAAATAGGTCAAAACTAAAATACTCACACAATTATCTTAGGTTTTAACACTTATATAGATAGATGAAAACTCTATTCTTGTTTTGTTTATATATACAAGTTTGCTTTTTTGTATGCTTATATCTTTTCAAGAAATGCTTTTCCTACCCATATAATTCTCAAGTAGATATATATAACTTTTTATAGATAAAACTAAAAATACATTTGTGAATAAAACTAGCATATATAGCAGAAGCTTTTTATTAATAGAAATTAAAAGCTAAAATATTTATTTTTCTTGCTTAAAACATATAAAAGGCAAAAGGGAAGGGCTCTATGTGGGCCCTTCCCTCTTATCTTTTATACAACTAATAATTTCTATTACTTATGAGTTCGTACAGTAATAGAATTCTATACCTTATTGTTTTTTAGTATCTTTAGTGTCTTCTAGATTTTTCTGGGCTGCTTTGGTTTTTTCTTGTGCTTGTTGTAATACTTGTAATTTAGCAGCATAATCTTTTTTGGTCTCATCTAATTCTTTTTGAATAGCTTCATTCTTTCCTCTAGCTTCTATTAGTCTTTCTACTACTTGTCCCAAAATTCTTCTACCTGAACGTTTTATTATAGTTTGTTCATAAATTGGCTCAGTTAAGTTTTTATCTTTGTTATATAATTCAATAATTTTTTCAATTAGCTCATCATTAACTTTATCAGTTGGTATATGAATTTGTTCAATAAGTACATCTTTTACTGCTTTCGTACGTTTTTCTAGATTTGGCGCAGTAGTATTTCCTAAAGTAAGTTTCTTATCTTTCAATTTTTTAAAAACTTTGTCAGCTTCCTCTTGGGCCTTTTCTTGTACTGCTTTTGCTGAGTCTAGTTCTTTACTGGCTTTTTTAATGGCTTCTTCCTGCTTTTTTTCTTCCTCTTGCTTCTTTTCCTCTTCTGACTCTGGAGCTTTTTTATACCAGACTAAATCTTTTCTTATAGTCTTTCTTCCACACACTAGTTCTAAAGTAACTGCAGAAGTATCTCTACCATTCTCTTTATCCACTGCTAAAGTAATTGTAACTGGATCTGTCTTGCCTACCTTATCAAAATATGGTCTTAAGAGAATCTGTGCAAGATTTTCACCTACTTCATCTACTTTTCCCGAATTCAATGTAAAACTAGCACCTTGCTGATCTCCATCTTTAGATATTATTTTAATAAAAACATCTTCTGTACTTATCTCCTCGTCGGCGTTATTACTAATAGTAACCTTTACTTGTTGTGTACCGTAGAATTGATTATTATCAAGCTCTGTCAATGTATTGAGTTCTATTCCAATTTCGCTTTCTTTTTTATTCCAAATAACTTCCAAAGGAGTTCCTTTTAATTCTCTATTTTCTCCATTTATTTTAAAGAACGTTATTGTTACTCTAGTTTGTACCCTACCCTCATCTGGCACTATATTAAATTTTACATTACCCTTCTCATTAATACCTCCTTCTGCATCTATTTCTGAAAAATTAAAAAAATGCGTTAATTTTGCGGTGAGACTGGGAACTGTTTTTGTTGTAGATTCACCATTCTCATAGGCGGAATAAGATACTTTCCCTTGTTTGGCCTCCACTTTCAGTTCAAATCCTTCTAGCAAACCATATAATTTTGCATCTTCCTTTGAAAAGATTACCTCGAACTCCTTATCACCATTCCCAACTAACTCTTTTTTGTCAATGCTCATAACTAAATCTCCATACACATGAGGTTTACCACCACACCCTCCATCGCAAGAGGCAACGCTAAACATGACTAGTAAGCTTAAAAGCTGGCTTAGTATTAATGACTTTTTTGTTTTATTTAATGACCGCATAAATGATAATGATTGATTTTTTAGATTTTTATTTTTTTAATGAGATATATGCTGCTATAAAGGCAATGACCTGACGCGCACAATGAGCTTCAAAGTTAACCTACATTACAATAATTTAACAATTTTAAACAGAAAATATAAGATTATTTACAATAAATATTACTGTATGTTAGGGTTTCCTTCTGTTTCCGTATTAGGTTCACCTTCTCCTGATATAGCAGCCCGCATATTAGTATCTGCCTTTATATTTTGCATACGGTAATAGTCCATTACACCGATATGTCCACTTTTTAAAGCAGCTGACATAGCCTTAGGTATTTCTGATTCTGCTAAAATAACTTGAGCCCTAGCCTCCTGAGACTTAGCACGCATCTCTTGTTCTACTGCCACTGCCATAGCCCTACGTTCTTCTGCCTTAGCCTCTGCAACTCTTAAATCAGCATTTGCTTGATCTATCTGTAATTTAGCACCAATATTTTCTCCTACATCCACATCAGCTATATCTATAGACAATATCTCAAAAGCTGTACCTGCATCTAAACCTCTTTGCAGAACTAATTTAGAGATTTGATCAGGATTAGCTAATACCTCTTTATGGCTGGCCGCAGATCCTATAGAAGTAACAATACCTTCCCCTACCCTAGCCAATATCGTATCCTCACCAGCACCCCCTACCAATTGCTGTATGTTAGCACGTACGGTAACCCTTGCCTTGGTTACTAGCTGAATACCATCAGCAGCCACAGCAGCTACAGAAGGAGTATTAATAACCTTAGGATTTACAGAGATCTGTACTGCCTGAAAAACATCTCTACCAGCTAAATCTATTGCGGTAGCTTGCTTAAAACTTAATTGTATGTTCGCCTTGTCAGCAGAAATTAATGCCCTAATAACAGAAGGTACATTACCGCCAGCCAGATAGTGTGTTTCAATTTCTGAAGTAGTCACCTGTAAACCTGCTTTAGTAGCTGTAATCATAGACTCTACAATAACACGAGGAGGCACTCTACGAATACGCATAAAAACTAATTCAAATAAACTTACTCGTACGCCTGAGAATAAAGCTGTGATCCACAGATTGACAGGAAAGAAATATAGGAACAAAAGAAATCCAAGCAATGTGGGTATCCAGAGTGCAGAGTTATTATACAAATATGTCATAAAACAGATTTTAAAGTCGTTTTTAAATAGTATTACTTTAAGTATTAAAAAGCAATATAGTGAAATGCATTAAAAAATTTCAAGAATTACTTTTATCTTCGCACACATCAAGAAGCGTACTTCCACAAAAATACTTTCTTGTGTTTAATAAAGGTGCGCTTAGAACTATTTTAAATCTCTTAAATGTACAAGTGTTAGACATTTCTAGATGTACTTATTAAATCAATCTTTTAATTGGCTACTTAAGCAAAGGCTAAGTAGACTGCAGCATGCTATAGAAAATCCTATAGATATGCAAGCTACATTGCTACATACACTTATACAAAAAGGAGCACAAACCGAGTATGGGCAACAATTTAGCTATCATACAATTGCCACCAAGCAACATTTTAAAGAACAAGTACCTATATGTACTTACGAGGAATTATATCCCTATATAGAAAAAGTCTTACAAGGTAACGTTAATGTGCTTTGGCCCACACCTATTAAATGGTTTGCCAAATCTTCAGGAACTACCAATGACCGTAGCAAGTTTATCCCTGTGTCTACAGAAGCACTTAAGGAGGGACATTATAAGGCAGGAAAAGATATGCTTGCTATTTATTTATCTAATCAAACCCATAGCCAACTGCTACATGGAAAAAACCTTGCTATGGGTGGCAGTTTATATACCAATAGTTTTTGCCCAAATTCTGATACAAAATATGGTGATGTATCAGCTGTCATCATGAAGAACCTTCCTTTATGGGCAAAGTGGGCTAGCACACCTGGTCTAGACATAGCATTATTAGAGAATTGGGAAGAAAAGTTAGAAAAGTTAGCACAAATTACTGCACAAGAAAATATAACTTCTATTACGGGCATACCTACCTGGTTATTAGTCTTATTAAATAAAGTACTAGCTATCAAACAGGCAACTAATATTGCCGAAGTATGGCCTATGCTAGAACTTTTCATTCATGGTGGCGTTTCTTTTACCCCTTACAAAGATCTATTTAAAAATATTGCCTCCCCAAACATACATTATATGGAGGTTTATAATGCTTCAGAAGGTTTCTTTGCTATACAAGACCAAATAAATAGCTCTGAACTCTTGCTATTAGTAGATCATGGAGTTTATTATGAGTTTATACCTATTGAAGAACTTGACACTCCTCATCCAACAGTCATTGACTTAGGTGACGTTAAAGTAGGACAAATTTATGCACTGGTCATTACTACTAATGCTGGCCTTTGGCGCTATCAAATTGGCGATACCATTAAGTTTACGTCAACCGCACCTTATAGAATTAAAATAGCAGGCAGAACCAAGCATTTTATTAATGCTTTTGGAGAAGAATTGGTTATTGATAATGCAGATATGGCCATTGCTGACGCTTGCATACTCACAGGTACTACTATTAGTGACTATACAGCAGGCCCAAACTATATATCTGATAATAAAAAAGGCCAACACGAGTGGCTAATTGAATTTGTACAAGAACCAACCAATTTAGATGAATTTACAGATATATTGGACCGAAAGCTACAGGAATTAAATTCTGATTATGAAGCCAAACGTTACAAAGATTTTATTCTTGCAAAGCCAGTTATAAGACCTGTACCTAAAGGCGTATTCTATACTTGGATGAAAAAGAATAATAAGCTAGGAAATCAAAACAAAGTGCCTCGGTTATTTAATTCAAGAAAATATTTAGATGAAATATACCATTTGATTCAAGACAATGTTTATTGATACAGACAACTGAGCCATGTTTGTATATCAGATGTTTTTTAAACTTAACTATTTTATAAGCTATATCCATGATATAAACTATATTACTTAATTAGTCAATATTTAACCAAGAGTTTAACTCAATAATAAAGCAATTTTATTTAAATAGAAATTGTATTTAAGAAGCTAGCTAACTTGTTGATTAAGGGGGTATCTACTACTTTTACATATAGCTTATCAGGCTAATCTATCCTATGGATTTACAAGAGAATATTTCTTTACAATCATTAAATACTTTTGGGATTGCTGCCACCGCACGCTACTACAGCTTGGTTAGAAGCCAAGCTATGCTCAAGCAATTATTAGATGACAGCAATCTACGTTTTTTACCAAAATTAACCATAGGAGGTGGCAGTAATATCCTTTTTGTAAAGGACTTCGACGGGTGGGTTATACACATGGATATAAAAGGGATAGAAAAACTTGGAGAAGATAATAATCATATATGGTTGCAGGTAGGCGCTGGTGTAAACTGGCATAGTTTAGTTTTATACTGCATAGGAAAAGGTTATGCAGGCATTGAGAATTTATCATTAATTCCGGGTACAGTAGGCGCAGCGCCTATACAAAATATTGGAGCTTATGGAGTAGAATTTAGTGAGGTATTTGAATCCTTAGAAGCACTTGAAATAAGCACAGGACTTGTTAAAAAGTTTAATAAAGAAGCTTGTGCTTTTGGTTATCGAGATAGCATATTTAAAAACAGCTTGAAAGGACAATACATTATTTTACAAGTAACATTACGCTTAAACAAGCAGCCCACTTTTCAGACAAACTATGGTGTTATACAAGAAGTTCTAGCTTCCATGAAGCCTAAAACCTTATCTATTAAAGCCATTAGTGATGCAGTTATTTATATTCGCCAACAGAGACTTCCTAACCCAGCTTATATAAGCAATGCTGGAAGTTTTTTCAAAAATCCTATTATCGACCAAGCTAAGGCTACTCTACTTCAAAACAAATATCCTAATATACCAGTACACATTTTAGCAGACGGTTATGTCAAGCTACCTGCAGCTTGGCTTATAGAACAATCTGGTTGGAAAGGATATAGGCACAATGCGGTAGGCGTACATTTACACCAGCCATTAGTTATTGTTAATTATGGAGGAGCGACAGGCAAAGCAGTATACAAATTAGCACAAGCAATTCAGGCAAGCGTAGCCGAGAATTTTAGTGTTATGTTAGAACCTGAAGTTAATATTATTCAATAAGGAAGGTAACTATCAGATTGTAGATATATTGTTACAATTTGATTGTTGATATGCCTCTACTTTTACCCCAAAAGACTCTAAAAATTCTAATCCTTCCTCTTTAGATAATCCTTTATAAGCTGCGTAAGACTGAACATAAACAACCCTTTTAATGCCTACTGTAAAGATAATACGTGCACAAGGCAAACAAGGCGATAAAGTAATATAAAGGGTAGCACCTGTTACGGCAGCTTGGTTACTTAAGGCATATAGAATAGCATTTTGTTCTGCATGTATAGCCAAAGAACAGCCACCTTTAACATCTCTAGGACAACCTATTACTGGCCATTGCTCATCACAATTGTAAGTTCCAGCTGGCGGACCATTATAGCCAATAGAAATAATACGTGTATCTTTAGCCAAAACAGCGCCAACTTGCAATTTTACACAATGAGATCGCTTAGCTAGCTGAAGCGCTAATTGTATAAATATATCATCAAATTCAGGCCTATTCATATGCTTGATATTGTAGTAATTTCTTGGAATTATATCAGACAGCAAATATAGAATATAAAGTTTAAAATTTTTTCTTACTTTTCCCCTTAGTGCGTGGATTCTAGATTACTGTTACTGGACAGTTTATCAAACATTCAAGGGGGAGCCTTACTTATGTATCTAATTGATAGACAACATGTGCAGCTAATTAATTTGCGTATAAGACTTCACTTGATTAGATAAATAAAGCTACTTTATTGTATTTTCTAAAAACATAATGCATGTAAAGCTACTTACACAAACCAAGCATACTCCATGCCAGCATATATGTTATACATTAAGGAATCAGCTTTTTTACCGAATAGGATTTACTTAATCAGTCCTTTACGTTTAAGAATAGTTTCAACAAATTTAACTTCATTTTTACTATTAAAAATCTTGTAAGGTAGGTGTATCAGATGAGCTTTATTGATAACTAATAAAAAATAATCTTTTCCTTGATTAGCCCTTTTAATTTGCTCCCAAGCTATTGGCATACCACGCTTAGTATCAATTTGTATAATGATTTGCTGACTAGTAAGTTCGTAACCCAAACGTTCAAAAACAATTTTATTTTCTGCTAGCTGAGTAACTCCATAAAACTGTATAAGCCAAAATAAGAAATAGATAATCAAACCTACAGTTGGAATAACTACGAACCATACTGACTTTATGAAGAAAGTAATTGATACTATTCCTATAGCAATTAGGAAAACCCACCATTGCTCACGGATAATATTTTTAAGTCCTAAAAGCATGTAGGTACGTATAGGAAGTTTATATTTCTTGGTGCGTACAATCATAGACTACAAGTTAAAATCTATAGCAATCAGCTATACTAGCCATGGCTAGGTATTTTTACGAAAAATAAAATTAAATTCAAATCTAGCTTTTTTATGATAAAAAATAGAATTTTATTAAGAATTTTATTGTAGCCTACTAAACAGTAGCTAGAATTTATTTACTTAAAAGTTCGCTTAGTTATTCGCCTTTTTGTTTATTTATCTTATAGCACAAGCAGCCTTAATTTATAGTATATGAGACATCTATTATACCTACTTTTTACTGTATTTGTATTAAGTAGTTCTCAAGCACATGAAATAGCATTTCCTTCTAAAATAACTGACAACAAAAGCTTAGCTCCTGGAGAAAAACTTACTTATAAGGTCCATTATGGTTGGGTAGAGGCTGGTGAAGTAGTAATGCAAATAGATAAAAAGGTACACGTAGTCAATGAAAAGTCCTGCTATAAAATTGATGTGTGTGGGGAGTCTAAAGGAGCACTTTACCTATTTTTAAAAATGAAAAACCATTTTGGGAGCTATCTAGATACAGCGAGTTTAATACCACAACGCTTTTACCGGAACATTCAAGAAGGAACCTATAGAAAAAATGAAAAAGTAAATTTTGACCATACAAAAAAATTGATAGTAGTAGAAGAGTTAGATAATACAGAAACACGTGTCATTAGAAAAAATGAATATGGAATTTATGATAATGTACAAGATATAGTAAGCACTTGGTATGTATTAAGAAACTTAGATTTTAGCACAGTTCGGGTTGGAGATATCCTATATAGTCCTGTCTTTTTTGATGATATTCTGTACGAGAAATTTAAAACTAAATTTTTAGGCAAGAGGACCATTAAAACTAAACTAGGTTACATTAATACATTAGTAATAGCGCCTTTGGTTCCTTTTACTTCAACTGGCAAATCTATATTTGCTGGAGAAAATTCAGTAGAATTATTTTTATCTGATGATGAAAACAAAATACCTATTAAGATCAAAATCAAACTTTTAGTAGGAGCTGTTGAGATAGATTTAATAAATTGCAAAGGGCTTAAGCATCCTTTACCAATTAAAAAAACGGCCAAGACTAAATAGCTAGCTTTAAAAATACCCAATTGTATTATTGTAGATAGCGATATAGAATAACATCACTATTAAATCCTATCAACCTTACTTATAAAGTGCAACTTACTTTTCAGCAAAAATAAAAGATAAGAAACTGTTAAGTCCTTTTTTAAGAGAAACACTATACCGTCATAAATACCCGATCATGAATGTGATTAATACTCGTATATCTTCAAAGACCATTTGACGTTCTCTGAGAGCCTGCCAACAGTTATAAAAGACTGAGTTTTATCCTAGGAAGGGTTCTAAAAATCTTCCTAATTCAAATAAGCTTTTTAGTTAATCTTCATGTAGGAGTAGCTAATAGATTAGCAGTAGGCTGCGTACGTACGACTCTCCCAAGCTTATAGGATGGAGATACAATATAAAAAATAGCGCCCCATAAGGCTATCTAGCCCCACCTTGCCGATAGATACCTCATTTAGTGCTCCCACTCTTACTAAGACTTTGAGATCAGTTTTATATCTATCATACAAGCCTTTTAAAAAGCTTTTTCAATGTTTATCATCTTAGGCTTGCTACGTCTATTGTACTAGCTGTAAGATGCGAATAGCTTTTAAATAGTATTTCATGGTGATCTATGTTCCCCCACTTATAGTAGTTAAAATTGATATTAGAGTCTTTGCTAGACTATAAAAGCGTGGTCTTTCCTACTTGTCTCGTCCCAGCTAGGAATAACATTTGACGGTAAAATTAGCTCCACTGCGAAAAGGCATTTCAGCCAGAAAAAATAGTTAGAAAGCTAATTCTTCATTGTTTTGTGGTGGTCCACTGATCTATGCCATTTAGACAAAAAAGGGCCTATGTTTTATAACATAAGCCCTTTAATTTTACCTATAGTTTTATAAAACTACATAGTAGGGTTTAGCTAGCCTGGACCAAGATACTCTAATAGGGCAACCAGTTTAAGCTTAGTTTTTACTGATAACGTTTTTTATCACTAAATTTCTTTTTGCTAAATCCCCTATTAGAAAATTCTGGAGCAGCTTCAATACGCCTAGAAGACGAAAAATTTTTTTGTCCTCCCTTCTCTTGGAAGCTTCTTTTTGTTGAACCGGAATCTTGCGAGCGAGATTTTGAAAACTCTGGATTCCCACCATAACGAGAAGGAGACGAGCTTTTCTGAAACCTGTCTCTTTGTGCCCCTCTTGGTGAATTTGCACCTTGCGAGCGTGATCTTGAAAACTCTGAACTTTCGCTATGCCTAAAGGGTGTAGAACTTCTTTGAAATTTATCTCTCTGGAAATCTCTTGCTGAATCTGTACCTTGCGAGCGTGATCTTGAAAACTCTGAACTTTCGCTATGCCTAAAGGGTGTAGAACTTCTTTGAAATTTATCTCTTTGGAAATCTCTTGCTGAACCCATGTCTTGTGAACGTGATCTTGAAAATTCTGAACTTCCACCATTTCTAGAAGATGAAAAACCCTTTTGAAATCTATCTCTTTCTGAGCCCCTTGATGAACCCATGCCTTGTGAACGTGATCTCGAACTGCTACTTCTCGAGTTACGATTACGAGAACTATCTTGTTCGCCGCTTCGTTTGGATTTGGCTTGATTAGGATTCAGTAAATCTTGAATAGCATTCCACCTTTTACGGTCTTGAGAAGATACAAAGCTAAGTGCAAAACCTTTAGCACCTGCACGCGCTGTTCTGCCTATACGGTGTACATAGTCTTCTGGAGCATGTGGAATATCGTAATTGACAACATGTTTTACATGTGGCACATCTAAGCCACGCGCAGCAATGTCTGTAGCAATCATAATCTGATGACGTCCTTGCCTAAAAGCACGCATTACGCGCTCACGCTTAGTTTGTCTTAAGTTACCGTGAATAGCACAAGTATTATAAGCCTCTTTGTTTAAACGAAGCGATAAATTTTCAGCATTATCTTTTGTTTTCACAAACACCAGGATAGTACCTTCTCGGCTATTTAACTGAGTAAGCAACTCAGTATATTTATCATCTTCTCTAATTTCTAAAATCTCTTGCGTTAGATTTTGTGCGACAATAGACATTGAGTCAAATTCATTCATAAAAACTCGCTCAGGTGCCTGCATATACTTTGCAGCTAACTTTTCAACTTTAGGTGGAAAAGTAGCAGAAAACATCAAAGTTTGTCGCTTAGTAGGTAGCTGACTAACAATTTGCTCTAATTGGATCGAAAAGCCCATATCGAACATACGATCTGTTTCATCAAGTATCAAAAAGTCTATATCTTTTGGATTAAAGCTACCTCTTTCTAAATGGTCGATGATACGACCAGGTGTACCAATAATAATGCGTAAGTTAGATCTTAGCTGGGCTAGCTGTTTATTATAAGGTTCTCCACCTATTAGCAAAGCCGTTTTTATAAAAGGTGTCTTAAAAAGAAGTTGGTTAACGCTGGTAGCAACTTGCTGTGCCAACTCTCTAGTAGGGGTTAAAATAAGCCCCACACTTGTGGGATTTGCTAATAACTGGTTAACTAAAGGCAGAGCAAAAGCTAATGTTTTTCCAGTACCAGTCTGAGCTGATCCTAGAATATCTTTTTGTTTTAATGCTAAAGGTATAGTTTTTGCCTGAATCGAAGTCGGTTCTGTAAAACCTAATTTATCTAGGGCTTGGGTAAGTACTGGGGAAAGCCCCATTTCTTGGAAATTAGTCATAGTTTTGAATGTATAATATAATAATAGTTAAATGTCCCAGGCATAACTTATTTATTATATCCATTCCTAGGACTAAAGTTTAAAAATTGAATTTTATAATGTTAACAAACGCCCACTAAATAAAAGGCTTAAGCTGACAACATACTTTATGTATAAGCTTTGCACTTTTCATATATTGGCTATTTAAAAGTTTCAACAGCAATCATATTTTAAGTTACCTATAATCTAGCAAGCATAATATATACTATAAGGCTACTTATCTGCTTCTTGAAATCAATTAAGCATAGGTCAGATGCAAACTTAGGAGGCTTTTAAAAATCAACTTTAACAACCATTTCCGTTTATTTACAACAGAGAAAGCGTTAATAATTCATGTTAGCCTTTACAAGATGAGATAAAAGGTAGTATCACAGTCAATTCATCAATCATATTTAGACCCAAATAAACAGCTTATTTTTCAAAAAAACTAATAAAGCTATTTTAATTTAAAAACCATGCCTATACCAGTGCAAAATAGCCCTTAATGTTTTTTGCTTTTTATAACCTATCTGCTTACTTATTTAAAAATTTATAAAGCTGCTTGGCATAGGACTTGTTATAGATAAATCATAAGTATACTCAGCATAAACATAAGTGGTAACTAGAATGCATTTAATTTTTTAAGCTTATCCACATATAAAGCCAATTACCCTTTAAAAATAGACTATATGTAAGCTACTATATTGCAATAAAACCTTATTACCGAAACAATAAATTACCTACACCAAAACTTTCAAGTCCTTTATTTAAAAGGCAATAATTAATTTTATGCTTATTTGTAATGCATAATTATTTTTCAATTAGAGTTACAGATAGCTAAATAGGTTTGCAGACGCTTGATAAGGTTGGTGGAGTTAATTACTTTTGATAAGTTATACTTTTGCTAATAGCGTTTACCCTACTATTTAATTGTCGGGATGCATAACTATTGCCTGGTCTAAAGCAATTAATCCATATATGTTATAAAGAAATGGGAAAACTTACTGAATTAAAACCTTTTTCAAGTTTAATTGATATACTACAAAACGAGCCAAATACCTGTATTGACATAGTTAAGCAATGTCTAAACAATATTGTTAGCCAGGCAGATCTTAATGCATTCGTTAGGACTTATGATGGAGAAGCTTTAACAACGGCTGACCAAGTTGCAAAGAAACTCCATGCTAAAAAAGCAGGCAAAGTAGCAGGCATGGTAGTAGGTATCAAAGACTTGCTATGCTATCAAGACCATCCTGTACAAGCAAGCAGCAAAATATTAGAAGGTTTTATTTCACAGTTTAGTGCTACTTGCGTGCAGCGCTTGGTTGATGAAGATGCTATTATTATTGGCCACCAGAATTGTGATGAGTTTGGCATGGGGTCTTCTAATGAGAACTCTGCTTTTGGACCTGTACGGAATGCCATTGATACTACACGTGTACCAGGTGGTTCATCAGGAGGGTCAGCAGTAGCTGTACAAGCTGATATGTGCCATGTAGCCCTAGGAACAGACACAGGTGGTTCAGTAAGGCAACCAGCAGCTTTTTGTGGTATTATAGGACTTAAGCCTACCTATTCTAGAATTTCTCGTCACGGTATGATTGCCTATGCATCCTCTTTTGATACGATAGGTATTTTTGCTAAAGATATACGTGATTGTGCTACTGTACTAGAAGTTGTTGCAGGTGCTGATACATTTGATAGCACTGTATCTAAACAACCAGTTCCTCATTATAGTGATTATTTAACTTTCAGTAAAAAAGCTAAAATTGCTTATTTAAAAGAAACATTAGCCTATACAGGTCTACAAGACGAAATTAGATTACACACAACTGCTACTATGGATGCTTTAAAGCAAGCAGGCCACCAAGTAGAAGCTATCGACTTTCCATTATTAGAATATGTACTACCTACTTACTATGTACTTACCACTGCTGAAGCTAGTGCTAACCTAGCGCGTTTAGATGGCGTACGGTATGGGTATAGAAGTCCGTCTGCTAATACTATAGAAGAACTTTACACTAAAACGAGATCAGAAGGTTTTGGACAAGAAGTACAAAGAAGAATCTTGTTGGGTGCTTTTGTATTAGGGGCCAACCATTATGAGGATTGTTATATAAAAGCGAAAAAGATAAGAAGATTGATAAAAGACAAACTACAAGCTATTTTATCTGATTATGATTTTATTTTACTACCTACTACGCCTAGCACTGCATTTAAGATAGGATTTAATGCACATGATCCTTTAGCTATGTATTGGGCAGATGTGTATACAACGTTAGCATCTGTGGCAGGACTACCAGCCATTTCTATTCCTAATGGTACAGATCAGCAAAACTTACCTATAGGCCTACAAATCATAGCCAATAGCTTTGAAGAAACACATCTGCTAGGTTTTGCTAACTACATTATGCAGTTACCCAAAAAGATTTAATTGAGTTTGGATATTAACAGGAATGGGTACTTCCTTTTCATTTAAGCTTACTTGGACCTGGCCTAGCAATGACTTGAGAGGTTGTATAAAACAATACCCTTGCTGTTCATAAATAAGCACCTCTCCTACCATTCCCAAGCCGTATCCAGCAATAGTACGCTGGCTTTCTTTAGGTGATTCGTACAAAGGAAAAGGCTGCTTTTTACGAAAGTAAGCATCCTGTAAATTTTGTATAGGATTGTCCATGGATAAGGTGCTCAGATTGGCGTAAATAGCTTTCCTACAGGCATTGAGCTTTATGCTAGCATCCTCAAAATAATAAGGCATGTGTAAGCTTTGCTGTTTCTGCTTGATAGTAATACGTTCTGGGATATTATATGTAGCACTTATATATTCTTCGAGTGCCCTAGCTGCATAAGCATCTTGCAGACATTGCAAAACCACTGCAGCACGTGCACCTTGCTCTAGCCATCTGGTATAGATTCGTTTTTCATTAGCAATACCCACTTTTATTATATTGCCTCCAAAATATGCTAGATAAACAGCATGGGGCTGTAAGTTATAAGATTGTTGTTGTTGTGATAGTTGAGAAGGAGCAACTCTGTAAAAAGCCGGATTAAACTGAATAGACTGGTTACAATTAGAGCAATATAATGATTTACTACCAATCTCTTGTTGATTAGGACAAGGTATAGATCGCTTAGTTGTTAAGTCAAAGCCTCCTATACAATATTTACTTGCTAATATGTTAAGACTTATATAAGCCTCCCATATAGGCACATAATGCCTTATTGTGGGCTGGCTAGCTATCTCATCCAATTGCAAGCATGGTCCTTTGCTACTATGATAGCTATAACCAGAAAGGATATACATAGGCTCTGCTTTTTATAATAATTATATAGCTTTACCCAAATATATCCTTTAATCATATTAAATTCCAACGGGGAGTCATTTATCTTCTAAGTAAGCTACCGTCACCTTGTTAAACTCTTTATGAATAGTATTAGGAATTAATAAACTATAAAGTATACTGTTTTGTTTAAATATAAGCTACTTAGACTTTTGCTCCTTTTCATTCAATTCGTTCATAATATTGAAAAAATCATCTGCTGCTTTAGATGCTCTGACTTGCATATGCTCGTTACCATTTGTAAGATAAAATCCTTTAATAAGGGAACATATTTGTCCAGCACCTTGAATAATTTCTTGTATATTTTCAAGTGTATACCCTGCAGTCTGAATTGTTTGCTTCACTGTCTGCAGCGCTTGTTCAGCTTTTACCAGTATAGCTTCAGCAGTTTTCTCACTCATACTGTCTATAGATGCATACATTTGTTGAATATGTTTACTAATTTCTTCTTCAGGATTATCAAATTCGTTGGAACTAATATGTGGTTGTAAATTGATTTGATTAACAAGTTCACCAAGTATTGCAACTTTAGAAGAAACCTCTTTAGTTTTTTCTTCAGGCTTAGAAAATAAATTCTCAATGTTTAGTATAACCTTGTTTCGTCTAACCTTATCATCAATAGATTTTAAAAAAGAAGTCTGCTCATCTCCAAAGTATTCACTAATCTCTACACTTACAATTCCTAGCCGCTCAGAATCTAGCTCTACTTCTTCTATAAGCTTTTTAATTGTATCTTTAAATTTTCCAGCTATTGCACTTACAACTTTTATAGCGTTGTTTTGAAATACTTCAAATTCTTGAGTAATACCTTGGCATTTGTACCTTGCTTGAATAATTTGTTCCTTAATAGACTCTTTATCATTACTAACTAAATTGCTAATATTATTAAGTAATCCTTCACTAACTTGTTCTATTATCTTACTATTACCAATAGAAACAGCATTTTGTAAGAATTGTGTAGCGTCTTTTGCTATTGCCTCATCAACATTAATATCTTCCATAACGATTTGTTCAAACTTAGATTTTTGAACAGTAAACTTATAAAGATCATCCTTAACTTTTCCTAGAATTGCAGTAACGTCGCGTTCCAGTACTTTTTGAGACTCACTTGAAATATACTCATCCACATCAGCTTTAATCTTCTCGGCAACTTCTATAATTTTAGTTTCCACTTTATCTCTTTCCTCAGTTTGTATTTTAGGGTCAAGCCTATCTATTAAATTCGCAGCTTTTTCTTGAATACGCGTGGCTTTATGTTTATATACAGTAAGCTCTTGCGCTTTCTTACCCCATTCTGCGTAGTTTACTTTAAGGCTACCATCATATTGCAATGATAAGTAGGTATCCTTGTCAATTTTATTAAACGCTACTCTTAAACTATTAACTTCTTGTTCAAGTCTCTTAAGTGTTTGCTCAAACAGTTGCTTATTAATCCAAGTAAACTTTTCACTATATATATGTTCAGGGTCATTCTTATGGTATATTTTTAGCGTAAAGTTAGCTGTATATTGTTCTTGAGATAATTTACCTTCCATATTTAAAGCCATGACTTTAACCTTTTGTGTAAGTTTTGAAGAACCACTTTTCCCTAGTACCTTATCTAATGTAGTATTAATATTATCTTCGCTAACATTTCCTAACTTATAGCAAACTCCTTTATCATGAATGATTTCGACACGTATTTCGTCCATTGGTACAGCTCGGCCTATATTTTTGATACGTATCTCAAGCTTTGCATTATCTTCCAACCTTGTGTTTGATTCTGTAACCTGTAAACTAACTCCCTCTGCCTTCCAAACTTTTGACTGTTTAGCCAACTCTATATCACCACGTTTTACCGTAACAGTGACTTTATCCTCATCAATACGATCTATAGCCTTATTTAATTTAAATCGAATGGGTGCGGTGGAGGTATTTTTAGCTACTTCGTCAATCCCAATTAACGTATCTAAGCGTCTTATAGACCTATTGTTTGATGTAGCGTATTCATATAATTTATTTAGTGCTTCTAAACTAGGACTACGAGGCAGTGTTTTTTTTGACTCAATAAGGCTAAACTGAGTACCTTTATCACTACTTAGTTCTATTATAAACTCCTTGGGATTTACAGGCCCTACAGCATTAGAAAGTGTAAAGCTGACCTCATTATTACCTACATACAAATTATTTGAGTCTTCTATTTTTAATTGATCCTCTTGCCAATCTATATGAAGAGGCATTCCTTGCTGTGTCTTTTTATAATAAAGGAATAAGTCGAACTGAGCTTCTTTTGCTTCTTCTGGCTTTACATAAAGTGATATTGTATTTCCTATTCTACCTATATTAACACTCGTTAAGGTATCAAGCTTGTGTTTACTTACAGGAGATTTTGAAAGGAAGCTATTATTGTTACTTTTTATATCTATCCATACATGCTTGAGGTCTATATTGTCTGAATGCCTGCCGATTGGCGCTTCTATAGTAAAATTTAGCATACGATTAGATCCTGTTAATAAAATGTTGCCTGTTGCAGTATCTTTAGACACTAACTTCATTGCAACCTCTTTTGCTTCCAAAGTCTTTAACTCTGTTGCCTGGTTAATAGATTTACCATCATACAGTACTCCGAATTCAAAAGTTGCCTTGTCTGCCTTCTTAAAATCTACTAAAAGACGTCTTTCCTCTGTTGAAGTATTAGGAGCTATGGTTACTTCCTGAGTCACAACTTCTTTCTTTTCTTTTATTTCTTTTAATGTAACCTCTTTCCCTTCATTATCTTCACTTACATTGGTGTATTTTATCTTTACTTTTTCAGCCACATCATTACCATTATTTATAATAGTATATATAATATGCCCCTCAGTAGGATCATAATGCAGCTTATCTATTCTTAGGTCCACATTTAAAGGTGTAAAAGTATACAACTTCGGAGTGGTTTGCCCTCCTTCATAAATTAGCGTAAATTCAATATCTGCACTTGAATTGATACCAAAGTCTAATTCTTTTAGCTCTGTATGTATTCCTTTGGCGCCCACAGCTATGTCTCCTAAATCTTTTTTTTCAACTTTATCTTTTATAAGCTTCTTTCCTTGCAACTTGACACCCTCAGTTTTTCCGACGTATTGTAACTTTATTCCCTTAGCAGATACAGTGCCATTATTTTCTATGTTGCATGTAAGTACACGTGACTTTCCTTTCTTACGTTCTATACCTAAATTGAGCAACATACCTTGTTCCCAACTTACTGTAACAGGATTACCTTGTGCTTTTTCTTGGTAGTATAGTTGAATGGTAAAGCTAGCTTTAAGATCTTTTTTAGCGTTTATAGTTAAAGTTTTTTCTAATTCCTGATTACCTGCTATTGATGCCAAGACTATTTCATATTTTCCCTCATCTGTAGTAGGTGCAGCACCTTCTATTGTAGCTTGAGAACCCTCAGTTCTATTTATAATTAATTTAAGTTGGCCCGCGCTAATAGAATTAGTGTTAGGATTATATAATTTTAATTTGATATCTTTATTATCCCCTTGTATTTTGTTTGGAGTCTCCTGTGTAAGTCTAAGTTCCTTATAAGCATTCCAGCTTAAAGCAGTACCATCCACTAACTCACCCTGCTCAGTGAGCAACTCAACCTTATATTTTAACTCTGTAGCTTCCATATCAGGCACTAATTTCAAATCCACTTGAAAGGATGTTCTGTAATCATCTAAACTAGTCCTTTTTGTAAAATGAGTTAATGTTTCTATTATTTCCTTTGCCTTTTTTAATTCATTTTCGGCATCCGTATAATGTAAATGAGAAGCTATACCCCCTTCCTGCTTTTCAAGGCTGACCTTTAATTTAAATTTTTCTAAATCAACCATTTTATCAGGCTGTGCTAACTGAAAGGAAATTGTTGTTTTTGTAGCATCGCCCATGAGATTACGAGGATTTACTTCCATAGTCAAACTACTACTTCCTCCCATTTCACCATTATCACATCGGCAAGAAACAGTGTTTAAGATAGGGAACAAGCTCAATAAATAGCTTAGAATAAGATAACCCTTTAAATTTTTTAATTTGGTTAACATAGAAATAAAACAGTTATTTGAGGATTTTTTTTAAACTCTTTTTATAGATAGGTAGCTTATTATAAAATAAGATATTTAAGGCAGAATAGCTACCAAGAGGCGAACTTTTTATGTAATCAACAGAAGGTATAAATATCAGATAATCTATTTATGTATCTTTAAGATAAACGCTAGCATTTAAGGTAAGGGCGAATATATATAGTATGGCAGTAGTGTAAAAGTAATGCACAACCATAATTTTTGTTTAGACGCATACTTAATGTGCACATAAATTGACAAGCAGAATCAGTGCTAAAAGATTAAGTATTTTTTAAAGATATTTGTAGTAAGCTTAACCACTTCTTACATAGCTTGCCATTTCTTATACCCATATAAACTATATTACTATTACAAGTAGAAATGAGTAGGAAGTACGATAGAGAGAACTACTGGTATTATTACATCAAATAATTTGAACAGATTAAGGGGGGATAGCTTTATAACCATCCCCACATTAGGTTTAATTTATTTATGTAACTCACTCACATTATTAATAAAAATAAGTAACACTAGTTAAATTAAACTTCTAATATCTCTGTTTCTTTATGAGTTAAGAGGTTATCAATATTATGAATATGCTTATCAGTTAAGTTTTGCAGCTTTTCTTCTGCTCTTTTGATAGTATCTTCAGAAGCACCATCTTTTTGCAGATGCTTAAATGTTTCCTTAATATCTTTTCTAATATTTCTTATGGAAATCTTACCTTTTTCTGCTTCGTTTTTTGCTTGTTTTACCAGATCTTTTCTACGTTCTTCGGTGAGTGGAGGAACAATAATCCTAACCACTTCTCCATCATTTTGTGGATTAAGCCCTAGCTTACTATTAACAATCGCCTTTTCAATTTCCTGAATACATTTTTTCTCCCATGGCTTAATAACTAGTGTTCTTGCATCTGGAGTAGTAATAGCTGCTACTTGGTTAAGCGAGGTCATAGCACCATAATATAAAATACTAATACCATCTAGCATATCTGGCATAGCCCTTCCAGCACGAATTTTACTAAATTCTATTTGCGTATGCGTACAAGCTTTTTGCATCAGCTGATCGGCTTTATCTAACTGCTTTTGAATTTCATCCATAATAGTTGTCTTTAGTAATAGAGTTATATTTTTAGACCTGTTTATATGTTAGCTAATATAGTCATTTTTTAATTTTGATAAAAAATAACCCTACTAGCTAAACAACCTATGTCCTCTTAGAGGCTGTCTAAAAAGGTAAAAATGGGTCACAAGAGCCTTTTAAGCATAAGCCTGATCATAACAATTTTAATATGCGTTTCAGAAGACTTGGGATTATGCTCATAATCTTTAGCTAATCTC
>Ga0209916_1001173_pt1 | contig 25896 bp, 17 predicted proteins | sample ThiBio_1000_plan_FD_183956 | JGI IMG/M metagenome (GOLD analysis project Ga0209916, IMG submission 183956) | Wastewater bioreactor microbial communities from Cape Town, South Africa - Thiocy_solids_2 (SPAdes) | ecosystem: Engineered > Bioreactor > Thiocyanate-remediating > Anaerobic-Aerobic ... | reverse complement strand
CTCAGTAACGCCATGTCTATCACTCCAGATTCCCCTGCGATCAACCAGCAGGGGTGGGTTCAAACATGGGTCACTTCTCAATGGAAAAACCGCCCAATCCCGGGTCAGTTCTCGGCGGAAATCAACACCCTACGTTCTGCGTGTCCGAATGGTCGAGCAACTCGGCAACCGTATACCTGTCCTTGCCGTCGTCGACGGCGCGTTGGGCCAAGGTGATCCGGAACCGTTTTGCGTTCGTCTTCAGTCCTGTGAGACGGCCAAGCGTGTCTCTCAGTTTGCTGCCCACGAGCTGAGAGTTCATATGATAAAACAGCTCTGGCAGGCGGCCCTTATAGCTCGCGATAAACAGGGGCCATTCGCCATCCGCAACCTCACTGTCGGTCTTCAACGCTTGGTTCTCCCCAATCAGGAGTTCGAGAAGTCGGCCGACCTGCTTGCTGCAGTACCTCGTTTTGAACGAACCCCGTGTCCTCCCGCTCTGCTGTTTCGCGCGGGGAATCTGCAGCGCGTAGAAGCGAGCGCCACTGGCATCGGTACTCACCGCGAGGTCTTTCTCCTTTAGCGCGGCGATCTGGATCGGCCGCGCACCATAAGCTAGAAAGAGCCACGCCATCGCGTATGTCGGCAGATCGATGTCGCCGCTGACATAGGCATCGTTGAGGGCAGACTGGATCGATAGAAGTTCGCTGTCGCTAAACGCGCCTTCTTCGGGATTGCGGGTGCGAATCGACGTACCCTTGATGTTACCCTTGATCGTGGAATCCCGGAGAAAGAGGACTGCTTCGTTGGAGCAGACGCCATACCCAAGCGCCGCCATGTCAAGGAACAGGATGCGTAGAACACCCAACTTCCACTCAGTGGTCACGTCGAGTCGGCTCTTGTAGCTTATCAGGTGGTGCAACTCGACAAGCTCAATAATATCATTCGCCGTAGCAAGCTCTGAGCGATAGAACCCCCAAAAACGCTGCCAGATATTTCGAAAATGTGCGTCCGAAGATGTCGTCGCGTATCGTATCAGGGCAAGCTTGAGCCGATGTATCGTCTGCTTGCTCAGCTTCTCAAGTTGGCTGAATCGAAACGTGAGCTTACCATGGGCCAAACTTTCAACAAGCCATTCATCTGACCTTGGATCGAATACTACACCGTCTTTCGTGGTTACGGAGGACGGAAGCGGAGGAAGGCCATCAAGTGGCGAAAGCTTCGAAGCGGCCCTCATCGCTCACATCCCAACTTCACGGTGTTGAATGTCCAAGCGGTCCTGCATCTCGACTAACACCTCGTTTGATCGCTTCCGGACCGTGCGGCGAAGGTAGGCTTCTGCGGACTCTTGCCGACGCCAGCCCATCAGCCGGGCGCGCCATTTCGCCTCCTGGTCGCCAGGGACGCCTTTCTGATCCATCGTGTCCGAGAATGCGTCGTTCCAAGAATGGCGCAGGACGTGCGCTGACAGTTTCTCGGGCAACCCGGGAACGCGGCGGCGCAGAACCCTCATGAGTTTGTTCACGCTCGAGAGCGACAGCGGCCTGCCCTCGTCGCAAGCGACGATCAGGAAGGAGTGCTTTCGCGCCCCGGCGATCTTCGGCCGATGATGCACGATCCATTCGTACAAGAGGTCGGTCAGACGGCCGTTCAGGGGCAGGAGGCGCGCCATTGTCTTCGAGGACGGCTGCACCGTGCGGGGATCGTCAGGATCGTCCGGCCGCCGATGTACAGTGACGGTTCCGTTGGACCCAAGCTTGAAGTCCTCGATCCGGATGCCAAGCAGTTCGCCGCGGCGGATTCCGAGATCAAGCAGAAGCCTGATGATCAAGTAATTCCGGAAGCGGACCTTCGGCTCAAAAGGATTTTCCGGGTGATCCGGCTCGATGACCGCGCGCAGGCGGATGATCTGATCTCCTTCTAGCCCTTCGCGGCCGCCAACGTCCTGGGGCTTTGGCTTCTTTATGGCCTTGCATCTGGACCGGAGCCACTGAAGGCAGTTGTCGCGGACGCTGCTGTAGTGACTCCACCTTTTGGGCCAGAGATGCAGCCGGGAGAGATAGTCTGCGCTCGTGTACTCGATGAAGGAGTGAATGGCCGTCAGCCGATTTCGCTTCTCGACGAGGTTGACGGCGCGGCGGTTTACCTTGGACTTGTGGGCATCGAGGCGTATCACGTCACCCGCTAGGTTCGGCAGCTCGGTGATGGCTTCCTGGAGGTACCTCCCACAAAAGGTGTCGAGGTCCACAACTTCGGTTAGGGTGAGGAGTGCCCCGGTTTCGAAGCGATCCTGCAGAGCCACACCGCGAGCGTCCGCCCAGAGGTACAGATACATTAGCGCCCGAAGGTCATTGTGAAGCGTATTCGGCTGTGTCCCCGCAGGGCGACGCTTCGACATCACCCAATATGTCGGTGCTTGAAGAGGTAAGCTCGTTGCGGACTTGACGAGAAACGGCATGCGTTCTCCGTCAGTGAATTTCGACCAGCGGACTGCGTATGGGTTCACCATTCTGACCCGATCCCGCCCTTTAACTTCTGGCTTATGGTTACTGACGTTTGGCATCATAGACCTCTACCCGGAGTTACAATTTCAAGTTGTTTTTTTCTGAGACGATCCGTCGATAGATGGTTAGCCTAAGCATGCCGATCGGAGATTGACAAGCCAGTTTCCTCGCCACTCAGTCTCAAACAATCGTTTGATATTCCTATATTATTTCCTCAATATTGGCGTCCGCAACCGGTGCACGAATCCTTGCAAAGAATTCGCTCTCCCAGCCGAATCCTTCTACTATAACGGGTGAATCCTTTACGCATCGCTGCGCGTCGGGGCCTACCGAAACCAGGATTTCAGGGGATTCATCACCCGTCGCAAGAATTCGTTGAGCATTCGGCACCGCGTTGTGGAACGTCTGCACTCATGACCGTATCAGGCTGAAATCAGGGGGAGCCGAGGCAAGGATTCGGCGTGTCTCAGGAACATTCCTGTGGCCTCTAAAAAAAACTCCATAAAGAGCAGGTGCTTGCTTTCGATGGGGCCTCCCAAAGTGCCACATCGAGCCTTCGAACGCTTGATTGTATCCCTTGGCGCGGATGCGCGGCGAGGCTGGATACATACGAACGGTTGTGGATGAGTGGCGCTGCGCCGACAACCCCCGCTTTCGGACGTATCCCGCGGCGCGTGGGTGTTCGAATGTGGATCACCAACCCACGCCGCAACCTGGAACATCCACCAAGCCGACCCGGCTCGGAAACGTCAACAGACGATTGAACATTTGCAGTAGTCAACGTACGCCGCGTTCCGCCAACCCTCGTTTGGCAGGTGCGATCGGACAGGCTCCAAAACGAAGCCTCGAATCAGAATGCAGACCCGAACGCCCCTTCAAGGAGCGGCCATCGGAAGCAGCGCCGCGTCTCAAACAGAATCAAGCTGGAGACGCTGGCAGGGCGGCTACAGCGCAATGTATAGGCGCGCCGCCCTGCCAGCTTGCCTTGAGCGTGTCATCAAACAATTTGCGGCGATAATTTACAGATCCGAACCATTCCGCCCTATCTTTGGCTTTGGCCAAGCCGACAGATCAAGAGTGCAAGAAAAAGGCTCCATGAAAACAAAGCCCTAGTGCAATAAAATTTACAGAATCTTCTGCGGTCGACTCTAGAACGGTTCTGTGCGGTGAAGAGTGTAAAGTAGCACAGCAACAATTTGATATTACATCAGAAATACGAATCCCCAAGACCATATTTGTAAACTCGACCTTTGTAAACTGGCACCTCTTTCGGCATCGTCACAGGGGGATTGGAAAGGCCATGCGGCGCAGCCGCGTGGAAATTCCAATTCACATGTGGCGATCAAAATGCCACGGCAGTGCCGCTTCCATTTCGGTCCCGAATTTAGCACCGCGCGCGACGCATCGGGGTGCCGTACGCCAACGCGCGCTCATGAGCTGCCTGCTGCTGCCTCTCATGCTGCTTGGTGACGACCGCACGGCTGCTCGCGCGCCGGTCTGGCCGACAACCTACCTGCCCGGAATCTGAAATCCGATCTTTTGGACAACGCCCTTGCGAACACGCATCGAAGGGCCGTGCGATTTCGTCTCCGGGAGGAACTCGACGCCAAGCTCCTCCAACGCTGCTTGGACGCGCAAGCTGATCTCGAGCCCCACCGGCTCGCGTGCTTCGATGCGAACGATGGAGCGTGTGCTCACCTTGGCCTTTTCGGCGAGGTCGCTTGGCGTGATGTCCAGGAGAACGCGCGCGGCGCGGAGAAAGTCGTAAGATGCCTGCATGCCAAAGTTTTAGCCGCAGCGGCACTCGAAAACCAGCTTCTATGCGAATAGGCGTCATATCGCCATTTCAGGCGTATGGACGCCTCAACTTCGACGCCGTATGTCTGTCCCGCTGATTCCAGCGAATCGCAAGGATCCGAATGCAGCGGATCCTTGGGGACAAACGGAGGCTTGCTGATGCTGCTGTTCAACCAGCATGACGAACCCGATGCCGACTTCGTGCGTCAGATGGAGCGGCTCGCCGCACTGGTCGCTGACGTGGAACGCGTTCATCGTGGCGTGCCGCCGGAAGCGATGGCTGGTGATGATGCCCCGATTCTCGACCGATGGATCCTTGGCAAAAGAGCGGTGCCTTGCCTCGCCGGCCTGTCAACGGGTCATCCCCTGCTGCCCGGGACCAGTCGGCTGATCGGCACGTCGGACCTGTGGCTGCTTTCGAAAGACCAGGGCTGGGCGCGGACGTTGTCGCGCTGGTATCGGCTTGGCCGTCCCGCCGAGCGTTCCGGCCTCAATGCCTGAGCCGTGGCCATGAGTTCCAACGATTCTCAGGATCGTCATTTCAGCCGGCGGCTGAAGGCAGCCGTCGAGGGCTTGCACCTGCCGAGCGAGGAGGAACTACTGCGGGGCATGAGCTTCTTCCGGGGCGACCTCGGCGAGGATATCCGGGAATATGCCGAACGGCTGTGGCGACGGGTCAGGAAGCGCGGTGATCTTGCATTCGCGTCCCTCGCCGCTGCCCTGGAGGAATTGACCGTCGAGCAGAGTGACGACGGCGTGCGCTCCCTGGTGAAGGCCCTCGATGGCGTGGAAGAGGTAAAGGGCGTCCCCATCGAGGCATGCCGGTTGCGGTGCCAGTTCTATCTCGCCTCCTCCGGAGATTCGGATGCCGCCGCATCGATCGCAGGCGAAGCGGCAACCGTCGCGCTGCGGGACATTAATAACCGAGATGATCTTGGCATGGCCGGGCGAGCATTGGCATGGGGTGTGATGGCGCGCACACTCGCCCATGCGGTCAGGGTCGACGGTCTCTATGCCTCGCGCCGATCGCTGTCGCGCATGCTGCAAGGCTACGAACGCGATTTCGCGGGGGCGATTAAGCGTGCGTCGAAAAGGCGGGAGCCGGAGGAGGAATCTCTTGTCGAAAATGATCTGTTGGAAGTCGAAGACGGCGAGACGCCTGACGTTGTCGATAGAGACGGGTCGGTCATCGTCTTCACTTCCGTCGGCAACGATGCCACGTCGGAAGGCAAGCGCATCGCCAAGGAATTCGAGGCGTTCGTGCAGCGTCGCTTGCCGTTGCCCGGCACTCCCGACCTTGCCGCCATACGGACGCGGCTGATCACGGAGTTCCCCTGGGTAGTATCGATTGTCGACGAGATGCTGAAGGGGCTGGTCGGCCGGGATCATGTGCGTTTGCGGCCAGTCATCCTGCTTGGGATCCCCGGCTGCGGCAAGACCCGTTTCGTAAGGCGGTTGATCGAGGAACTCGGCGTTCCCTATGAACTGGTCTCCTGTGGGGGTTTGAGCGACAGCGCGCTCGGGGGCACAGCGCGCCGATGGTCGTCGGGCGAGTCGAGCCTCGCCGTCATGGCCGTGCGTCGCCATGAATGTGCCGGACCCGCGATCCTTCTCGACGAGATCGAGAAGGTGGGCACCAGCCGCCACAACGGCAATGTCCATGACGTGCTGGTCGGGCTGCTGGAGAAGGAGACCTCCGCCCGCTGGTTCGATCCTTACCTCGAATCGAATTGCGACCTGTCGCATCTCTCCTGGCTGATGACAGCGAACGAGGTCGAAAGCGTTCCGGCCGTCCTGCGCGACCGATGCCGGATCCTTCGCTTTCCGGAACCCGGGCCGGAACATCTTCCGTTCCTGGCGAGCCGCATTCTCGAAAGCCTTTACCTCGAACAGGGGCATGACCCGCGCTGGGCGACGCCGCTCGAAACATACGAGATAGAAGCCCTGGCCCGCGCCTGGACGGGCGGATCGATCCGCAAGCTGGAACGTCTCGTCGAAACAATCGTGGGGGCCAGAGAACGGCACCGGGAGCCGCAATGATCGTCAGCGTACCGCACGCGCTCCAACGGAGAGAGAATCAGGGATGACAGCGACATCGCAGGAAACGTCCGGACTGAACGACCGCCTTGCGCGGCACTTCGTGCGGCGGCTTCGCCGGGAGGCCGAGCGCCGTGCCGTCGATGCAACCGTCGAGGCAGGCTTCCTACGCGAAGAATTCGTTGATAGCGGCGGCCGTGTCCTTCAGGTCTTTCATCGTGGAGAGGGCCTTCCGGAAACCTTGTCAGGCCAACAGGTCGCCGCCGCGCTGACGCGCCAGAGGCGCAGGCTGGATAGCGAAGGCAGCCATCCGGTTCTCGGCAATGGCGACCTGTTTGGCGAGGACAACGGATCCCGACCGTCGTCATCAGCCTCCGCCACGAAGAATGCAGTCGAGCCTGCGTCTCCGGGCAGCCCTGTTTCGGCAACGGAGATCGTGTGGGCCGTGCGTGAGGCTGCCGAACCGCCCAGGGCATCCGAGGTCGCATGCCTGCTGCTCGTCGCGCAGGCGGTCGCCACCGGGAAGCATGCTGAGCGCCAGCTACTCGGTGTCCTGCGCCAGCGGCAGCCGATCATCGCCATCCACTGCGGGACGCGGCATTTCGAGACCTGCTTCCTCGATCTCCTGGGGCGCGGCTTGATCCTGCCGGGAGAAGTCACCCGCTGCAACGGCTACGATATCGATCGGCGTAGAAGCTTCTATTTCCCGAGCATGCCTGCCGCAAAATGGCAAATCGTCTGTTTCGCCGGCAAGGATCGGGACATGGAGGGCGAGGGATGGCGCGTCGGCCAGGCCGCGCAGGCTTCCTATCCAATTCTTGTCGTTTCGGAACGCGAGCGGCGGGTTCCGACAAGGCTCGTCGCTGCCGCGCAGCTCAGGCTCGATTGCGGCGACCTCAATGCGGGGATCGTCAAGCAGACCATCGAGGCGGTGCTGGGCGAGCGGCCCGTGGAAGAATTGGACGACATCGATTTCGGCAAGCTTGATCTCGCCGACCTGTCGATCGCCATTCGGCCGGGCGCGACGCCGTCCTCGGCAGCCGAGACCCTGCGCATTCTTGCCGCCGATCCCGATGGCGAACCGCCGAACGACAACGAAACCGGAGATTCGGCAAAGTCCAGGGATTCGACAAGCTCGAGTTCGGGATCGAGCCCCTCTGGGCGGCGTGGCAAAGACCACGTTTCCGGAAGCGAGATCGTCCAGCCGAAAGACATCTCCGGCGCGAATGCCGATCGCTTCATCGAGCGTATCGAGACCTTTTCCGGCTGCGCCGAGGCCCGCGACTGGGCGCTTTGCTTGAAAGAAGATCTGCCGCTCTGGCAGGCGGGAGAACTCCACTGGGAGGAGATAAGCACCAAACTCCTGCTTTCCGGTCCTCCAGGCACGGGCAAGACCATGTTCGCCCGCTCGCTCTGCAACTCGCTACAGATCCCGATGTTCTCAACGTCGATGGCGACATGGCTCGAGCCTGCCTATCTTGGCGACGTCGTCAGGCGCATCAAGCGGGCCTTTGCGGAGGCCGTCGCGCACCATCCGGCGATCCTGTTCATCGACGAAATCGACGGTATCGGCCGCCGCACCGATTTTACCCGAGACTATGCCGATTACTGGAACGCTCTGGTCAACTGCCTGCTCGAACTTCTCGACGGCGCGGCAAGGACCACCGGGGTGATCGTGGTCGGCGCCACCAACCACCCGGCGATCATCGATCCGGCGCTGCTGAGATCGGGCAGGCTTTCGCCGCACATGAAGATTGCCCCGCCTGACGTTACCGCGCGCATGGGAATCCTGCGGCACCATTTGGGCGGCGATCTTGACTCCATCATCGCCACCGCGCCGAAACCGGCCGTCCTGGCATCGGAGGACGATCTTCGCAGCTTTCTCCACGCGCTGCCCGACGCGGTGCTGCGCGACCTCGCCGCGAACGGAATCGAGGACCTTGCCTGGAAGGGAACGCCATGATCCAGCCCGACACCGCCACAGCCGACCATGCTATATCCAGTGGGACCACATCGGACGAAACCGCCATCGAACGCGTGCTTCGTCCCCTCGCCCGCAAGGCTGGCGGCATGACGGGTGCCGACATCAGGGAAGTCGTCCAGAACGCCAGGAGAAAGGCCCGGCGCGAGAAACGGCCCGTCACCTATGACGACATCGAATCCTTGCTTGTCGGGACGAAGCAGCCGCGTTCGATGCCGCTGCTCAATCGCATGGCCGTCCATGAGGCCGGCCATGCGATTGCCCGCCTTTATTTCCAGCTTGGCCCGATCATCGAGATCACCATCGAAGCGCGGGATGGCGGATATGTCCTTGGCGCGTTCAGCCAGGACGAGCAGACCGAGGAATTGCTCACCGTCTTCCTCATTGCGCACTTGGCCGGCCGGGCGGCAGAAGAGGAAATTCTGGGGTCTGCAACGTCAAACTCCGGCGGCTCCGAGCAAAGCGACCTCGCCCTTGCCACCGGCCTCGCGCTCGATATGGAGACGGTGCTGGGGTTCAGCCGCAAGTGGCCGCTGCTTTACCGCAAGTCCAAGGACGGCGCGGCAATCCTTGGCACGGACCTGGAACTCGCCCAGCGTGTAAATGCCCGGCTCGCAAGCGCCCACAAGGCCGCTCGCGATATCGTCCACAAGCAGAAGACGGCGCTTCAGTTCCTGGCAAACATCCTGTTGGCGGAGGAAACGCTGGAAGGACCGGAACTGGACGCAGTGCTCGAACAGGTCAGGCGGAAAATGGTCGACCTTCCGGTGCGACGATGACGTAGGCAAAAGGATTCAACCTGAGAAATCCTTGTCAACAATTGCGCGAATCCTGCGTCGAGCGTGTTGCGCCGCAGCGTCCGCAAACGGACGTCCGGCAAGGCCACGGCCGTCCATTACCATCGTCCGTTCCAATTGATCCCCAAACCGGTTCAATGACCATGAAAATCTGGCTGCTCTCCGACCTGCATCTCGAATACGCCGACCTCCGTCAGCCTCTCGTCATTCCCGACGCCGATGTCTGTGTCATGGCCGGGGATCTATGCCGCGCTCCAGCCAACGGCGTGCATTGGCTGGCCACGCACATCGCCCACGCCATGCCCTGCGTCTATGTCGCGGGAAACCACGAATTCTACAAGGGCTCAATCAAGGAAGGACTCGAGGACGGGCGGGCGGCGGCGGCGCAATTCTCCAATATCCATTTCCTCGAAAATGATCTCGTCACCATCGACAGCGTTCGCTTCATCGGCGCCACGCTCTGGACCGACTATCGCATCGAGGGACATCCGCACGTGGCCATGTTCCATGCCCGCGAGCGCATGAACGACTACAAGAAGATCGCCAGGCAGCACCATCCGTGGCAACGCTTCATGCCCGAGACGGCGTACCGGATGCACCAGCAGTCGCGCCTGTTCATTGAAACCGCCCTCAAGGTCGATCCGGTGAAGACAGTCGTGGTCACGCACCACTTGCCACATGCTCGATCTGTCCCGCCAAGATTCCAGGGCGACCTGCTCAATGCCGCCTATGCATCGGACCTGTCCGACGTGATCGAGAACGGCCGCCCTGCGCTTTGGGTGCACGGTCATACCCATGACAGTTGCGATTACCGCGTTGGCGACACGCGCATCGTCTGCAATCCACGGGGCTACGACGATGAGAACGACCGGTTCGAAGCTGGAATGGTGATCGAGGTTTGAGGCTGATGAAGGGGAGAGATTGGGTCGAAGCAGCCTCTCAGAAACGGAGCCGCAGCACAGCAGCTTTGCGCCCTAATTTCCGTCGTTCAGAAATGCCGAGCATCCGCCCGGGACCGGACATTCGCCGGAACTCTCAGGCTGCACGTACCAGGGTCGGCACTGGGGGCTTAGGCGCCAATCCGACGATTTCTCACGGACTTCGCTCGGCGCGGGTAACCTGCGTGTCAGAACTTCGATGCACTTGATCGCACAGGTCCGGGCAGGCTGCGAGATGGACAAGCCGCCGCGGGATGGACTCTATGACCTCGGACAGTTACGGAACACTGTTCGCCATGCGGAATTACCATGCCCGGCCTGGATAGGAGGATCATCGCGCAGATCAACCACGAGAGCGTCATCGCTCACGTGAAGGCCGACATTCGCAGCGATTTCATCCTGGCACCTCACTACAACGCCATCTTCAACCGGGCGGGCGATGAGCTTTGGGACCAGCTGAAGCAGCAGCTACGCGCGGGCGCGTACCAGCCCGAGCTGCCGATCACCATGAGCGTCCCGAAGGAGCGCTTCTTCACAAGGCCGGGCAGCATCCTCCGGCCCTCGGACCGGCTCATGTACCAGGCGCTCGTCGACAACATCATGGAGCAGTTGGAAGAAGGCCACGACCGCAGTCGCTCGTTCAGCCACGTCCCCTCGGACGAAGCGGGGCAGATGTTCGAGCCCAACCACGAGTCTTGGGAACGCTTCCAGGGGCGGATCGCCGAGATATGCGGCGAGAGCGCATTCGTCCTCAAGGCGGACATATCGAATTATTTCGAGCGGCTGCCTCAGCATAACCTGGTGAATCTGATGTCGGCGGCGGGCTGTGCGCCGGAGGTGGTCAGCCTGCTGGAGGAGATGCTCCTAGCCTTTCGCGAGCGCAATTCGTTCGGCATCGTCCAGGGCGTATATCCGTCGGACGCGCTGGGCAACTTTTATCTGTCCGCCCTCGACGCCCACTGCGAGCTCGACGAGGTCCTGTCGGCCCGCTACGTTGACGACATATACATGGGCTTCCCGTCGGAATCGGGCGCGCGGAAGGGCCTTGCCAGCCTCATCGAGACCCTGCGCAAGGACGGCCTACACATCAACGAATACAAATCCAAGATCATGCCCTCCGACGAGGTCATCCGCGAGGAGACCGCGATCGACCGCCTGTTTGACGAGATTCGCGATGAGGTGGCGGACGACGAGACCTATGAGCGCGCCAGCCCGTACGGCTTCGAGGTGGAGTGGGAAGAGGAGGACGACGAGGTAGGGGAAGAAGAAGAGGAGGAGGACGAGGACCTCCAGAGCGCCGCGGTCGAGCGCCTGATGGAAAACATCGGGGACTACCCGAACCAGGACGACCAGATCGAGAGGTTCTGCCTGCCGATCCTGCGTTCGGCCCAGTCGGACAGCGCCGTCGAGCACGTGCTCAAGAACCTGAAGGAGAAGCCGCACCAGACCCGGCTGTACTTCTCCTACATCTCAAGCTTCGTGCGGACAAACCAGGACGTGGCCGACGCGCTGGAGGCGCTCGTCGCCGACGACACTGTGTCCGATTACCAGCGGATGTTCCTGCTGGCCGCACTCGTCAGGGCAAGGACCGTGAGCCGGGCGACGGTGAACACGGCCCTCCAGTGGCTTCAGAACCGTACTGTCGCGAAGGAGACACGCGCCATGGCCGCCATCTTCGCCGCGAAGCATGGCGTGGCGCAGCAGAAGCGGACGGTGCGCACCTCCTACGAGGATGAGCCCTCCGACTATGTCCGGAGCGCGATCCTGTTCTCTTCGAAGTACCTGACCGCCGTGGAGAAAAAGACCTGCAAGCGGGCTTGGGGCGGGCACAACGCGATAAACACGCTGATCGCTCAGACCATCTAATAGAAAACGCCGGCTGGCATCTGGCAGGGCTTGGTGGCTCGAGATTGTCAACAATCATCGGCGAGAACCTTCGTCGAACCAAGGCCAATCATCTACAACGCGACGGGGAATCTGTCATTGTGGGAGCTGTCTGATTCGAGTGGCCGCATCTAGTAAGCCGCCGCAACGCATCTGCCAGCGGTTTTGGAGCAAAAGGGGAAGCATGAGCCTCTACACGAAAGACGGGCGTCCACTACAGGAGTCAGGCGACTACATCTACAGCGGCTCGGGAGTGCCCGTCGGCAAGCGTCGCGGCGACAAGGTGTTTGGTCCCGATGGTCGCTATGTCGGCACGATCACCGGAAACCGTCTCATTTATAGATCAACTGATAGCGCGAGCATCGGCTCGCCGTTTTCGATCGCGCATCGTGCAGGTTTTGCTAAAGCGCATGCGGCAGGTTCAGCAACCTGGGGTGATGAACCTGATATTCCAGATTGACCGGAGATCGTGCCGCGCACCTGTCAGCGATAGAGGTCCGCAGATTTGATCGGAACCAGTCCGGTTGTGTCCACGCGCACGATGCCGGAGCCTGAAAAGGAAAAGATCGGCAAACTGGGAAAGGCGGCGGCAATGACTTGTCGGTCCGCCACCACTGCGCCGACAACGTCCCCACCGCCAAACATGCTTTCCATCGCCGGATCGTAGCCCGGGATTTGGGTGATAGGGATCCTCTTCGGCACTTCCCACTGCTCCCCGGGATGCACGAAGATGCCGATAGTGTCGGCATCCTGTACGTTCCATTCGTTGTAACAGGTCGCATTGGCGAAGGTGTCGAGCACCCCTTTTTGAGAAAACGGAGAACCCAACCCGACACGCTTGCCGATCGCTGGTTCATAGCGACTCCCGGCGTCTGTAGTGCAGATCGATGTGATGGATTTTGTCGAACGCGGCTTCAGGATAATGCCGACCGCTCCGAATGTTTCGGTATGCCCCGGCCAGACCACCGAGCAACATAGCTCTGTGCTGCGGTTGGCGCACAGGTCGATGGCCTTTTGTAAGTCCTCGGGAAACAAGAGCCCGTCGATCCCTTCGTCGCCCTTCCCAGGTCGAGAGCAATGAACAATCAAGGCCTCGCGTTTCGCGAGTTCTTCCAGAAGCTGGGCGGCGGTCATCAAGGTAGGTTCTCCGTAATTCGCCTAGGAGAGTGATCGGCCTCTGCTCGTGGTACCACCGGGCATGCGATCAGACTGCGGAAGCGTGATTGCGCTGGGCTAAAGCGGAGACGTATCATCGGTCCGGGGCCAATATTCGACGATTCAGGGCGGAAATTAGTAATGGGCGACAATCCTTACGTTCAGACGAAAAATCGCGTCATCAGCCTTGTTGTTTATGCGCTGCTCCTGTTTGTCATTCAATGGAAAGTCGTGGCCACCGGTCTTACGCCGAACGAGAATGCAATATGGGCCTATAGCGGCTTCGCCAGCCTTCTTTTCGGCAGCCGTCTTCTCAACCCGCATTTCACTCCGCCGGCGGATGCGGCTACCAATAGCTTTGTCGCTCTAGCCGCCATTGTTGCGGGTTCTCTGGTCGTCCGTGCTGATTCATGGGAACTGTCGCTGATCTGGGCCATCGCAATTTTCTGCACCGTTATTTGCCTGGCGTCGGTTGTAGTGCTGCTCGTTCGCGTACCCGTCGGGATAGAAACCCGCCTCTGGGTTCGCGCCGCTGACCGCGCGGTACGAAGCCTGGGTAGCCCGTCCGTTATCTTCACAGTTCTAATTCTTGCCTGCATCTGGCTGTTTCACCGAACGCGCATTGATGAGTCCTTCTCGATACTGACGGCGTGGACGGTGATCGTTGCCCTGCGACCGGTCGAGGCTTTCCTGGCATTTGGCAATTGGGTGTCAGAACAGAAGGGCGCAGTCCACGCGCAAGAGGTCATTGGGCCGATCGCGGCACACCAATCCCCGGGCATCGTCCTCGTTCGGCAGCTCGGAGATAGCAGCGTTGAACGCGGCACTCCACTCGTCGTCGTCGACAACAACGGGCCCTGGATGCTCGGTGTGGCGCTCAACTACGTGGGTCGGGACGAGGGCAATCTGCTACGCGTCCTGACCGTCCGGCTCCCCGATGGACTGAAGGATCGCATCGGCAAACTTCCGGACACAAGGGGCGCAGCGATGGCGCTTGCGTTGAGTGCGACGCCCGATGAACTGGCGGATGTTCCGGCAATACAATGGATCAATCGCCTCTGTGGTGTGGTGGTCGCGGACACAAGTCTCGACTATGTGCTGTTTGAGGTGACAGAGGAGCGCGGTCTCGCCGAAGGGCGGCTGGTCGAGGCGCGGATCGGGGATTTCCGTGTCATTTTCCAGATAATTGAAGGCCTGACGCGCGAGGATATCGTCCAGCAAAAGAACACCTATGGCTATGCGCGCGCAAAGGCCCGCAAGATCGGCAGATGGGATGCTGATGCGGGCAAGTTCATGCCGGTGAAGTGGCTTCCAAGAATAAACGCTCCCGTCTTCCTGCTTGAAGCTGAGGGCGCGGCAGCAACTGCCGACACCATCGGCCATTTTCCCAATACCGGCTTTGGAGTGGGCCTCGATATGTCCGCTGCCGTTACGCACAACACGGCGGTGCTGGGGATTCTTGGAATCGGAAAAAGCTATCTTGCCATCGAATTGGTCGAGCGCATGATCGCCGATGGCATCAAGATTATCTGCCTTGATCTCACAAATCAGTATGCTCAGTTGCTGGCTGAGTTCCTCGACCCGGCTCATGAGGAAGCGCAACGTCTGGCGTTGGTCACTGCGGGTGAAGGGGGTGTTCCACATCAGAATCAGGAACAAGGCGGAAGTCATCTGCGATTTCGTCAGGAGGTTACGCACCAGCTACGGGCGTTCCTTGATCCGGCGCAACAACGCTTCTTGAAGGTGATCAACCCGGCTCAGTTCGAGGTCACGCGCCAGGCGAGCGGCATGTTCAACAACAATGCCAACATAGCGACGCTGACGCCGACGGAAATAACCGCGATTGTCTCCGATGCGGCGCTGACAGTCTGTCAGGAATTGGGCATGACCGATCAGGGCCGCGTCTGCCTCGTTTATGAAGAGGCGCATTCATTGGTGCCTGAGTGGAATTCAGTTGTCGCCGAAGGCGACAAAGCGGCGACGGCGCGCAGCGCCCGCGCCATCCTTCAGGGCCGAAAGTACGGTCTGGGGTGTCTTTTGATCACGCAGCGCACGGCTAACGTGACCAAAACTATCCTCAATCAGTGCAACACAATATTCGCGATGCGTACTTTCGATGATACAGGCAAAGACTTCCTGTCCAACTACATCGGCGGTGATTATGCCGGAGTATTGCCGAGCCTTGAAGCTCGTCACGCCGTTATTTTCGGTAAGGCGTCGTCGTGCGAGAATCCTGTGCTGGTCCGCCTTAACGACCGCAATGCGTTCGTGGCTACGTTTAGGGCAGATCACCCCGTTCCGCCACTGCCCGCGCCCCCGCCGGCCCAGGCCGCTGTTGAGCAGCAGGCCGGTCCAGATGAACTGGGCGACGAAATCCCGTTTTGACACGGCGGCGCATTTTGAGAACGCACCGCCAAGCATTGCGCGCGCGCCGTTCCCCGCCTTATCCCCGCGCCGGTCGCGGCAAAGTAGCCCTCCGCCTTGGCAATCCACATTCACCTACTGTCTATTTCGAACGCAAACGCATGTCTGCTTTCCTGGACTCGCTCTCGCGAAGCCACCAGTCCGTTCACGGCCCCGGGTCTGCCGTCCGAAGGAAGCGAACGAATGGCAAATTTCGAGCGGCGACAGCAGCACTAAGCAATCCGCTGTATCCGATGCACTTCCCGTCACTCGGTAGATTCTATCTCCACAGGGAACCCCTTGCCAACGGAGAGCCGTCCATACGCGGCCCCGCTGTGGCCATTTGAGAACCGACATTGCATGCCGCTTCTTGACGTAAATCGCGAGTTGAAAGTCGTCGCGCAGGAAGACCAACCCCCAAAAGGTTGATAAACAGAGCTATTCCCTTGCAAGATGTGCAGGATTCGCTCTGGGGGGAGCATGACGAAACCTTTCTACGCCGAACCGATCCTCAATTCTCCGTACTTACCGCCAACGCGGCATCATGCGCTTGGAGAGGACGGGCAGCCACTGGAGCATCCGCCCATCGAAGGGCGCAGGCGCTCGAAATACGTCACGCCCGTTCCGAAGGCGCGACGTTCGAAGGCCGGTAGCGCCCGTGCCCAGACGTCTTTGGCGCTCGATGCGGATGAAGGTTCCACCAGCGGCTACAATCCGACCCCGATCATCAACGAGATCCGCGGCCACCTCGAATCCTGGCGTGCCTTGCCCAATCCCAACGATTGGGGCGTCACGCCCGTCACCCAGCGCCTGCTCCAGCACTGGCGGCACCACGAATTCTCCAACCAGCGCCCCTTCTTCTGCCAGATCGAGGCGGTCGAGACCGCGATCTGGCTGGCCGAGGTGGCTCGCGGGCGAAAGCAGTACGCGCACATCTTCCGGCACCTCCAGGAAGCCAACCGGGACGCCAATCCGGACCTGTTCCGGCTGGCGCTGAAGCTGGCGACCGGCGCGGGCAAGACGACGGTCATGGCCATGCTGATCGCGTGGCAAGCGATCAATGCCGCACGGCAGCCCAATTCGCCCCTTTTTTCACGAGGCTTCCTGCTGGTCGCGCCGGGCATCACCATCAAGGACCGTCTCCGCGTCCTGAATCCTTCCGACACGGACAATTATTACCGCACGCGCGAACTGGTGCCGGCCGAGCTGATGACCGACCTCGGCAAGGCCAAGATCGTCATCACCAACTACCACGCCTTCCAACGCCGCAAGGCGCATGAACTGAACCCTGTCGGCGAGCGCCTGATGCAGGGGCGCACCGGACAGCCCATCGAGAAGCAGGAAACCGAAGGCGAAATGCTGCAGCGCGCCTGCGGCGAACTCCTGCCCCTCAAGAATATCGTCGTCATCAACGACGAGGCGCACCACTGCTATCGCGAACGGCCAGGCACCGACGAGGAAGCCGAATCTAGGGGCGAGGAAAAGGACGAAGCGAAGAAGAACAACGAGGCCGCGCGCCTCTGGATTTCCGGCCTCGAAGCGTTGAAGCGCAAGGTCGGCCTGCGCGCCATATACGATCTTTCCGCCACGCCCTTCTTCCTGCGCGGCTCAGGCTACGAGGAAGGCACGCTGTTTCCGTGGGTGGTTTCGGATTTTTCGCTCGTCGATGCGATCGAATGCGGCATCGTCAAGCTGCCCCGCGTTCCTGTCGCCGACAATGCGGTCAATGCCGAGACGCCCGTCTATCGAAACCTGTGGGACCATATCGGCAAGGCGATGCCGAAGAAGGGCGCAGGCAAGTCCGGCGACCTTGATCCACTGTCGATCCCGGCGCAGCTCCAGACCGCGCTGATCTCGCTTTACAGCCACTACGAAAAGGAATTCGAGGAATGGGAACGCGCGGCCATCGGCGTGCCGCCCGTCTTCATTGTGGTCTGCAACAACACCGCCAGTTCGAAGCTGGTCTACGAATGGGTGTCCGGCTGGCAGCGCGAGCGCGAAGGCCAGATGCAGATGATCCATCGTGGCCATCTCGGGCTGTTCAGCAATTTCGACCAGTACGGCAATCCCCTGCCGCGCATGAACACGCTGCTGATCGATTCCGAGCAGATCGAGTCTGGCGAGGCTCTGGACGCCAATTTCCGTGAAATGGCAAAGGGAGAAATCGAACAGTTCCGGCGCGAGAAACAGGAGCGCGAGGGTGCGGCGGCAGGCGCCATTTCCGACAGCGAACTCCTGCGCGAAGTGATGAACACGGTCGGCCAGAAAGGCCGTCTCGGCGAGCAGATACGCTGTGTCGTCTCCGTATCCATGCTGACGGAAGGCTGGGACGCCAACACCGTCACCCACATTCTTGGCGTTCGTGCTTTCGGCACCCAACTTCTGTGCGAGCAGGTCATTGGCCGCGGCCTCCGCCGCCAGTCCTACGAACTGAATCCCGAAACCGGGCTGTTCGAGACCGAGTATGCCGACATTCTCGGCATTCCGTTCGATTTCGCCACCGAGCCGCAGAACGTCACCAAGAAGCCGCCGAAACCCGTTACCCGTGTCGCCGCCGTGCGTGAGCGCGAGAGGCTCGCCATTAGCTTCCCGCGCGTCGCTGGATATCGCACAGAATTGCCGCCGGACCGCATCCAGGCGACCTTCCATGCTGACTCCACCCTGACGCTCACACCGGAACTGGTCGGCCCCTGCGAAACCCGGCTGGAGGGGCTCGTCGGCGAGGGTCACGACATTTCTCCGGACGCGCTGGACGAGATGCGCCCGGCGGAGGTTGCCGTGCACCTCACAAAGCGGCTGGTCGAACGCTACTTCCGCGACGGCGACGAGGACCCGCCCTACTATCTGTTCAACCTCATCCAGCCGATCACCCGGCGCTGGATCAGGGAACATCTGAAGACGACAGGCGGCACCAAGATCGGCATGCTCACCTATGCCGAGATCGCCGACAAGGCGGCGAACCTGATCTATGCCGGCATAGTGCGCGAGGCGAGTGCTGGCGGCGAGCCGATCGTCAAGGCGATGCTCGATCCCTACAATCCGCGCGGCTCGACCAATCACGTCGCCTTCAACACGACCAAGCCCGTGCAATGGACAGCACCGGACAAGTGCCACATCAACGCCGTGGTGCTCGATTCCGACTGGGAGGCCGAACTCGCCCGCGTCGTCGAGAATCATCCCGCGACGATCGCCTATGTGAAGAACCAGGCACTCGGCTTCGAGGTTCCGTACCTCGCCGGCGCCGTGGCGCGCCGCTACCTGCCTGATTTCATCGTCCAGATCGATGACGGCCGAGGCCACGACGACCCGCTCAATCTCGTCGTCGAGGTCAAAGGATTCCGCGGCCTCGACGCCCAACTCAAGGCGCAGACGATGGAGACGCTCTGGGTGCCGGGTGTCAACAATTTGAAATCTTTCGGCCGCTGGGATTTCAAGGAATTCCGTGACGTGTTCGCCATCAAGGACGAATGGGAGAAGCTGGTGAAGGATCTCACCGCAAAGTCGCCCATGGAAAAGGCTCTGGTCCAATGAACAGCGCTCCGCAAAACTGGAACCGTACCGTTTTCCTCCACACGGGATGGACCTCCCGCTACGACGGCAGCGAGGCGCCTGAAGGCGGCCACGCCTACCTGAAGAAGTCGGTCGGGGTCGAGGCGGAGAATTTCAAGCCGGTCGATGGCTGGTGCTACGGCTACGCTCCCGTCAGCCGCACCAGCGAAGGCAGGGCGGAGTCCGGTATTCCCAAGGCCGGCCGCACCCTTAACATCAGCAAGCTTGGCGCATCGATGTTCGCCGACGAGATCGAAGGCATCACCATCGTTTGGACGGCACGGCACCCGGTACGTGGCCCGGTTATCGTTGGGCTCTACGACGACGCGACCGTCTTTCGGCTCATGCCCGGTCAAGGCGGCGCCCGTCCGTACATCGCCAAGGCTAGAGTCGCCGACTGCCACCTGGTTCCGGAGAGCCGCCGATCCTTCGATATCATCCAGAAGCGGAAAGGATTCCCGGGCATGGCGGCGGCCTGGTTTCCGGGATTGCACGCCGATGGTCCGGCGAAGGACATGCTCGACGGCGTCGCCAGCTATCTGCCCTCCGTTCGCCAATACTCGCATACCGGACAGAAAATCTGACCATGGCAAAGTCACCCAAGGAAATAGATGCTCTCACCCATGATGCCGCGCGGCGCATTAACGTCCCCACGGCCGAGATGGCGTCGCTGTTCGAGCAGCAGGCGGAGCTGACGGGCGATGTCGAACGCGAGATGACGATGCCGCGTCCCCGCCCGCTGGCGCATGGAGAGACGCGCGACCGTGACGGCGATCTCGACCCGCAGATCGTCTGGAATGGCGTAAGGATCCGCATCACGAAAGAGCAGATGCGCCAGCTTGCCGAGACGGGCCAGCTCGAACTCGGCGACGCGCAGCTCGTCTGGCGCGGCAAGGATTCTCAGGACTGGTCCGACCTCGCGGTCAACGCGCCGCCGATCTATCGCCAGGAGGCCATCCATCCGAAGCACCTGATCGACGACCTGAGGCGCATGTCGGACCGCGCCCGCGAGAGCGGCGCGGAGCAGCCCAACCTGTTTGCCGATTTCAACGGCATCACCGATCCGGAGGCGCGGGCCGAATTCTACCAGCACGCCCAGCACTGGACGAACCGCTTTATCCTCGGCGACAGCCTGCAGGTGATGGCGAGCCTCGCCGAGCGCGAGGCGATGCGCGGCAAGGTGCAGTGCATCTATTTCGACCCGCCCTACGGCATCAAGTTCAACTCGAACTGGCAGGTCTCCACCCTTTCCCGCGACGTAAAGGATGGGAAAAAAGAGGACGTTTCGCGCGAGCCGGAACAGGTGAAGGCTTTCCGCGACACCTGGAAGGACGGCATCCACTCCTATCTCACCTATCTGCGCGACCGCCTGATGGTCGCCCGCGAGCTGCTGACCGAAAGCGGCTCGATCTTCGTCCAGATCGGCGATGAGAACGTGCACCGCGTGCGCGCCGTCATGGACGAGATTTTTGGGGAGGATAATTTCGTCAGCGAAATTGCAGTGAGCAAGACCAGCGGGTTGGCGGCTGCGGGACGCATAGCAAACTCAGTCGATTATCTTCTGTGGTTTGCGAAAGACCAATCACGTATGAAGTATAGAGGAATCCGTACGGCAAGGTCTCAATCATATTCGGATCGATTCCGTTCTATTCTACGCGTCGACGGCTCTATTGAAGTGGCGACTGACAGTTCTGTTGCCGAATATCGTCGAGGCGGACAATGGTATCAACTCGTTACTGACACCGACCTCACGAAGCCCGGTCCAGGAGCAAAGTATGACGTTGAATTTCGTGGGAGAATCTTCAGGTCTGGAAGCCGTTGGTGGGGCACGCAGCCCGAAGGCTTGATTCGTGCCAAGAAGGCAAATCGCCTTATGGCGACAGGCTCAGGTACTCTCCGTTTTTTGAGGTGGGCAGACGATTCGCCAGGACAAGGGCTGACGAACGTCTGGATGGACATTGGTGGCGCGGTGCAAAGTCGAAGCGATCCCAAGGTCTACATCGTCCAGACTGGCAATGCTGTGGTTGAACGATGCATCCTCATGACAACTGACCCCGGCGACCTTGTACTCGATCCCACATGCGGTTCGGGCACGACGGCAACAGTGGCCGAGCACTGGGGCCGGCGCTGGATCACCATCGACACCTCGCGCGTGGCGCTGGCGCTCGCTCGCACGCGGTTGATGGCGGCGCGCTATCCCTACTATCTTCTCGCCGACAGCTCCGAAGGCCACGCTAAGGAGCAGGAGATTTCCGGGCGGATCCAGCCGAAAACGCCGATCGCAAGCGATATCCGCCAGGGATTTGTCTATGAGCGCGCATCTCATATTATGCTTAAGGACATAGCCAACAACGCCGAGATCGACGTGATCTGGGACAAGTGGCAGACGGTGCTGGAACCGCTGCGGGCAGAGCTGAACGAGAAATTGCAGACTGCCTCCGAGGAATGGGAGATCCCGCGCGACCTCGACCAATGGCTGGAGACGAAGGACGGCGCCGCAAAGGCCGGCCTCGTCAGCGCCCGCGTGCGTGAGTTGCACAAGGGCTGGTGGGAAGGCCGGATCGCGCGGCAGAAGGAGATCGACGAGAGCATCGCCCGCGCCGCCGACGTCGAGATGCTCTATGACCGTCCCTACGAAGACAAGACCAAGGTGCGCGTGGCCGGCCCCTTCACGGTCGAGAGCCTGTCACCGCACCGCGTCGTGACCTCGCGCGACGACACGCTGGCGGGCGAGCTTTCGGCCTCCGAAGGCACCATGCAGCCCGAGCCGAAAAACGTGCCGGAGCAGGATTTCGGCCGCATGGTGCTCGACCATCTGCACTCCGCCGGCGTCCACAGCCAGGAGCGGCGCGACACGATCCATTTCAATTCGGTCGAGCCATGGCCGGGCAACTGGCTGGCGGCGGAAGGCCGCTACACCGACGGCGACGGCCGCGAGAAGCGCGCGGGAATCCTGATCGGTCCGGAATTCGGCACGCTGACCCGCTCCAACATCACCGCCGCCGCGCGCGAGGCCTCCGACGCCCGTTTCGACACGCTGATCGCCTGCGCCTTCAACTTCGAGGCCCAGGCGAGCGACCTGAACCGTCTCGGCCCGCTGGCGATCCTGAAGGCGCGCATGAACCCCGACCTGCACATGGCCGAGGATTTGAAGAACACGGGCAAGGGAAATCTCTTCGTCGTATTCGGCGAACCGGACATCGACCTGATCGAGACGCCCGATGGCGAGTTGCAGGTGAAGGTCAACGGCGTCGACGTGTTCGACCCCTCGACGGGCGACATCCGCTCGACCGACACCAAGGGCATTGCCGCCTGGTTCATCGACACCGACTACAACGAGGAAAGTTTCTTCGTCCGCCACGCCTACTTCCTCGGCGCGAACGACCCTTACAAGTCACTGAAGACCGCGCTCAAGGCCGAGATCGACGAGGATGCGTGGTCGACGCTCTATTCCGACACCTCGCGGCCGTTTCCACGGCCGGAGACGGGCCGGATTGCGGTCAAGGTGATCAATCACTTCGGGGACGAGGTGCTGAAGGTTTTCGGGGTGTAGGTCGGTGGGAAATCCGTACAACGGTTACAGTTGGCAGCAGCGGGCGAAGATCATGCCCGCCTATCGCAAGCTGATGGGACGAAACGCCCCGTTCGAGGGCGAGCCGTGCGCAATGTGCTGCGATCCCTACAGACCCCAGGGAGAATGGCATTCGGAGGACTATTCCGAGCCATTCAGCTTTCAGCCGCCGCAATCCTATCCACTATGCAAGCCTTGCCATGCGCGACTGCACAAGCGCTTCAACGCGGCACCTGGCGAATGGGAATTGTTCTGTCTGCACCTCGAAGCAGGCGGATATGGCTCTGAATTCGTACAGACGCGGGCACTTCCGGAACGCCGGGAACTCGCTGGGCGGATAGCATCCGGGCAGAAGATTGAATTGCCTGTCATCCGTCCTCGGCCAGCGGAACCATGCTGGTGGCGCTCGTTGACGCTTGATACGGAATCGCTGGAAGCGCCTTGGGCGCGCCCCCGGCCTCTGCGCCCAAGGCCCGACACACCCGCATTCCTTCGCGCCTTCGAGCAGGCGGATTTATCTGATCGCGACCTCGCCTTTCTTCATGCTCATGCCGGCGCCCGGCGCCGTACGGCCACCATGCGAATGCTGGCACAGGAAGCACTGGGCAAGGACGATCCGAAGTCCGCAAACCTGCTTTACGGCAAGCTGGCCAACCGTCTGAACTCCCTGCTTCACTGGGAGCCCGATCTGCGTCACGACGACTCGCCCATCTGGATGAGCCTTTTAGCCGAGGGCTGGTGGCCGCCTGGGCGGGAATATGAATGGACGATGGTGCCATCGGCCGCCGAAGCGATACACCTCAGGAAGAAAGTATGACTACCTCTGATTTGCTCTTCATCTTCCGCCCGCAGGCCGCGCAAGCCTATGGGCGGCCGTTGCCCGATGGCCGCTTCCTGGTGTGCGAAGGGTCGACGGCGATGCGCAGCGGCGCGCCTGTCGTCAAACGCGATCTTCCGGATCGGGATGCACTGCTGCAGAAAGGCCTTTTGGTGCCAGACGGGAACCCTCTTCTTTATCGGTTTACCCAAGATCACGCGTTCAGCAGCAGCAGCAAAGCCGCCGGAGTTATCAAGGATGGTAATGCCAGCGGCCCGCAACTCTGGAAGCATACGAAGACAGGAACGACACTCAGGGACCATCTCTCATCCCGGTAAACGACAATGCCCACGATCCTCGCCGACAGCTTCACCACCTCCCTCGCCAAGCTCGCCAATGACGAGCAGAAGCAGGTCAAGCTGACGGCGTTCGACCTGCAGACCAACCCTGACCAACCCGGTTTACAATTTCACAGGATCGACAAGTCGAAGGATCCGAATTTCTGGTCGGTGCGGGTTTCCCGCGACATCCGCATCATCGTCCACAAGACGGGCGCGAGCCTGATGCTTGCCTATGTCGACCATCACGACGACGCCTACAAATGGGCCGAGCGGCGGCGGATCGAGACGCATCCGGCGACGGGCGCGGTGCAGATTGTCGAAGTGCGCGAGCGGGTCGAGGAAGTCGCGCTTTCGGCCGCACCGGTACAGGCCGAGATGGCGTTCGATGCGCCGACGCCTGTTTCTCTCCCGCCGATCTTCGACCGACTGGATGCTGGTCAGCTCCTGTCCGTCGGCGTGCCGGAAGACTGGCTCGGCGATGTTCGAAAAGCCACCGAGGAAGCCTTCTTCAAGCTTGCCGCCCACTTGCCGCAGGAAGCGGCGGAAGCGCTGCTCGAATATGCCGCCACGGGCATCCTCCCGATGCCGGCGCCCGCGAGCACCGATCCGCTACTCCATCCCGATACGATGCGACGCTTTCGCGTCCTCGAAGGACTGGAGGAACTCCGGGCCGCGCTCGACGCCCCGTTCGAGAAATGGGCGGTGTTCCTGCATCCGTTGCAGCGCGATGTCGTCGAACGCGATTATTCCGGCCCGGTTCGCGTCGCCGGGTCGGCCGGAACCGGCAAGACGGTGGTTGCCCTGCACCGCGTAATGCGCGTTCTTCGTCTTGATCCGGATGCTCGCGTGTTGCTCACCACCTTCTCCGATCCGTTGGCAGATGCGCTGAAGCGCAAGCTCGCCGTACTTTCCGGTGGCCGCGGCGATGTGGAGAGTCGCGTCACCGTCGCCTCCTTCTGCAGGATCGCCGAGGAGCTTCATGCGCTGACGACCGGGCGCAAGGCGCATATCGCCGATCGTGCCGCCGTTCGGGACATGATCGAGAAGGCGGCAATTGATAGCGGCGTGCAAGGTTTCTCGCAGCGCTTCCTGACCTCGGAATGGGAGAATGTCATCGACGCCTGGCGGATCGACAGCGCCGAAGCCTACGCGAATGTGCCGCGCATGGGCCGCAAGAATCGCCTGGGCCAGAAGCAGCGAGAGGCGCTATGGCAGGTGTTTTCGCGCGTGCGCGAGGCACTTCGACAGAAATCTCTGTTCACCCCGGCTTCGCTGTTCGACAGCGTGACACGGACCTATGCAGCACGGGCGGAGAAGCCCTTCACCCATATCGTGGTCGACGAGGCGCAGGACCTCGGCGTTCCTGAACTGCGCTTCCTCGCAGCCATCGCACCCGACAGCCCGGATGCACTCTTCTTCACCGGCGACATCGGCCAGCGCATCTTCCAGCAGCCTTTTTCATGGAAGGGTCTAGGCATCGACGTGCGCGGACGCTCCTTCACGCTGAAGGTAAATTACCGCACGTCCCAACAGATCCGACAGATGGCCGACCGTCTCCTTCCAAAGACCATCCGCGACGTGGACGGGCTGGAGGACGACCGCCGCGGCGCAGTCTCGGTGTTCGACGGCATCGAGCCGACGGTGGTGATTGCCGACGATGAGGCCACGGAACGGGAGGCTGCCACCTCCTTTATCCGCCAATCGCTCGAGGATGGTATCCCGCCCGAGCAAATCGCCATTTTCGTCCGCTCCCTGGCGGAGCTACCCCGCGCCCGAGCAATTGCCGAAGCTGCCGCGCTTCCTCATCGCACCGTATCTTCCGGAAAGTCCAGCGACGACACGGCCGCCTTGGTCGGCACCATGCATCTCGCCAAAGGCCTGGAATTCCGGACGGTGCTCGTAGTCGCGTGCGATGAAGGCGTTCTGCCGTCGGCGGCCCGCGTGGCCGACGTCGCTGACGAGTTCGAACTGGACGAGGTCATCGCGACGGAACGCCAGCTTCTTTACGTGGCCGCATGTCAATCGGCGCGCAAAACTGACCCTCGATCGGCGTCCAATTTTGACCCCCTTGTCGCGCACGGCGGTGAGCGCCCGACCGGGTGGAGCTGGTCGGGGTTGCGCAGCCCGGTCGGGTGCGTTGGTT
>Ga0209916_1001172_pt1 | contig 25929 bp, 25 predicted proteins | sample ThiBio_1000_plan_FD_183956 | JGI IMG/M metagenome (GOLD analysis project Ga0209916, IMG submission 183956) | Wastewater bioreactor microbial communities from Cape Town, South Africa - Thiocy_solids_2 (SPAdes) | ecosystem: Engineered > Bioreactor > Thiocyanate-remediating > Anaerobic-Aerobic ... | reverse complement strand
TCGAAGTCGCTTTCCTCCCATGGCTTACGCCGAAACGCGACGCCGGTCGACCCCTCATCCGGCCCTTCGGGCCACCTTCTCCCTCAAGGGGAGAAGGCGATGATCGCCGCGGCCTCCGAAAAAGTGGCGGGTCGTCAGCCTCGTGGGAGAAGGCGCCCCGAAGGGGCGGATGAGGGGGGCGTGACCGGAAGCCGTCGTGAATACCCCCCTCATCCGGCCTTCGGCCACCTTCTCCCACGAGGGGAGAAGGGATGACCGAAGTCAAGGAATCCTGAAGGGGTTTGACAAAGTCAGCCATACTAAAAGAGGGCGGGCGATGATCCGCGTGCTGGGCGGCCCCAAGCGGCTTTGCGACGGCCTGACCCGCCGCGACCTGTTGCAAGTGACCGGGGCGGGGCTCCTCGGCGCCGGCCTGGCCGGCGGCGCGAGCCCGGCGGCGGCCTCGACGGGGTTGCCGGGCTTCGGCAAGGCCAAGTCGTGCATCCTCCTGTTCCTGTACGGCTCGCACAGCCAGATCGAGACCTTCGACCCCAAGCCCGACGCCCCGGAACGGATCCGCGGCGAGTTCGGCTCGATCCCCTCCAGCGTCCCCGGCCTGGACGTCTGCGAGGGCCTGCCCAATCTGGCGACGGTGATGGACCGGGCGACGGTGATCCGCTCGGTCACGCACCCGTACCCGGTCCACGGCGTCGCCTACGCGACCACCGGGAACCCGACGATCCCCCTGGCGATGGAGTTGTCGCCCCGAGACCCGGCGCACTGGCCGTTCATCGGCTCGGTGGTCGACCACCTCGACGGCCGCGGCGCCCGGGCGGTCGGCGAGCGGCCGGAGGTCCCGCGGAACCTGCAACTGCCGTTCGCCTTCAGCAGCCGTCGGATCGGCGAGGTCGCCCGCGCGGGGCCCTACGGCGGCTTCCTCGGCCAGTCGTTCGACCCGATCTGCACCGAGTTCGTCGGCGAGGGGACGCGAAAGACCAGGAAGACCCTCGCGTCCATGACCTGGGACGACTACGAGCTTTACCGCGGGATCACGCCCGAGAGTCGGTTCCGCCTCGGCGGCCTGGGAAGCGGCGACGTGGTCGTCGACCGGCTCGACCGCAGGCGGTCGCTGCTCCAACAACTTGAGGACGTCCGCCGCGCCCTTCCGGGAGGCGCGAGCCTCGACCGCAACCGCGACATGGCGTATCGGCTGCTCCGGTCCCCCTCGTTCCGCCGCGCGTTCGACCTTGGCGAGGAGTCGCCGGAGACCCGGGAGATGTACGGCATGACGCTCTTCGGCCAGGCGACGCTCACGGCGCGCCGGCTGGTCGAGGCGGGGGGCCGGTTCGTCACGGTCTTCTGGGACGAGTTCGGTCTGGCCGCCTCCGGCTGGGACACCCACTGGGACCACTTCCCCAGGATGCGCGACGAGTTGCTGCCGGGGCTGGACCGGACGCTCTCCGGGCTGCTTCTGGATCTCGACCGTCGCGGGATGCTGGACGAGACCCTGGTCGTGCTCATGAGCGAGCACGGCCGCACGCCCCAGATCGGTAGCGTGCCGGGAGGAGGCCGCGACCACTGGTCGCGGTGCTACTCGATCCTCATGGCCGGCGGCGGCGTGGCGCGGGGGAACGTGGTGGGCAAGTCCGACAAGATCGGCGGCGACGTCCTCGACCGCCCCGTCTCGCCCAAGGACGTCCTGGCCACGATGTACCACCTGCTCGGCATCGACCCGGCCGAGGTGCTCCAGGACCGGCTCGGCCGCCCCATGGCGCTGGTCCCCGGCGCCGAGGTCGTCCCGGAGGTCCTGGCTTGACGCGGACGCCTCGACGGCGGCCGCGGCTTCGTCGCCCTTGCCCGAAGGGGGGAACGCCGTTACCTTGATAGCCGTCCGCGGGCCCTCGCGTGGGGTCCGCGCCTCCGCCACCCGCGTCGAGTCGCCTTTCGTGAAGCCCCCTCCACCGAGCCCGTCCGGCTGGCGAAGGTCGACGATTCGCGCGCTGAAGGCGATGGCGGCCGTCCTGGTCCTCGCGTTCGTGGCCCGCCACGTCGTCCGAACCTGGAACGAGCTGGGGAGCGACGGGGCCGAGTTGACGTTCCGGCCGGGCTGGTTCGCGGTTTCGGGGCTGGTCTATCTGATCGGGCTGGCGTTCTGCGGGGCGTTCTACCGCGACGTCGTGGGTCGCGGGCCGACGTCGATCCCGCGGTTCGCGGCGCAGCGGGCCTACCTGGTGAGCCACCTGGGGAAGTACGTCCCCGGCAAGGCGATGGTGGTGGTGATGCGGGCGGCGCTTTCCAGGCCCTACGGGGCCCGGGCGTCGACGTCGGCGGTGGCGACGTTCTACGAGACCCTGGTCATGATGGCGTCGGGAGCGGTCCTGGCCGCGGCGTTGTTCGCCCTGGGGGGCGAGTCGCCGGTCGTCCGACCGCCGCGGCCGATCCTCGGGGTCGAGGAGGTCCGGGCGTTTCCCCTCTTCGCGATCGTGTCGGCGGGGCTGGGGGCGGCGTTCCTGACGCTGGTCTCGCCGCCGGTGTTCCGCAAGGCGGCCGGGACGCTCTTGCGGAGGGTCCCCGGCGTCGGCTCCGACGCGATGCCGGCGATCGATTGGCGGCTGCTGGCGCGGGGGTTGGTCCTGACCGGGGTTTCGTGGCTGTTCCTGGGCGCGAGCCAGGTGGCCGCGGCGCGGGGGTTGGCGGGTCCGGGCTCGATCGAGGTCGGTCTGGCGGCGGTCCCGGTCGCGACGGCGAGCGTGGCCCTGGCGACCGTGGCGGGCTTCGCCGTGGCGATCGCGCCGGGGGGGCTCGGGGTGCGGGAGGCGGTCTTGATGTACGCGCTGGGGCCGGCGTTCGGCCCCGCCCTGGCGACGGCCTCGGCGCTCGCGCTTCGGCTGGCGTGGGTCGCGGCGGAGTTGTCGATGGCCCTGGTCCTGGTCCCGCTGGGGGCCTCGGCGTCGGAGAGGGTCGCGACGGCCGAGGCGATCCAGGAGGCGGTCCCGATATCGGAAGCCCCATGATCAGCGTCGTAATCCCGGTTTACAACGAGGCGGGGAGCTTGCGGACCCTCCACCGCGAGTTGGACGCCGTCTTCGCCCGGCTGGACGAGGCGGTCGAGTTCCTCTTCGTGGACGACGGCGGCCGCGACGGCTCCTGGAACGCCGTCGTCGAGATCGCCGCCGCCGACCCCCGGGTCCGCGCGATCCGTTTCCGCCGCAACTTCGGCAAGGCGTCGGCCCTGACCGCCGGCTTCCGCCACGCCCGCGGCGAACGGGTCCTGACCCTCGACGCCGACTTGCAGGACGACCCGGCGGAGGTCCCCCGGTTCCTGGAGCGGATCGATTCGGGGCTGGACGTCGTCAGCGGCTGGAAGCGGACCCGGCACGACCCCTGGCACAAGGTCTACCCCAGCAGGGTCTTCAACGCCATGGTCAGCCGGCTCACCGGCTGTCGGCTCCACGACCACAACTGCGGCTTCAAGGCGTACCGCGCCGAGGTCCTTCGCGAGGTCGGGATCTACGGCGAGCTGCACCGCTTCGTCCCGGCCCTGGCCCACGCCAAGGGCTTCCGCGTCGGCGAGATCGAGGTCAACCACCGCCGTCGCGAGCACGGCCGCTCCAAGTACGGGTTCAGCCGCTTCCTCAAGGGGTTCCTCGACCTCCTGACAGTGGTCTTCCTCACCCGGTTCCGCCAGCGCCCGCTGCACGTCATCGGCGGGACGGGGCTGGGGCTTTCGGGCGTCGGCGTCGCGGGTATGCTCTACCTGGCCCTGCTCTGGGCGTTCGAGCACTCCGTCGGCGAGCCGTCGCGGCCGATCGGCGTGCGACCGCTGTTGTTCTACTCGATGTCGCTTTTGATCGTCGGCGCGCAGCTCTTCTGCCTGGGGTTCCTGGCCGAGCTGGTGACCTCCTACGGCCTGCGGGCCGACGACACCTACAGTGTCGCGGAGACGATCCGCGGCGAGGACGCCTCCCGCGGGCCCCGCGACGCCGCGGCCCCCCCCGCCCCGCCCCCGACCCCCGAGGAACCATGAGCACGCCCGAATTCGACGCGCCGCCGCCGCCGGACGTCGCCGCCCCCCGCGGCGAATCGCGCCGGATCCTGGGGGCGCTGGTGATCGCCTCGGCCACCGCGATGGCGTTGGGCTGCCTGCTCCGCCAGCCCACCATGATGGGCGCCAACGACATCTCCCGATGGTGTACCGTCTGGAGCCTCCTGGAGCGCGGGACCTACGTCATCGACGACTGCCCCTGGCACTCCGAAACCCAGGACAAGGTCCAGATCCCCGAGAAGCCCGAGCGGATCGGCCCCGACGGCGAGCCGGTCAAGCATTACTACTCCAGCAAGCCCGCCTTGCTGCCGACCCTGATCGCCGGCCTGCTCTACCCCGCGCGCGCGATCACGGGCGTCCCCCTGGACCGGGTGACGCTCCAGAAGCGCGAGCCGCGGTGGTCGCAGGTCCCCGACCCCGACCACCCGGGGAAGGTCAAGGGGGTGCTGACGGCCCCCGACCAGCCGGTTAAGTGGCCGGTCCACGTATTCTACTTCAAGCCGGTCCTGATCCTGTTGAACGTCGTCCCGTTCTGGGGGTTCCTGGTCCTGCTCTCGCGGCTGCTCGACCGCCGCGCGGGGACGGACTGGTCGTGGTCGTACACCCTGGTCGCCGCGGCGTTCGGGACGTACCTGCTGCCGTTCACCCAGACCCTCAACAATCACACGATCGCGGCGTTCTCGGCGTTCTTCGCCCTCTACCTCTTCATGAGGATCTGGGACGGGGAGGCCGACCGCCCCTGGCGGTACGCGCTCCTGGGCCTGCTGGCGGGGTTCACGGCGACCTGCGAACTGCCGGCCCTGGCGTTCCTGGGACTGGTCGGCGCGGCGCTTCTGGTCCGCTCGTGGAGACCGACGCTGACCTGGTTCGCGCCGGCGGCGCTCGTCCCCCTGGTCGCGCTTTCGGTCTGCCAGTACGCCGCGTTCGGGTCGCCCTTCAAGCTGGCCTACGAGGAGTTCGGGACCGAGGCGTACATGTTCGAGGGGAGCCTCTGGAAGACCCCGATGGAGCTCGACGCCCTGAACCTGCCGTGGACCGACCCGGCGGAGGCGGCGCGGCGGGGGATCGTCGGCGAGTCCTACGCGACGTACCTGTTCCACATGACGCTCGGCCATCACGGCTTCTGGTCGCTCTCGCCGATCTTCCTGGTGGCGGCCTTCGGCTTGATCGGCCTGATCCTCCGGCGTCGCGGGGCGATGACGGCGGTCGCCTGGATGACCCTGGCGCTGACGACGATCCTCCTGGCGTTCTACGACTGGAACCCCAAGGCCCGCAACTACGGCGGATCGACCCAGGGCCTGCGCTGGCTGTTCTGGCTGGTCCCGTTCTGGCTCCTCATGCTCCCGCCGGCGCTCGACGCGGTCGCGGCGCGGCCCTGGCTCCGGCGGCTGGCGTTGCTGGCCCTGTTCGTCTCGGTCATGTCCGCGGGCTACGCGATGCGGGGGCCGTGGAACCACCCCTGGATTCAAGACGTGATGGATCAACTGGGCCTTTATCCGTTGCCCAGGTAGGAGGGCCGGGACCGCCAGGACGCGGCGGGCTCCTCGCGGCGCGGGGGGCCGGCCGGGCGGGCGGCCAGGACGACCTCCACGCGGGTTCCCGCGCCCGGCGCGCTCTGGACGTCGATGGTGCCGCCGTGGGAGAGGACGACCGTCCGGCAGATGGGCAGGCCCAGGCCGGTCGAGCTCCCCCAGCGGGGGCGCGAGGCGTCGACGCGGTAGAACCGCTTGAAGATCATCGGCAGGTGCTCGGGCGGGATGCCGTCGCCGTCGTCGGCGACGGTCATGACGGCCTCGTCGCCGCGGAGGGCCAGCGAGACCTGCACGAGCCCCCCCGCGCGGGTGTACTTCAGGGCGTTGTCGATCAGGTTGACGACGACGCGGCGGAGTCGTTCGCGGTCGCCCCGGACCAGGCACGGTGCCAGTTCGCCGGCGAGGACCAGGCGGCGGTCGACCTCGGCGGCGACGGCGGTCATCGTCCCGAAGGCGTCGCGGACGACCTCGTCGAGCCGAAGGTCCTCGAACGAGGGGGGGATCTGGGCGTCCTCGCGCGAGAGGCTCAGAAGGTCCTCGGTCAACCGGGTGAGGTGCTCGATCTCCTCCAGCATGCTCTCCAGGGCGCGACGGTACTCGGCCGGCTCGCGGTCGGACAGGAGGGTGACCTCGGCCTCGCCGCGGAGGACGGCCAGGGGCGTGCGCAGCTCGTGGGCGGCGTCGGCGGTGAACCGCTGGACGTCGCCGAAGGAGAGTTCCAACCGCGCGATCATGCCGTTGAGGGTCCGGGCCAGCCTTCCCAGTTCGTCGTCGGGGTTGGGGGCGGCCAGCCGACGGTCGAGCCGGCTGGCGGTGATCTGGTCGGCCTCCGCGGCCATCCGCTCCACCGGCGCGAGCCCCTTGCGGGCCAGCAGGTACCCGCATCCCAGCGCGGCGACGAGCAGGATCGGGCCGGTCGCCAGGAAGACCCGCCGCAATTCGCCCAGGTGTTTCCGGTTGGCGTCGGTGCTCGCGGCGGTTTGCACCAGCAGGAAGGCGTAGGGGGTCTCGATCACCTTGCTGCACATCCGGCAGGGGCCGACGCCGGGGACCTCGACGTCCTCGTGGACCCCCTCGCCGGGCGTCTCGGGGAGGACGGCGGGGCGGGGAAGGCCCTGTTTCTCGACCCCCTCGGAGCGGAGCCAGGCCCGGTCGTCGTTCTCGGTCACCTGCATCTCGAAGGCGGGATGCCTGTGGAACAGCAAGGCCAGCCGCTCGCGCAGGGCGACCGGCTCGCGCATCTGGAGGATCTGCTCCTCGATCACGGCGACCTGGTGGTCCAGGCCCTGGTCGGTGCCGTGCCGGAGCACGCGGGCCATCAGCAGGTCGACGGTGGCGGCGAAGATCGTCAGCACCGCCGCCAGCACGGCGCCGTACCAGAGCGTCAGCCGCCATCGGATCGGGAGCCGGCCGATCATTCCTCGTCCTTGAGCATGTAGCCCACGCCTCGGATGGTATGGATCAGGGTGGGAAGGTCGGGCCGCTCGATCTTCTTGCGCAGGAGGGTGATGTAGACGTCGATGGTGTTCGTCAGGGTCCCGGCGCCCTCCTTCCAGACCTGGCGGCCGATCATCTCCCGGGTGACGGGGGCGTTCTTGTTGCGGATCAGGAACTCCAAAAGCTCGAACTCGCGGCGGGTCAGGACGACCTTCTCGCCGGCGCGGACGACGGAGCGCTCCAGGATGTTGAGTTCCAGGTCGGCGGCCTGGAAGCAGAGTTCGCGGCTGACCACGTCGCGACGGATCAAGGCGCGGAGCCGGGCGACCAGCTCGACGAAGGAGAACGGCTTGACGAGGTAGTCGTCGGCCCCCGCGTCGAGTCCCGCCACTCGGGAATCGATCTCGTCGCGCGCGGTGAGGATCAGGACCGGCTTGTTGAAGCCGTCGGCGCGGAGCGCGCGGAGGACGTCCATGCCGTCGCGTTTGGGGATCATCAGGTCCAGCACCACGGCGTCGAGCAGGTTCTTGCCCGCGAGGTCGTAGGCGGTTTCGCCGTCGGCGGCGGTGAGGACCTCGTAGCCCTCCTCGCGGAGCCCGCGCGCCAGGTTCTGCAGCAGTTTGGGTTGGTCCTCGACGACCAGCAGTCGCGGCATGAATCGGCCTCGCTCTCGTGACTGTCGCCGCCGACTCCTCGCGGCATGGCCGGTTCCGGCCCTCGCGGCGGCCGCCGCCGAGTCCGTGACGACCCGATCGTCGCCGCTGGCGGCCCACGTCGCGGCGGCGGCGATCCGTCCCGCTTCAGCGTACCCTTTAAGGTCGTAAAGATCACGCGAGGCTCGGGAATTTTCGACGCTCCGCCCGCCGCGACGGGCGACGGCGAGGGGCGGCCCCGCGGTTTTCGTCGAGAATTCCGATCGCCGCGACGATAACGACTTCCAGGGGTTCGACGGTCGGGCCGTCGTGGCTCGTCCGCCGTCCGCGCGCGTTCCGGAGTCCCAGGCGTCATGGGGGAGCGACCGACGATCGACGGCCCCCGCCGGCGGGCGTGGCTGGCGATGGCGCTGACGGCGGCCCTGTTGGGGTCCGGCTGCCTGGGTCCCAGCGCGTTGCGCGCCACCCGGATGAAGTACAACGAGGCGATCCGCGTCACCAACGACGAACAGCTTCTGATGAACATCGTCCGCCTGCGCTACGCCGACTCGCCGATCTTCATCGACCTTCCCAGCATCACCAGCCAGTTCGAGATCGCCGGGACGCTGGGGTTCCTCGGCGGCTGGGGGAACCAGTATCCCGCGGCGAGCTACCTCGGCAACGGCGAGGTGACCGGCCGCGACAGCCCGACCCTCAGCTTCCGCCCTCGCGAGGGGAAGGACGTCTCCCGCATCCTCCTGACCCCGATCTCCGCCGAACTGCTCAGCGTGGTCAACGCCGGCGCGAACCTCGAGCAGCTCTTCCTGACCACCATCGACGACGTCAACGACGTCCCCAACGCCCCCCAGGCCACGGTGATGGTCCCGCGAACCCCCGGCCGCAACGACGAGTACGTCCGCGGGATCCGGCTTTTGGCCGATCTCTTCCAGGGCGGCGCGGTGGAGTTGAAGATCGGCAGTCAGGTGGAGGAGGCCGGCGCGTCCGACCCCGTGACCACGACCGACCTCGGCGGCGACGACCTGCTCAACGCCGCTCAGGCGGGCTACGTCTACCGCCACAGGGGGGAGGGCCGCTATTCGCTCCTGAAGCGCGACAAGGGGTTGGTGCTGAAGTTCCGGCCGGGGTTCGCCGACTCCCCCGAGGCCCTGGAATTCGAACGCGTCTTCCGCCTCCGCCCCGGCCTCAACGGGTATCGCGTGAAGTCCGACCTGATGGAGAACGCGCTGGACGCCCCCCGGGCGCTCGACGAGGGGGAGGAGACGATTTACCTGCACATGCGTTCGATCCTTCAGATCCTCCTGTTCCTCTCCAAGGGGGTCTGCGTCCCCGCCGAGCACGTCGAGGGCCGGATCGCGCCGATGACGCTCGACGCCGACGGCCGACCCTACGACTGGACGCGCGTCACCGCGGGCAACTTCTTCGTCCGCTCCTCCAGGCGCCGGCCGCGGAACGCGGAGATCGCCGTCCACTATCGCGACTACTGGTTTTACATCCCCAGGGACGACGTCAACAGCCGGTCGATCCTGGCGATCATCGAGATCCTCGTCTCCCTGGAGGACTCCGAGAGCCACGGCGCGGTCGCGCCCATGCTGACCCTCCCCGTCGGCCTTTGAAAATCGGCTTCGTTCGCGGCGGTCGATTTGGGCCGTCATGACGCAAATTTCGTACTGATTACGAGTTGCGCTCGCCACGATTGGGTCCGTTCGTCGAAGTCGATTCACGATTTCCACGTCGGAGGTCGGGACGGCGCGATCGGCGGCGACGATCGCCCGGACGGGCGCGCGGCGAGCCGGCGACGTGACGCCCGGATCGCCAAGGACCGCGCGCGAGGGGGCCGTCGCGCCGCTTCCGCCCGCGATGGCCCCCCGTCCCGCGTTCCCCGCCTCGACGTCTCGCCTCAACCGTCCCCCTCCAAAGGCCCGTGGATTTCCCCCTTCTTAAGCCGTTGCCACACATTCGCCGAGACGCGACAAGGTTCGGACGAAACCCGATCGGTTTAGGACCGATTTTTCGAATGCGCGCGTGCGACCCGGCGATCCGTCGAATCACGACGGCGAGTCTGGAAGAACCGGCGCGACGTGCGATGATGGAGGAGGGGCGAATCAACCGCGTCGTCGCGAGGAGGTGGCGTGATGTCGACCGCGAGTTTTGAGGTTGTCGAACGGCGGTCGCCGCCGAGGGAGGTCTCCCGAATCACGGTGGACCAGTATCTCGGGATGTTCGAGTCCGGCTTGATCGACGAGGACGAGCGTGTCGAGTTGCTCAACGGGGTGATCGTCCGGAAGGCGGCCCAGACCCCTCCCCACGTCGTCGGTCGCGAGCTTTGCCGCGACGAGTTGGATCGGCGGCTGCGTCCGGGGTTTTGGATTCGCGACGGAGGTCCCGTTCGAATCGCGCCATGGGACATGCCCGAGCCTGATTTGATCATGCTTCGGGGGAATCTTCGCGAGTACGCCGCGCGGTATCCGGTCCCGGCCGACGTCCCGTTGTGCGTGGAGGTGGCCGATTCAAGCCTCGCCCGCGACCGCGGCGTGAAGCGCGATCCGTACGCGCGGGGCGGCGTGCCGGTCTACTGGATCGTGAACCTCGTCGATCGTCGCGTGGAAGTCTTCGCCGATCCAAGGGACGGCGCGTATGCGACGGCCGTGGTCGTGGAAGAGGGCGGATCGGTGGAGTTGACGGTCGACGGCGCGGTTTGGGGTCGCATCGAGGTCGCGGCGGTCCTGCCGTGACGGGAAAGGAGGACCTGCATGTCCACGATGATTCATCCGTCACCGCCCGCGGGGCTGACGATCGGAGACGTCTACCGGCTCGATATCGAAGAGTACGAACGCCTGGCGGCCAGCGGCGGCATCGACGAGGACGCGCCGATCGAACTCTTGGATGGAGTGCTCGTCAAGAAGATGACCAGGTACCCTATTCATGCCGCCTGTTGCAGGCTGTGCTTCGAGGCGTTGGCCGCTTTGGTTCCGGCCGGCTTCCTGGTCTTCAAGGAGGATCCGATCCGACTGCCGCCGTCGAGCGTGCCGGAGCCCGACATCGCGATCATCCGCGGGGCGCAAGGCGATTTTACGAAGCGACACCCCGGGCCATCGGAGGTGGTCCTGATCGTGGAGGTGGCCGATTCGAGCCTCGCCCGCGACCGCGGCCTGAAGCGCGACGTTTACGCGCGGGCCGGGATCCCGAACTACTGGGTCGTGAACCTGGTCGATCGCCGTATCGAGGTCTTCGCCGATCCCAAGGACGGCGCGTATGCGACGACGTCGGTCTCGACCGAGGGCGGATCGGTGGAGTTGACGGTCGACGGGACGGTCTGGGGGCGGGTCGAGGTCGCCGCCGTCCTGCCGTGAGGGGAGGAAACGCCATGATCGCCGCGCGAGACTCGACGACGTTGCCGCTACCGATCCGTGAACAGGTCTTTCGGATCCCGATCGACCGTTACGAACGCATGGCCTCGCTCGGCGAGCTGGGCGAGGACGATCGGATCGAACTCCTTCACGGGGTCTTGACGCGCAAAATGACCAAGGGGACGTATCACGAGGCTTGCTGCCTGCTCTGCCGTCGCGCGATCGAGCGGATCGCCCCCGCCGGCTTCATCGTCCGCGTCGAGGGTCCAGTGCGGATCCCCGAGTACAGCATGCCCGAGCCCGACCTTTCCGTGGCTCGCGGCGACGTCCGCGACTACCTGGCGCGTCACCCCGGCCCCGGCGACGTCGTCCTCGCCGTCGAGATCGCCGAGACCAGCCTGGCCGTCGATCGCGGCCTGAAGCGCGACCTGTACGCCGCGGCCGCGATCCCGAACTACTGGATCGTGAATCTCGTCGATCGTCGGATCGAGGTCTTCGCCGATCCCGGGGACGGCGCGTACGCGACGGCCCTGGTCGTTGGCGAGGGCGATTCCTGGGAATTGACGGTCGATGGAACGGTCTGGGGGCGGATCGACGCCGCGACGGTCCTGCCCTGACCGCGGGGGGCTCGCGAGAGAGCCGGGCGGGGGCTATCATCTTGGGGTCCGTACACTCTCCCGGTTCGGAAGGCGCGAGCAAGCGAGGCCCCGCGATGCGGTCATGGCTGTCCCGGTACGTCGAGGCCCAAAAAAGGGCGCTGGAGTCGGTCCCGCTGGAGGCCGTCGAACGCGCGATCGCGACCGTGAGGCGGGCGTGGGAGGAGGATCGGCGGATCTTCGCGATCGGCAACGGCGGCAACGCCGCCAGCGCCAGCCACTTCGCCACCGATCTGGGCAAGGGCGCCAGCGACGCCGTCGGCAGGCGGTTCAAGGTCATGACCCTGGCCGACAACGTCGCCTGGCTGACGGCCATCGGCAACGATTACTCGTTCGACGACGTGTTCCTGCGACCGTTGCAAAACCACGCGCTTCCCGGCGACGTCCTGATCGCCTCCAGCGTCAGCGGCGACTCGCCCAACCTGGTCCGGGCGATGGAGTGGGCCCGCGGGAACGACCTGCGGACCATCGCCTTCGTCGGCGCCAAGCGGGGCGGCCTGGCGGCGCTCGCGGAACAGGCGATCGTCGTGGCCGATTCGCACTACGGCCGCGTCGAGGACGTCCAGATGACGCTCTATCACATGATCTGCTACGCATTCATGGAACAGACCGAGGAGCCGGCGTGACCCCCCCGAACCCCCCGACCTTCCAGGGCGAGGTCGTCCTGTTGCCGTCGTTCGCCCCCCGCCCGGGGATCAGCCGGGTGCTGTTCGACTTCGACGGCACCCTCTCGCTGGTCCGCCAGGGCTGGCCCGAGGTCATGGTCCCGATGTTCGTCGAGACGCTCCCCCCCCTGCCGGGCGAGACCGACGAGGACCGCGCCAAATTGGCGTATGAAGACATCATGCGCTTAAACGGCAAGCAGACCATCTATCAGATGATCCAGCTGGTCGAGCGGATCCGAGAGCGCGGCGGACGTCCCCACGAACCGCTCTGGTACAAGCACGAGTACCTCAAGAGGCTCGACGACCGGATCATCCACCGCCTCGACGGCCTCCGCGACGGCTCCATCAAGCCCGACGACCTGCTGGTCCACGGCGCTCGGGAGTTGCTGGAGGACCTGACCCGCCGGGGCCTGACGCTCTACCTGGCCAGCGGCACCGACGAGCCGTTCGTGCGTCGCGAGGCCGAGATGCTGGACGTCGCCCGCTACTTCGGGCCCCACGTCCACGGGGCGCAGGACGATTACAAGACGTTCTCGAAGAAGATGGTGATCGAGCGGATCCTCCGCGAGAACGACGTCCGCGGCGCGGAACTGCTGGCCTTCGGCGACGGCTACGTCGAGATCCAGAACGCCAAGGAGGCCGGCGGCCTGGCGGTGGCCGTCGCCAGCGACGAGGCGGCCAACGGCTCCGGCCGGATGGACCCCTGGAAGCGCGAACGACTCACCGGCGTCGGCGCCGACGTCGTCATCCCCGACTACCGCGACGCGGCCCCGCTGCTGGAGTTGATCCTCGGCTCATGAACGCCCGACCCCTCGACCTCTCCCGGCTCAAGGTCTTTCCGCTGGCCGACCGCCGCAGCCTGACGACCGCCGACGGCGTCCTGCTGGACCCCGACGTACCCCCCAAACCCGTCCCGGACGCCGTCGCCGCCCACGTCGTCGAGTGCGCCGCGAGGATCCGACGCGCCCGCGAAACCGGCGCGGGCGTGATGCTGATCTACGGCGCGCACCTGTTGCGCAACGGGGCCGCGACGATCCTAGGGCGGATGACCCGCGACGGCTGGATCACCCACCTGGCGACCAACGGCGCCGGCACGATCCACGACTGGGAATACGCCTGGCTGGGCCGCTCCACCGAGAGCGTCCGCGAGAACGTCCCGACCGGCACCTTCGGCTCCTGGGACGAAACCGGTCGTTACATCCACCTGGCGCTGATCGCCGCGGGCCTCCATGGCGAGGGCTACGGCGCGGGCCTGGGCCGGATGATCGCCGAGGACGGCGTGGAGTTGCCGAGCGTCGCCGAGCTTGAGGAAGCCCTCCGCGGCGAGCCCCGCCACCCCCTCGCCCCCGCCCGCGCCGACGCCCTCCGCGCCATCCTCGCCCACGACCTTCCCACGGGACGGGTCGCCGTCGAACACCGCTGGAAACATGCGTCAATCCTGGCGCAAGCGTTTCAGAATAACACGCCGACGACGATCCATCCTGGAATCGGCTACGACATCATCGCCAACCACCCGATCTTCAACGGCGCGGTCATCGGCAGGGCGGCGGAACACGACTTCCACCTCTTCGGCGGCGCGGTGGAGACGCTCGACGGCGGCGTCGTCCTGTCGGTCGGCTCGGCGATCATGGGGCCGCAGGTCTTCGAGAAGAGCCTGAGCTGCGTCAACAACCTTCGTCTTCAGGACGACCGGCCGATCGTCGCCGACCACTCGATTTACGTCGTCGACGTCCAGGACGGCGGCGGCTGGGACTGGTCCACCGGCGAGCCTCCCAAGACCAGCCCGGCGTACTACCTGCGATTCTGCAAGAGCTACGCCCGGATGGGAGGGACGATGCGCTACCTTCAGTGCGACAACGCCGCGTTCCTCCACAACCTTTACCGCCTGGTGGTCGCATGACGCCGGAACGCTTCGCGGAGATCGTCTCGCGGTACAAGGGGCTTCGGGTGGCGGTCGTCGGCGACTTCTGCCTCGACCGCTACCTGGAGATCGACCCCGCGCGGGCCGAGACGTCGATCGAGACGGGGCTGCCGGTCCACAACGTCGTCCGCGTCCGCGCCCAGCCGGGAGGGGCCGGGACGGTCCTCAACAACCTGGTCGCCCTGGGGTTGGGGCGAGTGGAGGTCGTTGGCTTCCGCGGCGACGACGGCGAGGGCTACGAACTGCAACGCGGGTTGGAAGCCCACGCCGCGGTCTCCACCGAACACCTCCACGTCGCCCACGACCGCCGGACGTTCACCTACTGCAAGCCCTTGATCGTCCGCCCCGGTCAGCCGCCGGTGGAACTCAACCGGCTCGACTCCAAGAACTGGGATTCCACCCCGAAGCACCTGGAGACCCGGCTGATCGAGAGCCTGCGCGCCGTCGCCGAGCGCTGTCACGCCGTCGTGGTGCTGGAGCAGGTGGATCGCGCCGAAACCGGCGTCGTCACCCGCGGGCTGCTGGAGGCGCTCGACGAGATCACCGACGAACGTCCCGACGTGATCTTCCTGGCCGATTCGCGCCGGGGGCTCAAGGGCTGGCCGGCGGTGGGCCTGAAGATGAACGCCGACGAACTGGGCGCGATGCTCGACCGGCCGCCGGCCGAGTCGGTCGACGACGCGCGCCGCGCCGCCGCCGAGTTGGCCCGCGGATCGGGCCGCCCGGTCTTCGTGACCATGGCGGAGCGCGGGATCGTCGCGGCCGGGCCGACCGGGGAGACGGTCCACGTCGCCGCGCTGCCGGTTCGAGGGCCCATCGACGTCGTGGGCGCGGGCGACTCGGTCACGGCCAACCTGGCCGCGGCGCTGGCGGCGGGGGCGACGCTCCGGGAGGCCGTCGAACTGGCCGCCGTCGCGTCGTCGGTGGTCGTCCATCAGGTCGGCACGACGGGCGTCGCCACCGTCGACGACCTGGCCGAACTGCTCCGGGGGCGGCCGTCGTGACCCACCCCGCGGCGCTCGATCCCGACCGCCTGGCCGCGGAGTGCGAGTTCCGGACGACAAGGCGGTCGGGCCCCGGCGGTCAGAACCGCAACAAGGTGGAGACGGCGGTGATCCTGACCCACCGCCCCACCGGGATCGCCGCCGAGGCCGCCGAGCGCCGCCATCAGGGCGAGAACCGCCGGATCGCCCTCTTCCGACTCCGCCTGAAACTGGCGCTTGAGGTCCGCGAGCCGTTCGGCGAGTCGCCCAGCGCGTCGTGGACGTCGCGGCTTCGGGGCGGTCGGATCGTGGTCAGCCCCGAACACGACGACTTTCCCGCGCTTTTGGCCGAGGCGCTCGACGCCCTGTCGGCGTGCGGCGACGACGTGAAGACGACCGCCGCCCGACTCGGCTGCACCGCGACGCAACTGGTCAAGCTGCTCGCCGCCGAGCCTCGGGCGCTACTCCAGGTCAACGCGCGTCGCGCGGCGGAAGGGCTGCATCCCCTGCGATGAGGAAGGATGGGCAACCTTGCCCGAAGACCGTCGGCCGAGTATGGTGAAGGCCGTCGCTCCGGATGACGGGAGGCGAGCATAACGACCTTCCCCCCTCGCGGGGGAAGGTGGCCCGAAGGGCCGGATGAGGGGGGACGAGCAAAAGCGCCGTCGACGTCCAGGGCTTCCCGGACGGGCTTCCGCGAATCGCGACGGTCGTCTGGCGCGTCGCCCCCCTCATCTGACCGCTGCGCGGTCTGTCTTCCCCCGCGAGGGGGGAAGACGTCGGATCAACGCCCTTCCCCCCTCGCGGGGGAAGGTGGCCCGAAGGGCCGGATGAGGAGGAGGACGAGCAGGACGGCCGTTGGAATCCCAGGCCGTTCGGGCTCGCTTGTGACGCCGACGGCCTTTTTGCGTGTCATCCCCCTCATCTGACCGCTTCGCGGTCTGTCTTCCCCCGCGAGGGGGGAAGACGATTCTCGCCCCCGAAATCCGTGACGAGCGGTGGTGAAGGCCGCCACGTCGGTCGTCCCTCCTCAACGTATCGAGATTTTATGACGTCCAGCCCCGATCCGCGGCAACCTCCCAGTCGAGTCGGGCCGGACGACCCGGCCGCGCGCGCGATCGCCGAGGCGTTCTCGACGGCCGTCGCCCGGCTGGCCGCGGCGAGGGCGCGGGCGCGTTCCGGCGATCCGAAAGGGATTCGTCGGCTCCGGACGGCGTCGCGACGGCTCCGCAGCCAGTTGCGGGCGTTCCGCAAGCTGATCGACCCGGAATGGGGCGATCGACTGGTCGCCGAACTCCGCTGGATCGGATCGACGCTCGGAGAGACTCGCGATCTGGACGTGTTGCGCGACCGATTGGCGAACGGCGAGAGCGACACCGACCGCGAGGCGCTCCGACCGCTGTTCGACTCGCTGGCCGAGCGCCGGGGGCAAGCCGTCAAGGCCGTCGGCCGGATGCTTCGAGGCCGACGGTTCCGCGACCTGATGGCCGAGTTGGAGCGGTCGGCCGCGGCCCCCGCGACGATCCCAAAGGCTGGGAAGCCGTGCCGCAAGGTCTTGCCGCCGCTGGTGGCGAGGGCGTGGCGACGGCTTCGGCGCGAGTCCAGGGGTCTGACGTCCGCCAGCCCCGACCAGGCGTTCCACGACCTTCGCATCGTCGCCAAGCGCGCCCGCTACGTCACCGAGTTGATCGCCCCGACGCTCGGTCCCAGGGCCCAAAACCGCGGAACGCGGCTGGTCGCCCTCGCCCGGGGAGTTCAGGACGTCCTCGGCGCGCATCAAGACGCGGTGGTCGCCGCTTCGGCCGTGGCGGCGTCGCTCGCCCAGGCGGATTCCGACGACGCTTACCATCGGGCCGCCGTCGCGCTCCTGTCCCGTCTCCGACGCGCCGCCGACGACGCCCGCGACGATTTTCTGGATCGTCAACTCCCCGAGTTGCGGCGTCGCAAGAACCGGGGGGAGTTGAAGAGCGGAGGGTGACCGGAAACCGCGGGCTCGCGGACGGGGAAGAGACCTGGCCCGAACGAGATTCGGCATCTTCCAAGCCGGGTCGCGATCCGACCTATGACGTCGAGCGGCGGCCGCGGTCGGCGACGGTCGGGGGGTCGATGGGCCGCCAGCGTTGGGCGCGCTTGAGGAGGAGGCGGGCGACGAACGCCTCGTATTCGTCGGCCGAGCGTCGCTTTTTGGGATCCCAGCGCCGGCCCTTCTCCCAGTTGCAGCGGCCGTGGACCGCGGCGAGGTTGCGGGCGTCGTCGTCGCCGCCGCGGCTTTTGGCGCGGACGTGTTCGAGCGTCGCCCCCGCGCCGGTGGCGGCGTCGAAGGCGATCGGCCCGTTGCAGATCAGGCACTTGCCGACCCAGTCGCCGCCGCGACGCTCGAACGAGGCGTCGGTTCGCGCGGCCAGATCCAGTTTCTCGGCGGTCGTCACGACGGGCCCCTCGCGGCCGGATCAATAGACCGGTTCGCCCGTCTCCGGCGCGACCGTGCCGTCGCCGGTCTGGCCGAGGGCCTCGCGAACCATCAACAATTCGGCGACGTTCTCAAGCGTCAACAGGCCGACGACCCTCCCCCGGCGGACGACCGACGCGCACGGCGCGCCGCGCTCGCGAAGCGCGGCGATCGCGGCGGTCAGCGATCCGTCGGCGTCGATCCGCGGGGCCGAATCGGCCGCGAAGTCGGCGACCGGGGCGTCGGCCCCGCGCGCGGCCAGCCCGGCCATCAGATTCGAGCGGGTCAGGACCTTCGGCTCGGCGTCGCCGACGGCCTCGACCGGGAAGTCCTGCTGGGCGCCGGCCAGGAGCAGTTCGGCCGCCTGACCGAGGGTGTCGTCGGGTCGAAGGACCTGGAAGTCCGTCAACATCGCGTCACTCACCGCCACCCCCTTGAGCGCCGCGCGCTGCTCCACCTGGCGGGCCTCGGCCTCGGCGCCGATCCAGACGAACAGGGCGACGAACAGCAGCAAGGGCGCGCCGGCGCTCAGGCCGAAGAGGCCGAAGGCGATCGCCATCATCTGACCGATCGAGGCCGCCGTCCGGGTCGCCCTGGCGTAGGGGAGCCGCATCGCCAAAAGCGCCCGCAGCACCCGGCCGCCGTCCATCGGGAACGCCGGCAGCATGTTGAAGACGACCAGGAGCACGTTGACCAGCAGCAGCTTCGACCAGAACCCCGCGTGCAGGACCTGGTCGGAATCGTCCACCACCGCCGGGAACCGGACGCCCACGAGCAAGATCGCGGCGACGATGGCCACGTTCACCGCCGGCCCGGCCAGGGCGATCAACAACTCCTGGGCGGGCTGCTCCGGAATCCGCTGGAGTCGGGCGACCCCGCCGATCGGCAGGAGCGTGACGTCGGAGGTCGGCACGCCGAACCGCCTGGCCGTCAGCGCGTGGCCGAACTCGTGCATCACGATGCAGGCGAAAAGCGCCAGGACGAACCCCGCCTGCGCCAGCCCCGCCGCCAGCCCGCCGCCGCCCGACGCCCCCGCCGCGGTCAACCAGACGATCAGGACCACGAACGTCCAGTGGACGTAGATGGGGATCCCCGCCACTCGGCCGATCTTCCAGGACCAGGACATGCCATCGCTCCTCAAAGCGCGCGAGACGGTTTTGCGATCCGTCATTGTATCCGCGCGGCGGCCCGCCGGGATTCTCGTTCGAGCCGATTTGACAACCCCGCGCCGCGACCTAGGTTGGCGATAGCCGCCCGGGCCCCAGGGACCGATCGCGCCGGGGCGGATCGAATCGGACGAGCCGAAAGCGGGAAGCGAGGCGATCATGGACTTGAAGGCGACCACCCACGTCTGCGTTTCGCCGGTCCAGGCGGAGGACGAGGAGGAGACGCAAGTCCATCCTCCCCCCCCCATGTTCCTGATCGTCGTCCACGGCGGGACCACCGGCGCGATGCTCCGGATCGAGGGCCGCGAGACGACGCTGGGCCGCTCGCTGGAGAACGGCCACCAGTTCCCCGACCCGACCGTCTCCCGCCGCCACGCGGTCATCGTCCACGACGACGAGGGTCTCGCCTGGCTGACCGATCTGGGCAGCAGCAACGGCACCTTCATCGACGGCAAGCGACTCGCCCCGGCGGTCGCCGTCCGGATCGAGGACGGGGCGCGGCTGCAACTGGGCGTCTCCACCGTCCTGAAGTACGTCAGCCTGAACGCCCGCGAGGAGAGTTTCCAGCGCGAGATGTTCGAGCGTTCCGTGCGCGACAACCTGACGGGGCTCTACAACCGCGGTTACTTCATGGAGCAGATCGCGGCTTCGTGCGAGCGGAACCGCTTGCGGAACCTGGGCACGGCGCTTTTGATGGTGGACGTGGACCACTTCAAGCGGGTCAACGACGCCCACGGCCACGACGCCGGCGACGCCGTCTTGCGCGAGGTCGCCAGGACGCTCCGGGAGGCGACGCGGAGCGAGGACCTGGTGGCCCGCTACGGCGGCGAGGAGTTCGTCCTGGCGATCCCGATCGCGAGCGTCGATCAGGGTTGGGAGCGGGCCGATCAGGTTCGTCGCCAGTTGGCCGGCCGCTCGATCCGCGCCGGCCGCAAGGAGTTGCGGGTCACCGCCAGCATCGGCGTCTCGTGCGGCACGGCGACGCGGCCGCGGACGGTCAAGGCCCTGATCGCCACGGCGGACGTCGCGTTGTACGAGGCCAAAAGGACCGGCCGCGACCGCGTCGTCGCCGCCGAGCGGATCCTCGCCGAATCCGAGCGCCGCACCGAATCGTGCGAGGCCCTGGCCGTCTGACCCCGCGCGGCGGGGCGTGGCGTGGCGCTCGATCCTGAAGGTCGATCGGAAACGGTCTTCCCCCCTCGCGGGGGAAGACAGACCGCGGAGCGGTCAGATGAGGGGGACGACGCGCGAGTAACCGTCATCACTCGCGACGGCCGGCCCGGCGGGCGTTGGATCGCGCCGGCCTTCTTGCTCGCCTCCCCCTCATCCGGCCCTTCGGGCCACCTTCCCCCGCAAGGGGGGAAGGCCGTTCGGTCCCGACGGCGTCTTCAAGAAAATCCAGGATCGAGAGCCACGCCGCGAGCGGCGGCGCGGACTCGTCTCGCGCCGCCGCGGCGGTTATGATCGGTCGAGCGCCCGAACGGGGCGCCTGGAGCCCGACCCACCGACCGATCGACCCCGTACAGGCGACCGAACCGTGCCCAACGCCGACGCGACGCCCCGACGCCCCCTGGAACCCCTCGCCCTGGGGGTGTGTAGCTGGAGCCTTCAGGTCAAGAGCGTGCCGGAGCTCAAGGGCTTCCTCGACCGGCTGGGCGTGGACGTGGTGCAGATCGCCTGCGGCGACCCCCACCACGCGAGCTGGGACGAGGGGGACGACCTGCCCGCCGCGGCCCTCGCGGCCGGCTTCCGGATGACCGGCGCGATGCTCGGCTTCCCCGGCGAGGATTACACGACCCCCCAGACCATCCAGAAGACCGGCGGCTTCGGCGATCCCGCCACCCGCGCCGAACGCCTCGCCCGCCTCGACTGGGCGCTGGAGCGGACCAGGGCGCTGGGGCTCTCCGACCTGATGCTCCACGCCGGCTTCCTCCCGGAGATCGACGACCCCGGTCGCTCGGCGATGCTCGACGTGCTCGCGCAAGCCGGCGACAAGGCCGCGGCCGCCGGCGTGGTCCTGGCGTTCGAGACCGGCCAGGAGACCGCCCGGCTCCTGAGGCGCACGCTCGACGATTTGAAGTCGCCGGCCCTGAAGGTCAACTTCGACCCGGCCAACATGCTCCTGTACGACATGGGCGACCCGATCGAGGCCGTCAAGCTCCTCGGGCCGGACATTCGCTCGGTCCACGTCAAGGACGCCCGCCGTCCCAAGGTGAAGGGGACGTGGGGCGAGGAGGTCCCGCTGGGCGAGGGGGCGGTGGGGATCGCGGCGTTCGTCAAGGCGCTCAAGGACGTGGGCTACCAGGGTCCGCTGGTCGTCGAGCGCGAGGTCGGCGACCAGTCGGACCGCCTGCGCGACGTCGCGCGGGGTCTGCAAGTGCTGCGGGAATGCCTCGCCGGCTGAGCGCGGGGACCGCCGGGGGCGGGCCCGAGCGGCCGGCGTCGGCCTACTCGACGATCGACCGGACGACCTCGGCCAGTTCGCGACCGGCGTCGGTCAGGGCGTAAAAGTTGTGCTTGCCGGCGCGGCGGGGCTCGATCAGCCGGCCGTGACGCAGAAGCGCCAGGTGGTGGCTGACGGCCGGCTGGCTCTGGGCGCCCAGGTCGGCGCACAGTTCGGTGACGTTGCGCTCCTTCTCCCCCAGGAGAAGGAGGACCTGGAGCCGGGTGGGGTCGGAGACCTGCTTGAGCAGGTCGGCGACGCGGCGGATCTCGGCGAGACGACGGGCGGCCGCCGCGGCGGCGGTCTTCGTCGACCTCCCCGACCCGGCGGAGCGGGCGGTGGTTGCGGCCATCGCGGAAATCTCCTAAATTGTAAAGGCGTGTGGGGCTGGGTCACGAGCCGGAGGTCGGCCGTCGCGCGACCGCGAGGGTCCGCCGCCTCATGATTATAACAGGATAGGCACATCTCTGTATCCAGTCAACCCCGTTCCGCCGGCCGGCGTCCGCGGCCGGCGACTTGTCGCGGAGCGGTCGTTGGCATAGAGTGGTTGGCGGGTCCGCGACGGCGGCCCGACGAACCCGTACCGCGAAGGTGAAGACCGATGGCCGGGCCCCCGACGACGACCGCATCCCCCCGCCGCGCGACCGAGGCCGCCTTCCAGCAGTGCATAAACCCGGCGTGCGCCGCCACGTTCGGCGTCGGCGAGGCCCACTTCGCCTGCCCCCGCTGCGGCGACCTGGTGGACGTCGTCTACGACTGGGACCGGCTGGCGGTCCCCAAAAGCCTGAAGGACTTCGAGGCCAAGTGGTCGCGGCGGCTGGATCCGCTGGCCGCCTCGGGCGTCTGGCGGTTCCGCGAGCTGTTGCCGTTCGCCCCGCCGGAGAAGGTCGTCACCATCGGCGAGGGCCGCACGCTGTTGCAGAAGGCCGACAAGGTCGGTCGGGCCGTCGGCATGGATCCGGGGCGGCTGATGCTCCAGTACGAGGGGATGAACCCCTCCGGGAGCTTCAAGGACAACGGCATGACCGCGGCGTTCACCCACGCCCGGATGATCGGCGCCCGCCGGGTCGCCTGCGCCAGCACCGGCAACACCTCCGCGTCGCTGGCCGTCTTCTGCTCGGCCACCGACTTCGGCTTCAAGGCGATCATCTTCATCGGCTCCGGCAAGATCGCCTACGGCAAGCTCGCCCAGGCGCTGGACCACGGCGCGCTGACGATCCAGATCGTCGGCGACTTCGACGACGCCATGCGCCGGGTCCGCGAGGTGGCCGACCGCCTCGGCATCTACCTGATGAACTCGGTCAACCCCTTCCGGCTGGAGGGGCAGAAGGCCATCATGTACCGGGTGCTGGAGGCGTCCGGCTGGGAGGTTCCGGACTGGATCGTGGTCCCCGGCGGCAACCTGGGGAACTCAAGCGCCTTCGGCAAGGCGTTCATCGAGTTGAAGCACCTGGGGTTGATCGACCGCGTGCCGCGGCTGGCCGTCGTCAACGCCCAGGGCGCGCGGACGCTCAACGAACTGTACTCCGCTCGCGAACTCCGGTGGCGAAGCGGCCTGGCCGATTCGGCGAAGGTCGACGCCTACTACGGCGAACTCGACGCGACCGGCGTGAAGGCGTCGACGATCGCCTCGGCCATCGAGATCAACCGGCCGGTGAACCTGAAGAAGTGCCTGCGGGCGTTGGACTTCTGCGACGGCGTCGTCCGCGAGGTCTCCGACCAGGAGATCATGGACGCCAAGTCGTGGGTCGGCGCCGGCGGCCTGGGCTGCGAGCCGGCGAGCGCCGCCAGCGTCGCCGGCGCCCGCAAGCTCCGCGAGGAGGGCGTGATCGCGCCGTCCGAGCGGGTCGTCTGCATCCTCACCGGCCATCAACTGAAAGACCCCACCGCGACCGTCGCCTACCACGGCGGCGACCGGGAGCAGTTCGAGAAGGTGCTCGGCGCCCGGGGCGTGAAGCGCGCCGGCTTCGCCAACCGCCCGGTCGTCGTCCCCAACGAGTTGGACGACATCATCCGGACCATCGCCCTGTACGCCGACTCGGCCGCCCCCGCCTCCTGAACCGGCCGCGACGTCGCGAAGCGTTCATCGATCTGGACTGGAAAGGAAGCTCGACCCGTGAGCACGGCTCGGATTCGCATCGGACTGCACGGCGCGACGGGGAGGATGGGGCTGCGGCTGATCCAACTCGTCGCCGAGGACCCGCGGGTCGAGTTGGCCGCGGCGATCGATCGGGAGAAACTCGGCGAGGACGCGGGCGTCGTCGCGGGCGTCGTCGCTTTAGGCGTGCCGATCCGCGGGCTCGACGCCGCGGCGGATTCGCGGCTGGACGTCCTGATCGACTTCTCGCACCACTCGGCGACGGCCGGCGTGGCCGAGGCGTGCCGTCGCGCGAAGGTCGCGCTGGTGGTCGGCACCACGGGTCTGGGCGACGACGCCAACGCCGCGCTCCGGGCGGCCGCGGCCGACGTGGCGGTCCTGGCCTCGCCCAACACCAGCCGCGCGGTGAACCTGTTGTTCAAGCTGGTCGGCCAGGCCGCCGCCGGGATGGGGCCGGAGGCCGACGTGGAGATCGTCGAGCGCCACCATCGGCTCAAGAAGGACGCCCCCAGCGGCACCGCGCTTCGGTTGGCGGAGATGGTGACGGCCGCGACCGCCGCCGGGCCGCTGGTCCACGGGCGCTCCGGCCAGGTGGGCGAGCGCCCCCGGGGCGAGATCGGCATGCACGCCGTCCGCGCCGGCGACTGCCCCGGCGAACACACCGTCGTCCTCGCCCTGGGGGGCGACACCCTGGAGCTGACCCACCGGGCGCTCAATCGCGACGGCTTCGCCCGAGGCGCGATCGACGCCGCCGTCTTTCTCGCCGGCAAGCCGCCTGGTTCCTACGCGATGGCCGACGTGCTAGAATCCTCCCCCTGAAGCGTAACCGCGATTCGCGAGATCGATCATGGCGCGCTGCGAGCGAGGCTACCTCTGCGCGGTCTGCGGCGGAGAGGTCGAGCATCTGCTGGAATCCGACCTTTACCTCCGGTACGTGCTGGGGGAGGTCGATCCCGAATCGCTCGCCGACGCGCCGGATCGCCATATCCGTTGCAATCCGACCTTGAGCCAGTTCATCGTCCACGAGTCGTTCCCCGCCGTCGTCGCGGCGGGGCCGTTCGCCAAGGCCGGGCTCGACCCGGCCTTCGTCGCGGACGAGGAGGCGCGGGTCACCGCCGGTTATCTGCGCCTGACGGAGTTGGCGAGGGGCGGCGGATCGATCCTGGACTACCCCTCGCCCGGTTCGAGCCGGGCCGTCGATCAAGCGGGATCTTGATCCTGGAATCGGGCCGGGAGGAGAGGCCGTCTCCATGACCGAACCGCCTGGGGACCGAGCCCCGGAGCCGTCGTCGCGGCGCATCCTGTTCCTGGACGACGACCCGCGCCGCGCCGAGGCGTTCCTGATCCATCGCCCGCGAGCGGTCTGGGTAACGACCGCCGCGGATTGCGTCGCCCGCCTGGCCGAAGCGTGGGACGAGGTCCACCTGGACCACGACCTGGGGGGCGAGCGGTTCGTCGACGCGAGTCGGGACGATTGCGGCATGGCCGTCGTCCGCTGGCTCTGCGAGCGGGAGCGGGCGCATCTGCGCGAGGCGCGATTCTTCGTCCACAGCCACAATCTGAACGCCGCCTCGCAAATGGTCGGCCGCCTGACGCGCGACGGCTACGTCGCCGAGTACCGCCCGTTCGGTCACGATCTGATGGACTTTCTCGCCGTCGCCGATCCCGCGCCCGCGCCGCCGCGACGCCCGGGCGTTCGGGGCCTGGTCGCGCGGTTGCTGGGAAAATTCCTCGACCGCGGGCGTCGGCTGCCGGGATCGAGGCCGACTCGTTATGATGAGGACCGGCCGCGGGAGCGGGCTCCCGGGACGGACGCTGGGATTGGATCGGAGGAAGGCTCTTGAGAACGGTCATCACGGGCGGGGCGGGGTTCGTCGGGTCGCATCTCTGCGAGCGGTTCCTCGCCGATGGCGACGAGGTCGTCTGCGTCGACAACCTCCTGACGGGGACCCTCAAGAACGTCGACCGTCTGAGGGCGGACCCGAAGTTCCGGTTCATCAAGCGCGACGTCTCCGAATCCATCGAGATCGACGGCCCGGTCGACAACGTGCTGCACTTCGCCAGCCCGGCAAGCCCGGCGGACTACCTCGCCCACCCGATCCCGACCTTGAAGGTCGGGGCGCTGGGGACGCACAACGCCCTGGGGCTGGCCAGGGCCAAGGACGCCCGGTTCCTGCTGGCGAGCACGTCGGAGATCTACGGCGACCCCGACGTCCACCCCCAGGTCGAGGAGTACTGGGGCCACGTCAACACCATCGGCCCCCGCGGCTGCTACGACGAGGCCAAGCGGTTCGCCGAGGCCATCACCATGGCCTACCACCGCTACCACGGCATGAAGACCCGGATCGTGCGGATCTTCAACACCTACGGCCCCCGGATGCGACTCGACGACGGCCGCGTCCTGCCCAACTTCATGAAGCAGATCCTCCGCGGCGACCCGATCACCCTCTACGGCGACGGCGGTCAAACCCGCAGTTTCTGCTACGTCACCGACCTGGTCGACGGCATCCACCGGCTCCTGAAGTCCGACTACGCCCTGCCGGTGAACATTGGCA
>Ga0209916_1001170_pt1 | contig 26003 bp, 20 predicted proteins | sample ThiBio_1000_plan_FD_183956 | JGI IMG/M metagenome (GOLD analysis project Ga0209916, IMG submission 183956) | Wastewater bioreactor microbial communities from Cape Town, South Africa - Thiocy_solids_2 (SPAdes) | ecosystem: Engineered > Bioreactor > Thiocyanate-remediating > Anaerobic-Aerobic ... | reverse complement strand
CCGCCTCGGCCCACGGCCCTGGGCTTCGCGGCATCGCGCGCGTCTCCGGGCCCGGCGCCTGGCGGATCGCGACGGCCGGGTTCGAGCCGGACGAGCCCGTCGACCACGCCGCGACTCGACCGATCCTCGTCCGGGGGAACTATCGACTCCCAGGGTTGAGGCCGCCCCTGCCGGCCGACGTCGCGCTTTGGCCCGCGCCCCGGACGTATACCGGACAGGAACTCGCCGAGATCCACGCCCCCGGCTCTCCCCCCCTGCTCGCCTTGCTGCTGGCTCATTTGCTGGCCAACGGGGCCCGGCCGGCGCGGCCGGGGGAGTTCACCCTCCGCGCCTTCCTCTCCGGCCGCGTCGACCTGACCCGCGCCGAGGCCGTCCTGGGCGTCATCGACGCCCGCGACCCCCGACGACTCGACGCGGCCCTGGAACAACTCGCCGGCGGGATCGGCGGGCCCGTCGAGGCGCTTCGCGGACGATTGCTCGACCTGCTGGCCCACCTGGAGGCCGGCCTGGACTTCGTCGACGAGGCCGACGTCGACCCCATCGCCCGCGCCGCGCTGGCCTCGGAACTCCAGCGCGAGGCCGACGCCCTGGACGCCCTGACCGACCGCCTCGGCCGTCGCGACCATTCCGCCGACGCCCCCCGCGTCGTTCTGGCGGGCCCCCCCAACGCCGGCAAGAGCCGCCTGTTCAACGCGCTTCTGGGCGACGACCACGCCATCGTATCGACGATCGCCGGGACCACCCGAGACACGCTTTCGGCCCCTTGCGACTGCGACGGGTTCGTCATCGAACTGATCGACACCGCCGGAATCGAATCCGCCGCCGACGCCGTCACGGCCGAGGCCCAATCCCGAGCCGCCGCCGCCGCCGACCGAGCCGACGCGTTGCTTGCTTGCGCGTCCGTCGACGCGCCGCCGGTCGACGTCCCGAGCGACGATCGGACGATCCGAGTCTGGACCAAGGCCGACGTCGCCCCGCCCCCGTCGGGCGACGCCCGCTGGATCGTCACCAGCGCCGCGACCCGCGCGGGGCTCGACGCCTTGAAGCGCGCGATCGCCGCCGCCCTGCGACGCCGCGAGGCCGAGCCCGCCTCTCCCACCTCGGCGCGGTGTCGCGACTCCCTGCTCCGCGCCGCCGCCTCCCTCCGCGCCGCGTCGGCCGCGATGCTCGCCGGCGGCGGCGACGAACTGATCGCCTTCGACCTCCGCGCCGCCCTCGACGACCTGGCCGAAGTCACCGGCGCCGTCGTCGCCGACGACGTCCTCGACCGCATCTTCAGCCGCTTCTGCATCGGCAAGTAAACCGAGTTCAGTTCACGACATGGCCTCGCCCGCCCCTTCCGGATTCGAGCGTTTCGAGTATTGCGTCCGATTCGACGGCGTGCTAGGATCCCGTGACGAGAGACCACGCTGAGGAGTAAGAACGATGTCCACGCTGATTCCCGACTTTTTCGAGACGATCGCGCCGAGCGAGGCCGATTCGCGCCTGGCGCGGGAGTCGAGTCGCCTTTTGGCCGCGCGCAAACTCGGCGGTCAAGCCGAGGCCCGAATTCGCTTCGAAGATCAGGAGGAGCCGGTGGTCCTGCCGGCGTCCGCCCTGCGTCTGCTCGCGCGCATCCTGACGGAGATGTCCCGTGGCAACGCCGTCGCGCTGGTCCCGACCAGCGCGGAACTCTCCACCCAGCAGGCGGCCGATCTGCTGTGCGTCTCCCGGCCTTACGTCGTCAAGTTGCTCGACGAAGGCGCGATCCCCTTCCGAGCCGTCGGTCGCTACCGGAAGGTGCGGTTTGACGATCTGATGGCGTACAAGCGGAAGGACGACGAGGCCCGCGAGCGGGTGCTCGAACAACTCGCCGCCGACACCCAGGAGTTGGAGGCCGAATTGCGAAGCACGCGACATATGGAGCAGCCGCCGGCTCCTCCCATAGCGTGGGACTCGGGCAAGTCCGACGAGGCAAATCGTACTGAATAAATGTCCAACAGACTCCGGGGGGCGTTAATGTCCGGCCCCTCACAAACACCACCCTGGCCCCAAGGCTCGCCGACCTCGCGGACCAAAAAATGAATAGACAAACCTATTATTAAAGTAAACGTATTCTGCCAGTGAAGGGACGACGATACGAGATCAAAGCAAGGGGCCGCGACGACGTCTTCGTCTATGAGTATTGCGACAAACTTGGTCTTCGTCACCAAATCCGCGGCGCGTCGCGAGTAAAGCGTGGAGTTTGCCAGGTGATATCACGATACAGTATAGATTGTTTTATGGACAGCCTTCATGAACACGCTCGGAACTTCGGATCGTCCCGTCGTCGCCGTCTTCGACGCCAACGTCCTATATCCATTTTACGTCCGCGATTTGTTCGTGCGGCTTGCACAAGCCGGGCTGGTCAGCGCGCGTTGGACGGAGGCGATCCACGACGAATGGATCCGGAACCTCCTGAAGAACGAACCGTCGCTCTCTCCCGACCGCCTGGCACGGACTCGGAACTTGATGGACGCCGCCGTCCGCGACTGCCTGATTGTCGGATACGAAGATCTGATTCCGAAGCTGGTCCTACCCGACCCAGACGATCGCCATGTCCTCGCCGCCGCGATTCAGGCTGGCGCCGAGGTCGTCGTCACCTTCAACCTCAAGCATTTCCCGGCCGCGACGCTGCGAGTCCATGGCATCGAGGCGGTCCATCCGGACGACTTCCTCGGATCGCTCCTGGACGCCGATCCCGATCAGGTTCGCGCGACGGTCAAACGGCAGCGAGAAGCGCTAAGGAACCCGTCGCGGACGGTCGAGGAACTACTCGCGACCCTCGAACGCCAGGGGTTGGCCCGAACGGTCGCCCGCCTGCGACCGTTCAGGGAATCGCTTTAGGCGACGGTTCGACGATCTGATGGCGTACAAGCGGAAGGACGACGAGGCCCGCGAGCGGGTGCTCGAACAACTCGCCGCCGAGGCCCAGGAGTTGGAGGCAGGGGGTTGGTGACGTATCCATCAACCTGATGAATCGCCGTAGCTTCCCAAGGCAAGATTCATGCAGACCACGCAACAAAAGTTCATGTCGCGAAAGCCGTCGTCGTATTTATATTCCGGGGATAGCTCGCCGGTCTTGAATTCCTCCGGAGTAAGCTTGGGACCATGACTGAAGTGGATTAGTAACACATCGTCGTCAACCTTCAGTTCGAGGACCCCTTCGGCCTCAAGCGCGATGAGGGTGAACGCCATGATCCCTTCCTCGAACCATGTTTCCTCCCACCGGGTTCGAGCAGTGCTTTCGTTGACGATCCACTCGACCGATCTCCTGTAGCCTCGCCCCGGCTCCTTGGCCTCGTATCGTCGCGGCGACGCGCCTGGGACGTTCTCCTCAAGCCAATCGCGGAGGCGCTCCGCCGCGTCCCGGATGCGAGGTATGTCGATCGCGCGCTCAAGCATTGGGATGATCCTCGCCACTTCTTCCCCACGGATCATCAACCAGGCCACCGACGTCGGCCGGGGCCGCGGTCGGGTCGCCTCCGACGTCGACCGCGGCCTTCGCGTCATTTGGAATCGACCGGCACGGTGGATTCCAACTCGCGGGGGTGGACCACCCAGGCGACGATCCGGGTCCGGGTCTTGCCGGCGTTGCCGGAGACCCGGTGGATCGCGCCGGAGGGCTCGTAGAACGTCTCGCCCGCCTTGAGCACTCGCTCGGGCTCGTCGTTGATGGCGAAGAGGAACTCGCCCTCGATGACGTAGCCGAGCACCGGGCCGGTGTGGCGGTGCGGCTTGCCGCGTTGGCCGGGCTCGATGGTGATGACCGCGGCCGAGGCGGTCGAGACCTTGCCGTCGACCTTCTCCAGGATCTCGATGCCGGGGAGTCGCTTGACTCGGTCGTCGTCGTTCTCGCCGGCGTACAGGGCGACCGCCGCGCCGGCCGCCGCGGCCAGGCCGAGCCCCAGGAACGTCACGGGCAATCTCAGACGCATCGCGTTTCCTCCATCGGTGATGTTCGATCCGATCGTCGCCACTTTCCGGATTGTCGGGGCGCGACGCCCGCTCGTCCAGTCCCCGACCTCGGACGACGGGGCTTCCCTCTCGCGTGAGGTTCGCGGCATCGGGTAAGATTCTTGTCGCAAGGCCATGGGGAGGACGGCGGAATGACGCTCGGCGAGTTGCAGCGGACGATCCTCGCGATGTACGGGGAAAAGGACGCCGCGCGCGGGGCGGAGGCGACGTTCCTCTGGCTCGCGGAAGAGTTCGGCGAACTGGCCACCGCCCTTCGCTCCGGCACGCACGAGGAACTGGCGCTTGAGATGGCCGACGTCCTGGCCTGGCTGGCGACGCTCGCCAACATCCGCGGGGTTGACCTTGACGCCGCGGTGAGCCGCAAATACGGCGCGGGCTGCCCCGGCTGCGGCCGCTCCCCCTGCGTCTGCGATCCGGCCGAGAAGCCCTGAGCCGACCCGAGCGCCGACCGCTCCCCGTTTCGACCCCTTCGCAACCCGACCCGACCCGCGCCGCCATCATGATGAACACCACGTCCCTGAAGCGTCCGTGCAACCGATTCGCGACCCGGCTGGTCCTGGCGGTCGTCGGGACGTGGGCCGCCGTCGCGCCGAGTCCCGGCGCGGAGCCGGTCGTCTTCGAGAACGTCCGCATCGGGCTGGGGGGCGAGGACGCCTTCAAGATCGGGGCCTGGACGCCGATCCGGGTGACGCTGAAGGCGGGCGACGCGCCCTTGAAGGGGACGTTGGACGTCGTCGTCGGCGACGACGAGGGGACGCCGGTCGCGACCCGTCAGGCGATCGACCTGAAGGCGGGGGAAGGTCGGACGTTCCGAGCCTACTCCCGGTTCGGCGGGCGCGACGGCTCGCTCTCGATGGTGGTCCGCGACGAGGCCGGGCGGCGGCTGGCCTCGCGCTCGCGCGAGCAGGTGGCCCGGACCACGCCCCGGCCGATCCCGGCGGACGACTCGTGGATCCTGACCCTGGGCCAGCCCCGGGGGGTCGAGACGGTTCGGGACGTCGCCGGCTTCCGTCCCCACGGCGGCGAGGTCTCCGAGCTGGCCGTCACCCCCCTGGACGTCGCGGCCGAGCGGATGCCCGAGCGCTGGCTGGGCTACGACGGCGCGCGCGACGTCGTGGTCGACACGGCCGACCCGGCGGTGATCGAACTGATCTCCGGCCCTCGCGGCCAGGCGCTGATCGACTGGGCGCGTCGGGGAGGGCATCTGGTGGTGGGCGTCGGCGAGAACTGGGAAGGCGTCCGCGACTCGGTCCTGGGTCCGGTCCTCCCCGCCGAGCCGACCGGGGCGCAGCGCTCGAGGTCGCTGGAGGCCCTGGACACCTTCGCCAACTCCACCCGGCCGATCACCCCGCCGGGGGCGGCGCCGCGGACGACGGCGAAGCTGGAACGGGCGGAGGCGCGGGGAGGTCGGGTGCTGGCGTCGTCCGGCGGGCTGCCGATGGTCGTCCGGGGCCCCTTGGGGTTCGGCCGGATCACCCTGATCGCCGTGGACCTGGGAGACGAAGCACTCGCCAAGTGGGCCGACCGCGGCCTCTTCTGGGTCCAGGCGCTGGACCTGAAGCGCGACCGTTTCGAGGAAGGCCAGGCGGCGGCCATCGGCGGCGCCTCGGGGTCGTTCTACACCACCGGCGTCACCGACCTGGCCAGCCAACTGCGGGTGGCGCTTGAGCAGTTCCCGAAGGTGAAGCTGGTCTCCTTCGGCGTGGTGGCGTCGTTGATCCTGCTTTACATCCTGGCGATCGGGCCGCTGGACTACCTCTTTTTGAAGAAGGTCCTGGGCCGGATGGAGTTGACCTGGATCACCTTCCCGCTGATCGTGACCGCCGCCACCGTCCTGACGTACCTGGCGGCCTCGCGGCTGAAGGGGAACGAGCTATTGGTCAACAAGGTCGACGCGGTCGACGTCGACCAGGTCTCGGGCCTGACGCGGGGCCGCTCCTGGATCACGCTGTTCAGCCCCCAGAACCGCGATTACGACGTGGGCTTCGTCCCCGTCCCGATCGACCTGGCCGACCCCGCGCCGCCGTTGGTCGAGCCCGCCGCCGCCGAGCCGCCGGCCCCGCCGGACGACGTCGAGTTGGTGACGAGTTGGTTCGGCATTCCGGAGGCGCGGTTCGGCGGCATGGGGGGGGGAGGCAACCAGTTCTCGTTCACCGGCGGCGGCTACTCCTACGCCCCGGTCGGCGGGCTGGAGCGGCTGAGGCGCGTCCGAGTGCCGATCTGGAGCGCCAAGACCTTCGCCGCCGACTGGTTCGGCGAGTCGCGGGCGATCGTCGAGTCCGATCTGGCCCTCTCCGGCTTCGACCGCGTGGCGGGGACGATCACGAACCTCCAGACCTACACGCTCGCCGACGCCCTCCTGGCGTTCGAGAGGCGCGTCTATCTCCTGGGGGACGTCGCCCCCGGCCAGTCGATCCGGGTCGAGTTCCAGTCCGACCGCAGCCTCTCCGGAGAGTTGAAGGCGCGCGAGCCCAACTACATGACCGGCGTCGAGAACGACGACGGCTCGCCCACGACCCTCGACCGCGGCGACTTGCTCCTCTCGGCGATGTTCCACGAGGCCGAGTTCCGACGCGCCGGCAAAGACCACCCCCTGGGCAACTCCGTGCTTCGCGACCTCGACATGACCGGGCAACTGGCGCTGGGGCGGCCGATGCTCGTCGCCCGAACCGACCGGCCCGGAGCGCGAGTGGCGATCGGCAACGCCCCCAACCGGCCGGAGATCGAGCAGACGACGGTCCTCCGCGTCATCCTCCCCTTGAAGTCGTCGGAAGCCGCCCAGCCCTGAGCCGGCCCCGTCCCCTCCCCATTTCATTTCAGCCGAACGCGGCAGCCAGACGAGGCGGATCGCGATGATCGAGACCCACGACCTGACCAAGATGTACGGCGAGATGTACGCCCTGAACCGGCTCAACCTGACGCTGGACCAGGGGGACGTCTACGGCTTCATCGGCCCCAACGGCGCCGGCAAGACCACGACCATGCGGATCCTCGCCACCCTGCTCAACCCGAGCTGGGGCGAGGCGTCGGTCTGCGGCTGTTCGATCTACACCGGGTCCAAGGAGATCCGCCGCCTGATCGGCTACATGCCGGACTTCTTCGGCGTCTACGACGACATGAAGGTCATCGAGTACCTCGAGTTCTTCGCCTCCGCCTACCGCATCAAGGGGGCGGCCCGCAAGAAGATCTGCGACGAGGTGCTGGAACTGGTCGACCTGACCTACAAGCGCGACGCCCTGGTCACCAGCCTCTCCCGCGGCATGACCCAGCGCCTGGGGCTGGCCCGGACGCTGCTGCACGACCCCCAGGTGCTCCTCCTGGACGAGCCGGCCTCCGGCCTGGACCCCCGCGCCCGCATCGAGATGCGCTCGCTGCTTAAAGAGCTTCGGAGCATGGGCAAGACGATCCTCGTCTCCAGCCACATCCTGCCGGAGCTGGCCGACATCTGCAACAAGATCGGCATCATCGAGCAAGGCTGCCTCTTGGTCAACGGCGAGGTGACGGAGGTGATGAAGCGGGTCCGCACCGACGTCATCCTCGACATCGACGTCGCCGACCGCCTGACCGAGGCCGCCGACTTCCTGGAGGCCCAGCCCGAGGTCGACGCCATCGACGAGCGCAACGGCGTCCTGGTCGTCAAGCTCCGTTCCGGGATCCAGCAGTACGGCTTCCTCGCGAACCGCCTGGTGGAAAACGGCTTCGAGCTAACCATGTTCAAGGAGGACGAGATCAACCTCGAAACCGCGTTCCTCCACCTGACCAAGGGGATCACCAGTTGATCGTCGCCCGCCGTTTCCTGGTAAAATGAGGGACGAGTCGAACAATCGGCGGGAGACGCGAACGGATGGCCGTGCATCTGGAGTTCGTCGTGCCGGGCCCGCCGGTCTCGCATCAGCAGAAGTCGCCCCAGGGAAAGTGGGGCCTGAGAAGTTGGAAAGCCGCGATCGAGGAGATGGCGCGGCGTAGCTGGACGTCGCCATCCTTGCGCGGCCCATTGAAGGTGGTCGTCATCAACTTTTATGACGTGGACAACCCGACGATCGACATCGACAACATGGCGAAGCCCATCTTCGACGCTTTGGAAGGGGTCGTTTATGTCAACGATCGTCAGATTCGCCAGGCCGAGATCGCCCATCTCGAAATCGACGCCCCATTCACCGTCGCGGGCGCCGCGCGGATCATCGTCGATGCGTTGCGAGAGGGAGAGCGGTTCGTCTATGTCCGGGTTGAAGATCCCGTCGTTCCCTATCCGCTACCGAGGTGGCTCATGATCTCCCAAGACCAGTTGGAGAGCGTGGCGAGCCGCTACCGCGAGCAGGGGTATCGAGTCGTCCTCCACCCCGGTCCCGACGTTCTGCCCGATTTCGCGAAGGACTTCAAGGTGGAGATCCTTGCCGAGCGCGGAAACCGCGGGGTCTTGGCGTCGGTCAAGGAGACCCTGGCGGACGTCGCAAGGGATGACGACCTGCCCCGGTACGCCGAGGCGATCGACCAGCGACCGAACTGGCGATACGATCTTTCCGTGCTCGGCCCGATGCCGACCGTCACCAGGGAGCCCCAGGCCGAGGAGGCGTCGGACGAGGAGATCGCCAAGGCGCTGGACGACGCGGATCGCCTCCTCGACGCGGGCTTTCCCCCACTGGCCATCATCTCGGCCTGGGCGGCGACGGAAGCGGCGATGCGGCGTCGATTGAGGTCGTTAGGCGAGAAAGCCGACTGGTGGACCACCGCTCGACCCCTGCTCGACGGGCTTTTCGCGGCCGGCGAGTTCTCGTTCACCGAACTCCGGGAGTTGGAGCGCCTCGATCGTCTTCGCGACGTCGTCGTCCGCGGGTTCGCCACGCCCGACGTCGGCCGTGACGACGTGGAGACGCTCCGCCAGACCGCCAGGAGACTGATCGAGGAGTCGAGCCAGGTCGAGGCGGCGTCATGACGACGACCGTCCGTCCCGAGCGCCCCGAGGACGTCGCGGCGATCCGCGCCGCGGTCGCGTCAGCGTTTCCTTCCGAAATCGAGGCGCGGCTGATCGACCTCTTGCGCGCCGCGGGGCGGCTGTCGGTCTCGCTGGTCGCGGAGGTCGACGGCGAGGTCGTCGGTCACGTCGGCTTCAGCCCGGTCGCGGTCGATTCGGGCGTGGTCGGCGCGGGGCTCGCGCCGCTGGCGGTGCTGGAGTCGCATCGAAGGCGGGGGATCGGCGCGAAGCTGGTCGTCGCGGGGCTCGCGGCGTGTCGCGAGGCGGGCTTCGGCTGGGCGGTCGTGCTGGGGGAACCGCGCTACTACGGCCGGTTCGGCTTCCTCCCCGCGCCCGGCTTCGGCCTTTCCGACGAGTACGGCGGCGGCGACGCCTTCCAGGTGGTCGAATTGACGCCGGGGTCGATCCCCGAGGGCGCGGGGTTGGTCCGCTACGCGCCGGAGTTCGCGTCGTTGGGAGAGTGACTTTTTCCTGACCGTCACGGATTTTGGGGGTGGTGAACATAACGGCCTTCCCCCCTCGCGGGGGAAGGTGGCCCGAGGAACGATGCCGAAATAACTTCCGGGAATCCTTCGCGGTCGAATCGCGTGCCCATGACGTAAAACCGGTAAATCCAACGACTCGTAAACGTCCCGCGTCGCCTTCTCCGTCGAGGAATTCATCCACAGATTTCCCAGATTGACGCAGATTCGGATCGGACAATTTAATGTAATCTGTGTTAATCTGGGAAATCTGTGGATATTCTCTCCCAGGTCGTTCGCGCGAAGTTATTTCGGCGGCGTTCCAAGGGCCGGATGAGGGGGGGGCGAGCCCAAACGCCGTCGACGTCCAGGGTTTCCCGGACGGGCCTTCGCGAATCCCAACGGTCGTCTCGCGCGTCGTCCCCCTCATCTGACCGCTTCGCGGTCTGTCTTCCCCCGCGAGGGGGGAAGACCCGTTCAGGCCCCCAAAATCCGTGACGGTCAGACTTTTTCCGCTCACCGCAGGAAGAGGCGGTAGACGGGGTTGTCGGTCTCGTCGATGCAGGGGTAGTCCAGGCCGGCGGCGAAGTCGAGGACCGCGGCCGGGCCCGCGCCCGGGGTTTGCAGGCCGACCAGGACGCGGGCGTCGTCGCCCCCCTGGTTGCGATAGTGGAACAAACTGATGTTCCAGTCGGCCGGCATCCGCGCCAGGAACCGCATCAGCGCGCCGGGGCGCTCGGGGAACTCGAAGCGGTAGAGCCGTTCGTCGCCGACCAGGGGAGTTCGACCGCCGACCATGTGGCGGACGTGCTCCTTGGCCAGTTCGTCGCCGGTCAGATCGACGACCGGGAAGCCCTCCGCGGCGATCCGGGCCGCCAGTCTGGCGGCCTCCTCGCGGTCGGAAACGGCCAGGCCGACGAACAGATGGGCCGATTCGGCGTCGGAGATCCGGTAGTTGAACTCGGTGACGCTCCGCGCGCCGATCGTCTCGCATAGCCGCTTGAGACTCCCCCGGCGCTCGGGGATCGTCACGCCGAAGAGCGCCTCGCGCTCCTCGCCCAACTCGGCCCGCTCGGCGACGAACCGCAGGCGGTTGAAGTTGACGTTCGCGCCGCAGGCGATCGCCACCAGGGGCTCCCCCCTGAGCCCGCGCTCGGCGACGTCCCGCTTCGCCCCCGCCACCGCAAGCGCCCCCGCCGGCTCCAGCACGCTGCGCGTGTCCTCGAAGACGTCCTTGATCGCGGCGCAGACGGCGTCGGTGGAGACCGTCACGAAGTCGTCGACCAGTTCGCGGACCAGGCGGAACGTCTCCTCGCCGACCAGCTTGACCGCCGTGCCGTCGGAGAAGAGGCCGACGTCCGCCAACGGCTCGCGCCCGCCGGCGCGGACGGAGCGGACCATGGCGTCGGAGTCGGTCGTCTGCACGCCGATCACCTTGATCCCGGGCCGCACCGCCTTGACGTAAGCGGCCACTCCGGATATCAGCCCGCCGCCGCCGATCGCCGCGAACACCGCGTGAATCGGCCCCTGACGCTGCCGAAGGATCTCCATCCCGATCGTCCCCTGGCCGGCGATCACGTCGGGATCGTCGAACGGATGGACGAACGTGTAACCGTGACTCGCGCATAACTCCAGGGCGTGCAGGTGGGCGTCGGAGTAGCTGTCGCCGTGGAGGACGACCTCGCCCCCCAGGGCGCGGACGGCGTCGATCTTCAGCGACGGCGTGGTGACCGGCATGACGATGGTGGCACGACACCCCAGCCGCCGCGCGCTGAGCGCCACCCCCTGCGCGTGGTTGCCGGCGGAGGCGCATACGACCCCTCGATCGCGCGCCTCGGGCGAGAGCAGCGCCATCTTGTTGTACGCGCCTCGGAGCTTGAAGCTGTAGACCGGCTGTTCGTCCTCGCGCTTCAGCCAAAGGTCGCAGCCGATCCGCGCCGAGAGCTTCTCCGCGCGTTGCAACGGCGTCTCCACCGCGACGTCGTACACCCTGGCGGTGAGGATCTTCTGAAGATAACCCATGCGGTCCAATGGCGAGGCGTCGATTCCATGCACGGTCGGGTCACGTCCGTCGATGAAGGGGAAGAAGAAGCGGAGAACGCGGAGTCTGGTGGTGGACCGCCGCACTGGAAGATGGGTCCGCCGCGTCGAAAAATTCGAAATAACGTGATGGCGATCATCCCTTCTCCCCTTGTGGGAGAAGGTGGCCGAAGGCCGGATGAGGGGGAGGCGTTTCCAGAGGCTTTCGGTCACGCCCACCCCTCATCCGCCCCTACGGGGCACCTTCTCCCACAAGGGGAGAAGGGATTTCACATGCTCGTCCGCGGCTATTTTCAATAGCATGGCCACCCATTCTAAGGTGCGGCGGTCTACTACCATGGAAACCCACGTGTCGTTCGCATGAAGCATTTAACGCGACAGCCACGCCACGGCCGCGGCGAGGTGGACGACGGTCTGGTCGATCTCCTCCCGGGTCGTGAAGGCGCCGAGGCTGAAGCGGACGGAGGAGCGCAGGCGGTCGTCGGGGACGCCCATCGCCACCAGGGTCGGCGAGGGCTGGGTCGAGCCGCTGGCGCAGGCCGAGCCCAGGGAGACCGCCACGCCGGCCAGGTCCAGTTGCATCAAAAGCGCCTCGCCGTCGATTCCGGGGAACCCCAGGTTGACCGTCTGCGGCAGGCGAAGGTTCGGATCGGCCGGGCCGTTGAGGACGATTCGATCCGCGCCGATCGCCCGCCGCAGGCCGTCGACGAGGCGGGCGGTCAGGGATCGCCATGTCTCGATCCGGGCCTCGCGCTCCCGCCGCCAAAGGTCGAGCGCCTCGGCGAAGCCGACGGCCAGGGGGACGGCGACGGTCCCCGGCCGCAGCCCGCGCTGCTGGCCGCCGCCGTACTGCCGCGGCGTCATCCGCGTCCCGCGACGTATCAGCAGCGCCCCCGATCCCGGCGGGCCGTGGAACTTGTGCCCGCTGGCGGCCAGCGTGGCGACGCCCAGGCTCGCGAAGTCCACCGGGATCCGGCCGACGGCTTGCACGGCGTCGACATGCACCGGAATCCCCCGCGCCGCGGCGAGGTCGGCCAGCCTCGCCACCGGCTGGATCGCGCCGGTCTCGTTGTTGGCGAGCATCATCGCGGCGACCCGCGTCCGGTCGTAGAACGACTCGGCGATTCGTTCGGCATCAACGATCCCCTCGGCGTTCACCGGGGCGACGTCGGCGACGAACCCTCGCGCCTCCAGATGAGCGACCATGCCGCTGACCGCCGGATGCTCGATCGCCGTGGTCGCCACCCGTCCCGGCGGGGTCGACTCGTCGACCGCCAGACCGGATACGGCCAGGTTGTTCGCCTCGGTCCCGCCCGAGGTGAAGACGACCTCGTCGGGCCGCGCGCCGAGGATCTCGGCGACGGTCTCCGTCGCCTCCTCAAGCGCCTTGCGCGCCCGACGCCCGGCCGAGTGCCGACTCTCCGCGTTGCCCGCCGCCAGGAAGTGCGGCGCCATCGCCTCCAGGACCCGCGGATCCAGGGCCGTGGTGGCGTTGTTGTCCAGATAGATCGTCGTGGGGTTCATGGCGAGGTGGGAGGAAAAGCGAAACGACGGAAGACCGCCCGATCATTATCCGCCCCGTTTCGCCCCAGGTCCAATCCCCGTGGCGGCTCCCCGTCGTCGGCACGCTCCATGCTCGCGACGTCTTGGCCGCGGCCGGTTTCGCGGCTACAATTGAGTAGGTCGTGACGTCACGACGTTTCCCACCACCGTCTTGTTTGACAGAATAGCGAGATTCACGCGCGGGCGAGGTATTCGACATGGGCGATCGGCCACGGGTCGGACGATATTATCTTGCTCAACCTCGAAGGACCTTGCTCGGATCGTACCTTCAGGGGTTCGATCTCTTGGGCGTTCAAGGTCGAGCCCGATTCTCGCGCTACAAGCGTGACGACGAAGCCGCCGTCGCCCACGCTTGGAGCGTGACCGGAAAAGTTCTGCGCCGGCCCGTGAGTGGATCCACTGCGGAAGTCGATCTAGAGTGACCTTACGAGATCAGGCGTTTTTGTAGCAGATCGTCATTTTCAATATGACATATCTCACCGTTTGCCGAATCAGTCTGATGCGAAGGCTTGAAGAGCCTCTGCTTCGGTGAATTTGTCGAGCAGTCTATCCATTATCAAATTGCATTCAGGGCAATCGCCATACATTTTCTCGTACTTAAATTCATGGCCAATCTTCAAATCGAACAAATAGAGCTGGAACGTCGTCGCGACAGCCTTTGCTGCTTGCCTTCTGGCGATTACAGCATCCTTGAATTTGTTGTTGGCCTCAGCTGTTCTCGCAGTCTGATGATGCACGCAAAGCGATTCAGATGGAAATTTATTTAAGCTTCCTTCGTTTTGTGTACACGCAATTGCGGTAAGCATATTAACCAATATGGCAACACGCCACGGATTCTTCGTTTTCACGTTCGTCGGTGCCTGTGTTTTAGACGGCGTGGCGCTCAACAGCGCGACGGGACGGTCAGTAGGTCGCGGGAAGTCTTGAGAAAAGTCATTACGCGCGAACGATTGCATGCGCTGTCGTCTCGTGTCACGGATCGTTGCTTGTCATCTTCCTTGTGGTAAGGTAAGGTAGCCTCTCTCACAAGTCAACGATACCGATGGTTTTTTCATGGCTGTCATTTACCGAGTCTAGTTGACTCGGCTTTGTAATTTGATCGGACTGTATAATCCCGGCCGGCATACGGCAGGCGATCCTTCGCGACGGCGCCAACCGGGCTCGGCTAGGCGGCACGATCACACGTTCCACTTGGCGCGGAACGGCCGGGAGCGGAGGCCGTCGGCTTCCTCGTCGTTGGTGATGGTGCCGGTGGCGGGGTCGAAGTCCAGCTTGCGGCCGAGGATCCAGGAGGCGGCGGCGGCGTGGCAGGCGGAGTGCGAGTTCCGCATCACCTCGGCGTTGGCGGCGGGTTTCTCGCGGGACTTGATGCAGTCCAGCCAGTTGCGGGCGTGGGCGCCGACGTCCAGGCCGCTGTTGTGGGCGACGGTCGGCAGGTCTTTCAGGCCGGCCTTGAGGCCCTCGGGCTGGACCTCGGCCGAGCCGTTGTCGCCGGTCTCGATCCAGCCGTCCTCGCCCACGAACCGCACCGGGCAGGTGCCCAGCGCCGTGATCCAGTTCGGGCTTCGGTCGCCGAACGGGTCCTTGATGAAATCGATGACCAGCTCGACGCCGCTGGCGTACTTGCCGACGATCCTGGTCTCCGAGGGCTCGAACGAGATCGGGCCGGAGGCGTCGGCGTCGGCCGCCCACTGGCAAAGGTCGACGGTGTGCGCGCCCCAGTCCAGCAGCCGGGCGCCGGAGTCGAAGTCGTACTGCCCGCGCCAGTTGCCCTGGACGTACCCCTCGTTGTACGGCCGCCAGGAGACGGGGCCCAGCCACAGGTCCCAGTCGATCTCGTCCTTCGGCGGCGTCGGCTGGGTGGGGAGCCACTGGGAGACGATCGAGGGGGTGTAGACCGAGGCGTACACCGCCTTGAGCTTGCCGAGCCCGCCGGTTCGCGCGAGGTTCACGGCGTACTGGAAGTTGGGGACGCTCCGGCGCTGGGTGCCGGCCTGGAAGACGCGGCCGGTCTCCTTGACGACGTCGGCGAGCTTGCGGCACAGGTCGATGGTCAAGCCGCAGGGCTTCTCGCTGTAGACGTCCTTGCCGGCCCTGGCGGCGAGGATCGAGGCGTGGGCGTGCCAGCGGTCGCCGGTGGCGATCAACACGGCGTCCACGTCCTTCCGATCGAGCAACTCGCGGAAGTCGTGCAGGGCGACGCACGCCGAGTCGCCGTCGTGGTCGTCGACGCGCTTCTTGGCGGCGTCGCGGCGCTTGGCCTGGACGTCGCAGACGGCGACGCAACGGACGTCGGGCTGGTCGAGCATCGGCCCCAGGTCGTAGGCGCAGCGGGGGCCGTAACCGATCACCCCCAGCCCGATCCGCTCGCTGGGCGCCGCCGCGCCCTCGCGTCCCAGCGCCCGCGCCGGCACGATCGTCGGAAAGGCCGCGGCGACCCCCGCGGCGGTCAGGAAGCTTCGGCGGTTGGTGGGATTGGTCATCTCGGGCTCCTCTGAGGAATGGGACCGATCTCGCTCCGCCGACTCTAGCCCGCCGCCGGCGCGGGGGCAACCTTCAAGGTCTTCGCGAATCACTCCGCGAACGCCTCCAATTCCGCGCACGAGGAGAACGCCTGGCTGGGGGAGTCGCCGGAGGCCGGGGTGCCGATCACCCGGACGGCGACCGCCTCGACGGGCGCCTTCAACTTCAACTCGAACGCGCGGCCGGGGGCGATGCCCGGGTCGCGAGTCGCGTCGGTCGCCGGGTGGTCGGCCAGGTCGCCGATCGTCTCCCACGGCCCGCCGGGGGCGCGTCGGATCTCGATCCGCGGCTTGCCCTCCGACGTGTCGAACCAGCCGCCGTCGTGAAAGCTTCGGCCGTGGCGGAAGACGACGCGGCCGAGTTCGATCGGCGCGGCCAGCTCGACGGCGTACCAGTCCTCGCCGTCGTCTTTCGGCTTGCGACCGTCGAAAGTGACGACGAAGCTGTCCGGGTCGCCGTCGTTGATCGAACCCTCGACGTTGCCGTCGCGCGAGCGCGACTCCTCGGCGAACGCCAGCAGCGAGTCGTTCGCGACCAGCGCCGCGCCCGGCGCGCGGAGCCAGACGCGATAGGCGCCGCCGGTCGCGCCGGCCTCGGCGAACGGGACGAACGTGGCGTTCGTCGGCTTCGACGGATCCCGGCCCACGACCTTGACCGAGAACTCCAAGCCGTCACCGGGCTTCGGATCGTCCGTCTCGATCGCCGCCAGTCCGGCGGACCGCGCGGGGGGGCCGCCGGGGTTGCGGGCCTCGTCGTAGGCCAGGACGAACGGGCCCCAGGTCAGGGCCTCGCGATCCGAGTCCATGAGGACGCCGGGGAGGTTCGACATGACCGGGCCGTTGCGGCGAATCGCGGCGGGGTACGAATCCAGCATCAGATCATCGAAGATCCGAACCTCCGCCCCGTCGGTCCAGGCGTCGGACGTCAGGACGACCGCGCCGTCCGTCCGGTCGGTCCGCCTGACCGACGAGTCGGAGGTCGTCACTTTCTGACGCCAGGCCCAGCCCGGCCTCGGGACCACCAGGGCCAGCGCCACGGGCTTCGGCGCGTGGATCGTCAGCGTGGTTCGACCGGAGCGCGGGAACTCGCTCTTCTGGTCGATCACGACGTCGCCGACGGCCGTCGGGATCGTGGCGCGGGAGGTCTCGCGGGTCTCCACGATCACCGCCGGGCGGCCGTCGATCTCCGAGAGCAGGTACGCCTCCTGGACCAGAAGCGCCATGCCGCGGGGGCCGCTGGAGTGACAGCAGGTGATATGGGAGTCGTACCGCTTGCGACCCTCGAGCGCCGTGTAGTAGCACCAGTCCGAGCCCTCGGGGTGTTGGGCGGCGGCCAGGTGGTTGTAGGCGGCGCGCTCGATCTCGTCGGCGTACTTGCGCTCGCCGGTGAAGCGGAGCAGTTGCATCGAAAGCTGGATCCAGGTCGTCGTCACGCAGACCTCGCCGATATGCGCGGAGACGCCGTTGGGCAGGACGTGATCGTCGCGGAACAGTTCCCCCGCGCTGGCCGATCCGGTTATGTACAGCCGGTTGGCGACGACGTCGTCCCAGGCGTGGCGCGCGGCGTCGAGGCATCGCCGATCGCCGGTCGCCCGGGCCAACTCGCAAAGGCCGACGAGGTTCGAGAGCATCTCATACGCCTTGCCGTTGCCGACCTCGTCCACCCCCTTGCCGGCCAGCAGCCGGGACAGGATCCCAGGCCCGCCCGGCTCGTCCCACGACTTGACGATGTAGCGGGCGAAGTCCAGGTACTTTTCCTCGCCGGTCGCGCGATAGAGCAGGACGACCGGCTCCAGGACGCTGGTCGCGGCCATCCCCTGATGGGTCCCGGCGGCGAGGATGCTCCGCTTCGCCGGGAAGGTGGCGATGAGCAAATCGCCCATCTTGCGGCAGGCGTCGAGCGCGGCGGCGTCGCCGGCGTATTGGTGGTAGGTCAACAGGCCGATCAGGTTGTACTTGTGCGACCAGACGTCCCAGTCGGCCCCCGGAAGCAACTGGAAGCGCTTGCCGGGCTCGTAAGTGCCGAGGTAGCCGTCGGGCTCCTGACAGGCGACGAGATCGGCGACGACCGAGTCGAGCTTGGCCTTCAGCGCCTCGTCGCCGGTATTCGCCCAGGCGAGGGTCGCGGCGTGCAGCCACTTGCCGACGTGCTCGCCGATCCAGGGGTGGCTGCCGGGCCGCTTGCGATAGCCGGCCAGAAGCGGCTCCATGTCGACGTTCCGCAGTCGAACCGACTCGTTGATCGCCACCCGGCGGCCGAGCCAACCCTCCAGCCGGACCCGCGACGGCGAGAGCAACCGCGCGACGTCGGGGATGCGGTCGGGCGTCGCGGGCGGGATCGGCTCGATCGGCGCGGCGAGCGTCGCGGAGAGAAGGGCGAGGATGACGGGGGTCATGGGGATGGTCTCGTGGTCGATCAGATGAGGAGGGAATCCAACCGCGATAGGCCGATCGGCTCGCGGCTGGCGAAGGGTTCGGCGAAGGCGACGCCCGTCAGATGGCCCCAGTAGCGGGCGCGGTCGCGCACCGAGTCGATCACGCTGGGCCGTCCCGCCGGCTGGTTGTCCACCAGTTGCGAGCGATAGCACTTCATCGCGGCGAGCTTGGCGTCCATCTCGTCGGAGACGTCCACCACGAACGAGGGCCGCTCGGCGAGTCGCAGATGGACGCAGTAGTAGTAGAGAATCCGAGAGGGATGGAACGGCTCGCCGGGGATGTCGCTCTTGGAAAGCTTGCTCCAGAACCGGGCGTCCTCCGCCAGCTTGGTCGCCGCGCCGTGGTCGGGGTGCGCGTCCTCCCAGTAGGGGGCGAAGATCAGCCGGGGGCGGACCTTCCGAAACACCCCCGCCAGCGCCCGACGGTTGACCAGGGTCGGCTCCAGGCTCCGGTTCGGCAGGCCGAGGTTCTCGCGCCAGGGGTTGCCGAGCTTCTCGTTGGCCGCGGCGGTCTCGGCCCTTCGGGTCTCCGGCGAACCCAGGGGGGTGGGCTCGCCGCTGGTCAGGTCGAGGATGCCGACCTTCCATCCCTGCTTCAAAAGCCGGAGGATCGTCCCGCCCATGCCGAGTTCGGCGTCGTCGGGATGGGGAGACACCACCAGGGCGTCGAGCATGATTCGCTCCCGAGGATTGGCATTCGCGAGCGGTCGCCCCGCCCGACCCCATCCCAGGTTACCCGCCGCGCGACGCGCGAGACAGGGGCCGTGGTTTCTTGATACGATTCCCACGGAGCCCCGCACGTTGGAGTCCCGCCATGAGCGAATACCAGTACTACGAGTTCCGCGCCCTCGACCGACCGCTGGACCGCGCGGCGATGGACGAGCTTCGCAAACTCTCCACCCGCGCCGAGATCACGCCGACGAGCTTCACCAACACCTACAACTACGGCGACTTCCGCGGCAAGCCCGCCGAGTTGATGGATCGTTACTTCGACGCCTTCGTCTACGTCGCCAACTGGGGGACGCGATGGCTGTCGTGCCGGCTCCCCGAGGGCGCCCTCGACCTTGAAACGGCCGGGGCCTACGAGGTCGAGGACGTCCTGGAGTTCCGCGCGACGAACGGCCGGGTCGTGGTCGACTTCCATTCGGACGAGGAGGGCGGCGGCGATTGGATCGACGGCGAGGAGCAGATGCCCGCCTTGCTGCCGGTTCGCGACCTGCTCCTTCGCGGCGACCTCCGGCCGTTGTACCTCGGCTGGCTCTCGGGACAGTTCGAGAACGACGAGGACGAGGAGTACAAGGAGCGCGTCGAGCCTCCGGTACCGCCGGGGCTCAAGGCGCTTCCGCCGGAGTTAGAGGCGCTCGCGGAGTTCCTTCGGGTCGATCCCCTGATGCTGAAGGCCGCGGCCGAGGCCAGCGAGGGAGAGGCGCCGGCCGGGCCGTCGCGCGCCGAGATCGTCCGCTGGGTCTCGAAACTTCCCGGCGACGAGAAGGGGGATTACCTCACCCGATTGCTCGCCGACGGCGAGGACGTCTCCCTCCGCGCCGAACTCATGGCGCGATACCGACGAGAGCGCGCGCCGAAACCGCGGAAGACCGAGGACCAGCCGCGGCGGACGGTCGCGGAGTTGTTCGCCGCGCGCGACGCCCAGGAGAAGAAACGGGAGACCGCCGGGGCGAAGCGTCGCGAGGCGCGGCTCGACGCGCTGGAACAGCGCGGGGAGAACGCCTGGGCCGAGGTGACGGCCCATATCATGACCAGGAACGCGGCCGGCTACGACGAGGCGATCGACCTGCTGGCCGACCTTCGCGACCTGGCGAAACGCTCCGGCGCGTCGGAGGAGTTCCGGCGTCGGCTGACGGAGTTGCGGAAGGCCCATCGGGGGAAATCCGCGTTCACCACGCGGTTGGACGAGAAGCTCGGGGGCGCGTGAAGAGGCGAGCGGATCGCGGTCCCGCTCGCCTCGCGGATCGACGTGGTAACGAGGTGGGACGGAGCGGCGGCGGTCAGGCGGGGGGGGCGGTCTTCTTGGCGGCCGGCTTCTTGGCGGCCGGCTTCTTGGCCGCGGCGGGTTCGGCCTTCGCCTTGGCGGCGGCCGGCTTCTTGGCGGCCGGCTTCTTGGCGGGTTCCGCCTCGGCCTTCACGGTGGTCTTGACGGGCTTGGCCTTGGCGGCGGCCTTCTTGACCTTGGGCGCCTCCGCGGGCGCGGCGGCGGCCGGGGCCTCGACGGCGGCGGCCTTGACGGCCTTCGCCTTCTTGGCGGCGGGCTTCTCGGGGGCTGCGGGTTCGGCCTTCGCGGCTTCCGCGGCTGGCTTCGATTTCGACTTCTTCTCGGCGGCCATGTCGACCTCTCGCACGGGGGCTCGGGGAATCCGCGGCGCTCGGAGCCGCCGCGCCCGCGGGCTCGTCGGGAAGGGGCCCGCGGCGACCTCGCCCGTTCGCGCGCGCGAGTCGCGGCGGGATCGCTGCGGGAATTGTAGCCCACGATCCAGCCCCGCGCGTTCGTATCTTGATGATTCGTTCCCGTTCCCGGCCGGAGCCGCGGCCGATGCGCGAACCCTCGCGGCGGGCGGCGAGTTTGCCGCCCGCCGCGAGGGTCGCGAGGCGTCTTTTTTCCCGAGCGTCACGGATTTTTGGGGGGGTAAACGGCCTTCCCCCCTCGCGGGGGAAGACAGACCGCGCAGCGGTCAGATGAGGGGGACGACACGCGAGACGACCGTCGAGATTCTCGGAAGCCCCTCCGGGAAGCCCTGGACGTCGATGGCGTTTTGGCTCGCCCCCCCTCATCCGGCCCTTCGGGCCACCTTCCCCCGCGAGGGGGGAAGGCCGTTCTTCCGACGTCTTCCCCCCTCGCGGGGGAAGACAGACCGCGAAGCGGTCAGATGAGGGGGACGACGCGCGAGAAAGCCGTCGCGATCCAGGAGCCATCCCCAACCGCCTCGAATTCCAACGGTTCCCTGGCGCGTCCTCCCCCTCATCCGGCCCTTCGGGCCACCTTCCCCCGCGAGGGGGGAAGGCCGTTACGATCGCCCCCCAAAACCCGTGACGGACAGCTGTTCTCAGGGGGTCCGCGCCAGGGCGTCGAGGTCGACGGGCTCGAAGGCCACGTCGTCGATCCACATCTCGCCGATGCCGGAGTCGCTGGAGAGCCGGAACTCAAGCGCCGCGACCGTGGCCTCGGGCGCGATCCGGACGAACGTCTCGACGTGGGTCCAGCGGCCCACCGTCGTCAGCTCGCGGTCCAGCCCGCCGTCGGGGATCACGCGACAGGACGTCGGCGTGTCCTTGTATTGCGAGAGTCGCGCGCGGGCCTCGCCGCTCCCGCCGTGGGCGACCAGATACCAGAACGTCAGTCGCATCCGCGCGCCATGACGCACCGGGCGGTCGGGATAGCGGAAGTACTGGCGGCCGGGGACGTCGGCCTGAAGGTGCAGGCTGTCGGGGGCGGAGACGTAGTAGCGCGAGTCCCGGCGCTCGACGGGAGGCTCGGGCCAGGAGACGTCGGGCTCGGCGACGCGGGCCTCCACGTCCAGCGGCGGCTCGTCGCGGAAGGTCTCCTGACCGACCCGGAACGCGACGGTTCGCGCGCCCAGAAGCGGGTCGCAGGCGCCCTGGACGACGTGTTGGTGGTCGAACCGGAGCCGGACCAGCCCGGTCGCGCCGGGGGCGAGGCTGATCGGGGCCAGACGGTCGGCCGGCCTGGCGGTCGGGTCCGGGGCGAGGTCGTCGCTCCAGACGGCCAGCGAGACCCGCTCGCGGCAGCGTTCGGCCTCGTCCTCGGAGGCGATCACGTCGGCTTCGGCCCACGCCTTCTCGGCCGGGCGGAGCGCGACGACCGCCCTTCTGGGCGTCGAGTGGCCGGCCAGCCGCGAGTTGGAGACCCAGCCCTCGGTCTTCACCTCGATCTCGGAGGGGACGACGACCAGGCCGGCGGCCGTCTCGTTGCGCAGGCGGTAGTCGACGACCCAGGCGCCCAAGTCCTGGCGGATCGACCGTCTCACGATCGTGACGCGGTTGGGCGCGCCGATCGAGCCGCCGTCGTCGGCCGTCGTCGCCTGGGGCGTCAGGAGCCCCAGCAGCAGCCATCCAGATATCAGACGTCCGTACATCGGTCCCCCTCGGGCACGGCGTCGTGTGAACGCGAACATCGGACACCCCCTTCCCTGGGATGGTTCGGACCCGTGGAAATCTCGGACGTGGAACGCGACGGCTCGGGTCCGCTCGGGGCGCGACGTCCCCTCGGCGACCGCCCCGGGGGGACGGCGCCGGCGACGGCGTCGCGGCCGGGCGTCTCCATGAATTTCTACGTCGTCCGCGGGCCGGCGGCTCGCGAGTTCGACGCGCCCTCATAAGTAGTGGAAATCGACCGCGAGGAGTCCGAGGGCTGGGGGAAGGGCTCGCGTGGGCGCGACGGCGCGGGGCCGCCGGAATCGGTCACTCGTCGGACTCGGAGTCCCCGTCGTCGTCCGACTCGAGGGACGCGGGGGGGACGGTGGCGCAACGTTCCAGGAGCCGAGGCAGAAATCGGTCGAGGAACACGGAGACCGCGATCTGGGTCGTCGGGTTGTCCATGCCCCAGACGCTGGCCCTGGGCTCGTCCAGCGCGGGGTCCATCTGGATGAAGTAGCGCTCGTTGACCGCCAGGGCCACGGGCACTTCCTCAAGCCATCGGTGCGTCAATTCGTTGACTCCGGGGCCGCCCAAGCTGATCGTGGCCATCCCCTGGAGCGAGTCGTCGTGGATCCATCGGAAATCGGCGACGACGTGGACTTCGTAATCGGCCAGGTCGGCGTTTCGGAACGCCTCCAGGGCTTCCTCGGCGCGGCGCTTCAGGTAGTACGCCAGCGGACGGTCCATTTGCTCGGCCCGCAGCGTGCTGCCCGTCACGATCAGGAGGAAGCGAGGGGGGGCGTTCTCGGCCATGGGGCCAGAACCTTTCTGACGGCTTTGGGACGGCGAATCGTCCGGCCCGACGTCTTCTTATTCGGCCGGCGGCCGCGTCCGGAGAATATCAAAATTCCAAAACGATCCGGTTGCAAGAATCATACCGCGGACGTCCATCGTCGGGCGACGGCGCGGATCCTCCTTTCACCGAGGCGCGGGTCACGGTCGCGGTTCGGCGGGCTCGGATCGCGAGATCCGCCACAGGTTGATTCTCTTGAGCGCGGTCCGGGCGGCCTGGAGTTCGTCGTCGCCCTCGGCCTCGAACCGCTGGGAGACGGCCTGCTTGCCCGCCAGGGGGATGATGCAGGCGAAGACCACGCGACCGCCGGGCTCCCCCTCGATCGTGTAGTGGGAGACCCCGGCGGAATCCAGCTTCTGGCGGATCGCCGTCCAGTCGCCCTCGGCCGCCTCCGCCTCCGCGGCGGGTTCCGTCGGCGGCGTCGGAGCCGCCTCCAACGCGGGGAGACTCGAAAGGGCGACCGCCGGGTCGGCCGCGGGGGCCTTGGGATCGGGCGGCGCCGGCGGCGCCGACGCGTCGGCCTTCGGCGGCGAGAGCATCGCGCCCAGCGCGCCTAAAAGCGCGGGGCCCTGGGGGGCGGCCGGCTTGGCGTCGGCGGCCGGGGGCGTCGCGACCGCCTGGGTCGTCGCGAAGGGCTCCGTGGCCTCGGGCGTCGGCGCGGGCGGCGGCGCCGCCGGCGCGGCCGACGCCGCGGCGGCGGGAGCCGACCCGGCGGCGGCGACCTGGCGGCCGGCGAGCGGTTCGGCGGCGGCCGCGGGGGACAGTTCCAGGGTGTCGATCTCGTCGGCGTCCTTGAGGCCCATGTAATCGAGCAGATGTTCCTGGGCCCAGCGGAAGCCGGGGCCGCTGACGACGGCGCCGCCGCCGAAGGCCGCCCCCACGAGCACGATCACGAGCAATGCTTGCCGCACGGGTCGGCCTCCCTGCCGATGCGTTCGCCCGATCCCGCCTTCGCGGGCAGCTTGTCAAATCCCGGCCGTCCGAAATAATCCCAGGAGGGACGCGAAGATCCCTCGCGGACGGATCAATCTCCGGCGGGCGTCGTGGCGATGAATGTCGAGGCGCGACTCGCTCCGACCCCTCCTTCAACGGGCCGTATTAACCGAGACCCACCGATGAGACAAGCCCAGTCCCCACGACCGCGATCGGCCCATCGGCCGGCCCGGCCCGCGCGCGCGGCGGGGGCCTGGCGCCGCGAACCGCCCCCTCCCTCACGCGAGCCGACGATGAACCTCATCCTGACGGGCGTCGGCTGGTCGTTCCTCGCCGTCTGGTGGCTGCTCACGCTGCCGTTCCGATTGGTCTTCGGCGCGTTGTCGCTCCTGGGCCGTCTGGCGGGCCTGGCGATCGGCTTCGCGCTCATGGTCCTGGGCGCGGCCCTGTCGGCCGGCCCCCTCCTCCCGCTCGGCGCGCTCGTCTTCCTCGTCGGCCTGGTCCTGACCTTGCGAAGCCTGGGATGAACCCGCCGTCGCGAACCTCGACCTTGGATGGTCGACTTCGCGACTCGCCCGGGACGATGAATACCGAAGGTGGGACTCGAACCCACACGGGTGTTACCCCACCGGATTTTGAGTCCGGCGCGTCTGCCATTCCGCCACTTCGGCTCGGTAGTCAATAGGATGCGTCGGCCCGATCCGGCTGTCAAGATCGCGCGCCGTCGTTCTCCGCGGCCGTTCGCGATCCATGCGAGAGGGGGGACTCGAACCCCCACGCCTTGCGGCACGGGAACCTAAATCCCGCGCGTCTGCCAGTTCCGCCACTCTCGCGACGGCGGCCCGTCGCGACCGGGCCGGCGCGGGATTATCCTATCAGGATCGACGTCCCGCCCCAAGAGGTATCGCCATGATGACGACCCGACGCGCCTTGCTCCGTGGTGTTTCGCTCCTGCCGCTGTTGGCCGCTCCCCAGGCGCGTCGATTGGCGTTGGGGGCGACGATCGCGCGCCGCGGGGAGATCGCCGCGGACGTCGTGATCGTCGGCGGCGGCGTCGGGGGCGTGGCCGCGGCGCTGGCGGCGCTTCAGGCGGGGCTGCGGGTCGTCCTCACCGACCCCACCGACTGGATCGGCGGCCAGCTCACCAGCCAGGCCGTGCCGCCCGACGAACACCCCTGGATCGAGCAGTTCGGCTCGTCGGCCAGCTACCGCGCGTATCGGGAGGGGGTTCGCGATTACTACCGGAAGCATATGCCCCTGACCGCCGAGGCCGCGTCGAACCGACTGCTCAACCCCGGCGGCGGCGGCGTCTCGCGACTCTGCCACGAGCCCCGCGTCGGCCTGGCCGTCCTCACCGACATGCTCGCGCCTTACGCCTCGCTCGGCAAGCTTCTGACGCTTCTGGAGCACCAGCCGGTTCGCGCCGAGGTCGACGGCGACCGCGTCCGGGCGATCGTCGTCCGCAACGCTCGAACGGGCGACGAGGCGACCCTGACGGCCCCGTACTTCCTCGACGCCACCGAACTGGGCGACCTGCTCCCCCTGGCCGGCGTGGAACACGTCGTCGGCGCCGAGTCCCAGGCCGAGACCGACGAGCCCCACGCGCTCGCCGAGGCCGATCCCGGCGTCCAGCAGGCGTTCACCGTCTGCTTCCCGGTGGAGTACCGCCCCGGCGAGGACCACGTCATCGACAAGCCCGATGAGTACGACTTCTGGCGCGAGTACGTCCCGGAGTTGACCCCCCCCTGGCCCGGCAAACTCCTGGACTGGACCTACACCCACCCGATCACCCTGAAGCCCTTCACCCGCGGCTTCGACGCCGACAAGCGCGACGGCTTCTTCAACTACCGCCAGATCCTCGACCCGACCGCCTACCGCCCCGGCGCCTACGACGGCGGCGGCGTCACCCTGGTCAACTGGCCTCAAAATGACTACCTCCTGGGTCCCCTCGTCGGCGAGGGCGTGACGGCCGAGCAGGCCGGGTCGCACGTCGAGCGCGCCAAACAGCTTAGCCTGTCGCTGTTCTACTGGATGCAGACCGAGGCCCCCCGGCCCGACGGCGGGACCGGCTGGAAGGGGTTGCGGCTCCGCCCGGACATGGTCGGGACCGAGGACGGA
>Ga0209916_1001169_pt1 | contig 26027 bp, 18 predicted proteins | sample ThiBio_1000_plan_FD_183956 | JGI IMG/M metagenome (GOLD analysis project Ga0209916, IMG submission 183956) | Wastewater bioreactor microbial communities from Cape Town, South Africa - Thiocy_solids_2 (SPAdes) | ecosystem: Engineered > Bioreactor > Thiocyanate-remediating > Anaerobic-Aerobic ... | reverse complement strand
AGGCGGGCAAACCGATCGTCATAGAGAACAACGCCTGGATAGGTGGCGGCGCCATAGTGCTTGCCGGCGTGACCATCGGCGAGAACGCGGTGGTGGGCGCCGGGGCGGTAGTGACCAAGGACGTACCACCGAACACGGTGGTGGTCGGCAACCCAGGTCGCGTGGTGCGAGACCTGGGAGGCGGCGCGCTTTTGAGGTGAGCAGCGGGGCTAGGGAGAATACAACCATGCACATGCTCTCGTAGCTCGCCGTTAGCGGCATGCCGCCATAGTGCAGTTACATGTCCAGGGACCACCGGTCCGAAAGCCGCTCCTCGGACTGCTCCACGCTGAGCGCCGTCACCAACCGCAGGCATGCTTTGCGGTTCGAGAAGAAGAGAACCACCCTGGTCCTGCGCTTCAACCAGGAGTTGGGGCGCTCCGTGGGGTCTACTTGGGTTTGAGGCGCGTCACTACGTGTCGCTCCGTCCCACTAACCTAAGTTGGTAGGAGGGAACGGGAACCATGCGTCAAATTAAGGACTACAGTGAGATTCTAGAGGAAAGTGAAATCAGCCTTCTGCAAGTCAAGAAAATCTTCGACGGCTTGTACCCGTCACATTACAACCATGAGTTGCAGTTCCTTTGGGTCATCGCCCCGGAGTTAAGCGCCCTCGTCTACTACAATGCGAATTCTTTCTCCGCAATTAAGATTGAATCGACCTACCGCGCCGCCAAGCACGCGACTGAACAAGAACTTCTCACAGCCGTCAATCAGTTCAATGCAGACTACGAGTCCGTCAGAGCGTTCATTGATGTGGCGGGCGATATTCACTACTCCACCGAAATACGCTGCAAATTCGGACTCATCGTCGGACACGTCGCCGCAACATTCCTCTTGTTCCGCGCGCTCGTGAGTCACGACCACACGCTCCGGGGCCTCCTAGTTGTCTAGGAGCGTCATTGAGCTACGGATGACAAAGCGAGTTGACACCAAGGAAGGGCTGAAGCACCGCTCACGGGACATTTTCCCGAGTAACAGGCTGCGGCCAAGGGCTCTACCCAATGCTTTGAAGGGGGGAACTGATTATGCTCTTTAACCTGTTCGGAATGTTCTCTCTCTGCAATTCCGTCACGGACTACCTTGGGGTGGATGCGTATGCCCCATTATTCAGACATGTGCAGGCCGTCCTCGAGGGCGAAAAGTCCTTTGAGGAGGCCCTATCCTCTATACGCGTGACCGACTACTCAGAGTTCAGCTTCCTTGTCTATTGGCAGTTGTTCCGCATCTCATTGTCCCTAAACGAGGCAGCGGCCAACCCAGACCCGGCAGAACTTAGGGACGCTCCCTTCGTAATAGACCAAGCCGTGGCACTTCGCCCCCTTTATGAAAAGGCGTCGGAAACACTAAAGAATGGTGAGTACATCACAGGTCTATTCGCGCTGTCGATTCTCGTAGCACTATTCTTGTCGTCTTACCCAAGTGATATTGTTGAGACTATCGACCTATCCACATTACCGAAGGCGTACCTTCCGCTAAAGCGTGGCCTACTCAGTATGTCGCTAGGAGAGAAGCATGCCAGTACCGGAGGTGAGCTCGGCGATACCGCAGCGGCGAGCGCCCTCGCACAGGGTCCTGAGACCCAGGATCTGGAGGACACTGTTACGCGACCAGAAAGCTTGGTGGCTGAAGACGTTGATCGCCCAGGCGAGAATTGAAGGTTTCGTCGAAGAGATAGAAGGAGGCACGGATCGTGAACGAAATGAGTATTGTCGAAAGCTATACAAAGGCCATCTTGGATATGTTTTCCGACCGGTCCTTCGGACTTGTCGACATTGAGCGCGTCGGCGGCGGCAGATTCGCAATTGCATTCCAGTACGAATCCAGCATCTTCAGGCTAAGCATCGAAGTTGCCGACCTCAGCCTCTTCCAGGTCGAGTTCCTCACCCCAATTCTCATCGACGAACGACGAACTCCGGGGGCCGCCCTAAAGGCCCTACTGCTCTTCAACGCCATGTACCACACGTCACCGCTAGTCAGTTACGCCCTTGTAGATGAGGGCGAAAGCATGGACAGCGCCACGCGCGAGATCTCCCTACTCGACATCCGCGACGGCACGGGCCTCCCAACGGCACTGGCGAATCTACGACTCATGTACGGCATCGAACTCTTTGACAAGACGAGTGAGCAGGACTGGTGCTTGGCCTTCGACGCCGCCGTGGGCACCCTCATCAATCACCTCAACGCGGTCATGCAGAACTTCGACCTCATCGGAATCGAGTATCAGGTAGCCACGTTCCCAAGTCCTGAGTAGGCTTCCGGCCACAGGTTACTCTGGCACTTGAACCAGTTTCGGTAGCGTGAGAGGGGATGGTCGGCCCTATGTCGGGAAGACGAGTTGGGTGCAATGCCGCACAGCGCGACGGCGGCGCCGAGGTAAGGGCGCAACTTCCATGAGAGTACACCGCCGAACGCTCATCACTCCCGGCGGCATTAGGGCCAAGGAGCTCCAGGCTGCTGCGGCCGCCGGATCTACGAGTGGACTGCATGTGACCACCATCGCTCACGTTGCCGAGCGGCTAGCCGGCGGCTTCATCACCCGCGCGGGCGTCACCGAACTACGCGAGGCCGTCTTCGGGGCCCTGCGCACTACCGACCTTGGCGAACTCAACGTGCTGGCCGAGCTTCCAGGGGCCACAGGCGCCGCCCTGAGCACACTTACCAAGGTTTGGCTCGCGGGCATGAACTTGAAGACGTACGTGGCGCCCACACCGCAAGCGCAACAGCGGGTCGCCCAAGTTTATCGGCTCGAGGTCGCCACTAAGGGGCTGTTGCCGGGAAACCAACTGGCGCCGCCCGACTTGGTCGCTCGAGCGCTGGAACGGGCTCGGCACGCACCGCGCGTACTTGGCGCTGTGACCGTGGTCGGCGTAATCGACCTGGTGCCCGTGTGGCGGCCCCTCCTGTTGGAGTTGAGCAATAGAGTGCACGTGACGTGGAACGCGGTCGGATCGGGCGTACCGGTCTGGCTGCAAGGCACCAACATAGAGGTAATCGCCGAACCGGTGCGGTCGCCGACCCTCACGGCGGTAAGCGCCGCCACTGCCAACGACGAGGTCATCGAGGCGCTGCGTTGGGCGCGCGAGCTCATGGCGTCTGGCAAAGCCAGGCCGCACGAGATAGCGCTGACTGCCGCAGGGGTTGAGGACTTCGACCCATACGTGCTGGCGCTGCGCGACGACTCGGCCTTGCCCATCCACTTCGTGCACGGCATTCCTATCACCACCACGTGGGCTGGCCAGACGGCGGCGGCTCTGGCCGACGTGCTGGCGCGCGGGCCGTCGCAGACGCGGCTCAAGCGCCTCGCTAGGTTCCAGGGCACCCAAGAGGGCCTCCTTGGCGCTTTGCCTGAACGGTGGACCACGGTACTGCCGCCCTCTTCTCCCCTGGACCGACCAGAGGCCTGGACGCGCTTCTTGAACCAGCTGACGCCCGCCAGCTGGCCGGAAGGGCAAGATGGCACCGAGCTGCTCAAGCAAGTGGTGAGCGTCCTTGAGCCCGGCCTGCACGGCGCGGAAGCCGCCGGCGAAGCGTTCCTCAGCGGCCCCGCCCTACAGATCTGGCGCCAAGCGCTAGCGCTGGGGCCGGCCGCCTTGATCGACCAGACGCTGGGCAACATGCGGCAGGCGGACGACTACGAGCCAACCAGCTCGGTGGCCTGGGGAGCAGCCAGCCAGGTCGCGGCGGCGCCGCGCGCGCACACTCGGCTGCTCGGCCTCAACTCCGGCTCCTGGCCGCGCTCACGGAGTGAAGATCCGCTTCTCCCCAACCACGTGATCCCAACCGATATCCTCGACCCCTTGCCGGCAGCCGAACTAGACCGCCGACACTTCAGAGCCATCCTGGAGACCACGCGGGAAGCCGTCGTCATGTCGCAGGCGCGCCATGGCCGCGAAGGGCGGGTACTCGGGGCCAGTCCCCTGTTCGCCGACCCTGCGCTCAAGAACCTGGCCCCGGCAGTGCGCCTGAAGCGGCACCGAGTGCCAGAGCACGCGTTCAGCGAGAACGACCGACTGAGCGCCAGGCTTGAAGACTTCGCGTTGAGCGCCCAATCGCGAGGCGCCGAGGCGTGCTGGGCCGCCTGGCATGCCACCGAGCTCACTCCCCACGACGGGCTGGTGAGGCCCAACCACCCGCTCGTGCTACAGAGCCTGGAGCGGCGCCAGTCGGCCAGCTCGCTGCGCCTCCTCCTGCGGCAACCGATCGGCTTCGTGTGGCGTTACGCCCTAGGCATAAGAGAATCGGACGAGGACGACGAAGCGCTGGTTCTCACACCGCTAGCGATAGGTGACATCTTGCACCAGACGGTGAACCGCGCCTTGGCCACACTCAGAGATGACCCCGGGAAAGCCCTGAACGAGGCGGTCAGCGCTGCCCTCGGCGAGGTGGCCGAGGAGTGGCTCCTTAACCAGCACACGCCCCCGAAACAGATTTGGGAGAGCCAACTGCACGACCTGGTACAGGACTCCGAGGCGGCCCTCGAGCTGACCAAGGCGCAGCCGCCCCTCACTAACTACTGGACGGAGTTGTCGTTCGGCGGCGAGCAGACCACCAGCCCCACGAACGCAGCCCCGTGGGACATGGACGCGGCGGTTGAGATACCAGGGACGGGCTTCACGATCGGCGGCCGCATCGACCGGCTCGACCTGGATGCCGAAGGCGCTCACGCCCGCGTCATCGACTACAAGACAGGGAAGCTGCCAAGCAAGCCGGGCGAATACGTTCTGGACGGCGGCAAGGAGTTGCAGCGCAGCCTCTACACCTTCGCGGTGCGCCAACTCCTGGGCGCTAACACAGCTGTAAGCGCCGCGCTCGTCTACCCACGGGCCGCCACCACCCTTACCCTTGAGAACGGAGACCAAGTCATCAAGAAACTGACCGGGTACCTGGTCGCGGCCCGCAACAGCCTTGAGCGCGGGCGGGCGGTTCCTGGAGCGGACACGGACGCCTCTTACGAGGCGCACGCGTTGGCGTTGCCGGCGTTCCCGAAGAGCTATTGGGGTAGGAAATCCGAAGCTGTCACGCAAGCACTGGGCTTGGCTGCCGCGATATGGGATGAGAGATGAGCAACCTCACCGACCAAAGCGCGCGCACCGAAGCGCTCACGACCTTCGACCGCACCATCTTGCTCGAAGCGGGTGCGGGGTCAGGCAAGACCGCCGTCATGGCTGGCCGCGTGACGCTCATGCTCGCTGCTGGCATCGCCGCTAGCGAGATCGTCGCCATAACGTTCACCGAGCCGGCGGCCAGCGAGCTGGTCGTCCGAATAAGGGCGTACGTTGCCGAACTGTCCGCCGGTAGAGTCCCACTGCAGCTTGCCGCAGCGTTGCCAACCGGGCTGAGCGCAACCCAGCTCAGCACGCTGCACAGCGCCGAGAGCCGCCTCGACGACCTCACCTGCACGACCATCCACGGGTTCTGCCAACGGCTCATCCGCCCCTACCCGGTAGAAACCGACATGGATCCCGGCGCCAGGCTCCTCGACCCGGTAGAGGCAAAACTCTTGCTGCAGGAGAGCATCGACGACTGGTTGCGCGAGCACTTGGGCGGTCAGAGCGAGGGGTACCTGGTCGAACTAGTGCGCCATGACCCCAAACACGCCGTCAGGGAGACCAACGAGATCGCCAAGAAGCACTCCGAGTATCGCAACCTGCAGCCTCCAGCAGTACCGCAAAGCGGCGCCGTGGTGCTCCCCTTCACCGAGGCGGCTAAGGCGTACCTCGCGAGGATGCGCACCAGCGTGGTGAGCGTTCCTGAAGCTGAGGAAGTCGCAACCGCGCTGCTTGAACTGCTGCACCTCGTCGACCTCGAAGACCCGGCCAAGCTCATAGCGTTACTCAGCCTCGAGCGGAACGCCCTCTTGACCGAGGGACGGTTCAAGCAGTTCAGGTTCAAGGGCAAGTTCGAGGACGCCGCCGCAGCCCACGGCGTTTCGAAAGCCCAGGCCAACGAAGAGTTCGAGACCATCAAGGGCGCGTACGATGCCGCCGCCGCAGAGTGGCTGAAGGTAAGGGCCGTCTGCGCCAGCGTCGTTCTGGCTGGCCTCATGCGCGAGGCCGGAGAAGCCGCAAAGCGCTACGAGCGCCTGAAGCGCCGCTCGGCACTGCTTGACTTCGACGATCTCCTGCACGCCGCGAGGGACCTCCTCGCCGACCACGAGACGATCCGGCGGGCCCTCAGCGACCGTTACAGGTACGTGCTCGTCGACGAGTTCCAAGACACCGACCCACTGCAGGCCGAGATACTGTGGCGCCTCTGCGGAAGCGAGAACCCGGCTGCGCCGCACGACTGGACCAAGCGCGCCCTGCGGCCTGGCTCGCTTTTCCTCGTCGGCGACCCAAAGCAGGCCGTTTACCGGTTCCGCGGGGCGGACGTGGAAACGTACCTGCAGGCCAGGGACGCGTTGGTCGCCGTGGACGCCACGGCGGTGCAAAGCATCTCCATGAACTTCAGGTCGCGGTCCGGGGTGCTGCAGTTCGTGAACGGCTGCTTCGAGGAAGCCCTAACGGTGGACGGGCAGCCGGGGTTCACGCCCCTCGACACGGGGCGTGCCGATGCCGCGCCCGGCTCCGCGGTAGCCCTGTTGCCCATCAAGGTGAACGAGGACCCCGACGCGCCTGACCCAAGTAGTGAGGAGATCCGCCTGGCGGAAGCCGACGCCGTTGCGGAACTATGCTCTAACCTCCTATCGAGGCACGAAGTACCCGACGGTCGCGGCGGAACCCGACCAGTGGAGCCGCGCGATATTGCATTGCTAGCCCCCACCGGCACGGAACTCCACATCTACGAGGCGGCGCTCGAGAGCCGCGGCATTCCGGTGGCTAGCCAAGCCGGCAAGAGCTTTTGGAAGCGGCAGGAGGTCCAAGACCTCGTGGCGCTCACGCGTTTGCTAGCCGACTCGCGCGACCGCCTGGCGCTGCTGGCGTTCCTGCGCGGCCCGCTTATTGGCCTGACCGACGAAGAGATCCTGGACATCGAGTGGAGCTTGCGCCAAAAGGAACAAGCAGCGGAGCAAACGGTCGAGGAAGCGCCCGGAACGGACGAAGCGGCAAGCCAGGCGGTTCGCACCGTTCACTTGAGCATGAACACGGACCCCGAACTCATCGACCACGCCCTGGCCAGCGACACGTTGCGCCGGCTTCAGTCCCTCAGGCGCAGAGCCAACCAGACCACGCCCCACCACCTGCTCTCCCAAGCGGTGGACCAGCTGCGGGTGCGCCCCGTGCTCAAGCAACGGCACCACAAGCCGGAACGCGCCCTGGCGAACGTGGCGGCGTTCCTCGAGTTGGCGAAACCGTACTCCATTAGGGGACTGCAGGCGTTCGCGCTGAACGTAACAACTAGCTGGGACGACGACGAACGCGCGGTGGAGGGCCGCGCAGACAAGGACGAGGACGTGCTAACCCTCGTGACCATGCACTCCGCGAAGGGCCTCGAGTGGCCCATCGTCATACCGGTGAACACCTCGAGCGGACTCAAGAGCGCTGAGAGCAGCTTCGTCGACCGCAGCCAAAACACCCTCTATCGCAAGGTGTTAGGCGCCGAGCCGCTCGGTTTCTCTGAAGCAAGCGAGCGCGAAGAGCGGCAGTCCCACTTCGAGCGCCAGCGCCTCTGGTACGTAGCAACCACCCGCGCGCGCGAACTACTGGTGCTGCCCAAGGTCAGGCTCAAAAGCAAGCGAGCGCGGTGGAACACCATCGTCCCCCTCTTCGAACAAGCCGCCGAGGCGTTCTCGCTGGCGATTCCGGCCGGCCTTACTCGGGTGGAACTCGGGCAGGCGCCCAACACCACCAGCGGCGGAGGGCCGCAGTCCCGCACTCAGTTCATCGCCGAAGGCGCCGCAATAGAAGCCGCCACAATAAAGCGCAAGTGGAGCGCGGCCAGCCGCGCGGAAGTGACCACTGAGTCAGATTCGGAGGCCACGGCCGAAGACCGCCAGGAACTCCTCGAACTAATCGTCGAGGGCCGCGAGGCACTAACCAGCCCACCTCCGCAAGGCGGCAGGCACCGCGGCACCATAATGCACAAGCTCTTCGAAGAAGTGCTGACCGGTGAGCTGGACGAACGGCAGGCCGAGATAGCGGCGCGCGCCGAGGAGCTGGTGAGGAGCCTTGGCTTCGTGCCGTCGGAGGACGCAACCAGTGGACTAGCGCCCGCGGAACTCGCCAATTGCGTCATCCAGGCGCTGGCGCTACCAGAAGTAGCCAGTCTGCGAGCTGGGCTCGAGCCCGAACTCCCCGTCTACTCGCTCCGGACCTCGGACGGCGTGGAACAGGTGACGACCGGCGTGGCCGACGCCGTGCAGTGGTCGGAAGACGGACGACCACTAGTAGTGATCGACTGGAAAACGGACGTGAACCCGCGCCCCTCGACTATCGAGAAGTACAAGGGGCAGGTCAAGGAGTACTTGCGGGCCACTGGGGCTCAGGAGGGATTGTTGGTGTTTGTGACGGTGGGGAGGGTGGTTGGGGTTGGGGTTGGGGGTGACCGAGGGATGGATTGAAATTGGCAAGAAAAGTCCACGATTGCTTGGCAGTGATGCAGTTCTCTCGAGCCATCTGCCGCTTAGCACGCGGGTCGTACCACGCTACGAAGTGGCAGCAGCGATCGCTCACGCCACCAGGGCTCGCGTCGGCGACGCTCGCCTGCCTAATGTGCCGTCGGTTAGTCGGAACCAATTTCGCAACGCTTCGACGCGGACACAGCCCGCAATTTCCTCAACGCGCCAAACCTCCGTCGTTGTCATTGGCAAACCTCAAAGCCCCGTGGAACACGGGTAATGATTCCATCCTGGCACGTATCAGCCGGCGTCTCTCCGCCCAGGAGGCCGCCGCGAACTGGTTGCTGTGCGCACCGCTACTGGCTTGGAACGGCTCGAATGAGTCCCCCGAGGGTAGAAAGGTGTCCGTGATGTCCATTCTGTCGGCTACCGCGCCGCGCTGCGGCGCCGTGGACCGATGGCGTATTGCCACTCCTGAATTGAGGCATCTGGGTGGGGACCGTCACAAGTTAGTGACGAAATTGCGGCGCACGCGGCGGTTTTGCGCTCCCGCACTTCTCTCAATCGAATCAGTCCCCGATCGGGACTTGTACGACATGATCTTGACATCAAGGCGAGCCATTGACTCCCTCAGTGGTTCCGTCCTTCCGCCTGGTCCACAATCAGACCGCCCTAATCCCAGAACCGGAGCTAAGCACGGCCACAAAGCCCAACCCGAACTTGCAATTTGTCGCACGCCTCTCTGCTCTCATGCTTCTTGGCGGTTGTACGTTAGGCTCCACCGGAAACGGGAAGGTGGTCTCAGAGCTCGCACGCTCCGCCGCAATAGCCGCACCAATCCGCGGGCAAGGTCAATCTGCTGGCGCGCCGGGATGCCACTGTGAGCGCTGTGGCTCCTCGTGCTGCGCAAGGAGTGATGAAGACATGCTCTTCACACTCGCAGCGAACTTCAGACGCGTCCTGGGTGGGACAGCGACCGCAATCTGGTGGCTGCCTATCTGGTGCTCGCACACCCTACGAGGTAGGTTAGTGACAGTCAAGGAGGAGCAGATACGTGGGGAATGAGGTTAAGTCCGGCTCGCGTTATGCGTTGTCATTTACGAGTGGCGCGCTTCTAGTTCGTGAGGCCGTGACGGTAGCGCCCGTGTACTTGTCGCTGAGGAGTTGGACCGCTGTACGCGAAACCGTACTTCGGGAGAACTTATTGCAGGCTCGGACGGCCACTTCGAGCGCGCGAGTCGTCCTTGAAGTTGTCAAGCGCTTGGCAACCTTGACGGTAGAAGACCTTGAGCTACTACTCGACGCCACACCGAGTGAACGTGGGCACCTGCTTTGGGTAGCCGCCTGTCGCCAGTACGGCTTCATCGGTGAGTTCGCCGAAGAGGTCTTACGAGAAAGGTTCCTCCTGCTCAAGCCAAACGTAAAGAGGGACGACTTCGACGCTTTCGTCCGCACCAAGGCGCTGTGGCATCCCGAGCTGAACGAAATTGCCGATTCGACTTTCAAGAAGCTGCGCTCTACCCTCTTCCTCATGATGGCCGAGGCAGGGTTCCTTAGTGAGAACGGAACCATCGTTCCCGCTGTCTTGTCGGACCGAGTTCTCCGGCGCCTCGCCGCAAGCACGCCCAGCGATGTTCGCTTCATTCCGGCGACTGCACAGTGGAGTGGAGGGGCAGCCTTATGACCCGCCTCAAACCCTCCGAGCATGAGGAGCATATCTTCGGAGTTCTCAGCAGCCAGCGCTTCCTCAGGATGGAGGGGTTGGCAAACGAAGTACCCTTCTTCATCTATCCGTACGATCCCAAGCAGGCCCTGTCAGTCTGCGAAGCGCGCAAACGGATCACGAATCGGTTATCCCAGAGGGGCATTACAGTTCGGGAGATAAATCTCTACGATCTCGCCGTTGGGTTGCTGAAGACCCGCGGCGTGTGGGAACGCGTTCTGGCCGCCGAAAGTGAGCACACTAAGACTGATTTCCGGGAGTTGCTACAGGGCATGCTTGATCCACAGCGGCACGTTGCGCCCGCCGTGGCCGAGCGCATAGCGGACGGCGCGTTCGAGATCCTGCTCCTCACGGGCATTGGCGAAGTCTTTCCCTACATCCGGTCCCACAACGTCCTCAACAATCTTCAAAGCGTAGTGACGGACAAGCCTATGCTGCTCTACTTCCCCGGCAGCTACGAGCAGTCACCTAACCTGGGCTCATCGCTAGTGTTGTTCGGGGCCCTGAAGGACGACCAATATTACCGCGCAAAAAACATTCTTGAGCAGGAGGCATGACCGCTATGAAGTTGAAGGATATTTTTGCCAAGAACGTCCAACGCTCTATCGAGGGTGTCATCAAAGCCGACGACGAGCGCAACCTGGCCACTGAGGTGGAAGAGTACGTCTTGACGAACGAGGCGTCTAAGCGCGTCGAAGCGATCCTGGAAGAGTACACGCACTACCAAAGTGCGAACGGCGTCTGGATTTCCGGCTTCTTCGGCTCGGGCAAATCGCATCTACTGAAGATGCTGGCTCACCTTCTGGGGGACGTTCACGGCCAGGGCTTCTCGAGAGACGCTGTTCATTCGAGCTTCTACGCCAAGGCACAGGGCGCCTTTCTGCCTGCGCTACTAGATAAGGCGCGCGCCATCCCTGCCAAGAGCCTGCTCTTCAATATTGACCAAAAGGCCACCCTGATCAGCAAGGACCAGCTCGATGCCATCCTGAAAGTGTTCGTCAAGGTGTTCGACGAGAGCCGCGGGTACTACGGCTCCCAAGGCTACGTTGCCAGGTTTGAAAGAGACCTCGATAACCGCGGCCAATACGAGAAGTTCAAGGATGCGTATAGAACCATCGCAAGTCGGGCCTGGGAAGTCGGCCGAGAGGAGGGGGTTCTTGAGGAAACAAACGTTGCCAAGGCATACGCTCAGATCAGCGAAACTGCTCCAGACAACATACTGGCCAAGTATCGACACGACTACGCCCTCTCGATCGAGGACTTCGCCAATGAAGTTCGAGCGTGGCTCGACCAACAGCCTTCGGGCACACGGCTGAACTTCTTTGTCGACGAGGTCGGACAGTTCATAGGCACGAACGGCAAGCTGATGCTCAACCTTCAGACGATTGCAGAATCGCTCGCAACAAAGTGCGGCGGGCGCGCCTGGGTGTTCGTAACCTCCCAAGAGGACATGGAGAAAGTCCTGGGCGACATTACCAAACAGCAAGGCAACGACTTCTCAAAGATCCAGGCGCGCTTCAAGATCCGAGCCAAGCTCTCAAGCGCAGACGTGGAAGAGGTCATCCGCAAGCGGCTTTTAGAGAAGAACGTGGAGGGAGCGGCCGCACTGGAGCCCGTCTACTCCGCCCAACACGGCAACTTCAAGACTTTGTTCAATTTCCCGGACGGCGCCAAGAAGTACAAGAGCTACACGGACGAAGCCCACTTCATCGGGACCTACCCCTTTGTCGGCTACCAGTTCCCAATGTTTCAAGAAGCAATCGAGAGCCTGTCGGACCACAACGCCTTCGAAGGGAAAAACAGCTCCGTTGGCGAGCGTTCCATGCTTGGCGTCGTGCAACAGGTGGCAAAGGACATTGGCGACCTAGAGGTCGGGCGGCTGGCCACCTTCGACCATATGTACGCAGGCATTCAAGCGGCACTGAAGAGCGCCGCGCAGAGCGCTGTCAACGAGGCAGAGAAGCAAATTGACGACAACCCCCTGGCGATCCGACTGCTCAAGGCGCTCTTCCTCGTCAAGTACATTGACAGCTTCCAAGCCACGCCACGCAACCTAACAGTCTTGGTATACGACCGCTTCGACCTCGATCTACCCCGCCTTCAAAGCCAGGTCAAGGAGGCTCTCGACCTGCTGGAGGCGAGAACGTACATCCAGCGCAACGGCGAGATCTACGCCTACCTAACTAAGGAAGAGCAAGATATCGAGGCCGAAATCAAGGGAGTCGACATTGACGGCGCAGAAGTCACGCAACGACTCGTCAAGCTACTGACCGGCGGCGTACTAACTGGCACCAAGTACAGAAACCCCAAGACTAATCAGGATTTCCCATTCGGCATTAAGTTGGACGACCAGAATATCGGCCAACAGCACGACCTAACGGTGCACTTCATTACGCCGGAATACCCGGCCTCGGAGGAGGAGGTCCGCCTGCAAAGCTCTGGGCGCGATGAGGTGTGTGTTTTGCTGAATCCCGACATCCGAACATTCGCAGACCTTCGGTTGTTCATCAAGACGGAGAAGTACACAAAACACAAGCAGACGGGCTCGCTCTCTTCATCGATCGAACTGATCTTGCGTACCAAATCTGCCCAGAACGCTGAGCGTGAAAGGGAGTTGGTCGAGCGTCTCCGAAAGGCGGTGGGCACAGCCACGCTGGTTATCAAGGCAGCAGACGTGCCCTCCACTGCAACGGATCCCGTCGCGCGCGTAAACGAGGGCCTGCAGGATTTGATCAGCAAGACTTACACCAATATCGGAATGTTGGGCGGAATGACTTACACCGACCTGGACATACCCCGGTTCGCGCAGCCTCCCGACAAGGGCATCCTTGAGGACGCAGGTCTGACTAAGTTGGCCGAGCCCGGCGGCGAGATCTTCTCCCATCTCACGCAGCAAGAGGCCTTCCACATCCAGGTCACCATCAAGTCAATCGTCGAGCGTTTCTCCAGCAAGCCATACGGCTGGGATCGCACGTCAATACTCGCCTTGATCGCATGGTTAGTTGGTCAGGGCAAGATCACGGTTTCACTCGACGGCGGTACCTTGCGACGCTCGGAAGTGGCGTCCGTACTGCGGAACACCCAAAAGCAAGCGCAGACCATCGTAAAGCCGCAAAAGACGTTTGACGAACAAAAGGTAGCGGCATTTCGGAAGTTCTACAGTGACTTCTTCGACCAGCTCGGTCCACACGACGCACTTGAACTGGCCAGAGTGGCTAGCGAGGGGCTTCGCAAGATGCTTGACGAGGTCCGCGGACTCCAAGCAAGCGCCAACTATCCCCTTCTCCGGCAGCTGTCAGATCCCATCGAGCAACTAGCTACGGTAACCGGGAAGCCCCTGGAGTGGTACCTGAGCGATTTCCCGGCAGCCAATGTATTGCTGGACTTCAAGGATCAGGTGATCGCTCCAATTCAGTCCTTCATGAATGGCCCGCAACGCCAGATCTACGACAACGCCGAGCACCTGTTGGCCCACCACGCCATCAACTTGCAGCACTTCAACTCCCAGAGCGAGGCCGCCGCCGTACGTGGCTATCTGGATGATGAAAACGCCTTTCGTGGCAACCGTATGCAGCAGCTGAAGCTCGCCACAGAGGCATTATCGAAAGCCCTGGAAGCGATGGTGGCAGAAAGACGCTCGGACGCGATTCGGGCCATAAATGATCGTAAGGACGCCCTCACGGGGACTTTGGACTACCTTCGGGCTTCGGAGCCTGCACAGCAACAAGCGCTACAAGTGTTCGAGCGACTCGCTGGGAGAATAGCTGAGGAGGACCAGATTGCTCAGATTGGTTTCCTCCGTATCAACTTTGAAGATAATGAATATCCAGCCCTCCTAGATCGACTCCGTGTATCGCACCCCAGCGAACCAAATAGCCAAGAGGGATCAAGCTCGGAGGCGATCCGACCGACAGTGTCGATCAAGACTGTGCATGTGGCAACCTCCATGAAGATCCTTGAGACCGCGGAGGACGTTGAAAAGTACATGGCCGCGGTTCGCGAGGCACTCCTGGGGGTTCTTCAGAACCAGAAGAGGATCTCCCTGTAATGGACACCTCCTCGCTGAAGTCGTTCGCCACTTGGGCTCGCATATCGCTAATGCGTGACGTGGCCGCACGTCTGGGCGTCGTGTTGGCCCCGTCTTCACCGGAGCGCCTCGAGCACCCATTAACCGTAACTGCGCTGGAGCAAGCCATCCGGGCCGCTGGGGGTGGTGAAAGTGGCCGAGCAAGCGTTACCGAGCGCGTGGCCTACACCTGGTTCAACCGCATTATTGCTCTTCGTTTCATGGATGCCAACGGATATACCGACAGTTGCATTGTGTCACCACGCCGTGGACAAGCTTCCGGTCAGCCGCAGATTCTTGCTGACGCCAAGGGCGGCGTCATCGACTCTAACGTTGTCAGCCAAACCGTGAACGAGGCTGTTACCGCGCTGTTGCGGGGTACCCGTCGTAGCGCCGACCCTCAAGGCGAGGCGTACAGCTTGCTGCTTGCCGAGTACTGCCGCCATTGGCAGAGAACGATGCCGTTCATGTTCGAGCGTGAGGGCGACTACACGGAGCTCCTGATACCAGCAAACCTCCTCGCGCGCGACTCGGTCCTCGCCCGAGCCGTCAGTGTGCTCACCGAGGACACCTGCCAGGACGTGGAGGTGATCGGTTGGCTTTACCAGTTCTACATTTCTGACCGCAAGGACGAGGTCTTCGCGGGGTTCAAGAAGAACAAGAAGGCTGGCGCTGCGGAAATCCCCGCGGCCACACAGCTATTCACACCGCACTGGATTGTCCGCTACCTCGTAGAGAACTCGCTGGGCCGGCTTTGGATGCTGAACCACCCTGACTCGGCGCTAGTCAAACAGATGGACTACTACATCGCACCCGTCCAAGAGGAAACTGATTTCCTCAAGGTCGCGAATCCTGAAGAATTGACCGTTGTCGACCCGGCCTGTGGGTCAGGTCACATGCTGACCTACGCCTTCGACCTCCTCTACGCAATCTACGAGGAGCAAGGCTACGCCCCCCTTGAGATCCCCGGCCTGATTCTCAAGCACAACCTCTTCGGTATCGAGATCGACGGTCGTGCCGGTGCACTAGCAGCGTTCGCGCTGACGATGAAAGCCAGGGCTCGGCAGCGCACGTTTTTCAATCGCCAGGTCGCTCCAAACATCTGCGTGCTCGAGCCGATCGATTTGAGCGCCAGTGATCTGGAGTTTCTTGTCACGGCGCATGGCAACCGCCAGTCGGAAAAGGCGTTTTGGAACCAGTTCGTCGACGCAGATACCTTCGGCTCACTCATCCGACCCGATCCAGAGTTGACGGTCCGACTTGCTGAGCACCTCGGGACTCTTGACGGCGAAGGCAACATGGTCCACGCGCACGCACTGACCCAAGCGCGCCAGGTTGTACACCAGGCCGAGTACCTAGCACGCCGTTATCACGTCGCGGTGGCGAACCCGCCCTACATGGGCAGTAAGCAGATGAACGCCCTCCTTTCACAGTTCATGAGAGACGAGTATCCCGATAGCAAGTCGGATCTCTTTGCTGCCTTTATTGAACGTTGTGTCGACTTCGCACGGCCAGGCGGAGCGGCGGCTATGATCACAATGCAGTCGTGGATGTTCCTCAGCTCGTACGAAAAACTACGCGCCTCACTGTTAGCTCATCAGCAGATAAACTCAATGCTTCACCTCGGCGCACGGGCCTTCGACTCGATCGGCGGTGAGGTCGTCTCCTCGACGGCGTTCGTACTGGAGAACCGCGCACCTGGATGCCGAGGATCTTCGGGCGGACAGGTGGGAACATTCTTGCGCCTCATTGATGGGGCATCAGAAGCGGAAAAGGTCACGGGATTGAGAGCTGCCTTAAGCGCGCGAACCAAGGAGAGTGGCTTCCACATTGCTTCAGGTAAGGACTTTGCAGCCGTTCCCGGGTCTCCAATCGTCTACTGGCTTAGTGAAAAGATGCTCGGGTCTTTCGCGACGGGTCGGCCGCTTAGTGACGTAGCCGATTTGCGACAGGGATTGGCAACCGCTGACAACAATCGGTTTCTTCGTCGCTGGTGGGAGGTCTCGGGCAGCCGCACCGCGTTCAGTTGCGCATCGCGTGAAGCGGCTGCCGAAAGCGGTGCACGTTGGTTTCCCTACAACAAGGGTGGCGAGTTCCGGAAGTGGTACGGCAACCACGAGTACGTTCTCAACTGGGAGCACGACGGCGCAGAGATCGTCGCCTTCAAGCCGCGCTCGGTGATTCGCAACCCTCGAACTTACTTTTCACCGTCAGTGTCATGGTCCGACATCTCATCGGGGGAGGCCGCCTTCCGTCGTTACCCAGCAGGATTCGTGCATGACTCGACGGGACACTCGGGATTCGGAGCGACTGTTCTCCTACACCAGATTGCGTCGCTTCTGAACTCGAAGTACGTCCTGGAAGTCATGAAAGTTCTCGCACCAACCATGCATTTCCATATCGGGTACGTTGGACTGGTGCCGGTTTCTCCTGGCGTCGAGAAGCTCCCGACCGCGCCTGTGGAAGACCTGGTTGATACTGCTCGAGCGGATTGGGATCTCTCCGAGACCTCATGGAACTTTGAACGCAATCCCTTGGTCGCACTCATCTGACAGCACCTAACTCCGGGTGACGTGGAGTCGACGACTATCCGCGTTCGAACTGCGCGACGAGCGGATTCCTCGCAAACTCCCACGATGTCTCGAAGTCGTCCCAATCGGCTTTGGCCCCCGCAATTGCCGCTGCAGCACTGGCCGCTCCGTTCTCCCCAGTACCGTCAGCGACGGGGAGGCCCGAGACCTGTCCCACTTCGTAGTTGAGCGTCGGAGCGATCGCAGCGAGCTGTTCAAGCGCTACTTGCGAGTTCGTGTACGAGAGCAAGCCAGCACGCTCCGGGCCCGTGGCCGCGAAGATTGAGGGGCCTGCCACGTCATAGACGAATCCGGCAGGGTAGAACCTGAACGCCGGTGCTCCGCTGCTGATTTTGGACCACGACACTGACGGTGAAAAGTACCGGTCGCGACCCTGTCCACGGACTACATCGCTGCCTCGTGTTACGAGATACGGGTATCTTCGCGCAAGCTCAGTTTCAACCTCACGCCCATCATGTTCCCAGTTGACTACGTATTCGTGGTTACCATACCACCGACGGAACTCGCCGCCTTTGTTGTACGGGAACCATCGTGCCCTGCTTTGGACCGCTTCCTCACTAGATGTGCACTGGAATGCCGTCCGCTTCGCAGAGACCTCCCACCATCTCCTAAGGAAGCGAGAATTGTCGCCAGTGCGGAGGCCAACTAGTAGCTGAGCAGTCTGCCCTAGGGGCCTCCACTGGGAGAATGATGCGCGCATCTTTTCACTAAGCCAGTAGACGATCGGGGAACCGGGGATCGCGGTGAAGTCAGTTGTCTTGGCACGATAGAACCAAGACTTGGTCTGATCTTGGATGGCCTCCAGCGCCTTGGGTGCCTGGACTCGCGGTCCAACGAAGTCGGCGAGCCGGACGTACCCGCCTGGGTATCCGGGGTTGGCACCTCGCTGGATCGTGAAGGTGCAGATGGGAACCGTTGCTCCGCCGAAGCCAGAGTATTCAAGTTGGATCAACGATGTGATCGTCTCTTCGGTGAGCATTTGCTTTCGGAGCAGCTCGTAAGACTTGATAAACATCCAGACATATGGCGTCATGAAGCCTAACTGCCCGCCAAATATCGTCAACGTGATGCAGCGTGCGATGAAGGCGGCGAACAGGTCCGACTTGCTATCGGGATACTCGTCCTTCATGAACTGTGTTGCAGTCGGCTTTTCCGTCGCCCTAAAAAGATATCCTAACAGCACAATTCACATTCGTCCGTCAAGGACGTCATCCGCGGTGGCTACCCCAATGGCTACCCTTGCAAAGAAGTTGTGAGGCGTCGACCATTGATCTATGACAAGAGCTAAGCGGCGTAGCAAGGGAAGCGGTTCGGTGTACCAGAACTCTCGAGGACAGTGGGTCGCCTCATTTGAGGCTGGGTGGTCGGAGCGCGGCGAACGTCGCCGCATCACCTTCAAGGCGCGAACGGCGGTCGCCGTTCGCGCCCGACTAACAGAGGCGCAGCGCAAAATCGCAGCTGAGGGACATGCCTCTCGAACGAGTAGCGCCACTACTGTCAAGCGGTGGTCAGATCAGTGGCTCGAACAACGGCAGCGCATTGTCCGGCCTGGCACCTATGTCTCTGATCGCTCAGGCGTCAGCCGGTGGATAGTTCCGGCTATCGGGCACATCCGCCTCAACGCCCTAGCGCCCGCGGACATACGTAAGGTCACGACAGCTCAGGAGGATGCCGGTCTTGCCCTCGCCACGATGCAGCGCACGCATGCGGTGCTGGGCAAGATCCTCGCTGACGCGGCCGCAGAGGGATACTCCGTTCCGCATCGAGCACGCGAGGCAGCAGGCCCCGGGGCAGGGCGCTCCCCAAGACAATCGCTGAGCGCACGGGATGCCGCGAAGATCCTCGCCGTGGCAGCTACCCGTCCCGACGCGTCTCGATGGGTCGCGGCGCTCGTGGAGGGGCTACGCCCTGCCGAGGCATTGGGGCTGACCTGGGAGATGGTAGACCTCAAAGCCGCAACTATGACACTTGCATGGCAGCTAAAGGCGCTACCATACTTGGAGTTCAGGCAACCAGGTAGTGGATTCCGAGTTCCTCGCGGGTTCGAGTCGCGCCACGTCTATGGCGCTTATCATTTGGTACGACCCAAGACCCGTGCGGGAATTCGGGTGATCCCGCTGGTGCCATGGCTTGTTGAAGCGCTCTCGTCATGGGCTGAGCGCGCGCCCACGTCCTCGTGCGGACTCGTATGGCCACGAGACGACGGCACCCCACGATCGCCGGAAATGGATCGTCGGCAATGGTACGAGCTTGCACAGGAGGCAAACATTAGAGTCACTCTTCCAGACGGTAGTAGCCGAAGGCCGTTGCTGTATGAGGCGCGTCACACGGCAGCTACCCTCCTTCTCGCCAACGGGATCGACGAGACGACGATCAAGGCAGTACTTGGGCACTCGTCAGTCTTAAGCACCCAGTCCTACCTGCATGCCGACAAGAGCAGAACCAAAGCAGCGCTCGCAAAATCTGCGGCGATGGTGGGCCTAGGCGGGTAGAATAAGGCAACGCACTTCGGCTACCCCAATGGCTACCCTCCCCGTGCCGGCGGGCCCTGCGGCAACTGAAAATCACTTCTCTGGCGAACCCTGATGAGGAGCTCACTTGAAGAAGCTTGAAGAGTTAGTCAAAAAACATCGAGAAGAATGGGCGGCTCGCTCCCTTGCCCAGCAGCAGCGGGAAATCGAGAACAACGAAGCCGTCGCGAAGCTCTATGGGCTTGAGGACGAGATCAGTTCATACGTACCCCTAGAACGCGTATCCCTCACAAACAATTCCGCGTTCCGTTGGCCCAACAAGACCCCCGATGAGCGGGACGCCTTGTTCAACGAGTCGGCCGTCGTCGACCTGATCTCCTACGCCGTGGGTTGCATGTTCGGTCGGTACAGCCTCGACAAGCCAGGGCTGATTCTGGCCGACAAAGGCGCCACTTTGCAGGATTACCTTGCAAAGGTGCCCTCGCCAACATTCATGCCAGACAAGGACAACGTCCTCCCAGTTGTGGACGGCGATTGGTTCGAAGATGACATCGTTACACGCTTCCGCCGGTTCCTCCGAACGGCGTTCGGCGAACGGAACCTTGAGGACAACTTGCGCTTTGTTACGGAAACACTAGGTGTCAATAATCTGCGTGACTACTTCTTGAAGTCGTTCTATAAGGACCACGTCCAGCGGTACAAAAAACGGCCAATCTACTGGCAGTTTTCCAGCCCCAAGGGCTCCTTCAACACTCTCATCTACATGCACCGCTATACCCCCAGCACTGGTTCTACCGTGCTCAACGAGTATTTGCGCCCCTTCCAAGCCAAGTTGACAGCCAGTCGGCAGAATTACGAGCGCCTGGCCGTTGGAGCACCACCCAGGGAACGGGCCGCCGCCGAGAAAGAGGTTGAGCGACTCCGAAAAGTGTTGCTGGAGCTCGATGCCTACGAGCGCGACATACTCTACCCGTTAGCCACCGCACAAATCGAGATCGACCTCGACGATGGCGTCAAGATCAACTACCCCAAGTTTGGCAAAGCGCTCAAGGTCATACCCGGCCTGGAAGCTAATGATGATTGACCAATTCCCGCAGCAGCCTACGATGGAGCCCGGCAAGTGCCAAACGAAAAAGGAAGGCGGCGCCGTACATATCTTCCAGTTGGATGCACTCAACCGGTGCACCTCCGGGACAACGAGCTTCCAACTGCCTGCCAACCATAATCTCCTGGAACTGAGTACGTGACGTGGCAAGCATTCGCGATCTCCTAGACCGCCGCCTAGACACCTACCGCCTCGTCTTTTGGCATGATCCAGCGGACGACTACAACGAGGATCCCGCGGAGCACATGCCGGATGGTGTCGAGCTAATCCGGATCGACAATGACGAGTACGCGGTGAAGCACCGCATCCTGCGCCTGGAACCGGATAGCAAGTTCGTGATCTATCGGCATGGCCCTGTGCCAAGCGGGATTGACAACTGGCTGCTGGATCTCGAGCTAGCGTATGGAGTTTTCACCGCTGACCGAGTCGCCCTTCTGCAGCAGGATCTAGGTTTGACCGATCCCGGAGCAGCGAGCGTGTTACGAGAACACCATAGCTTCTTCCGTGCATCGTCACGAATCGACGCCCTTAAGAAGCTCCTCCGCCCCGGCGAGGACAGGCCCGATCAAATTCGGGCCAAGATGGCCGCAGTTTTGCTGGGTCAGCCGGATCACTCGTTGTTGGAGATCACCCGCGCCCTGCTGATCGAAAACGCAGCTGGAAACGACACGAAGTTCCGGCTTTTGGCTAACCAAGGCTTGGAAATATTCGTCTGGGACGAGGCACGCCGAACCTACGGCTATACCTCCGATCAGCCCAGCATGGACGACCTTGTTCTTTGGATGTTTCGCGTAGCCGCCGAAGGGTTGGGCGGTGGTCAGCCCACTACTAACCACGCCCTGCGCTTGGGTTTCGAGAGCTTGCGCAACGACCGGCGCAGCCACGCAGCCATGAAGCAGCTGGCCCAGCGCGCCGCGAGCGATCTAGACGTGGCCTCCACGCTGGTAGCTGCTGATTACCGAGACCTCGTCGACCGCGACATTTTCGAAGACATCGATCGCAAGATCGTCTCTGAGCTCGCCCGGGGCGTGTTGGAGCGGACGGTTTCCGCACGAGAGGTCACCGAGATTGTCCAACGCCGTCAATCAACTTCTTGGTACGACGGGTACGCTCAACTCTACACCGCCATTGAGCGAGGCTCGAACCTGCTTGAGGCGGTCGACAGGCTTGATTTGTCGATAACGTCCTTTGACAACGGCCTCGCCAGGTACAAGGACGAGTGGTTTCGCCTCGACCAGCTCTACCGGCAATTCAACGTTGCCACGCGGTCGGCCGAACGCTCCGCACCCTTGGAGGGCCTCCGAGATCTTGTAGAGAATGCCTACAGCACGTCTTTTATCCGACCGCTAGGCGATGCTTGGCAATTGCACGTGGATGAAATCGAACGCTGGCGCTCCGAATTACTTCGGCCCCAGGGGAAGTTCTTTGATTTCTACATCGCCCCCATGATCCAGGGTGGTCGCAACAAGGCAGTCGTGATCGTTTCAGACGCCCTGCGCTATGAAATTGCCGAAGAACTCGGCACGCGCATTCGGCGGGAGGATCGTTACGACGCTACGCTAGATGGGCTCCTAGGTGTACTACCCAGTTACACGCAACTCGGCATGGCCGCGTTGCTGCCACACCAGCAACTTGCCCATGCAATGGATGGCGACCGAGTGCTGATTGATGGGCAACCGACCGCGGGCGTTGAGGCCAGAGCGAAGCTCTTGGAAGCCGTCAAAGGCACTGCCATCGCCGCGGAAAGCCTCAAGAGCGCCCCTAGCGACGAGGTACGGAGCCTATTCCAAGAACACCAAGTCTTGTACGTCTTCCACAACCGCATTGACGCGACCGGAGACAAAATTGCCACCGAGAGGTCTGTGTTCGAAGCTGCCGATCAGGCGATCGAGGAGCTTATTGAACTTGTGAAGAAGCTGACGGCGGCCAACGCTACCAACATCATCGTTACTGCCGACCACGGATTCCTGTATCAAGATCGCGAGTTGGACGATACGGGGTACCTCTCCGTCACCCCCGAGGGAGACCAGATTTCTGTGCGGGCGCGGCGCTTCGTGCTCGGCCGAGGCCTAAAGGCCGATCCGGCCTTTAAGACTTTCAACTCTGTACAGCTGGGCCTAGACAGCGATTACGAGGTTCAGATCCCTCGTTCGATTCACCGACTTCGACTGCAAGGTTCGGGCTCCCGCTACGTTCACGGAGGCGCGACCTTGCAGGAAATCGTGGTTCCTGTGCTCACGATCAACAAGAAGCGCAAGAGCGACGTTCGCCCAGTCGGCGTGCGCGTGCTGCCCGAGTCCGACAAGATCACTACCAACCAGCTGCTCGTCCGGCTGTACCAAGAGGAGCCTGTCACCGAGAAGGTGAAGGCCCGCACGATGCGCGCCGGCCTATACGTTGACGGTCAACTTATTTCCAATCAGCCTGAGGTCAACTTCAACCTAACCTCGGATGACACCCGGGATCGGGATATCCAAGTCGAGTTGTTGCTTCGCCCCGACGCCGACAAGTTCAACAACCGGCAAGTGGAGTTCCGATTGGAGGAGCGCATTCCCCGCACGAGCCAGTGGCGCACGTACCAGGGCGGGAAGGCACTTTATACACTGCGAAGGTCTTTCAGTTCAGACTTTGACTTCTAGGAAGGTGGAAACCGTGACCGACTCCGCCAACGAGATTCCGACTTCGGATACGCCCACGATGAGCGCGCTGGACCGAAAGGTCAATCAGTTATTCCCAGGCGTCGTGGTTCGCAAGGACCTGGTCAAGGTCGTCAAGGGCAACGCCATCGTGCCGTCATTCGTTCTTGAGTACCTACTCGGTCAGTACGCCGCATCGGATCACGAAGAGACAATCCAGCGTGGCATCCAAACCGTTCGGAAGATCCTTGCCGATCATTACGTTCACCGAAGTCAAGCCGAGTTCGTGAAGTCCACAATTCGCGAGCGCGGCAAACACCGGATCATCGACAAGGTCACAGTCACCTTGAACGAGAAGCAAGATGTCTATGAGGCAGAGTTTGCAAACCTTGGTATCAAAGGCGTTGTCGTCGACTCCAGTACCGTCAAGACGCACAAGAAGCTGCTCGTCGGTGGCGTGTGGTGCATCTGCGACATCGAGTACTTCCACAGCGAGGAAAACAGGGCTGTACCGTGGATCCTCGGCTCCCTCAAGCCCATTCAGCTCTCGAACTTCGACTTTGACAGCTACCTTACGGCACGAAAGGGATTCTCGACGGACGAGTGGATTGACCTCCTGATCCAGTCCGTCGGATTCAACCCAGAGCTGTTCGGGCGGCGCGGCAAATTGCTTCAGCTGGTTCGCCTAATCCCCTTTGTGGAAAGAAACTACAACCTTGTTGAGCTCGGTCCCAAAGGCACGGGAAAGTCACACATATACTCCGAGTTCTCGCCGCACGGCATGCTGATCTCCGGGGGCGAAGTCACGGTTGCCAAGCTCTTTGTCAACAACAGCAACGGCCGAATAGGACTCGTCGGTTACTGGGATGTGGTCGCCTTCGACGAGTTCGCAGGTAAGGATAAGCGCACCGACAAGGCGTTCGTTGACATAATGAAGAACTACATGGCTAACAAGTCCTTCTCACGTGGCATAGAAACCTTAGGCGCTGAGGCATCGATGGTGTTCGTCGGCAACACCTCGCATACAGTGCCGTATATGCTTAAGCATACGGATCTCTTTGATGAACTGCCGAAGAGTTATCACGATGCTGCCTACCTGGATCGCTTGCACCACTACATCCCTGGCTGGGAAGTGGACGTTATTCGCGGTGAGTTCTTCTCAGTTGGCTTCGGCTTCGTCGTGGACTACCTCGCCGAGGTACTAAAATCCATGCGGGATAAGGATTTCTCGGACCGCTACCAAGCGCACTTCACGTTGTCTACCGAAATCGCCAGTCGCGACCGTGACGGAATCCACAAAACCTTCTCCGGCCTAATGAAAATCCTTTACCCCGATGGCGAGGCAACGCAGGACGAGATCGAGGAGATTCTCCGCCTCGCAATTGAGGGACGTAAGCGCGTCAAGGATCAAATTCTCCGCATTGATTCAACCATGCCGGATGTGAATTTTGGCTATAGCGATCTCGGCGGCAACTGGTCCGACGTAACCACCCTCGAAGAGGGTCAATACCCTCAGTACTACTACCGCGAGCGGCGCATGAGCGGTGAGGGCACACCAGATTCCTCTACTAGCCCAGAGCCACAAGCATCTTTTGTTACAGCAGACGTACGAGTCCAGGAGCGTCCTGTTCAATCACCTCTGGCGGAAGGCCACTTTGAGTATCAGGAAAATCAGCGAGGGGTCACGTTTGACCAGCTACTCGTACCCTACCTTCGTGGCTCCGCAAGCATCACCGTTACGGACCCCTATATCAGGATGTTCCATCAAGCACGCAATTTAATGGAACTAATCGAAGGGATCGCTCTGACCAAGGACCCGGCAGACGAGATTCAGATCAGACTCGTGACCACCGTGGACACTGAAGACGCCGATCGAACTTTTAAGCAGGCAGAGTTCCTCAAACGCATCAAAGAGGGAGCGGCAACGGCCGGAATCCACTTCGTGGTGGATTTTGACGACTCAATCCATGACCGGTCGGTTGTGACTGATACCGGCTGGCGCATCATCTTGGGGCGCGGATTGGACATCTATCAAAGGGTGTCCACCGATGCCTTTGATCTTCAGAGTCGGTTGCAGCAGTTCCGTCCTATCCGAGCGTTTGGCATTACCTACGTCCGGGAGACGGATTCTTAGCAGGCATCCATTCTCCGTCCTTCGCGAGGACCGAAAAGCCGCGGCTCCCGGGCTCGTAGTGATCGAAGCAGCGCGACTTACCTGGCCAGCGGAGGGTGAAGAGATCTCCCGCAGCCTCGCTGCCGGTAAGCCGCTGCGGCAAATTGCGCGACCTGGGAAACGCTACAAGGGCGAGCGGCGCTGTGGGGTCTATGCCGATGATCGAGCTTGGCGCTGCGCCAGAAGGCGCCGCCCGTACCTGCTTACGTGTAACGAGGCGCTGCGCGTCCTCGTGCCTAGCAAGGTGGCGGCAGACCGGTCGCATGAACCGCCCCGCTTTTTCCGGAGGCTAGTTTGCTTGAGTCAGGCTGCCGCCTGACCCTGCTGGCGATAGTACATCTGCTCGAACTCAGCCGGCGGCATGTCACCGATCGGTTCCAGCAACCGCTGATGATTGAACCAATGCACCCACTCCAAGGTGGCTATCTCCACGCCAGTAACACCACGCCACGGGCCCGGGTGGTGGATGACTTCCGCCTTGTAGAGCCCGATGATCGTCTCGGCCAGCGCGTTGTCATAGCTGTTGCCCTTACTGCCGACCGAGGCAGCCACCCCGGCCTGCGCGAGTCTCTCCGTGTAGCGGATCGACAGGTATTGTCTGAGTTCAATCGGTCGTTGCAACACCGTCTTGTTGGAGTGATTGTAGCTGCTCGTTGAACACCTCTGTAGGTGTTCTCCAGTTGAGGACTTTTCGGGGGCGGTTGTTCAGCGTGAGGGCAACGGC
>Ga0209916_1001163_pt1 | contig 26188 bp, 17 predicted proteins | sample ThiBio_1000_plan_FD_183956 | JGI IMG/M metagenome (GOLD analysis project Ga0209916, IMG submission 183956) | Wastewater bioreactor microbial communities from Cape Town, South Africa - Thiocy_solids_2 (SPAdes) | ecosystem: Engineered > Bioreactor > Thiocyanate-remediating > Anaerobic-Aerobic ... | reverse complement strand
GTGAGGGTCGTCGCGCTTCGGGAAAACCGCCAGTTCGCCATTCGCCAGTCCGACGCTCCCTCCGAAGCGCGACGACCCTCACCCGCCGCTTCGCGGCCACCCTCTCCCGGTGGGAGAGGGGACGGCGTTGTCACCCTCCTTCTTTTATTGATGCTTTTCGCCGTCCCGGCCCGCGGCCAGGACCTAACCGTCCGCGTCCGGGCGCGCTCGGATACGATCCTGATGGGGCAAGGGGTGGACGTGTTCGTGGACGTGCCGGCCGCGGACAGGCGGCCGAAGTTGGAGTTGCCGAGGCTCGACGGCGCGCGGACGTGGATCGTGAAGGAGACCTTCACGCCCACGGGGATGAGCGCGATCGGCGGCGCGACGGCCAGCGGCAACGTCTTCTCGACCCGACTGCGGCTGGTCGCGACCGCCCCCGGCCGGCTCGTCGCGCCGCCGATCGTCGCGACGGTCGGCGGTCGCTCCGGCTCCAGCGCGCCGTTGCGGCTGACCGTCGAGAACCCGCCGATCGCCGGCAGGCCGCCGGGGTTCCTCGGCGGGGTCGGCCCGTTCGACGCGACCGCCGAGGTCGAGCCGGGCCGGACGCGCGTCGGCCAAGAGGTTGTTTATCGAATCCGAGTCGAGGGCCCCGCCGCCTGGGGGATGACCGCGCGGCCGAGCCTGGATCGGCTCCGACGCCTGCCGATCGACCCCCGCGTCGTCGAGCGGCCCGACGAGGCCGTCGACGAGCCGCCGTCGCGGACGTTCGTCTACCGGATCCGACCGATGAAGCCGGGCGAGGTCGTCCTTCCCCCGGTCGTCATCGCGTCCTACGACCCGACCGCCGGCCGCTACGTCTCCCGCGCGACCAACGGCGTCCCGCTCAAGGTCGTCGCCGCGCCGACGTTCGATCCCGACGAACTGGACTACCGACCGCCGACGCCCGGGGCGTCACCCGCGAAGGTCCTGACGGCGCTCGCGGCGTTCGCGGTCGTCGCCGCGGTCGTCGTGCTGGTGCTGGTTCGTCGTCGACTCGCGCGATGGGTCGGGACCAGGTTCCCCGGACGTCGCCGCGCGGGGCGGGCGTTCGCGCGCCAGACCGCGCGGAAGCTGGAGGCGCGCGAAGGGTCCGACGAGGCGACGGCGAGGGGGGTCCTGGACGCCCTGGTCGAATACGCGCGGTTGGCCGCGGATCGGCCGCCGGGCGCGCTGACGCCCGAGGAGGCGCGCGCGGCGATCGCCAGGGCGGGCGGTTCGGACGAACTGGGACGACGAGCGGCGGAGACGGCCGCGCGATGCGACCGGATCCTCTTCGCCGCCCGAGGGACGGGCGGCGACGCCGACGACGGGGACCGCCTCAAGCGTGACGCCCGCGGGCTGTTCGAGGCCCTCGGGCGTTCCGGCGGTCGTTGGGGAGGGAGGGTCAGCGGAAGGAACGAGTGACGACGGTGTTGAACAACTCGCGCGACCCGGGGGCCGCGGCCGACGGCCGGGAAACCTCGAAACCCTCGACCTTGTGGGCCGGGATCACCTTGTTGATCAAGGTCTCGATCTGGGTCAGGGGATCGCCCTGGTCGGGGCCGACGAAGAGGTACGCGACTCCGTCCTTGCCCATGCGGCCGGTGCGGCCGATGCGGTGGACGTAGTTCTCCGGGTCGTCGGGGATGTCGTAGTTGACGACGTGGCTGATGTTGGCGACGTCGATGCCGCGACCGACGACGTCGGTGGCGACCAGAATCGGGATCGTCCCCTTGCGGAAGCCGGACATGACCCGGTCGCGCGCGGTCTGGGCGAGGTCGCCGTGGATCGCCGCGACGCCGGGGATCGTCCGCCGCAGCCGCTCGGCCAGCCGGTCGGCGCCGCGCTTGGTGCGGGTGAAGACGATGCACTGGCGGGGTTGGTCGCGCTTCAGCAGGTGGACCAGCAGGCTGACCTTGCGGTCGTGGTTCACCGAGACGTAGTACTGCCGGATCGACTCCACCGACGGCTCGTCGGTCGAGAGGTTCAACTCGACCGGATCTTGCATGTAGCGGTGGCTGAGCGCGCGGATCTCCGGACTGATGGTCGCGGAGAGCAACAGCGTCTGATGGGGCTCGGGAAGCCGCTTCATGATCCGCTCGATGTCGGGCCGGAAGCCGATGTCGAGCATCCGGTCGGCCTCGTCGAGCACGAGGTGGAAGATGTCCCCGAGATACAACGTGTGGCGCTCGATGTGGTCGAGCACGCGGCCGGGAGTGCCGACGGCGATGTCGATCCCCCGACTCAACGCCCGGATCTGACGCTCGATCGGCTCGCCGCCGTAGAGCCCGCACACCGCGACGTCGCCGCGGTTGGCGCAGAGCTTCTTCAGCTCGACGACGATCTGCTGGGTCAGCTCCCGGGTGGGGGCCAGGATGATGGCCTGGGGGCCGCGGCCGCGGGCTTCCAGCATCTCGATCAGGGGGATGCCGAAGGCGGCGGTCTTGCCGGTGCCGGTCTTCGCCTGGCCCAGCACGTCCAACCCGTCGAGAGCGGCGGGGATGAACTCGGCCTGGATCGGCGAGGGTTCGTGGTAGCGGGCGGCGGCCAGGGCCTTGAGCATGCCTCGGCTCAGGCCCATCGATTGGAAGCCCGTGGCGGGTTCCTCCATAACTGGGCGAATCAAACAATCCTCCGAAAAAAAACTCCGCGTTCCAAGACGTGGACGTGGTGGACCATCGCACTTAAGAGAGTGGCTGTTCCCGTAGGCTGGGTCCGGATCCAGCCCTCGCAAGCCGAGGCTTCGTCAGGCTGGGTCTCGACCCAGCCTACAAAGGCAACCCGCGCGATCAAGAGCGACGGCCTTGTAGAGGGCGGGACGAACGACGCGGCGGGGTTTCCAACCCGCGTTCCATCTCGATTGAATTCTTCAGGATCAAACCTAGCAGAACTCGCCGTCGTCGTCAAAGCCAAGACGGCCGCCGGGCGTGGCTTTCGAACCCGGAGGTCCTCCCGTGGCGTGGGCGACCCGCCCGACGCCGCTTTAGAGTCCGTCCCACATAGGACGTCGCGGCCGACGACATTACGGCCTTCCCCCCCGCGCGGCATAGGTATGGCCACAACTTTTCGATTAGGAATTTGGAGAGCATAGGCAAGCTCTATATTGACCCAGATCGCCTATTCCGTCCCCTCTCCCACCGGGAGAGGGCAGCCGCGCAGCGGCGGGTGAGGGTCGTCGCGCTTCGCGGGGAGCGTCGGGTCGGCATGACGCAAGCCCAGAGCGTATCCCGAAATGCGACGACCCGCACCCGGCCCTTCGGGCCACCCTCTCCCGGTGGGAGAGGGGACATCGGACGCTTGCCTATCCTTCCCAGATTCCGAGTCGAAAAGTTGTGGCCATACCTATGCCCGCGCGGGGGGGGAAGGACGATTCGCGAATCGCGGTCACTCGCCCTCGGCTTTCTTGAAGTCGCCGGCGGTGACGACGGAGAACTTCGAGAAGTCCAGGTGCTCGCGCAGGGCGGCCTCGACGGCGTCGGCGTCGAGATCCTTCACCTTGGCCTCGACGTCGGCGTCGAACCGGAGCGTGCGGTCCAGGAACAGGTGCGAGGCCAGCGAGCCGGCCAGGGAGCCGTCCTCGGTTCGGTTGATCTCGCGGGTCTGCAGCCAGCCGTCCTTGGCGATCTTCAACTCCTCGGCCGTCACGCCGTCCTTGAGGATCCGCGCGATCTCCTCCTTCACGCCGGCCTCGACCTTGTCGACGTTCGTCGGGTTGTAGATCGCGTAGACCATGATCGTGGCGCGGGGGTCCAGCGACGAGGCGTTGAACATCGACGCCGCCGAGTACGACAGCCCCCCCTTGCCGCGGAGTCGGTCGGCGATCCGCGACGAGATCGCCCCGCCCCCCAGGACGTAGTTGCCGATGGTCAACGCCGGGTAGTCGGGCGCGTCGTCCTTCATTGGGAAGACGGTCCCGGCCACGTACATCGCGTTGGCCTTGTCGGGGGTCTCGATCGTCTCGGACTTGGGCTCGATCCCCTCCTGGCACGGCCGCTCGATCCGGGCGTAGGGCTTGCCGGACTTCCAGCCCTTGAGCGTCTCCCGGAGGATCGGCGCGATCTCGTCGGGCTCGAAGTCGCCGACGACGGCCAGCTCGCCGACGCTCGCGCCCAGGTACTCGTCGTACAGCTTCCTCACCTGCTCGATGGTCGCGGCCTTGACGCGCTCGACGTTCTCCTCGGGGGTGGGAGTGTAGCGGACGTCGTCGGGGGGATAGTTCGAGAGGAGCCGTTGCAGGCGGTTGGACGCCAGGGTGGTCGGCTCGGTCTTGGACGATTCGAGCTGGGCGAGCCGGCCGGTCTTCTGGATCTCGAACTCCTCGGCCGGCAAGAGCGGCTCGCGAAGGACCTGGCGGAGGATCTCAAGCGCCGCGGGGAGGTTGGCCCGCTTGGTCTCCAGGTTGGCGGTGACGGTGCCGGTCCCGCCGCCGACGGAAAGCTGGGCGAAGTTCTTGTCGAGTTCGTCGCGGACCTCTTGCTTGGAGAGGTTCTTGGTGCCGCCGCGGCTCATCAGGCCGCCGAGGAAGTCGGCCGCCGTGGTCAGGCCCTTGAGGTTCTCGGCGTCGCCGTAGCGGAGCGTCAGCGACAGGTTGACGGTCTCGCCGCGGGTCTTCTTGGGCAGAAGCGCGACCTTCACGCCCTCGATCGGCTCGGGACGCTGGACGCGGGCCTCGATGGCCTCGGGGCTGGCGTCGAACGCCTCGCCGGCCGACTTGGCCTCGCGACCCTTGTAGTCCTTGACCAAGGCGGCGACGTCCGGGGTCTCCGGGATCGGCGTCCGCTCGGGCTTCTCCGACGGCAGGAAGTAGCCGACGGTGCGGTTGCTGGTCTGGAAGTACTTCTCGGCGACCCGCTGGACGTCCGCGGGCGTCACCTTCTCCATCCGGTCGCGAGCCAGGAAATAGAGCCGCCAGTCCCCTTGCGCGGCCCACTCGGAAAGCTCAAGCGCGATCGAGTTGGGGTCGGCCGCCTCCATCTCGAAGTTCTTCAGGTAGCGGCGGACGGCGCGCTCGACCTCCTCGTCGGTCACCCCCTTCTCGGCGACCTTGGCGAGTTCCTCGTAGATCACGTCGCGGATCTTCTCAAGCTCGGCCCGTTCCTTGGTGTCGGCCCTGGCGAAGATCATGAACAGGCCGGGGTCGTGCTCGGCGCCGGCGAAGGCGAAGACGCTGGCGGCCTTGCGGGTCTCGATCAGCGCCTTGTACAGCCGGCCGGAGGGCTGCGAGGTCAGGATGTCGCTTAAAGCGTCGAACGCCGGGAAGTCGGCGTGCGGGCCGGCGGGGACGTGGTACGCCAGGCCGATGACGCCGACGTCGCCGACCCGTCTGAGGGTGACGACCCGCTCGCCGTCCTGGGGAGGCTCCTCGGTGTAGGTCCTGGGAAGCTCGCGGTCGGGTTTGGGGATGGCGCCGAAGTACTTGACGACCAGTTCCTTCGCCTTCTCCTCGTCGAACTTGCCGGCGACGACGAGCATCGCGTTGTCGGGCTGGTAGTACTTCTTGTAGAACGCGCGCAGGCTGTCCGCGGGGACGCGCTCGATGTCGCTGCGGTTGCCGATGGTGGACTTGCCGTAGTTGTGCCAGTCGTAGGCGGCGGAGGCGACCCTTTGCATCAGGATCCCCATCGGGTTGTTCTCGCCGCGCTCGAACTCGTTGCGGACGACGGAGAACTCGGTCGCCAGGTCCTCGGCCTTGATCGGGCTGTTGACCATGCGGTCGGCCTCCAGCCGGATGGCGAACTCGAGGTTGTCGTCGGTGGCGTTCAAGGTCTCGAAGTAGTTGGTGCGGTCGTCGCTGGTGGTGCCGTTGAACTCGGCCCCGCGCTCCTTGAAGGCGCCGGGGATGTCCGGGTGGTCGGGGGTCCCCTTGAAGACCATGTGTTCCAAGAGGTGGGCCATGCCGGACTCGCCGTAGCCCTCGTGACGGGAGCCGACGAAGATCGTCAGCGCCACGGTGACCTTGGGCTTGGACGAGTCCGGGAACAGCAAGACCCGCATGCCGTTGGGCAGGCGGTACTCCGTGATCCCCTCGACCGAGGCGACCGGTTCCAGCTTCGGAGTCTTGTCCTGGGCGGACGTGGCTCCGGAAAGGGCGATCGTCGCCCCCAGGGCCGCGGCGATCGTCCAGACCGCGCGGCGCGTCGTCGTGGTTCTCATGCGCGTTCGACTTCCTTTTGGACTTCGGTTCCCGTGGTAGACCGTCGCACCGAGGGACATGGGTCCGCTTCGTCGCCCCCCGAGGGAGGGCGATGGCAATCATCCCTTCTCCCCTTGTGGGAGAAGGTGCCCCGAAGGGGCGGATGAGGGGTGCCATAACCGAAAGCCTCGGGATACGCCCCCCTCATCCGGCCTTCGGCCACCTTCTCCCACAAGGGGAGAAGGGATTACACACGTCTGCTCGCGGTGATTTTCGATAAAGCGAGATCCACATTGTTGAGTGATGGCCCGCCGCGGAGTTAGCCTCGAAATCAAGCCGTGATGAAGCGTCAATCCGGTTCGCGCGGGGCGACGATCATTCGGCCGTCCTCGATCTTCACCGAGTCGAGCTTGCGCAGGAAGCCCTTGAAGCGGCGTTCGCCCTCGGAGTCGGCGGGGTCGTCGTCGTCGCTTTCCAGGACGAAGTCGGAATGGGTCAGGACGTTGCAGACCATCTGCGGCAGCTCCTTCCCCTCGGCGCGCATGGAGAGGACCTCCAGCTTGAGCCGGCCGTCGTCGAGTTCGAGCTTCAGTTCGGCCTCGCCGTTGAGGTAGCGGCCGCGGGTGAGGCTGAAGTCCTGAAGTTCGGACAGCGGGATCGAGACCCGGGCCTTGACCCGGTCGTCGTCCAGGGAGAGGTAAACGCGGTCCTTAAGCCGCGGCGACTCCTGGACCAGCGCGTTGAGGTCGTCGCCGGAGAGGGTCAGCGGCTCGACGTCCTCGCCCGCCTCGACGGCCTCGCGGAACGCCTCGACCCGCGCCGCGATCCGCTGGCGCTCGCGCTCGGAGGTTTCGATCTTGGGGAGCGCGACGGGGGTGGTGGACGTGTACATGTCGCGGTAGCGGACGAACGTCCGGTAGCCCACCCAGGCGGTCAGGGCCATGGTCAGCATCAGCGCGACCGAGACGATCGCCAGGCCGACGAGGCCGTAGAAGAGGCAGCCGCGGCGGCGGGGCTCGGCGTCGCCCGGCGCGAGGGTCTCGCCGCGGTCGGGGTCGTGGCGGAAGTCGGGATCGTAGCTCGCCAAGGGTCCCTCGGAGCGAAAGTCTCGCGGTCGGCCGCCTCCCGACGCGACCCGTCCCCGGCCTCCGGCCGATCCCCGATCATCGCCGAACCCGCGCCGGAAGGGAAGGGGCCGACGATCATCCCGCCCCGCCGTCCGACGGCGGGGACGGGTCGCTCTTGTACCGGTATCTCACGCCCCAACCGAATCCCTCGTCCCGGATCTCTTCCGTCGGTCCCACGGGCGAGCCGTCGATGCCGAGTTTCAGCGAGCCCGCCTCCAGGTCGAGGATCGGCGGGCCGAAGGACGCGCTTTCGATCCGGGCGCCGAGGATCCGATCGGTCCTCGCCTTCAATCGCGCGATCGGGAGGGCGGCCCCCGGACGCCCCGTCGGGTCGCAACCGACGCAAAACTCCGCGTGATCGGTCTCGATATCCAGGTCCGAATCCGGCGGGACCACGAGGTAAAGCGCGGTCGCCACCAGGTTGCCCGGCAATTCGACGATCCGGACGACGTCGCCCTCCCGCTCGAAGCTCGCCCCCGGGGAGGCGCGGACCCTCTCGTCGGCGACGGCCTGGGAGATCTTGCTGACGATGGCGAGGCGGAGTCTGGCCTCGATCTCGCCGCGCTCGCCGCGAATCACGCCGATGTTGGTCGCGCTCGTCAGGCGGACCACCACCTTCGGCCGCTCACCGACCCGCCAACGCTCCTCGACGCGCCTGGATGCGTAATACAACGGCTCGTCGAACCAGCCGCACCCGCCGGCCGCGACGACCGTCAGAAAGACGCAAGTCACGGCCCGAGTCATTCGCGCGGCCCCTGGAACCGCGTGATGCTCGGCCCGAAGCTCGGCGACCATTTCGGCGATCCGGGCCTGACTCTCCGAAGACTCGGAGGCCAGGACTTCCTCAAGCGGAACCGGCATGAACATCCTTCCCGCCGCCGTCTTCCTGGAACCGCGTGGGGGCGACGAGGGCGGCGACGCCGGCGGAGATGAACAGCGCGACCAGGGCGCGGGCGACCAGGCGGGACTCGCGGGTGCTGGAGATCGGCTGGGTGGTGTCGGCCATCGGGAAGGCGACCGCGCCGAGCATCTCGAAGGCGACGGCTCCCAGCAGGCCCCCGAGCGCGCCGCCGATCAGGCCGGCGACGATCCGACGCCTCCCCCCCATCCCCAGGCCGAAGGCGATCCCCCCCGCGGCCCCGGCGGCGCCCCAGACGGCTCCCAGGGCGAGCATCGCGAAGAGCAGTTCGTATTGGGGTCCGTCGGGACGGTCCAGCGCCCGATCGTAGGCCGGAACCACGCCGAGCGTCACCGCGCCGCCGGCGGCCATCCCCAGGGCCATCCCCACCAGCGCCGCGGAGACGCCCGCCCGAAGCGAGGGCCGGATCATGCCGCCGGCGAACCCCAGAAAGCCCCCCAACAGCGCGCCCAGAAGGCCGAACGCCAACGCCGCGTTCTCGACCGCGGCGGCGCGCGTGGTCGCGGGCGTGGGGGCGTCGGGCCCTCCCATCCGGCCCCCGGCGGCGGCGTCGCGCAGCTCCGGCGAGAACCAGTCCAGCACGTACTCGCCGGCGATCCACGCGACCAGCCCCGCCGTCCCGCCGCCGACCAGCGCCCAGGTCCAGACCTGCGCCGCGCGGGGGCGGTCGACGCCGGTATCCTGAAGCGGGCCGAGCGTCAGCTTCAAATCGACGGCCGACGGCGGCGCCATCTCGGCCCTGGCCGCGGCCTCCGCGGCGGGGGCCACGACCTCCGCGGCAGGCGGGTCCTCCGGATCGAACTCGGGCGCGGGCGGGGCGTCGCCCTCGGGCGTCTCGGCCATGGCGTCGTTCCTGATTCGACGGAGACGGGCGCACGTCGTCGCGCTTGATTACGACGCGACGAGACGGCGGGGTCAAGGGGCCGCCGCCACGCGCGAGACGCGCGGGAGGCGGCGACGCGGCTCAGATCATCTTGGTGAACCCCGGCACCGGTACCGGCGGCACGGGCAGGGGGACGTCGTCGAAGGAGTAGGACGACGGGCCCAGGTCCTCGGTCGATTCCAGGACCGTTTCCGGCGTGATGACCCCGCCGGTGTACGCCGCGGCGCGACCCATCAGGCCCAGGAGCGTCGAGGTCGCCGCTTGCTCGCCGTTGTTGAGGATCTTCCCCTCGCGAAGCGCGGCGTACATCTCGTCGTGTTCGACCTGGTACATGTCGTAGGTCTTCTTGTCGCCGGTGTCGCGCTTGTAGTTCCACTTGTTCTTGCCGGCGATCGAGTTGCCGAAGACGTCGCAGACGCCGTCGGCGCCCAGGACGTAGTCCTTCACCTGGTTGGCGGTGTTGACCCAGTGGCGGCACTGATGGTAGCCGCGGACGTCGTTCTCGTATTCGAAGACCAATGAGAAGTGGTCGTAGATGTTCCCGTACTTCGGATCGGTGCGCGTCTGCCGGCCGCCGACGCCGAAGCAGCGCGTCGGGAGCTTGTCGCCCATGGCCCAGGCCATGGTGTCCAGGCCGTGGATGGCCTGCTCGACGATGTGGTCGCCGGAGAGCCAGCAATAGTAGTACCAGTTGCGGAGCTGGTACTCCATGTCCGAGCCGCACTCCTCGCGGGTCTTCCGCGGCTCCCAGACGCCCTGGGAATTGTAGGTCGTCTCGATGGCCCGGATCTCGCCGATCGCGCCGTCGAAGACCCGGTTCATCGTGGCGCGTCGGGGGGGGTGGTAGCGCCAGCAGAAGCCGTTGACGATCGCGACGTTCTTGGCCTTGGCGTCCCGGGCGGCCTTGAGGAACGTGCGGAGGCCGGGGCCGTCGACGGCCATCGGCTTCTCGACGAAGGCGTGGACCCCCTTCTCGACGGCGTAGGCGGCGTGCAGCGGCCGGAAGTGGGGGGTGGTGGCCAGGACGACGACGTCGACCTCGTCGATGACCTGTTTGTAGGCGTCGAAGCCGACGTGCTTGTGGTCGTCGTCGATCGTCACCTGCTCGCCGACGCCGGAGCCCTTAAGCGCCGAGAGCGACTCCTCCAGGCGGTCCCCGAAGACGTCGGCGACGGCGACGAGGCGGTTCCCCTTGTCGGCCTTGAGGGCCTGCTCCGCGGCGCCGGTGCCGCGGCCGCCGGCGCCGACGAGGCCGACCTTGATGACGTCGCTTCCGCCGGCGTGGACCAGGGGCGCCCACGACGTCGCGACCGCCGCCGCTCCGGCGACCGCCGCCGATCCTTTCAAGAATGTCCGCCGACTGCCGCCGTCGTTCGCGCTGGGTCGCTCGGTCACGGTGTCGTCTCCCGATGGGTGCTTGGGCGGGGCCCGCTTCGGCCCTCGTCGCGCTTCATCGTAACCGCGCCCGCGCGGCCCCGCCAATCCCCAACGACCCCGGCCGCGCTCGTGGTCGTTGACGCGGCGCGCGCCGGGGGTGAGAATCGCCGGGGTCGCTCCCGCCGCCGTCCGCCCGTTCCGTCCCTCCGGAGGTCTCTCGATGCGGCCCTTCCTCCTCGCCCTGGCCCTCGCCTCGACCGCCGCCGCGGCCCTGGCCGACGACGCGACGCTCACCCTCCAGGCCCGGTGGCGACGGCCGTCGGCGACGGACCCGAGCGGCTTCGCGGTCGTCGAATCGACCGTGACCCGCGACCCCTGGAAGACCGCCCTCATCATCTGCGACGTCTGGGACGACATCTACTGCAAGGGCGCCGCCGGACGCATCAACGAACTGGCGCCGTTCATCAATCGAATCGCAGCCGCCGCCCGCGAAAAGGGCGCGCTCGTCATCCACGCCCCCAGCGGCTGCATGGCCGCCTACGAGGGCCACCCCGCCCGGCTCCGCGCCCAGTCCGCCCCCAGGGCCGCCGACCTCCCCGCCGACATAAGCCAATGGTGCGACAGGATCCCCGCCGAGGAGCGCGGGGTCTACCCCGTCGACCAGGCCGACGGCGGCTGCGACGACGTCCCGCGCTGCAAGGTCGTCGTCGCCTACTCTCGCGAGAACCCCGCCATCGAGATCAAGGACGAGGACGCCATATCCGACTCCGGCGTCGAGATCTGGAGCCTCCTGGCCGCCCGCGGCATCGAGCACGTCATGCTCGCGGGAGTCCATCTGAATATGTGCGTGCTCGGCCGGCCGTTCGGCCTCCGCAACCTGGTCAAAAACGGCAAGGACGCGGTCCTGATCCGCGACCTCACCGACACCATGTACAACTCCCGAAGCTGGCCCCACGTCCCCCACGCCGAGGGGACGGAACGGGTCGTGGAACACGTCGAGAAGTACGTCTGCCCCACGATCCTCTCCACCTCCATCACCGGCCTGCCGCCGTTCGCCTTCAAGCCCGACGACCGCCCGAGCGCCGTGTTTTTGATCGGCGAGGACGAGTACCAGACCGCCGAGACCCTGCCGCGATTCGCCGTCGAGGAACTCGAACCCAACGGCGTGCGCTGCACGTTCGCCATGGCGGATCCCAAGACGCCGAACGACTTCCCCGCCGCCGAAGCCATCGACCACGCCGACCTGCTGTTCGTCAGCGTCCGCCGCCGGGCCCCGACGATCGAGCAGATGAGGCACATAAGGAAATACGTCGAGGCCGGCAAGCCGGTCGTCGGGATCCGCACGGCGTGCCACGCCTTCGACACCCGCGGCCACGTCCCGGAAGGCCACGCCGACTGGCCGACGTTCGATCCCGACGTCCTCGGCGGCCATTACACGAACCACCACGGCAACGGCCTGGAGCCGACGATCGAACTCGCCCCCGAGGCCAGGGGCCACCCGATCCTCGACGGCGTGAAGCTCGGCTTCAAGAGCAAGGGCTCGCTCTACAAGGTCGCGCCGCTTGGGCCGACGACCCTGCCCTTGCTCACGGGCGCGATCGACGGGAAGCCGGCGGAACCCGTCGCCTGGGTCAACCTCAAGGGGAACTCCCGCGTCTTCTTCACGTCGCTGGGCCATCCCGACGACTTCCAGAATCCCTCGTTCAAGAGGCTCCTGCGCAACGGCGTCTTCTGGGCCCTCGACCGCCCCGCCCCCGGCGCGCCCGGCGCCCCGGCGACGTCGTTCAAGACCCCCGACGACCTGGCCGTCGACCTGGTCCTCTCCGACCCGTTGATCCGTCAGCCCGTGAACATCAATTTTGACGAGCGCGACCGGATGTGGCTGACGGAGTACGCCGAATACCCCCACCCGTCGGGATTGAAGATCCTCAGCCGCGACGGCGCGTGGCGCGTGACCTACGACAAGACGCCCCAGCCGCCGCCGAACCAAGTCCGCGGACTGGACCGGATCAGCATCCACGAGGACGTCGACGGCGACGGCGTTTACGATCGCCACAAGACGTTCGTCCAGGGACTGAACATCGCGACGTCGGCCCTCCCCGGCCGCGGCGGCGCGTTCGTGCTCAACCCGCCGTACCTCCTCTTCCACCCCGACCGCGACGGCGACGACGTCCCCGACGGCGACCCCGAAATCTTGCTTCAAGGCTTCGGCCTGGAGGACACGCACTCCGCGGCCAACAGCCTGACCTGGGGCCCCGACGGCTGGATCTACGCCGCGCAGGGGAGCACGGTGACGGGCAAGGTCGCGCGGCCCGGCGACCCGGACGACCGCGCCGTCCATTCCATGGGTCAGCTTATATGGCGATATCATCCTGAAAAGAGGATCTACGAGGTGTTCGCCGAGGGGGGCGGCAACGCCTTCGGCGTGGAGATCGACGCGCGGGGGCGACTCTTCTCCGGCCACAACGGCGGCGACACCCGCGGCTTCCACTACGTCCAGGGCGCCTACCTCCAGAAGACGTTCGACAAGCACGGGGCGCTTTCCAACCCCTACGCCTTCGGCTTCTTCCCCGCCATGGCCCACGACCGCGCGCCAAGGTTCACCCACGACTTCGCCATCTATGAAGGGGGCCGATTCCCCGATAAATACAACGGCATGTTGTTCGGCGTCGCGCCCTTGCTCAATCACGTCGTCATCAGTGAAATGACTCGAACCGGCTCGACGTTCCGAACCAGGGACGTCGACCAGGCGATGGCGACCGACGACCAGCGCTTCCGCCCCGTCGACGTGACGCTGGGCCCCGACGGGTTCCTGTACGTCGCCGACTGGCACGACGAGTACGCCGCCCACCTCCGCCACAACGAGGGGCTCATCGAGGCCGACACCGGGCGCGTCTATCGGATCCGCCCCAGGGACGCGAAGCCCTCCGGGCCGCTCCCGAACCTGGGCCGGCTCTCGTCCGACGAACTGGTGAAGCGGCTGGACGACCCCAACCGCTGGGTCCGCCGGACGGCCGCGAGGCTGCTCGGCGAGCGGAGCGACGCGAGCCTCGCGCCGGAGCTTCGAAAGCTGATGACGTCGAGGACGGGCCAAACGGCGCTGGAGGCGCTTTGGGCGCTGAACCTGACGGGAGGGCTCGATGACGAGGCGACCCTCGCGGCGCTCAAGCACGCCGACGCGCCCGTCCGCGAGTGGGCCGCGCGGCTGGCCTGCGACGACCGCGACGTCTCCGACGCCGTGGCGAAGGCGCTCGCCGAGATCGCCCCGACGGAGCCCGACGTCGAGGTCCGCGCGCAGCTCGCCGCGTCGGCCCGACGGCTTCCGGCCGGTCAGGCGCTGGCGGTCGTCCGGGGCCTGATGACGCGCGACGAGGACGCGGGCGATCCCCGGATGCCGCTCCTGATCTGGTGGGCGATCGAATCCCAGGCGACGGCCGATCCGGACGCCGTGACGGCGACGTTCCGCGAGGCCGGCGCGTGGAGCGGCGCGGTCAGCAAGTCCACGCTACAGGAACGGTTGATGCGCCGGTTCGCGGCGGCCGGCGGCCCGGCCGACCTGGAGCGCTGCGTCAAACTGCTGGAGGCCGCGCCGGGGCCCGAGGACGTCAAGCGGTTGATGACCGGGCTGGAGGCGGCCTACGCGGGCCGGTCCACCGCCAGCCTGCCCGCCGCCCTGGCCGACGCCCTGGAGAAGAACGGCGGGGCGTCGGTGGTGCTGGGCCTTCGCCGCGGTCGGCCGGAGGCCGTCGCGGAGGCGAACCGCGTCCTGGCCGATCCCGACGGCGACCGCGAGAAGCAGATGCAATACCTCCGCGTGCTGGGCGAGGTCCGCGTCGACGCCTGCCGGCCGGCGGTCGAGGCCCTGGCGCTGAAGTCGCCGATCAACCCGCTGCGCTCCGCGGCGCTCTCGGCCTTGGCGGTCTACGACGACCCGGCGCTCGCCGACGCGGTGCTGGCGACCTACGCCGCGCTCTCCGACGACGTCCGCGCGTCGGTCCTGGACCTTTTGGCGACGCGCCGACCCTGGGCGACATCGCTCCTGGAGGCGGCGGCGGCGGGTCGGATCGACCCGCGCTCGATCCCGCTCGACGTGGCGGCGCGGCTGCGGCTGTTGAAGGATGCGAAGGTCGACGCCCTGGTCGATCGCCTCTTCGGCCCGGCGGTCGCGGCGAGCACCGCGGAGCGTCGGGAGCGGGTGGAGCGACTGAAGGCGCTCGCCGACGACGGCGGCGGTACGCCCAAGGCGGGGCGGGCCCTCTTCCAGGAGCGCTGCGGACGTTGCCACATGCTTTTCGACAAGGGGGGAAACGTGGGGCCGGACCTGACGCCTTACCGACGCGACGACCTGGACGCGATGCTCCTGGCCGTGGTCGACCCCTCGGCCGAGATCCGCGAAGGCTACGCCGCGTACGCGGTGGCGACCTCCGACGGCCGGGTCCTCTCCGGCGTCCGGGTCGACTCCGACCCCCGCGTCGTCGTCCTCCGCACCGCCGACGGCGAGGAACGCGCCGTCGACCGCGACGACGTCGAGGCGATGGAGCCGGCCAAAACCTCACTCATGCCCGACGGCCTGCTCGACGACCTGACCGACGACCAGGTCCGCGACCTGCTCGCCTACCTCCGCGCCGGTCAACCCGTCATCAATTGAAGTCGTGAGCGAGTTTCACGATCGCGCGGACGTTTTCCGCGCGGACTCCGGACCAGTCGAGCGCGGAGCCGTCGCGGGGGCGGAACGCGCAGGGGCTGGCGATCGGGCCGGCGGCGGCGGAGCCGAGGTGGACCTCGCGCGCGGCCGTCCGGCGGATGACGGCCGCCAGGTTCGCCAATGAAAGCCGGCCGGCGACGATGACGCCGATCCGGTCGCCGGCCGTCGCGACCAGCCGCGCCAACGCCTCGGCGCCCTCCTCGGCCGAGGGCCGGCCGCCGGAGGTCAGCACGCGGTCGACGCCCAGTTCGATCAGGGTTTCGAGCGCCTCGCCAAGGTCGGGCGTCTGGTCGAACGCCTTGTGGAAGGTCACGCTCAACGGCCGCGCCCGATCGGCCAGCGCGGCCGTCGCGTCGCGGTCGACGGTCCCGTCGCGACGGAGGATGCCGAAGACGACCCCGGCGGCGCCCAGGCCCTTGGCCGCCTCGACGTCCGCGCGCATGGCGGCGAGTTCGTCTTGGTCGGGCGCGAAGTCGCCGGCGCGAACGCGGACCAGGACGTGGACGGGGATCGCCAGGTTTCGGCAAGCCTCGGCGATCGTCCCCGGCCCCGGCGTGGTCCCGCCGACTTCCAGGCGGTCGCACAGCTCCACCCGATCCGCCCCCCCCTCGCCGGCCTGAAGCGCGGAGCGCGGGTCGCCGCAGCAGATCTCGACGAGGGGGCGATCATGATTCATGGGGTGAAAATATATAAAGAGCGTCGTGATTCGGCCCTCGGTCACGCCAGCAGTTTCTCGCAGACCCGGCCCTCGTTGACGGTGGGGCGTTCGGGACGGCCCTGGTTGCGGTAGATCAGCCGCGCGTGGTCGGCGCCCAGGCGGTTGAGGATCGTGGCGTGTATGTCGTGGACGTGCAGGCGGTCCTCGACGGCGTACAGGCCGGCCTCGTCGGTGGCGCCGACGGCCGCGCCGGGCTTGATCCCGCCGCCGGCCATCCACATCGTGAACCCGCTGGCGTTGTGGTCGCGACCGTCCCCCTTCTCGGACATCGGCGTGCGGCCGAACTCGCCCCCCCAGACGACCAACGTCCGTTCCAGAAGCCCCCGGCGCTTCAGGTCCTTGACGAGCGCGGCGACGGGACGGTCGCTGGCCTGGCAGCGGAGGCCGTGCTTGCCCTCCAGGTCTTGATGGGAGTCCCAGCGCGAGCCGGCGCCGCAGTAGATCTGCACGAAGCGGACCCCGCGCTCCACCAGGCGGCGGGCGAGCAGGCAGTTGCGGGCCATGGGCTCGGTCACCGGGTCGTCCATGCCGTAGAGGGCGCGGGTCTCGGCCGATTCCAACGACAGGTCGACGGCCTCGGGGGCCTCGGCCTGCATGCGGAAGGCGAGTTCATAGCTCTTGATGCGGGCGTCGAGTTCGGTCTGGTCTTCGCGAGGGGCCATGTGGCGGCGGTTCATCCGGTCCAGGAGCGCCAGCTTGGCCTTCTGGCGAGTCCCGGCGATCGCCGCGGGGGGGCGGAGGTCGGCGACCGGGACGTCGACGCCGTCGAAGCGGGTCCCCTGGTAGGAGGCCGGCATGAAGCCGGTCCCCCAGTTCCGCGGGCCGCCGGCGACGCGCGATTGGGGGTAGTCTTGAAGCACCACGAAGGCGGGCAAGTTCTGGTTGGCGGTCCCCAGGCCGTAGTCGACCCAGCTCCCCAGCGAGGGCCGGCCGATCAGGGTCGAGCCGGTGTTCATCTGGCCGACGCCGTTGACGTGGTTGACGCCGTCGGCCCAGCACGATCGGATGATCGCCAGGTCGTCGGCGATCTCGGCCGTGTTCGGCAGCCAGTCGGAGATCCACGCGCCGCTGTCGCCGTGGCGCTTCCACTTCCGTCGCGACGGCAGGATCGGCGAGTGAAACTCGCCCATCGAGGTGATGACCGGCTTGAAGCTGGGGGGGATCGGCTTGCCCGCCAGCCTGTTCAAAAGCGGCTTGGGGTCGAACAGGTCCAGGTGGCTGGGACCGCCCTCCATGAACAGGAAGATGCAGCTATCGGCCCTGGCGGGGATCGCCCACGGCGGCGCCTCTCCGGACGCCGCGGCCGACTCCCGCGCCATCAGGTCGAACAGCGGCAGCGCGCCAAAGCCCGCCGCGGCCTTGAGCAACCACTCCCTGCGCGACGTCGGCGTCGTGAAGTGCGGGACGGCTCGGGTCATGGCGGGGGCTCCTCGGAATCATCAGCGTCGTAGGCTGGGTCGAGACCCAGCTTGGAGAAGGCGTCGGCGCGCGTGGGCTGGGTCTCGACCCAGCCTACAAGAACACCCACATTCTTAAGTGCGACGGCCTACTACGAGAACATCCAGCCTCTTGAGAGCGGCGCGCGCCCGAAGTCAATCCAGATACAGGAATTCACTCGAATTTAAAAGCACATGGCAATAATCGACGAGCGCCTCGCGACGGTCGCCGCGGCGGAGGAAGGCGACGGCCTCGTCGATCTCGTCGTTCTCGGGCTCGCGGGCGAATGCCAGACGGAAGGCCAGGGCGACGCGGGCGCGGTCGTCGTCGCCGGCCTCGCGCTCCAGCCTCGCGGCCAGGGCGCCGGCGCGCTTGAGCGTCCAGGGGCCGTTGATCAGGAGCAGCGTCTGGGTGACGGCGGTGGTCGTGTTGCGGGCGCCCGTGCTGTTGAAGCCGTCGGGGAAGTCGAAGGCGTCCAGGACCGGGGCCCGGAAGTTGCGGACCACCTTGCAGTCGACCGACCGCCGGGGCGTCGTCGCCGCGTCGACCGCCGGGCCGCCGCGCGCGGGGAGGAGTTCGCCGGATACGGCCAGCATGGCGTCTCGGATCGCCTCGGCCTCCAGGCGGCGGACGGGACGCTTCCACAAGAGCCGGTCGTCCGGGTCGATCGACCGCGCCTCCTCGGCCTCGCTTTCGGGCCGGAACGCCGATTGGCGGTAGGCGGACGACGTGACCAGAAGCCGGTGCAGCGCCTTGAACCGGCGGCCGTCGGCGACGAACCGGCGGGCGAGCCAGTCGAGCAGTTCCGGGTGCGACGGCGGGTCGCCCATCCGGCCGAAGTCGTTGGCGGTCGCCACGATCCCCCGGCCGAAGTGGTATTGCCAGACCCGGTTGACGATCACCCGGCTCGTCAGCGGGTTGTCCGGCTCGTTCAGCCAGGACGCCAGCGCCAGCCGTCGCCCGGTCGACGTCGCGGTCGGCCGGATCTCCGGCGGCGACGGCTCGACGGCCGTGGGGAACCCCGGCTCGATCGGCCCGTTCGCCTTGCGCGAGCGCTCGATGATCGTCGGCGGCGCCTCCGGCCCCACGTCCCGGACTCCCAGCGCCTCGGGCAACGCCGCGGGCCTGGTCGCGGCGCGCTTCTTCAACTCGTCCGTCAAGGCTTGCCAGCGGTCGCGGTCGGCCTTCTTGATCGCGCCGGCGGTCAAGACGGCGTCGCGGCTGAAGACGATCTGGCGGTACGCCAGCGCCTTGATCTGCCGGTCGTAGGGGGGCAGGTCGGCGTCGGGCGTCGCCAGAAGTTCCTGGACGTCGGCGGTGAACTTGATGACCGCGTCGTGTTCCCGGTACTCGCGGTAGGGCTTCTCGATCGCGTCGATTTCGGCGCGAAGGTCCTTCGTCGCGTCGTTCCAGGCGGCGAGCCTCGCGTCGTGATCGTTCTGTTCCGCGACGGTGCAAAGCGGCAGGTCGTCGCGCGGCAGGACGGGGGCGAAGAAGGCGCGGAGGCGGAAGTAGTCGGTCTGGGGGATGGGGTCGAACTTGTGGTCGTGGCAGCGGGCGCAGGCGACGCTCAGGCCGAGGAACGCCTCGCCGACCACGTCGGTGGTTTCGTCGAGGATGTTCGACCACTGGCCGCGGACGTCGCGTTGGTTGTATTCGTAGGGGCCCAGGCGGAGGAAGCCGGTGGCGACGGTGGCGTCGGGGTCGCCGGGGGCCAGCTCGTCGCCGGCGATTTGCTCGGCGGTGAAGCGGTCGTAGGGCTTGTCGGCGTTGAACGAGGCGACGACGTAGTCGCGGTACCGCCACGCCTGGGGACGGTAGGCGTCGGCGTTGTGGCCGTCGGACTCGGCATAGCGGACGACGTCCAGCCAGTGCCGGCCCCAGCGATCGCCGTAAGCCGGGCTGGCGAGCAAACGGTCGATCAACCGCTCATAAGCGTCAATCGATTCGTCGGCCAGGAACGCGGCGACCTCCGCGGGGGTCGGCGGCAGGCCGGTCAGGTCGAACGTCGCGCGGCGGATCAATTCCCGCCTCGACGCCTCGGGAGCGGGCGCGAGCTTGTTTCGGACCAGTTCGGCCAGGACGAAGGCGTCGACCGGGTTGCGCGCCCACCCTTCCCACGCGGTCCCGGCGAGCCCCTCCAGGCTCGGCGGCCGGACGTCGGCCGGAGGAATGGTCGACCAGAGCGGTTCGTCGACCGCCTCCTCGGCCTTGGCGACGACCGGCCCGGCGGCCCCGGGCCAGACCGCGCCCTCGACGACCCAGCGCTCAAGAATGGCGACCTGGTCGTCGGCGAGCCGGTCGTCGGGGGGCATTTCGAGCCCCTCGTAACGAACCGCCTCGATCAGCGGGCTCTCGTCGAGCTTCCCCGGCTCGACGACCGGCCCCGACTCGCCGCCGGCCTCGAACGCCGCGCGCGAGTCCAGCCGCAGGCCCCCCTTGTGCTTCTTGGGACCGTGGCATTGCTGGCATTTGGCGATCAGGAGCGGGCGGACCTCCCGTTCGAAGAACCGCGCCCGGCCGTCGTCCCCGTCCCCTTCCGCGCGCGCCTGGGATCCGATCGCGATCGCCAGGATCGCGACCGCCCACGCCCCGCGGGTTCCAAAGGCCCCCATGCGGCGTCGCCCTCCTCGTTCGGTGGAGCGGGCCGGATCGTCGCCGTCCCGGTCTCCAACATCCGCTCAACAGAATCTCATTCTAACGCGGCGCCGTCTCGAATCCACGTTTTTCGGGAAAACCGACGTCGGCGGCTCGTAACTCGAAAACAGGCGTCAGTACATGTTCGTCGATCCAGCGGACGACGGGGACGCAGACGGCGTCGCCGAAGCCGTGGAGGTTCCGGACGACGTTGGGGCCGAGCGGGAACGTCGGCGCGCCCTGGAGGCGGGCGTATTCGCGAGGGGACATCCAGCGCATCCTCAGCACTCCGTCTTCCACGACGACGACGATCTGCCGGGCGCTTCCTCCCTTGGGGGTCCGCAGGCAGCCGGCGACGCCGTCGAAGCGGACCTCGGCCCTGGTCGCGCCGTCGCGCTTGCGGCGGTAGATCGTGCCGACGAACGTCTCGCCCGCGGCCAGCGCGGCGTCGATCCGCGCGCGGTGGCGGTCGTGCATCATGGCGAGGTGTTTTCGAACCGCCTCGGGGCCCCACCACTCCTGGCGGTCGTCGCGGTCGATGAGTTCCGACACGTTCGGCGGCTTCCCCCCGGGCGTGGGGACGTCGAAGGCGATCCAGCCGGTGTGTAGGTCGATCGACCGCATCAGTTCCACGAGTTTGCGAGGGCGGACGGCCTCCGGCGCGGCCTCGACGACCCGCGTCCACTCGTCGACGATCCAGTCCGATCGCGACTTCCGCGCCGACGTCGGCGTCTCGACGTTCTCATGGACTCCGACGACGAACACGCGGGGCCGGCTTTGCGGCAAAAACCAGCGGGCGTCCATGACGAAGGCGTCGAGCCGGTAGCCGAGTTCCGCCAGCGCGCGAACCGCCGCCTCGAAGTCGCGTCCGCCCTTGGAGGAGATGAACCCGGTCACGTTCTCCAACATGATCATGCGAGGCCGCGCCTCGCCCATGGCCTCGATGACCCCGACGAACCCGAAGAAGGTGGAGGAGTGTTCCCCCTCGAACCCCCTCCAGTGCCCCGCCAGCGACAGGTCCACGCAGGGGAACGACGCGGTGGCCAGAAACGGCGTCTCGGGGATTCGTTCCAGGACGGCCGGCGCGTCCCAAACGTCGCCCAGGTGAAAGTGCCCCTCCGCGCCGAACCGCGCCTCGTACATTTCCCGCTTCTTCGCGCTGATGTCGTTGGCGTAGACGCACGACCAGCCCGAGCCGGCCAACCCCTCCCGGACCAGCCCGATGCCGGCGAAGAACTCGCAAAAGGTCTTTCCGGGACCGGCCGTCGCCGGAGGGCCGGGGCGCTTGACGTTCTCGGCCACTGCACCCTCCCCGACCGGACGGCCCGAGGGCGCGGCGGCGGACCCCACGACGATGACGACGACGGGGAATTATACAACCCGAACGCCGCGGCGGTCGCGGCTTGATATCATGAGTTGGGAATCGTGGATGCCCCGGCGGCGGGAGGAAGACGTGACGAAGCCGATCCACGCCATCTATGAAAACGGCGTCTTCCGCCCCGTGACGCCCGTCGAGTCGCCCGACGGCAGCCGGGTCACGGTCTCCAGCCCGAGACTCCCGAGGGCGCGTCGCCGATCAATCGCGACGACGACCTCGACCCGATCCACGAGGTCCTGGGGCGTCGCCATCGTTCGGGGAGTCGGGATACGGCGGAGCGCCACGACGAGCATCAACCGTGAAACCGGTCTTCCTTGACGCCGTCGGCGCGCGAGCCCGGTCGATCCGTCGAAGGGGACGAGTCCGTCCGGCAACGGCGACCGCTTCAAGGCGGCGGGGTTCTCGGAGCGCCGTGCCGACCGACGAAGTGTTTGGCGCTCCCAGCGGAGAGGGAGGGATTCGAACCCTCGGTACCGGTTAAGGTACACGGCATTTCCAGTGCCGCACAATCGACCACTCTGTCACCTCTCCCAAGGCGTTGGAAGATAATGTAACGGCGAGCGCGGACGCAAGCAATCCGGGTTTCCCGAGATCCGACCGGGACGGACGTCCGCGGAGCGGGGCGACGGATCGGCCGGGACGGCGGGTTGTTGGATAATTGCTGGGCGGTTAAAATGGAATGGTCGATGCCCGGCCCACGGTCGGGGACTTCGCGAGTTTCGACGGTCGATCGTTCGCGGCGACGGGCCTGGGAGGCGACCGTTCGATGTTCGTCGTGGAAGTCGCCGCGAGGCGTCGTCTGGAGGTCGAGGCGCGACCCATCGACGCCGAGGACCTTCGAGGTCTCGGGCGGGACTGGAAGTTCGATTGGACGCGGCGGGTTCGAAAGGCCGAGGTCTTCAAACTCATCGCGCCGGAATCGCCGGAGACGGTCCTCGGGTTGGTCGCGCTGGTTCGGCGGACGGACCACGTCGAGGTCGCCTTGCTGGAGAGTCGTCCGGACAGCGTCGGCGACGGCAAGAGGTTCGACGGGATCGCCGGATGTCTTCTCGCGAGCGCCGTCCGGTTGTCCCTGAGGTTGGGGTTCGACGGCTGCCTCGCGCTGGACGCCAAGACGCGCTTGATCAAGACCTTCGAGCGCGACTACGGTTTCAGCCGTCTGGGCCAGAGTCAGAGGATGATCCTGGAGCCGCTGGCCGCCGCGGCGTTGGTCGCGAGGCACGAACGGAGGCCGGACCATGAGGAAGGCTGATTCCGCCGAAGCCGAAGTCGTCGTGGGCGGGGTTCGACCCGCGGCCGACGCGGTCGCCAAGACGTCGCGATTCATCGCCGCCATGAAGCGGCGGCCGAATCACCGAGCCGAACTCGAGGAGGCCGCGAGGATTCTTGGAGAGGTAGGGGTCGATCCGCCCTCGTATGGGGTGGAAGCCCCCCACGCCCTCCTGGAGCATTGGCGGCGCTGCGTCGCGGACCTGGCTTCCGGGGACGACGAACCCGCGTCGCCTCCCGAGGACGTCGACGAGCGACCCGACGCTTCCGAGTGAACTCGCGAGGATCGACGCCCAGCCGAACGATGGGAGGAACGCCGTGGCCGAGCGCGAATGCGTGGGGACGTTGCCGAGGCGGGCGTTTTTGCGGGCCGGGCTGGTCGGGTTCTCGACGCTGGGGGTCTCGGACCTGTTCAGGCTCCAGGCGGCGGGGGCGGCCCAGGGGGGGCGGGGGAAGTCGTTGATCGTCGTGTGGCTTTGGGGAGGCCCCAGCCACTTGGAGACCTTCGACATGAAGCCCGACGCCCCGGAGGCGTATCGCGGGCTCTTTCGGCCCATCGCCACCAGCGTCCCCGGCCTTGAGATCTGCGAGAAACTCCCCAGGCTGGCGGCCATCGCCGACAAGCTGGCGCTCGTCCGCTCGATCAGCCACGACAGCCCCGGACACGTCAACAGCACCCATACCGTGCTGACCGGCTACACCGGCGAGGTGATCGAGACCGCGCCCTACACTCCCAAGTATCCTTACGCCTTCCACGTCGCCAACCGCTTCCTCCCCAGGGACGCCACCCTGCCGACGTGGGTCGCCATGCCCGACATGCCCTACGAGGGCGGCGGCGGCCTGGGACGCTCCTTCGGCCCGTTCAAGCTCCGGGCCGACCCCAACGCGCCTGACTTCAAGGTGCCGGAACTGGTGCTCGACGAGGCCCGACGCGCTCGATTGGAGAACCGGAGCCGATTGCTCGCCGGGTTCGACGCGATGCGACGCGCGATGGACGAGGAGGCCACCCATTCATTCGACGACTTCCAGAAGCAGGCCCTCGACGTCCTGACCAGCACCGCGGCCCGCGACGCCTTCGACCTGGCGCGCGAGCCCGACGCCCTCCGCGACCGCTACGGCCGCGACGTGGTCGGCCAGCGCTGCTTGTTGGCGAGACGGCTGGTGGAGGCCGGCGTGCGGGTGGTGACGGTCGACTTCCCGTGCGTGCCGGGTCAGAAGGCGTTCTCGTGGGACGACCACGCCAGCGTCTGGAACATCTTCGAGCAGATGGAGATCCGCCTGCCGGTCCTGGACCGGGCGGTCTCGGCGCTGATCGAGGACGTGTACGCGCGGGGACTGGACCGCGAGACGATGATCGTGGTGATGGGGGAGATGGGCCGGACGCCGAAGCTGTCGGACTTCAAGGGCCAGCCCGGCCGCGAGCACTGGGGCCACGCGATGTCGGCCTTGTTCTCCGGCGGCGGCGCCCCCATGGGCCAGGCGATCGGCTCGACCACCCCCCGCGGCGAGTTCCCCGCCGACCGCCCCATGACCCCCAACGACCTGCTCGCCACCTGGTATCGACACCTGGGCATCGATCATACGATGACGTACCTCGACACGACCGGCCGCCCCATCGCGCTCTTGCCCCACGGCGAGCCGATCGCGGAGTTGGCGTGATCGGGCCCCGGCCTTTGAGGCGTTTCGACCATGACCTTCGCGCGTCGCGTCGCCTACTGGATCGGATACCGGTTGCCTCCGTTCCTCCAGCGCCCGTTTCATCACCTGCTTTATGACGACCCCCTCCCGGATTCGGATCGACTCGCGATCGTTCCGCCTCCGGACGACGGCGGCTTTCCGGTTCGATTCGAGTTCGTGAGGGGAAGCCGCGACGGCGAGGTCCACGAGGGAATCACGGCGAACCCGTATTACTGGAAGGCGGAGTACGGCCGGGTCGGCGCTCGATTCCTCGTGCCGACCCCAGCCGCCGTCGATGAGATGATGCGGGGGCGCGGGCGCGGCCCGATCCTCGACCAGGAGTACGAGGTCGTCCGAAACGTCGTCGAGGACGGCGTTCGGATCGTCCGCGCCGAGGCCAGGCGTCCAGGGTGAGGGGACGCGGGCTGACGCGCCGACTCCGCCGACGTCGCTCGCCGTTCGAGCCGGCCGACGTGGGCGAGGGGTTCCTTAGCCATCCCGGGGCTTGCGTCCGCGAACGCCCGTAGCGCAGCCGAAAAAGAGGCTGACGGGTTCGACCTGAAGCCCGGCGCGGGCGAGGGCGTCGGCGAAGCGCCGGCAATCGCCGAACGCCTCGGTGTAGACGCCCAGCATCCGATAGTGGACCGGATCGCCGAGGAACAGCCGGCCCAAACGCGGTATGATCCGTTTAAGATAGAACATGTAAGCCGTACGTAACGGGAGGCCCGGCGGGACGGAGATCTCCACGAACGAGAACGCGCCTCCCGGCCGCAGCCAACCCGCGACCCGGCGGGCCAGCCGGTCTTGCTGGTCGGCGTCGAAGGTCTTCAGGCCGAACGACGAGACGATCGCGTCGAACGACTCGGGCGCGAAGTCGATCTCCAGGACGTCCTCCAGCCGCAGTCGGACGGCGAACGGCCCGGCCCCGACGGCGCGTCGGGTCATCTCCGGCGACAGGTCGACGGCCACGACCTCGACGGGAGGCGGGTCGAGTCTCGCCAGCGACGGCCATAGCTCCCCCATGCCGGACATCAAATCCGCCACCCGAGGCCGCGGCGCCGACGGCGGCAGGGCCTCCACCGCTTGCCGTCGCCAGCGGGCCGCGAAGCCGAACGACGTGATCAGGTTCATCGCCCCGTAGGTCGCGGCCATGCCGTCGAACAACTCCCGGATCGATCCCGGATCGTAGCGGGGTCGTTCCGACGGCCGCGGCTCGGGACTCACGGGGCCTCCTGGCGCGTCGCCGCGAACGTCATCGAAGCCTTTGTAGGCTGGGTCGAGACCCAGCCCGGAGAAAGCCGCGGCTCGCGTGGGCTGGGTCTCTCTCGACCCAGCCTGCGGAACTGCTCCCCCACGGCGAGCCGATCGCGGAGTTGGCGTGGTCCACCGTCAGGGTTCGGCCTTGGCCCGATACGGCTTCCCCTGGCGATAGAGTTCGAGCCGCGCGCCGAAGGCCGCGCGCTCGTCCTCGTCCTCCGCGTCCAGAAGCTCGACGGCCTTTTGTTGCCACTTCACCGCCGCCGCGAAGTCGCCGGCCTCGGCGTAAGCCGCGGCCAGGGTGTCCAGTTCGTCGGCGGTCTTCCAGCCGTTCAGTTCGCAAGCCCTGGTCGCGGATTCCACCGCCCGCTTGCCGTCGCGAACCTTCTCGTCCGATGCGGTCGCCCACAGCCACGCCCTTTGGCCGTAAGCGTCGGCGTCCTCCGGGTCGAGCCGGATCGACTCGTCGAAATCCGCCAACGCCTTGTCGTATTCCTCCTTCTCGCGCCAGGCGACGCCTCGGTAGAAATAAGCGAGGGCGTTGTTCGGATCGAGCCGGATCGCCTCGTCGTAGTCCGCCAACGCCTTGTCGTATTCCTCTTTCAGATACCAGGCGGCGCCGCGATGGTAGTAGGCGCGGGCGTTGCTCGGGTCGAGCCGGATCGCCTCGT
>Ga0209916_1001161_pt1 | contig 26217 bp, 21 predicted proteins | sample ThiBio_1000_plan_FD_183956 | JGI IMG/M metagenome (GOLD analysis project Ga0209916, IMG submission 183956) | Wastewater bioreactor microbial communities from Cape Town, South Africa - Thiocy_solids_2 (SPAdes) | ecosystem: Engineered > Bioreactor > Thiocyanate-remediating > Anaerobic-Aerobic ... | reverse complement strand
CCAAGCTCCTGCGGACTTCCCCCGCCTCGGCCGCGATCGTCGGCCCGCACTTCCGCGTCAGGCGACCGCCGATGAAAGACGACCTGGCCGTCATCGAGGTCGACGACCCCATCGCCGCGTTCATCGCCGTCCGCGACCATCTGGCCGGCGGCGTCAAGGCGCGCTGGACCGGAATCCATCCCCGCGCCTGGGTGGCGCCGACCGCGCGGATCGGCGCCGACGTGGCGGTCTACCCGTTCGCCTACATAGGCGACGAGGCGGTGGTGGGCGACGGCTCCACGATCCACCCCGGCGTGGTGATCGGCGACCGGGCCAAAATCGGCCGCGACTGCGTGGTCCACGCCAACGCGGTGCTCTACGCCGAGGTGGCGCTTGACGACCGGGTGGAGGTCCACTCCGGCACGGTCCTGGGCGCCGACGGCTTCGGTTATCGCCAGGTGGACGGCCGCCACGTCAAGGTGCCGCACACCGGGCGGTTGGAGGTGGGCGCGGACGTCGAGATCGGCGCCAACTGCACCATCGACCGGGGCACCTTCGAGGCCACCCGGATCGGCGAGGGGACCAAGGTCGACAACCTGGTGATGATCGCCCACAACAACCGGATCGGCCGCCACAACCTGCTGTGCGCCCAGGTCGGATTGGCCGGCAGTTGCAAGACCGGCGACTACGTCGTCATGGCCGGCCAGGCGGGGATCAAGGACAAGACCACCATCGGCGACGGCGCGGTGGTCGGCGCCAAGGCGGGGGTGCATCGCAACGTCCCCAGCGGCCAGCAGGTGCTGGGCTCGCCGGCGATCCCCGTCCGCGAGCAGCGCCGGCTGTTCCAGATGATCGCCAGGCTGCCGGAGATGCACGCCAAGCTCCGCGAATTGGCCGCGCAGATCGAGGCGATCTCGGCGGTCCTGCCGCTGACCCCCAGCCACGACGGCACCGTGGGCCTCGGCGACGCCCGCGACGACGCCGACGCCGATCCCACCGGGTTCTGACCGAATCAGGAGGCCGTCATGCCGCTCTTGGAATCGTCCCGGCGCTCGGGCCGTCTCCGCCGCTCCGTCGCGCCCGTCGACGGCCGGACCATCGGGCTTCTGGCCGGCAGCGGACGGTTCCCGATCCTCTTCGCCGAGGCCGCGCGCCGCCAGGGCTTCCGCGTCGCCTGCGTGGGGATCCGCTACGAGGCCGCCGACGACCTGCGCGACCTCTGCGCGAGCTTCGACGTGGCCGGGGTCGCCCGGATGGGTCGGATCATCCGGACCTTCCGCCGTCGCGGCGTCACCGAGATCGTCATGGCGGGCAAGGTCACCAAGAACGTGATCTACACCCCCCTGCGCTGGCTGAGCCTCTGCCCCGATCTCCGCACGATCCAGTGGTGGTATCGCCGCGATCGGGCCGACAACCGCGACGACTCGCTTTTGCTCTCCATCATCGCCGAATTCGAGAGGGACGGCATGACGTTCACCTCCGCGCTCGACTACGCCCCGGAACTGCTGGTCAAGGAAGGTTTGCTCACCCGCCGCCCGCCGACCGAGTCGGAGCGGGAGGACGTCGCCTTCGGCTGGACGATGGCCAAGGAGATGGGCCGGCTGGACGTCGGCCAGTCGGTGGCGGTCAAGGAGAAGGCGACCCTGGCCATCGAGGCCATCGAGGGGACCGACCTGTGCATCGAGCGCGCCGGCGGCCTCTGCCGCGCCGGCGGCTGGACCCTGGTGAAGGTCGCCAAGCCCCAGCAGGACATGCGGTTCGACGTTCCGACGATCGGCGTGACGACCATCGAGAATCTCCGCAAGGCCGGCGCCCGCGTCCTGGCGATCGAGGCCGACAAGACCATCGTCGTCGACCAGGCCGAAGTCGTCGCCCTCGCCGACCGCTACGGCATGACCCTGATCGCCGTCCGCGACGGCCGCGCCGCTTGATCCGAGAGACGACCGATCCGACAATCCCGAGGGTCGAGGCGCGCGACGTCCCGTCGGCGCCGATCCTCGCGAGGCGGCCATGGGCGAATTCGTTGATGTGAGTGGGACTCGCCGGGAGGGCGAAGATCTGGCGGGCCCGCGCGCCCTCCTGTCACCACTCGTCGGCCAGCCGTTCCGCTTCTTTCGCGTTTCCTACGGCGACGAGCTCGGCTGCACCTTGGCGACGTGCGCGAGTCTTCGAGGGGACGGGGCCGCCCGACGGGCTCCTATGTGCTCGGGGTCCGGGCGTCCTCCTGGACGCTCGCGTCGGCCCCGACCGCGGCCGTGTTCGCCAGCGAGGACGAGGCGCCTACGGCGTCGGCCGTTCGTCTGGACGACGCGAGGGAACTCGAACGCCTCGACGTCGTCACGCCTGGGGCCGTCGTCGTGGCGGCGACGGCCGACGCGACCTCCCACGGGTTCTCCCTTCGCGTCACGTTCTCTGACTCGTCGACCTTCGTCGTATCCCCCCGCGCCGACGAGTCGTCGGACGACGACGAGGAAGACGCCGACCCGATCGCCGATTGGGAACTCCTGACGCCCCACTCCCGCCTGCTGAGCGTCGGCCCCGGCCCTCGCTGGTCCCATCCCGCCCCCTGATCCCAGCCGGGCGAGCCGGCGTCGGCCTCATTCCGCGTGGGCCCGCCTGTCGAACGCCTGCCTGACGAGCCCCATCACGTCGTCGAGTTGCTCGATCGACGAGAGGCGGACCTCGACGTCCCCGTTGCCCCAGCGGCCGATGTGCGTCACGTCCTTGCAAATCCCCTTGGGGTCGTCGACCTCGTCGAAGGCCATGTTGAGCGAGAGCCGAAGCCCGCGCTTCTGAGGCACGACGTCCACGAAGTTGGTGGCCGCCTTGTAGGCGATGTAGAGCTTGAGGACTTCCTCGTGGACCATCGAGTCGAGTCCCAGGACGCGCTCGCGGAAGCGGTCGAACAGCGCGCGCGTCGGTCCCGCGAGGTGGACGTGGTCGGCGAGCGTATACGGACGCCTGGCCTCCGCGGGTTTCGACCTTCGATGGCGGTCGAGCGTCGTCGCGGAGACACTGGGGAAGGGCCAGACCTCGCAGGCGAGCCGCGCGAGTTCCCGTCCCCGGGCGACGATCTCCGCCTCGGTCCAGCGGTCGAGTTTCGCCAGGTCGCGGTTCAGCCGGATCGGGCTGTTCGCGAAACCGCCGTCCATGTCGCGCTTCTCGCGGAACGGCCGGTCGCTCAACTCCGGGTTGTAGCCGGTCAGCGTCAGGTTTCCAAGCGTGTGCAGGTAGGCGTCCTGGACTTTCCTCCACTCGGGCCCGAGCGCCTCCCGCCATTCGCTAGACAGGTTCGGGTTCCGCGGCATGACGTGTTCGATCGTGTACTCCTCGACGTCGACCCGCTCCTTCCTACCGTGGTTCTCAAGCCGTCCGAGCCAGTAGTTCTTGACGTTCCGGTTTCGGAAATTGTAAAGGTCCTTGACGACGATCTGGCGCGCGAACTCGTCGTCGGTCGGGAAGCGGCTTCCCGAGCCGAGTTGGACGAGACGCGCCTCGAAGCTCGCCAGGTAGTCGTCCCCGCCGATCTCATGCCCCAGGGTCGCGAACGTCTTGTTCATCCCTTGCGTCGGAACGCCGCAGACGGCGCGGCGGAAGACGTAGCTCTCGACGAGCCGGATGATCCGTAGGAAGTCGGTCCGGGAGAAGCGCTTCGCCTGGTAGTCGTCGTGGAGCTTGAGGAAGAAGGGGTAGGCGACGTCCACTTTCAGCGTGTTGACGTCGTGGAACGCCTCGCGGACTTCCTTGTCGTCTTCCCGACCCAGGGCCATGCGGACGTAGTACCGCGAATAACGGTGGACGTCCCGAACGATCTCCTCGATGCGTTCGTCCTGGGCTTCGCGGGAGTAAGCCTTGAACGCCTCGTAGACGCCGCGGATGTTCGGGTCTCCTTCGTCTTGAGGGTGAGGTAGTCCCGGATGAAGGCGTCGAACCGCGAGTCCCCCCCCGCCCGGCCGAACTCCTTTTCCATCGAGAACCAGTACTCGTCGTAGAGCGACTCCTGCCGCCCGGGGTCGAGCCCCATCAAGACGTAGTTGCGGATCAGGTCGGCCTGGCTCAGTTCGAGCCCTGTCGAGTTGAGGCTCTCGAAGATCAGTTGCGGATTGTCGTGGTCGCGGTTGAGCGCGACGTCGATGATGATGAGCTTCGAGAGGCCCGCGTAGAGTTGGGCCGGCTCGACGTCCATGGCCGCGATGCGGTCGGCGAAGAAGCGGTGGTTCTCCACGATCCGCGACGCCGCGGGTTCGGGCGGCTCCTTTTCCTCCAGCAGTCGTAGGAGCGTCGCCTTGTCCGACTGGGTGAGCAGGAGCTTGTAGCGGAGTTCGCCGTCCTCCTCGTTGTTGAAAAGAAAGTAGTTATTGAGCTTCTTCTGGGTGACGTCGCCGTCGGCCCCGCGCTCACGAAGCGCGACGCCCAGGGCCGAGAGGAGCAGCGAGAGCGTCGTCAACCGCTGCTGCCCGTCGATGACCAGGAATTGCGGGACCGACGAGATCTGATGATACAGGCCCTTCTCGATATAGACGATCGAGCCCACGAAGTGGCCGGAAACCGACGCGCTCCCCGCCGCCTCCACGACGTCGTTCCACAACTGCTCGCACTGCCTCCTCGTCCAGCTGTAGGTCCGCTGGTAGATCGGGATGAGGAATTGTTTCGGTCCCTTTAGGAAATCGAGCAGCTTCGTCTCGGTCGCTTTCATTCGTCCGGCCCTCCGCAGACACCCTCGGCGCGCGTGCGATCCCATCCATCTTAGCACCTGCGCGCCGCGCGTCGTTCCAAAACCCGGACCACCTGGATTTTTAGGTGAGCCCCCTTGACCGCCCCCGTCCGCTCGCGCACTCTATACTTAACTTACTAAGTTAGGTGAGTGCCGAGGGGAGGTGGCGCGTGTCGGAAGCGGAGCCCAGCCCGAGAGAGTTGGAGGTGCTCAAGGCGCTCTGGGAGTTGGGCGCGGGGAGCGTGCGCGAGGTGCATCGGACGATGTGCCCCGACGGGGAACTGGCGTTCAACACGGTGCAGACGCTCCTGCGGATCATGGAGACGAAGGGGCTCGCGAGACATCGCGCGGAGGGACGGACCTTCGTGTACGAGCCGACCTACGACCGCGACCGGGTGACGTCGCGACTGCTGGATCGGGTGTTCGACGGCGCGCTCGATCAGGTGGTCCTCAGTCTTCTCAAGGTGAAGGACGCCGACGAGCGGGAGTTGCGCGACCTGGAGAAGATCATCGCCGCGGCCCGGAAGCGGAAGGCGTCCGGGGGCGACGGCCGAAAGGGGGCGTGAGATGGGCTGGAACGTCCTCGCCTGGACCCGACCGGCCGACGCCGCGGTCGGGGCCTTCATCGTGCTTTCGCTGGGGGCCGTCGCCGTCGGGCTTTGCCGACAGCCCGCCCGCCGAATTCAACTCGCGCTCGGGGCCCTCGTCGGGGCCGCGGCGCTGCCGATCCTGACCGCGGCGTCGATCGCGCCCCGGTGGTCGCTTCCCGTGTTGCCGACCTCGGAAGCGGCGGCCGTTCCGGTCGCGATCGAACGACCGCTCCCCGTCGCCTCGACCCTCCCACCTCCGAAGTTCGAGGCGGTCGACCGGCCGGCGGCTCGCGAGGCCGTCGCGCCGCGAACCGTCGCGCCCGCGCCTGCTCCGCCCTCCGCTCGATGGGAGCGGCCGACTCTCGCCGCGACGCTGGCCGGGGCTTACGCGGCGGGTGTCGCGGTGATGGCCGGGTGGTGGCTGCTGGGGCGAGTGGCGCTCGCGCGGTTGGTCCGCTCGGCGCGGCCGGCGCCGGAGTCGGCGCGCGAGGCCCTGCGCGCGATCGCGGGGCCGTCGGGCGACCGCGTCCGACTCCTGGAAAGCGATCGAATCACATCGCCGTGCGCGCACGGCTGGATTCGTCCCGTGATCCTTTTGCCGATGGACCTCGCCGACGGCCGCGACCCCGAGGCGCTGCGCTACGCGCTGGTCCACGAGTGGTCGCATATCGATCGGGGCGACGTATGGGTCTGGAACGCCGTGGCGTTTCTGGGGACGTCGCTGTTTTATCAACCGTGGTTCTGGTGGCTGCGGGGCCGGCTTCGGCTGGCGCAGGACGAGTTGGCCGACGCCCGCGCCGCGGCGTCGGGGACGGCCGAGGACTACGCCGCGTTCCTCGTCGGGCTCGCTCGATCCCGCAAGGCCGGGTCGCCGTGGCCCGCCCTGGGGATCGGGGGGCGTCGCTCGGAGTTGCATCGGAGGGTCGTCATGATCGTGTCGCCTCGCGAACCGCTGGAAGACCGCTGCCGCCCCGCCTGGGGCCTGGCCGCCGCCGCGACGACCGCGCTCGTCGCCGCCGCCGTCTCGGGGCTTCACCTCGAAGCCCTCGCGCAAGAACCGAACGCCCCGCCCGAGGCCGCGGCCGCCAAGAAGGCCGACGGCGAAACGCTCCACTACAAGGGCGTGGTGAAGGACAAGGACACCGGCAAGCCGATCGCCGGCGCCGAGGTGACGGTGCGGCGCTCGATCCTGACCGCCCGCGAGAACCGCGTGGTCCAGGAGACGCATCACACGACCGCCGCGGACGGCTCCTACGAGTTCGCCATCCCGCCCGAACAGGTGGCCGAGCGGTACATGTACATCGAACTGGACGTGACGCATCCCGACTTCGGCCCGCGGACGGGCTTCGGCTACTCCCTGAGCATGACCCGCAAGAACGAGGGCCTGGGCGAGCGGCCGTTCTTCGAGTCGATCGAGCTGCGCCCGGCGCAAGCGATCACGGGCAAGATCGAAACCCCCGACGGCGCCCCGGCGGCGGGCGTGGACCTGCTGGCCTATTCCGTGACCGACAAGGCGTTCGAATACGGCTCGTTCGCCAGGGGGACGACCGACGCCGACGGCGGCTTCCGCCTGTCGATCGTCACGCCGGGCAAGGGCGTCCTCTGGATCTTGCCGAAGGACTACGCGCCGGAGTCGCGCGAGTTGATCGACGGCCGCCGCGGCGACCTGGGGACGTTCAAGCTCGCGCCGGGCGTCCGGTTGACCGGGAGGGCGCTCGACGTCGACGGCGAGCCGATCGCGGGGATGCTGGTCGAGGCCCGTCGCGAAAACGCGCCGGTCGCCGGTCTGCCAGTCGCCGACGCGGTCGAGAGGACGACCGAGACCGACGCCGACGGCCGCTTCGCCTTCGCCCCGCTCCCGCCCGGCAAGTACGAGGTGAAGCCGACGGATTTCGATTCTCGCGAGAAGCGATCGAACGGCTGGGAGTCGCGCGCGATCCCCGGCGTCTTCCCGCCGGTCGTCGCGACGATCGCCGAGGGCGAATCCCCCGCGGCGCTGGAGATGCGCGAGTCGCCGCACGTCGTCATCGAGGGGGGGTGGGTCGACAGCCAGGGCAAGCCGAGCCGGGGCTGGAGTTCCTTCGTCTGGGGGAAGCTCGGCGATCGGAGATGGAACGGCGACGCCCGTCCCGGCCCCGACGGTCGGTTCTCCGTCAAGGTCCCGCGCGGGCTGACCGAGGCGCAGATCGACGTCATGACCAACGAGCACGCCTCGGCCCGGCACCGCGTCGGCAAGGACGCGCCGCTGAAGGCGGGCCGGCCCATCATGCTGGGAACGCTGGACCACGACGTGAAGGACGTCGAGATCGTCCGCTACGCCGCCCCGTTGATCCTGATCGACGCCCGAACGGAGGACGGGAGGCGGATCGACGGCTTCAAGGCCGAGGCGTGGTACGCCGACGCGGCGCCCGACGGCGTCTTCATCGAGGCCAAGGCCCCGGACGGCGGCGTCTTCGAGAAGGTCAGCCTCTCCGGTGGCCACCAAAAGACGGAGGCGATCCAGGACGAGCAGAACGACGGCCGCTACCGGACGTCGCAACTCCTCCCCGACCGCGAGGTCAAAATCTCCGTCTCCGCCGACGGCTTCCAGCCCGCCGAGCGCCTGATGAAGCTCGCCGAGGGCGCGACCGAGGAGGCGACGTTCGTCCTGGAGCCGAAGTGACCCGCGGGGCCTCCGCGCGATCGGCGAATCCCGGCGCGAGGATGTTTTCCAACGACGAGATCAACGGCCTTCCCCCGCGAGGGGGAAGACGGATCGCAAAGCGGCCGGATGAGGGGGACGACACGCGAGAACGCCGCTGAAATTCGCGGAAGCTCGTCCGGGAAGCCCTGGACGTCGATGGCCTTCTTGCTCGCCCCCCTCATCCGGCCCTTCGGGCCACCTTCCCCCGCGAGGGGGGAAGGCCGTTTCTCCGACGTCTTCCCCCCTCGCGGGGGAAGACAGACCGCGAAGCGGTCAGATGAGGGGGACGACGCGACCGGAAGCCGTCGGAACGTCGAAAGCCAGACCAGGCGGCTCGGGATCCCGAGGGCCTTCTTGCTCGCCCCCCTCATCCGGCCCTTCGGGCCACCTCCCCCCGCGAGGGGGGAAGGCCGTTATGAGCCCCGCCGGAAGCGCCTTGACAAAGCGCCGAATCGCCCCCCGACGGCGTGACGCGACGACGCGGAGGTTCCACGCGCGACGCGGTTCCGATGGAATTCGGAGACCCTGGGGGGCTTTGTTGCACCAATGCTTGATGGCTCGCCGTCTCCAGGCTTTAGTTGGCCGTGGGTCGACGTCGATCGGCCCGCCCCGGGGGTTGAGGCGATCGCGAGGTCGCGGTCGAACGGCTCCCGCATTGGGAACCTCCTGGAGAAACCATGAAATTGAACCTGTCCAAAGCCCTGTTCGTGGTCCCGTTGCTCGTCGCCTCGTCCTCGGTCCAGGCCGCGACCATGACCGCCACCTACGTCGGGACGGTCGACCAGCAGACGACCGACCTTACCGGCGTCGCCGCGACCTTCGCGCCTCCCTTGACGAAGTTCGACTCCTCTCTGGGTCTTCTGATCCAGGTCGACGTCACCTATCAGGGGACCGGCACGACGTCCATCACCGCCAAGAACACCTCGGCGAGCGCCGGGACCTTCCACAACACGACCAACGTCGTCTACACCCTGGGCAGCGGCGACACGGGGGTCGACGGCCTGCTCGGCTCCCTGACCTTCACCGGCACGTCGGACTCCGGGGTGAACAACCTGGCGTCGGGCGCGTCGGGGACGTTCGGCCCGTACACCTACGACGTGAGCCAGTCCGCGACGTTCACCAGCGCGGGCGACCTGGCCCGGTTCATCGGTTCCGGCCCGTTGACCTTCCTGGTCACGACCGCGACCTCGGCCTCCAACTCCAACACGGGCGGCAACATCAACCTCAATCAGGACACGCAGGCCGGCGGCGTGGTGACCGTCACCTACACCTACCAGACCGCCGCGGTTCCCGAGCCGTCCTCGGCGTTGATGCTGGGCCTGGCCGGCGGACTCGTCGGCCTTGGCGCGCGGCTCCGCAAGCGTCGCGCGTGATGCGGGACGCGACGACCACGACGTCCACTTCCCGAGCCGGTCCTTTCCTCGCGGAGAGGGCCGGCCCGTCGGCGTTCGGGGGCGTCGTTTCGCCCGTCGCGACCGGCTATGATGGGCCGAGTCGCGCGCCGTCCACTCCGTCTCCTCGGGGCGCGCTCGCCGTCGGAACGACCCCCTGGAGAACGCTCATGCCTCGCATCCTGGAAACGGCCGCGGCGCTCGCCGTCGCCGGCCTGATCGGCTTCGTCGCGCCCGTTAGGGCCCAGGCTCCCGCCGCCGAGTCGGAAAAGAAGGCCGAGCAGGCGGCCGACCCGATCGCCCGGATCAAGGACGAGGGCCTGAACCGATCCCAAGTGATGGCCACCGCCGGGACGCTCACCGACGTCATCGGCCCGCGGCTGACCGGCTCGCCCGCCCTGAAACGCGCCAACGAATGGACTCGCGACAAGATGACCGAATGGGGCCTGGAAAACGCCCGTCTGGAAGCCTGGGGCGACTTCGGCCGCGGCTGGACGCTCAAGCGGTTCTCCGCCCAGGTCGTCGAGCCCCACTGCATCCCCCTGATCGCCGTCCCCAAGGCGTGGTCGCCCTCGCTGGCGGAGGGGTTCGTCGCCGACGTCGTCCATTTCGACGTCAAGGACGAGGCCGATTTCAAGAAGTACAAGGGGAAGCTCAAGGGCGCGATCGTCCTGAACGGCCCCGCCGTCGAGACGCCCGCCCGCTTCGAACCGCTCGCCCGCCGCAAGACCGACAAGCAATTGCTCGACCTGGCCGACGCCCCCGAGCCCGGAGCCTCCCGCGCCCGCGGCCCTCGCCAGACGCCGCCCCAGCGGCGGCGGCCGCCCGTCGACCTGGCCGCCAGGAAGCTGAGGTTCCTCGTCGACGAGGGCGCGGCGCTCTGGATCGAACCCAGCCGCAACGGCGACGGCGGCACCCTCTTCGTCCAATCGGCGAGCGTCCCCGAGCCGGAGCGCGAGGCGGAGGGCGACGGCCCGGCCCCCAAGCGGGTCCGGCCCTGGGACCGTGACGCCCGGGTCGTCCCGCAGCTGACGATGGCCAAGGAACACTACAACCGGCTCGTCCGCGTGATCGCGGCCGGCGAGAAACTCAGGATAGCCGTCGACCTGGCCGTCGAGTATCAAGACGAGGACATGAAATGCTACAACACGGTCGCCGAGATCCCTGGGACCGACCTGAAGGATGAACTCGTGATGCTGGGAGGACATCTCGACTCCTGGCACGGCGGCACCGGCGCCACCGACAACGCCGCGGGCTGCGCCGTGGTCATGGAGGCGGCCCGTATCCTCAAGGCGCTCGATTTGAAGCCCCGCCGCACGATCCGCGTCGCGCTTTGGACCGGCGAGGAACAAGGCATCTTCGGCTCCAAGGGATACGTCGACGCCCACTTCCGCAAGCGCGCGGGAGGCTACGCCGAACCCCCCTCCGAGGCCGACGAGAAGGAGGAGACGAAGCCGGAGTACGACAAGCTCGCCGGCTACTTCAACCTGGACAACGGCACGGGCAAGATCCGAGGCGTCTACCTTCAGGGCAACGAGGCCGTCCGGCCGATCTTCCGGCGCTGGCTCCAGCCGTTCAAGGACATGGGCGCGCAAACGCTCTCGATCGCCAACACCGGCGGCACCGACCATCTCTCCTTCGACGCCGTCGGCCTCCCCGGCTTCCAGTTCATCCAGGACGAGATCGAGTACGGCTCGCGGACGCACCACTCCAACATGGACCTGTTCGACCGCCTCCAGGCCGACGACCTGAAGCAAGCCTCGATCATCATGGCCGCGTTCGTTTATAACACGGCCGTGAGGGACGAGAAGCTCCCCCGCAAGCCCGCCCCCGAACGTCCCGAACCCCGCCCCTCCGAGGCCGCGGGCCACTGACGCGCCGTCGCGGCGGTTCGGTTCAGTCCCAGTCCTCGATCGCGACGTCCGCGCCGGTCTGGGACGACTCGATCAGGGCCAGCGCGACCCGAACCGCCCGCAGGCCGTCGAGGCCGGAGTTGACTTCCGGCGTCTTGCCCTCGGCCACGCAATCGCAGAAGTAGGCCAGTTCGTCCCGAAGCGCGCCTCGGGTCGCGCCCATCACCTGGGGTTCGTAGCCGACGTCGGGGATCTCGTGGCCGTCCTCGCGCCAGAAGCTCAAGGCGCCGGGAGTCAGGCGGAGGTCGCCGACGCCGCGCGAGCCGACCAGGCGGAAGGCGTCGTCGAGCGCGACGCCGCCGGCGGTCGGCAAGAGCCAGATCGTCTCCACGACGCCGATCGCGCCGCCGTCGAACTCCAGGACGCCCCAGAAGGTATCCGGGTTCTTCCCTCCCGTGACCGACCGCGCGAACCCGCGGACCCGGCGCACGGGGCGGCCGACGTACCAGAGCATCATATCAATATCATGGACCCCGTTTTCAAGCACGGGGTGGACGCGGCCGTAGCGGGCGAGCAGATGCCTGGGGCGGTTCCGTCGGGCGTGCATCGAGACGACGTCGCCCAGTCGTCCGGACGCCAGTTCGTCCTTGAGCGCGGCGTACTTGGCCTCGAACCGCAGGACGTGGCCGACCATGAGCGCCCTATTCGCGGTTCGAGCGGCCTCGATCATCGTCTTGCAGTCGGCCGGGTCGGTCGCCATCGGCTTTTCGACGAAGACGTGCTTGCCGCTGGCCAGGGCCTTGAGGACCGGTTCGAGGTGTCCGGCCTCCGGGGTCACGACGTCGATGACGTCGATGTCGGCCAGCCCGCAAATCTCGTCGAGGGACTGGCACACCCGCCCCGCGCCGTACTCCGCGGCGACCCGTTCCGCGGCGGCGCGGTCGACGTCGAGGACGGCCCGGACCTCGGCGTTGGGTATCCCCCGCAACGTCCGCAGATGGCTCTCGCCGAACGACCCGCACCCGACCAGCCCGATCCCCACGCGCTTCATCGCCGTCCCCTCCCCCGCGGTTGGCCGCCCGCCCTCGATCCCCGGCGATCGAGTCCGTCGCATTGGCGCGGGTCGATTCTACAGGGCGGGCGCAGGCGCTTCCACGGGCTGCTTCTTCATCGATGAAGCGAAGCGCGCCCCGATCGATGAAGCGAAGCGCGCCCCGATCCGCGAAACTGGAATCGCCACCGAACTACGTCGTACAATGTGTTTGGGGATGTTCCCCGAGCGGGCCTTCTCGGCGTGGGGGTCGTTGGGCCGGATCGACCGAGTCGGCGTTCATGGCGGAGGTCGGTAGGTGGGAGTGCCAAGACCAAAGCCTTGCTTCCTCGACGCCATGGTCCCCCTCAGCGCTCCCGGTGGAAGGAGGCGTTGGAGGTCGCCGGACGGCCGACGCCTTTACGAGTGGGACGACTTGCACGGCGAAATCGAAGGCTATAACAAGCGTGGAAGACATGTCGGAGTCTTCCACCCCGTAACCGGGGCCCTGATCAAGCCGGCCGTTCGCGGGAGGAAGATCGATGTCTAAGTCTCGATTGACGTTCATGCAAAAGTGCCTGGCGGGCGAGGCGCTCGCCGACGAGGTCGATGACTTCGTGGACCGTTGGCATGAAGGAGAGGGCGATCCCGAGGAGTCGCTTGCCGACTTTCTCGGCTTGAGCAACGTCGAATACCGTCTCTGGGCCGAGAAGCCCCATCTGCTGCCGTTGATCCTCGACGCGCGGCGCAACGGCGCGGCCATCGACGTCCGTCGCGGTCGCGACGAACCGTGTCGCCCGGCCGCGGAAGGGATTTCAGCCGAGGACGTGGAAGAGTTGACTCGGTGGCTGAAGCTCGTCGGCGAACCCTCGAACTGACGCCGGCGTCGGCGAAAGTCCGTGGAGTCTCGGCGCTCGGCTTATTCACCGATGATGATGACGGCGGGACTGCCGCGGACGCTCGCGGGAGAGGGCCGCTCGCAACCGCGTCAGGGCTTCCTCGCAGATCGCCCGATGATTCCCGCCGGAATGGGGGACATGGGCGAAGCGCTCGAAAAAGACGATTGCGGCACCGCCGAACGCGGCGAGCCATGCGGTCGTCTTCGCTCGCGCCTGGCGCTGGACGTCGGTCTTGACGGTCACGGTCGCCGTCGCTCCGTCGCGATCGACGTCGATTCGGAGCCAGGCGGGATCGTCGGGAAAGTACGTCTCGGAACCCTCGCCCCGAGACAAACGCTCGATCGCCTCGACGAGGTAATACCAGAGTTGGTCGATCAGGTCCCACTGCTTCTCGTCCAGCAGGACCACGCCGCCGACCGCGATGACGAGGGCCCCCTCGACGTAGGCCCGCGGCGCGGGGCCGACGTACTCCTCGACGGGGATGAAGCGATGCGGGCCGAGGCGCATCAAGGTCTTGATGGAGACTTCGGCCATCCCACCCCCCTTGATCGCTCGGAACGGCGTCGCCCTAGAGTTTCCCGCAATCGATCGCCCATTTGATGTCACGATTTGACAGATACATGCCTGTTGATCGTCTCCCGGGCCGGGTGGAGGATGGATCGGTTCAAATCGTAGACCTCGCCGTCCGGGAGGTGGACTCGGACTTGCTGATTCTCAAGGGGGCGCACGACGAGCCCCAGCAATTGCCCCGCGACGGGATCGCTCAAGGCCGCCGCGTCGCCGAGCGGGTTCCCCTCCCGGCCGTAGCAATACCCCAGGTCCGTCACGCCGCGGAATTCCGCCCCATGATCGGAGATCACGAAAACCCGCTCGCTCGGGAACCCACCCGGCTCGAAGGTGCAGGAGATGGATACGACCGTTCCCTTGTCCATTGGTAACTCCTTGCCGGCGACGGATGGAACACCAGGGCCCCATGTCCCCAGATTGGAGGGGATAGGGCCCTCGATCCATTCCCAGGGGAAACGATCGGTCTCACCGAACTATCGGTGTCGACGACCCTCCGGCGTGACACTTCCTGGCTTCGTGATGACGTCGTTGACAATACAAGCCTACTATACAAACGATCCAGAATAACTTCTAGGCGTCACAGGCCGTATTTTCGGCGCCGGCAAAAACCGCAAACCTTGCCCCGCCCGGCCGCCACGGACTTTCAATCCCACCGCCTCGGATCGGCCGGCGACGTCCCCGGCGCTTGATCGGCTTCGCCGCTCATCCAGAACGCCAGGATGAGCGCCTGGAAGGAAGGCGCGAGGACGATGTTCGAAGTGGCGCTCCAGCCGACGTCCGGGTCGTCGATCCATAGGGCGAACGGCCAGCCGAGCATCCAGACGGGGACGCGCGGGAAGGGATGCGCCAGCGTCCCGTAATTCGGAACGAGATCCATCGCGAGGAACGCCGCGGCCAAGACCGCGGTTCGAATCCTCGCCCGACGCGAGAGGCGGGGGACGACGCTCTCGCCCAGCATCCAGGCGACGACCAAGAACATCTGAATGGGTGGCGCCAGGAGGGCCCCCGGACCGGCGCTCCAGCCTTGGTTGGGGTCGTCGAACCACACGGCGAGCGGCCAGCCGATCATCCAGACGGAGGCCGGGGGATCGAGGAATGACGGCGTCCCGCGATGCGGGACGAGGTTCATCGCGAGGAACGCCGCGGCCAAAACCGCGGCTCGAATCCTCGCCCGGCGCGGGAGGCGGGCGGCGACGCGCTCGCCGGCGCTCCACACGAGCACGAGAAACACCTGCGCCGGAGGGACGACGTAGGTGAGCGGCCAATCATGCCAGCCGTTCCGAGCGTCGTAAATCCAAAGCGGAACGGGCCAGCCGACGTTCCAGACGGGGACCGCCAGGTCGCTCCCCGTGTATCGGAACGCCGGCCGCCCGTAACGCGGCACGAAGTCCAGCGCCACGAACGCGAGGGCCAATAGCGCTGTGCGGAGGATCGCTCGACGGGACATCGATCTTCTCCTCGCGGGTCGAGAGACCGGCGCGCGAGGACGACGGCCGGCCTGGATGTCGAACGCCTGGGTTCCTCGGCGGCGTTCGCGGTTAAGGCCGCGTCCAGGAGTGCTCCGCGCCGACGGTGCCGTCGGACTGGAAGCGGCGGACGCGAAGCGTCTTCGGAGTGGCGTCGACGCGCTGGATCGTCGCCTTCGCAAGCGGGTGGGCGTCGCCGATGAAGACGTAATACTGGGCCCCCCTGGACGGGTCGGGGTTGGGGGGGACGACCGCGGCGCGGTGGTTGTGGGCGGCGACGATCAGGTCGAGCTTGCCGGCGTCGTAGAGGGGGCCGAAGAGCGTCTCGATCCGGGTCGGGCCGTACCATTTCTTCTCGGGGGGGGTGCGGTAGTCGGGCGGGATGTGCTGGACGGCGACATGCCAGGTCGCGGCCTCGTGGGCGTCGGAGGTGATCTCGGCGGCGAGCCAGTCGCGCTGGTCCTCCATGTAGGCGTCGAAGTCGACGAGGCCGGAATACTCGACGCTGGAGTCGGGCTTGTCCTCGCCGGTGTCCAGGAGCAGCAGCCGCATCGGGCCGAAGGTCATGGCGGCGTAGTAGCGGTCGAAGGGGAGCACAAGGTATTCGTGCAGCCGACGGGCCATCGCCCCTCGGGTCTCGTGGTTGCCGCGGAGGAAGAAGCAGGGGATTCCCCTGGAGGCGAGCCAGGCCATCGGCAACAGCAGGCTTTCGACCACCTGCTTCTCGGTCATCGGGTCGGTGACGATGTCGCCGGCGAGGACCGCGAAGTCGAAGTCGGAGCCGGGCAGGGGGGTGAGCAGGGGATAAAACTGGATATGATCATGGACGTCGTTGAGGACGACGAACGACGCCGAGCCGTCGCCGCGGCGCAAGGGGCGGATCTCGACCTCGACGGACTTGACCGGCTCGCCGTACTCGACCTTGTAGGGCTGGAACTTGACGATCGGCCGGGAGACGGCGCGGAGGCGCAGGGGTTTGGTCGGGTCGTAGCCCTTGAGGACGGCCTTCTGGATCGTCGAGTTGGCCTGGACCAACCCGTGTTTGGAGGCCGTCGACCGCCTCCAATCCGAGTCGGCGGCCTCGCCGGGCTTCTGGGTCCACTCGACGTGGCCGTCGGCGGGCTCGGCGGTCATCCAGCCGACGCCCATGGAGTCGCCGGCGAGGATCTCCACCCAGGGCGGGACCGCGATCAGGCCGTCGCCCTTAAGCGCCAGGACCTCCGCGCGGGCGGCCTCCTCCGCGGCGGCGGTCGTCGGCTTGCCCTGGGCGCGCGCCGAGGTCGGCGCCAGGGCCAGGACCATCGCGAGCAGCGGCGTGGAGAGTGGAAACCCGTTCGTCATGACGTTCTCCAGGGGCGGGGCGGGTCACAAGGTCGGGCCCGGCGGACGGGCGCGGGAATGTTGCCGACGGTAGGCCGCGGGCGTGCTGCCGGTGGCGCGGCGGAACGCCGTCGACATGTACCCAAGATACGCGAAGCCCGAGCGGCGGGCGATCTCCTCGTAGGCCAGCTCGGTTTCGATCAGCAGCCGCTCGATCCGTCGGATCCGCTCGCGGGCGATGACCTCGTGGATCGTCCGGCCCAGTTCCGCGCGGAAGAGGCGTTGGAGCTTGGAGCGCGAGACCGTCACCGATTCCAGCACGTCGTCGACCCGGATGCCCTGGCAGGCGTTCGCGCGGATGTAGCGGAGCGCCTCGGCCAAACAGGGCTCCTCGATGGCGGTGAATTCGGAGGAATGGCGGACGGCGACGCCCAGGGGGGGGACGACCGCGGGGCGCCGCGGCACGCGCTCCCCGCGCATCATGCGGTCGAGCCGGGCGGCGGCCTCGAAGCCGATCGCGGGGCAGTCGGGGACCACGCTGGAAAGCGCGGGGTGGGCCATCTCGCAGGCGATGGGGTCGTCGTCGGCGCCGACGACCGCGACCTCCTCGGGGACGGAGACCCCCGCGCGGCGGCAGGCCTCTAGCGCCTGGACGCCGCGGAAGTCGTTGCAGGCCATCATCCCCAGCGGCTTGGGCAGGGCGGCGACCCAGCGCGCGACGGTCTCCATCTCCTCTTCCCAGGCCGGAATCTGATGGCCCCACGAGGCCGTCTGGCCGCCGCTGTAGTGATGGCAGTCGAAGCCCTCGCGACGGACCCTGGCGGCGAAGCCCTCGAAGTTGGCCCTCGACCATCGGAAGCCGGGATAGCCGAAGAAGGCGAACTTCTTGAACCCCCGTTCCAGCAGATGATCGGCCGCCAGGGCGCCGATGGCCTGGTGGTCGCTCTGGACGTCGGGCCGTCCCCCCTGATCGTCCAGGTCGACCGTCGGCACCCGCAAGGGGGGCGCGCCCTGGGGCCGCGAGACCGCGGCGATGACGCCGTCGCCGTCCCACGAATCGAGCCAGGCGGGGAACGGGTCCTGCCGCGACCGCGGCTCCAGATAGAAGCTCCAGGGCCCGTTCTCGCGCGCGTAGCGGGCGACCCCCTCCAGGATGCGACGGCCGTAGGCCATCGACGTCTGAACCACCAGCGCGACGTGGGGGGGCTCGCCGGGCTTCCGCGGGGTACTCGAGAAGTTGGACATGAGGGCCGCCTCTCGCCTCGACGCGGGGGGCTGCTGGGACTCGCCTGGCGATTCGTCAGCGTAATCGGAACCGACCGGCCGGACAACCGCCGGCCGACCGAAAAGTGAAAAAGGAATGGCGGATATTGAATTGTCGCGACTCCGGGAACGACCTATCCTCAATGACGCTAGCATTTCTTTAGCTCGGGCCCCATACCCTTAATCGCCGCGGACGTCTTCCGCGACGACGTCGGTCCCGCGCCGTCATCCCACGCCCCGTCGAGGAGGAATTCCCGTGAAGATGAAGACCGCGTCACCTCCCCGCCGCCCCCGCCGCGGCTTCACCCTGATCGAGCTCTTGGTCGTCATCGCCATCATCGCGGTCCTGATCGCGCTTCTGTTGCCCGCCGTGCAGGCGGCCCGCGAGGCCGCCCGCCGCGCCCAATGCACGAACAACTTGAAGCAGATGGGCCTGGCGATGCACAACTACGAGTCGTCCACCAGTTCGTTCCCGCCCGCGAAGATCTTCTCGGCCACGTCCGGCGCCATGTCCGCCAACGATCCCGGCGGCCAGGGCTTGGTGCTCAACACCACCGCCTTCGTGTTGATCCTCCCCTACCTCGAAGGGGGGACGCTGGCCAACGCCTACAATTACAACCTGCCGTCCTGCCCGGCCGTCAACGCCGCGCCCAACATGACCCCGGTCGGCGGGCCGACGTCCTACATGGCCAACACGACCGTCACGACCGCGACCGTCGCGGCCTTCGAGTGCCCGTCCGACACTCTGATCGGCCCGCCGGACACGGCGACGACGGCCGCCACGACCGCCGGCCCGTATAACGGCTACCGCCCGTCCCGCGGCAACTACCTGCTGCCCTGTACTTACTACTACGAGGCGTACAACGGCCGGAACCTCGGCGGCGCCCGCCCGCCCCTGGGCGGCGTCTTCGCCGGGTCGGACGTCGGCACCAAGCTCGCCAACGTCACCGACGGTCTCTCCAACACCACCCTGATCCTGGAGTCGAAGCAGGAGAAGACCGAAACCCACAACCGATACGGCCCGTACTGGGGCCAGGGCCTCTGGACGTCCACCCACGCGCTGAGCTACACCCCCGTCGTGGGGGCCCCCGGCTACAGCGCCAACTGGTCGGCCACGATTCCCAATGGCCCGGCGACCGTGGCCGAGTTCCACCCCAACCCCAAGCGGCTGGGCTACGCCTGGTCGGTCAGCAGCCGCCATCCCGGCGGGATCAACGCCGCTTTCGCCGACGGCAGCGTGAGGTTCATCAAAAACTCCGTCAACCCGCTCACCTGGTTCAACCTCAACACGATCGGCGGCGGCGAGGTCATCAGCGCCGATTCGTACTGATCGGCCCGCGCCTGGACCATTCACCCCGGCTCGCGCGGCCCGCGTCGCGCGGGCCATCGCACGCCTCGGAGTTCATGATGTCCCTGAGTCGTTTCTTGCCGCTCGCCGCGATCCTCGCCGCGGCGGCGGCGTCCGCCGCCGGTTGCGGCGCATCAGGCCCCGACCTCGTTACCGTCTCGGGGCTCGTGACCCAAGAGGGCCAGCCGGTCGCCCACGCCGCGGTCATATTCAGCCCCGACCCCTCCAACGCCCCCATGCTCGCCGGCGAGGGGGTCACCGACGCCGAGGGCCGCTACCGCCTGATCTCCGACGAACGCAACGGCGGCGTCCCCGGCAAGTACCACGTCGTCATCAGCCGCGCCGCCGGCGAACTCCCCCCCGAACTCGCCGCCGCCTCCAACCCCGCCTTCGCGGACGACCCGTTCATGGCCGCGCTCTCCGCCGGCGCCGGAAAGACCGCCCCCAAGAAGAAGGGGGGCCCCGTCGTCATCGAGGGCGAATACGCCTTCGACATCGAGGTCGCCGCCAAGGGGGGCGCCATCGACTTCGAACTCCCCAAGGACGCGCCGAAGACCGACGAGGCCGCGGCCGCGAACTGATCCGCGGCCGCGGCGGCCTCATCGGCTCCGCTCACGACCGCCCGACGGCCCTCGCGGTCGTCGGGCCCTCGGGGGCCTCGGGGAGCTTCCAGGGCTCGCGATAGGGACGGGAGAGCATCGCGGCGGCGTCGGAGTCGCCGGTGATCGTCTCGGCCCCGGGATCCCAGGCGATCTTGCGGCCGGTACGGATCGCGATGTTCCCCAGGTGGCAGACCGTCGCCGAGCGATGGCCGATCTCCACGTCGCAAATCGGCTTCTCGCGCGACTTGACGCAGTCCAGCCAGTTCCGGTGGTGGTCGTCGCTGACGTAAAGCGGCGTCCGCCCCTCGCCCGGCTTCGCCTTGAGGATCTCGGGGTCGCTGGCCTCGATCCCGCCGCGCCAGACGCCGATGGTCCCGCGCTCGCCCTGGAACTCCACCGAGCGGCCCTTCCCCTCGCCCTGGAGGCAGACGAGTTTCACGCCGTCGTCGTAGCCGTACTCGATCCGGCTGGTCTCGGCGACCTCGAACCAGTGGTCCTTGTTGAAGGTGGCGGTCGCCTCGATCGTCGCGGGCCCGGAGTCGTCGCGCCCCAGCCCCCACTGGGCGATGTCCAGATGGTGCGCGCCGAAGTTGGTCATCTGACCGCCGGAATAATCCCAGAAGAACCGGAACAGGTAGTGGACGCGCTTGGCGTTGTAAGGCCGATCGGGGGCGGGGCCGAGCCAGAATTCGTAGTCCAGCTCCGGCGGCGGGGCGGAGTCGGCGACGGCCGGGCCGCTGAAGTTGACCTTCGGCAGAAGCACGCGGACCTCCTGGATCCTCCCCAGCCGGCCGCCGCGGACCAACTCGCAGGCCAGGCGGAAGTTCTTGTCGGAGCGCTGCTGGCTGCCGGTCTGGACGACGCGGCCGGTGGCGCGGGCGACCTCGACCATCCGCCGCCCCTCGGCGACGAAGAGGGTCAGGGGCTTCTCGCAATAGACGTCCTTGCCGGCCAGGCAGGCGTCGACGGTCGCCAGGGCGTGCCAGTGGTCGGGCGTGGAGACGACGACGGCGTCGACGGACGGGTCGTCCAGGAGCTTGCGGTAGTCGCGGAAGACCGCGGGATCGCCGCCGGCCCCCTCGACCACCTTGGCCGCGGCGGCGACGTGGTTGGCGTCGACGTCCGCCAGGGCGACGACCTCCACCCCCGGCCGCTTGAGGAACGCCTTGAGGTTCTCCGTCCCCCGGCCGCCGACCCCGACGAACCCCAGCCGGATCCGCTCCGACGGCGCCCACGCCCCCCGCGTCCGGCCGGTCCAGACCATCGGGAAAGCCCACGCCGCGCCGACGCCCTTGAGAAACCCGCGCCTGCTCGTATCCGCATGCCCGCTCATGTCGAACCCCCCGGGACGATCACTTGGAAACCACGCCGCCGAAACCTCGATTGTGAGTCCGCGCCCCGAGGCGTGCAAGCCCGCGGCCGCCGCGAGGAACGCCGCCGAAACAACTTCCCGGAATTTAACCACGGAGTCACGGAGGACACGGATATGAAATCGAGAATTGGAGAATTGAGAAATTGTGAATTAAAAGGTTGATGACGGACGAACCGCTCCTCGTCTTCACTCTCCGTGACTCCGTGGTTCCCCATCTTCCGCCCATGGATTCGACAAGTTGTTTCGGCGGCGTTCCACGCGGCGTAGCGCGAACGCCCTCGGGTTTCAGGGGGCGCGTGGCCGAAATTCGACGCGCGTCGCCGTAATACAACACTAGGGCATTGCAATCAACGTTTTCCGTGTTATCCTTGACGCTCATCTCCGCTTGACCACCCCCGTCACGCACCGAGGCGACGAGAGCCACCATGACGAGCAAGCCGCGGTTTCTTACGTTCGTTTTCACGGCCGGCGCCGTGCTCGCCGGATCGCAAGCCCGGGCGGGCTTCACCGTCGCCGTCAATTTCGACGGCGACGCGACCGGCGCGTACTCGAGCTACTACGCCGACATCAGAAGCGGACTCCAGAAGGCGGCCGACGAGTGGAGCCGGTACGTCCAGACGGCGTCGACGACGCTCGCCATCCGGTTCGAGTTCTCCAGCGACCCGAGCCGGATCCCGACCGCCAACGCCGGCAGCCTCATCTTCGACCAGTCCGTCCCCTCCGTCGGGGGCGTCAGGACCTATGAGTCGGGGACCCTGGCCAAGCTGACGCGCTCCCCCGGCCTCGTCGGGCCGGGCGGCCTCGACGCGGTCTTCAACCTGAGCGACCACTGGCTGAAGGACCTCATGTGGTTCGGACCCGTCGCGAACCTGCCATCGAACAAGCTCGATTCCAACTTCGTCTTCATGCACGAGCTCGGCCACATCCTCGGGTTCGTCTCGTACCGCCAGGCGGACGGCTCGCTGACGAGCGTCGGCGGATCCCCCAGGCAATACACGTTCGACGCCGAGACCGTGAAGATCGGCGGCGGCTACTACTTCGACGGAACCTTCGCGACGATCGCCAACGGCGGCGCCCCCGTGGCGCTGACCGGCGGGAACTATTCCCACGTCGGCAATTCAGGCTCCGATCTGGTGAACGACGTGATGAACGGCGTCCAATCCAAGTTGGGGAAGAAGGATTACGAGCTCTCGGGCGTGGACGTCGGCGTCCTGGCCGATCTGGGCTACGAGTTGACCGCCGCCGGCCGCGCCCTGGTCTACGGCCAAGGGCCCGCGGCGGTGCCGGAACCCGCCTCGATCGTCGCCCTCGCCCTGGGCCTCTGCGGCGTCGGCGGCTGGCGCGCCGCGCCCCGACGACGACGCGCGGCTTGACGACGAAAAGGTCGCGGCCCCCTGGAACCGCCGATGGAGCGAGCGTAAGGTCGGACGATCGGGCTTTGCTCGGCGTCGCGCCATTCGGCCGATCTCCATCGGCTCGCGATGATGACGGCCCACGCCCGACGACCGATTCGAGGAACCGCCGAGACGCCGAGGACGCCGAATGGGAATGAAGGAGGGACCAAGCCGGCGGACGGCTCGATCCCTTGATCAATCCTTGTCTCGGGTCTTCCTCTTCTCGGCGTCCCCGGCGGCTCCAATTCCGGCATCCGTCAACGCGCTCCACGAGCCGGTTGGGACGATGCCGAACCGCGCCGACTTGCTCTGTCGAAAACCTAAACACCGGATGATGACAGACATCCCTTCTCCCCTTGTGGGAGAAGGTGGCCGAAGGCCGGATGAGGGGTCGACCGCCGTCGCATCCCGCGTCCGGCCATGACCTTGAAGTCCGGGGATTTCGATCGCGCCCCCCTCATCCGCCCCTTCGGGGCACCTTCTCCCCTCGTGGGAGAAGGGGGGAGGCGTGCTTGCTCACGGTGGTTTTCGACAAAGCAGCGCCGACTCATTTCGCTCCAGGCGGCGCGTCCGCTCCCGCGTCTTCCGACGCGGCGCGGCGCAGAATCGACGCCAGGCCCATCCGCCGCCCGCGGCGCGGTCAACGCGGAGGTCGTCTTTTTTCCCTGACCGTCACGGATTTCGGGGTCCTGAACGAATCTTCCCCCCTTGCGGGGGAAGACAGACCGCGAAGCGGTCAGATGAGGGGGAGGACGCGCGAGGCGACCGTCGCGATTCGCGAAAACCCGTCCGGGAGGCCCTGGACGTCGATGGCGTTTTGTCTCGCCCCCCCTCATCCGGCCCTTCGGGCCACCTTCCCCCGCGAGGGGGGAAGGCCGTTATGTCCACCACCCCCAAAATCCGTGACGGTCAGGAATAAAATGGATTCGGCGCGGAGGCGAGGGGCGGGCGGTTCGAGGGGGGAGGCGATGAGTCGATCGCGGGCGTTCTTGATCGTGGCGGCGATGGTGCTGGCGGGGGCCTCGGCGGGGGGGCTTTGGACCCTGGGGGCGTTCCTGATCCGCGGCGGCGCGGCGGGGCTGAGCCCGCGGGCCGCGGTCGTGGCGAAGCTCTGGGCGTTCGCGGCGTCGGCGGCCGTCGTTTACGGGTTGGTCGGCGGCTCCCGCGCGATCCGATCCGGGACGGTTCGTCAGCCGATCCTCTGGGCCTTCCTCGCGGCGCTTTCCGTGAGCCTGACCGTCGACGGCGTCGGCTTCGCCTGGCCGTTCTCGATGGGGATCGGGATCCGAGTCGGCGACGTGACCCCGGGGGTCAACTACGTCGGCCTGGCCTTGCTCCTCTGGGCGCTTCGGCTCGACGGCCCCTGGCCCTGGCGCGCGGACGAATCGGCGACGTCGGCCGACCGCGGGCGCGCGCCCGTGCGAGCGCGCCACGCCGGCTTCCTGGTCGCGGCCCTGTTCCTGATCGGAAGCTGCGCGCCCCTGTTGCAGTCTGGATGGCCAACGGCCCTCGCCGCGAGCGGGATGGATCCGCGGCCCTCCGACGCCGCGATCGCCTTGTTTTGGGGCTGGATGACGGTCGCGACGGTCGGCGTCGTCTGCGGACTGGTCGGCGGCTACCGGGCGATCCGGACGGGGATCGCCGCGCAACCGCTTCTGCTGGCGTTCCTGGCGCTTTATTCGGTGGGGCTGCGAGTCGACTCGGCGCGGGTCGGCTGGCCCTGGGAGATCCAGATCGGCGCCGACGTCGGCCGGTTCGGGGCCAAGCTCAACCTCGTCGGCGCGCTGATGCTCCTGTTCCGCCCTCGACTCCCTCGCGCCGGCGAAGACCCGGCGGACGATCTTGCCTCCGGGAACCCCATCGATTACAGTACACCCTCGGCGCTGATGAACGGATGTCGCGGAGAGACGGACGTGGCGACCACGGTCAAGGGGCTCGACGGGCTCCCCAAGAGAAGCGGCAAGGTGCGCGACGTGTACGACCTGGGCGACCGGCTCTTGCTGGTCGCCTCCGATCGCATCAGCGCGTTCGATTGGATCCTCCCCACGCCGATCCCCGACAAGGGCCGCGTCCTCTCCGGTTTAAGCGAATTCTGGTTCCAGCGCCTGGGAATCCCCGACCACCTGATCTCCACGAACATCGACGACTTCCCCGTCGCGCTCGACGACGACGCTCGCGAATACTTGCGAGGGCGGGCGATGCTCGTCCGCAAGGCGCGGGTCGCGCCGTTCGAGTGCGTCGTCCGGGGCTATCTCTCCGGTTCGGGGTGGAGGGAGTACCGCAAGACGGGGGCGGTTTGCGGCGTGAAGTTGCCGGCCGGGCTGGTCGAAAGCGACCGCCTCCCAGAGCCGATCTTCACCCCCGCCACCAAGGCCGAGACCGGCCACGACGAGAACGTCTCGTTCGACGCCATGGCCGACGCCCTGGGCGCGGACGTCGCCGGACGGCTCCGCGACGTCAGCCTCGACGCCTACCGCAAGGGCGCCGAACTGGCCCTCTCCAAGGGCCTCATCCTGGTCGACACCAAATTCGAATGGGGCTTCGACGAACAGACCGGCGAACTCCTGCTGATTGATGAAGTCCTCACCCCCGACAGCTCGCGCTACTGGGACGTGGAAACCTACAAGCCCGGCGGCGCGCAGCCGTCGTTCGACAAGCAGTTCGTCCGCGACTGGCTGGAGACGACCGGCTGGGACAAGGCCGGCGAGCCCCCCCAACTCCCCGCCGACGTCGTGGCCGGCACCCGCTCCCGCTACGTCGACGCCTACGAACGACTCACCGACCGCGCGTTCCCGTGGCTCTGAAGACTGGAAAAGAGGATTGGCCTGAACGGCACGAACACAAGACGCACATCCATGGTACAAAGCTATAATCGATCCACAGATTACACAGATTAACGCAGATTTTTTTCAAACATTCCTCTTTAATCTGTGTTAATCTGCGTAATCTGTGGATGCCTCTCTCCCCGTGGAACGACGACGTCCGTCTCGCGAATCGAAAGACCCCTCCCATGCTCCGCATGCTGACCGCCGGTGAATCGCACGGCAACGCCCTGACCGCCATCGTGGAGGGCTTCCCCGCCGGAGTGACGCTCGACAAGGCGTTCATCGACCGCGAGTTGGAACGGAGGCAGGGGGGCTACGGCCGCGGCAAGCGCCAGAAGCTGGAGACCGACCGCGTCTTCATCGACTCCGGGACGTTCAAGGGGGTCAGCACCGGCGCGCCGATCACCCTGCGGCTGGTCAACAACGACGCCAAGCTCGAACGCCTTCAGGAGCCCGCCGCCCCCCGGGGAGGACACGTCGACCTTGCCGGCGCGATCAGCTACCAGACCGGCATCCGCCAGGTGCTCGAACGCGCCAGCGCCCGCGAGACGGCCGTGCGGGTGGCCGCGGGGGCGCTCGCGAGGCTGGTGTTGCGCGAGGTCGGGATTCACGTTTTCGGCTACGTCGCGGAGTTGGGCGGGGTCGCCGCGCCTCCGCTGTCGCGCGACCCGGCCGTCCGCGACGCCAGCCCGGTCTACACCCTCAATCCCGAGGCCGACGCCGCCATCGTCGCGGCGGTCGACGCGGCCCGCGAGGCCGGCGACACCCTGGGCGGAATCGTCGAGACGATCGTCGAGGGCTGCCCGATCGGCCTGGGAAGCCACGTCCAGCCCGACCGCCGCCTCGACGCCCGACTGGCGTGCGCCGTGATGGGAATCCAGGCGATCAAGGGGGTGGAGATCGGCCTGGGCTTCGAGGCCG
>Ga0209916_1001160_pt1 | contig 26222 bp, 28 predicted proteins | sample ThiBio_1000_plan_FD_183956 | JGI IMG/M metagenome (GOLD analysis project Ga0209916, IMG submission 183956) | Wastewater bioreactor microbial communities from Cape Town, South Africa - Thiocy_solids_2 (SPAdes) | ecosystem: Engineered > Bioreactor > Thiocyanate-remediating > Anaerobic-Aerobic ... | reverse complement strand
CCATAGAGATGCACGAATATGGCTTCGGCGTGGGGCTGATCTTCTTTGGTTGCGTGTGTCTGGTGGAGGGCCATCTGATCCGCAAGTCCGGTTTCCTGCCACCGCTGCTGGGCGTGCTCATGCAGATCGCCGGACTTTGTTATCTCATCAACAGCGTCACCCTGCTGCTCGCGCCCGAGTTCGAAGCGCGGCTGTTCCCGGCGATCCTGATGCCTTGCCTCGTGGCCGAACTTTCTCTCGCACTGTGGCTGCTGGTGAACGGCGTGAACGTCGACCGCTGGAAGGAACGGGCGTTGATTGCCCGGACAAGCGCCCTTGAATGACACGGTTTCCATGGCGCCATGCCATCACCTGGAGCCCTCCCATGACCCCCACCATCACCGCCTTCGAAAGCTCGCCCGACCGCGGCCAGGGCCTCGCCCGCGATGTCCGCGTGCGTTGGGCGCTGGAAGAAGCGGGCCAGCCTTACGAGGTTCGCCTGGTGTCGTTCAAGGCGATGAAGGAACCGGCGCATCGCGCGCTGCATCCGTTCGGACAGATCCCCACTTACGAGGAAGGCGAGCTCGTGCTGTTCGAATCCGGCGCCATCGTGCTGCACATCGCGCAGCGCCACGCGGGCCTGCTGCCGGACGACGAGAACGCCCGGGCGCGCGCCGTCATGTGGATGTTCGCCGCGCTCAACACGGTGGAGCCGCCGATCCTGGAGCTGCAGAGCGCCAGGTTTGCCGAAGGCGACCGGCCCTGGACTGCGGAACGACTGCCGCTGATCAAGGAGCGCATCCGCCACCGGCTGGGCGAACTTTCCACCCGCCTGGGCGACGCCGACTGGCTCGATGGCGCCTTCAGCGCGGGCGACCTGATGATGGTGCACACGCTGCAGCGGCTGAAGCCGTCGGGTCTGCTGGACGACTACCCGAACCTCGCCGCCTACGTCGCCCGCGCCGAAGCGCGGCCGGCCTATCGGCGCGCCTTCGCCGCGCAGCTGGCCGTGTTCACCGGCGCGCATCCGGCTGGCTGAGGGCCGCTGCGGTTTCCGGCCGCAGCCGGCCCGCAGATTTCAACCCTTCGTTCGCCCACGTCGAAAACGCCGCCTGCCGTTCGTCGCAGGGAAGGCAGCACGCATGCCTTGTCCCCTTTCCACCTGCTGAAGGATCTTCGCCGTGTCCCGCATGATTTTCGTGAACCTCCCCGTCGGCAATCTCCGTGCGTCCATGGACTTCTACCGATCGCTGGGCTTCGACAACAACGCTCGCTTCAGCGATGAAACGGCGGCGTGCATGGTATGGAGCGAGGCCATTTACGTCATGCTGCTCACCCACGCCAAGTGGCGCACTTTCACGGATCGCCCGCTCCCGCCCGCAGGCTCCAGCGAAGTCGCGCTGGCGATTTCGCTGCCCGACCGCGCCGCCGTCGACGCCATGATCGAGGCAGCCGCCAAGGGCGGAACCGCCGACGTCAACCCCACGCAGGACCTCGGCTTCATGTACAGCCGCAGCCTGGCCGATCCCGACGGGCACGTGTGGGAACCGTTCTGGATGGACCCGGCAGCGATTCCCCCGGGCGACCAGCCGGGCTGAACACGCCGACATTCCGGCCCGACGGCGAAACCGACACCCCGCTTCGGCGCCCGCCAATCCGGCGCTCCAGGAAGGCGCACGCTTCGAGGACACTTCGCCTGCACTTGTGCGCCGAAGGCGGAGGCGTAGTCTTTTCCTTCCCCGATCCGGGTCCACAACGGAAACCCGCGGCAGAGTCGAATTCCGGAGCAGGGCGTTCGAGGAAGGCACGCCCCTGTTCGCGGAAGACGCCGGGGAAGGCGGAGGGCGTGCCATGGTCGAGTGGATCGAATACGCCAAGATGGCCGGTGCCTTCGTCGGCGCGCTGGGCATCGCCACGCTGGCCAAGCTGTACCACGACAAGGTGGTGGCCGGCAAAGACACCGAGCTGAAGATCAAGGATGCCGAACTGGCTCGCGTGCGGGCCGAGCTGGACAAGGCCCAGGCGCGTGCGCAGAGCGCCGAACAGGATGCGGTGCCGGCGCATCGCGACCTGACCCGGCTGCGCAGCCAGCTTGGCGAGATGCTGGAACGGCTGGCGCAGGCCATGCAGGTGCAGGCAGCCTCGCTGTACATCCCGCTTTTCAATGCCGGCGACGAGCGCGGCAGCGCACCGCGCAGCTTCGCTTTCGTCGCGGCATGGAATATCGAACCCGCCGCGACGGCGGCGATCCTGAAGATGAAGCTGGTCGAAGCGTGGACCGTGGTGGGCGAGTGCTGGAACAAGGGCACGCCGATCACCGTCAACAACCTGCAGCGCAACGTCCGCCACGTGCCGTCGTACGACAAGCAGTCCGGCTTCGTGCCGGTCAGCACGCTGGTGTCGCCGGTGCGCTGGCAAGGCCGGCCGGTGGGCGTGGCGCAGTTCTTCAACAAGACCGTGCCCGGCCGCACCTACGAAGTCGATGAACAAGGCTTCCGCGGCGAGGACCGGCAACTGCTGGCCGAGGCGCTGCAGGAAGTCGACGACACCGGCATGGCGGGCAAGCTGCACTACTTCCAGTCCAACCCGGACGCGCTGCGCTTCCTCGGCCTGCAGGGCGAGCTGGATCTGGAAAACGCGGTGATCATGTACGTGGACCTGACCCAGTCCTCGGCGCTGTATCGCGAGATGCCGCTGATCGAGGTGGCGCGCCTGATCAACCGCTTCAGTCGCAACATCTACAAGCGGGCGAACCCGTTCGGCGGCGTGCTGGAGAAATTCAACGGCGACGGCGTGCTCATCCGCTTCCACTACGACGAGGCCGACACGCGCGCTCCGCTGGGCAACCCGGCGCTGCGGGCGATGTGCGTTGCCGCCGAACTGGTCGACGAATTCCGCAGCTTCAAGTCGTCGCACTGGCACGGCGTGGCGCAGGATCTCGCCGATGCGATCAAGCTGCGCGTCACCATCGCGCTGGGACCGGTGATCTCGACCAGCATGGGGCCGCAGCAATTCCAGCTGCCGACGGTGATGGGCCAGTGCGTGAACCGTTCGGCCAAAATGAGTGCCTATGCACCGCGCGACCGCGACGTGGTGCTGGTCGACGACAACGTGGGCCGGGCGCTGGAGCAGATCGACCCGGGCTACCTCGCCGCGCTCGCCGATTTCGACCAGTGGCTCGACCCCCGTGCCAGCCAGGCGGCCAGCCTGGCCGGCCATCGCTATTTCGAAGTCGAGCTGGAGCCGTTCCGGCGCGCCGCGGCCACCTCGCGGCGGACGCCCTGACCGCGCTCCTTCGACACCCTGCGTCATGGGAAACCGGCGCGACCGTGCCCGCGCCGGTGGCCCTGACGCCGCACATCCCTATACTTGCAAACCTTCATCCCCTGGCTCAGTGCCCCGCCCATGCCACGCCTACGCCTTGCCGAACCCCTCGTGATGCTGGCGACCGTGGTGCAATGGCTGGCGTTGTCGATGCTGACCGGCGCCGCGGTCGGCGTGGGTTGCAGCATCTTCCTGCGCTTCCTGTTCGCCACCGAGGGCCGCGTCTACGCGGTGCCGCTGGGGTGGCAGATGAGCCTGTTGATGCTCGGCGGGCTCGCCAACGGCTTGTTGCTGCATTACGGCTACCGGCTGAGCCGCAGCGGCTACAGCGACTCGCCTATCGTGGCGGTGAACGAGCAACGCGGCCGGATGCCGTTCCGGACCCTGTGGGTGAAGCCGCTCGCCGCGCTGATCACCCTGGGCTGCGGCGGCTCGGCCGGCAAGGAAGGGCCGTGCTCGCACATCGGCGCCAGCCTGGCCGCCGGCATCGGCCGGGTGCTGCACCTGAACCCCGAGCTGCGCAAGCGGCTGCTGGCGTGCGGGGTCAGCGCCGGCTTCGCCAGCGTGTTCGGCACCCCGATCGCCGGCGCCATCTACGGCGTGGAGATGCTGGCGATCGGCCGCATCCGCCACGATTTCCTGTTCCCCGGCATCGTGGCCGGCGTCACCGCGTTCCAGGTCAGCAAATACCTGGGCGTGCCCTACCCCGTCTACCATATCGCCTTCGTCAGCGACTTCACCGAGTTGCTGTTCCTGAAGACCGTGCTGATCGGCATCCTGTGCGGCGCGGCGGCGTGGGTATTCGTGGAGCTGCTGCAGCAGGCGAAACGGCTGTTCGGGCGTCTGCGCGACCGCTACGCGCTGTGGCCGCCGCTGGTGCCGCTGCTGGGCGGCGTGGTGCTGTCGCTGCTGATCATGGTCGTGCCGTCCGACTACCTCGGGCTGAGCCTGCCGATCATGGAGCGCGCCCTGCACGGCGAGACGATGCCGTACCTGGGTTTCCTGTGGAAAGCGTTGCTGGTGGCGATCACGCTGGGCTCGGGTTTCTACGGCGGCATCGTGACCCCGCAGTTCGTGATCGGCGCCGTGCTTGGTGGCGCGTTCGCGCATCTGTTCGGGCTGGCGCCGGCGCTGGGGGCGGCGGTAGGGCTGGTGGCCGTGGTCGCCGCGGCGTCCAACGCGCCGATCGCCGCCATCTTGATGGGCATCGAGCTGTTCGGCGCCGATTCGACGCTGTACGTGGCCGGCGCCTGCGTCGCCGCTTACCTGATCATCGGCCACCGCAGCGTCTACCCGGCCCAGCAGATCGCGTTCAGCAAATCGTCGTGGATCTTCGCCCATGCCGACCTGCCGGTCGGCCAGGAAAAGACCCGCCTGTCGTACGGCCTGCTGCGCTGGTGGAGTGAGCGACGGCGCGGCGCTTCCAGTCCCCGCGGCCGCCGGGACCGCTGAAAAGGGCGTGACCCGCCACGCCGGCCCTTTCGGCACGACCGCCGGATACCGTCGGCCAGGCCCGATGGCCGCGCCCCGCTGGCCGCTGGCTATTCCAGGCTCAGGTCGTAGATCACCGTGGCCGGATCGCGCGGATCCAGGCGGCGCTGGAAGCCGATGTGCGCCGCGAGGCGATCGCCGCCGCCGGAGCGGCTCGGCGCGTAGGCGCACATGTGCCGGATGCCGCGCGCCCTGGCCGCGGCGATCAGATGGCGCATCAGCAGCGAACCGACACCGCGCTTGCGCCATTCGCCGCTCACCGTGAGCGAAGCGTCGCAGCGGTCGCCGGCAGCATTGACATGAAACTGCGCTGCGCCGATCTCCCGCTCGCGCCCCTCGTGCGGGACCAGCGCGATGAAGCCCACGGCACAGGCCGGGTCGAGACGGGTAAGCTCGCGCGCCACCTCCGGCGTCGGGTCGCGGACCAGGCCGAGAAAGCGCGAACTGCGGAACGCGGGCGACAGGTGGTTGAGAAACTCCAGTTCGAGCTCCGCATCCTGCTCGTTGATCGAGCGGATCCGCACGGCCGTGCCGTCCGCGAGCTTCTCGTTCCAGCCTTCGCTTGAGGGTGCATGGGTCGGTGCCATGGCATGCTCCGTCATCCAGCAGGTGAGCCAAGCCTAGCAGCTGCCCCCGATCGTCAATTGACCAGCATCAATGGATCGGGATTGCCGCGCCGGTGACACGCGGCGTGGGGCAGTCTGTGCTCCGACGGTCACGAACGGAGCCACGGGCCCGCTCGCCGGCAGGAAGTGAACCAGGCCCCATGTCGGGTTATCCCATCTTCCGGGAGGCTTCTCGAGACCCCTACAGCAGAACGCAGCAGCCCACTTTCGTGGCTTTGACCGCCCCATCGTCAAAGTGGGTGGCGAAACGCGGGGTGTCATGCTCCGTTTTATTCCTGAAATCGGGAATATTCGCTTCACCGTGTTGCTTGAAGTCCGCCATCAAGATGCAGCTTCTGGGGAAGAAATATACGCCGGTATGCGGCTTGTCCAGGGTGGCCAGGTAGAACGTCGTGATGTCCTTGCCGCCGCATTCGCCGAGAGCCTCGCGAACGTGCCGGGTGGAAGCGTCCATTCCGCCCAGGAAGTTCGTCAGCGCCTCGATACGGATATTCGTCTGGCCTTCCAGATGGCCAAGCATGGTCCTGTTACCGGCCGACCCCGGCTTGATGGCAGCGACCACCGCCACGCAGATCGACGCCCAGCACGCCTCATGCTCCTCCTGCTTTTCGACGCGCACGTCCACGGTATGAATCGGCATGCTTCAGATCCCCTGCTGACCATGGCCACACTCGATCGACGACGGTCCCACCCCGTCGAACACGTCCATCGCGCAATCACTCCCCCAGCGCACGTAGTTGCGCGCGCGTCTGCAACTTCGTGCGATTCGCTACTGCCCCCGACAAGGCCCGGAACGATAGCCGGATTCGAGTGGAGTGAACAGGTGGACTGAACACAATCCGCAGCCGCCGGCAGCAGGACTCGGTTGCCGAAGAAGCTGGCTGCGGCAGCCGGGAAAAGAACCCGGCGCGGCAAGCTCGCCAGCCCGGCGGTGGAGAAAAACTCGGTGGTCGGCGAAACCCCGGGCCGGAAAGCGAGAGTAGACTGGCGCCTCGGGTTCAAGGCATCCGTATCGGGTCGAGGTGGCTTCCAATCCCCGTGCCGCGCCGCCATGTTCAGAACGAAATCCTTTCCGCGGTCCATCCTCGGCAGCGCCGCCTTGCTGGCCGGGGCCGCCGGACTGATCAGCCTTCCCGCGCACGCCGACGACGACAGCTGGCATCTGGCGGTCCGCGCCGAACAAGCCGTGCCCGGCGGCTGGGTCCGCGTGCGGGAAAACGCCATCGAGGGCACGCAGCTGCCGATCCACGACGGTCTTGGCGTCAACCACATGCAGACGATCAGGCTGGACGCCTGGAAGCCGCTTTCCGACACCGGCGAGTTGCACTTCGGGTTTTCCACCAGCCGGCTGGACGGCCATACGCAGATCGGCACGCCGGTGTACTTCAACGGCACCACCATCGCCCCCGGGCGGCTGGACACCGTCACCCGTTTTCAGGATTTCATCGCGTTCGACGCGTCGTACTGGCACCGGCTGGTCGATTTCGGCAACGGCGGCCGCCTGTGGGGCAGCGTGGGCGCGACCTACGTGATGCTCAACTTCCGGCTCGACGGCACCATCGCCGCGGACAGCACCGGCCACGAGCTGAAGGAAGACTTCTACGTGCAGGAACTGCCCGTGCCCACGCTGGGCCTGCACCTGCGCTATCCGTTGACCGACGCGCTGAAGCTCACGGCAGACGTCACGCTGGGGCGGCTGCCCTGGGTCAACAGCCTGCGCACCGAAGGGGGCCAGGTGCGGCTGGCGCAAACCAACGAAGAAGAGGCGCTGGGCCTGGAGTACAGCTTCGCACCGCACTGGCAGGCCGTGGCCTACGTCGTCCACCGCTATCTCGGGCAGGACGAACGCAGCCGGGAAGACGGCAACGTCATCCGCCTCAGATCCAACGGCATCGGCCTCGGCGTGGGCTACCGGTTCTGAGCCTTGGGGAGGGCAAGCGGCCATACGGCAAAGGCGCCCGCTCGCCAGGCCGGCATCCTCGCATCCGGCCCCATCGCGAGCCTCGGCAACGAACTCGAACGCCGGTGCCGGCGACCATGGCCGGCAACGTGCCACGGGAACATCATGCTCCGGCGTGGGATCGGGTTGCCCCGCGCCTGGACCAGGGCGTCGCCGCCGCGCTGGCCGCTATCTGAACTCGTCTTCGATGTCCGCCCACATCGCCGCCGCAGGACGCCCGCCCATGCCGCGCAACAAAACCCTGAAACTGGCCACCTTCAACGTCAACGGCATCGGCAGCCGCCTGCCCCACCTGCTCGACTGGCTCGGCAAGGAGAAGCCGGACATCGTGGCCCTGCAGGAACTGAAAGCCACCGACCGGGCCTTTCCGGCCGACGCCCTGGAAAAAGCCGGCTACGGCGCGATCTGGCACGGCCAGTCGTCGTGGAACGGCGTGGCCCTGCTGGGCCGCGGCACCGCGCCGGTGGAAAGCCGCCGCGGCCTGCCCGGCGATCCTGACGACCAGCAAAGCCGCTACATCGAGGCCGCCATCCACGGCATCGTCGTCGGCGGCATCTACCTGCCCAACGGCAACCCGCAGCCCGGGCCGAAGTTCGACTACAAGCTGCAATGGATGGAGCGGCTTCGCCGCCACGCCGGCACCCTGGTGGACGCAGCGCACCCGGTCGTCCTGATGGGCGACTTCAACGTCATCCCCACCGACGCGGATGTCTACGACCCCAGGTCCTTCCGCAAGGACGCGCTGCTGCAGCCGCAGGCCAGGCACGCCTGGGAACGACTGCTGGAGCAGGGATGGACCGACTCGCTGCGGCAGATGTACGGCGACGAGCGGATCTACACGTTCTGGGACTACTTCCGCCAGCACGCCGAACGCGACCGCGGGCTGCGCATCGACCACGTCCTGCTGAACCCCGTGCTGGCCAAGCGCCTGAAAAAAGCCGGCGTGGACCGCTGGGTGCGGCTGCAGGAAAAAGCCAGCGACCACGCGCCCGCCTGGGTCGAGGTGGCTGCGGGCTGAGCCGCGGGCTCACCGACGCATGGGCTACATGCAAAAATGGAAAGCGCCGCTTCTCCGCCGTCATTCCGGCGTAGGCCGGAATCGCACTTGTGCAGCGAGGGAAGGAAGAATGGCGCCAGGGACAATCTGGCGCCCCCCTGTTGCCGGCGCGAAATTGTCCCCTTCGTCGTCTCCATCAGGGAGCGTCGACAACTCGCCGGGGGATCGCCATGACTTCCGGCTACTGGTAGGTCGGGTGCTGCCGCCCGACGTGCGACGTGCCGCCCGCGGGCAAACGCGCCGGCAGCGCGAGGTAGCTGGTCCGCTCCTCGCGCACGCCGGGTTTCGTCCCGCGCGTTGGCTTCAGTTCCTGCGCATTCACGTCTCTGTTGATGTCTCGCAGCTTCTCCACGTCGCGGACGATGGCGTCGCCCATGATCGACAGCGTGGCGTCGGACAGCTCGGCGTGATCGCTGCAAGTCACCACATTGCCAAGGGCCCGGAGGCTGTCGAGCAGCCGGTCGATCTCGTCGAGCTGATCCAGGGTGACGCCGAAGAGGAAGCGGTGGCTGGCCTCATCCCTCACCGACTCGGCGGTGTCCGGTTCCGCGGCTACCGTGTCAGTCTCCGCTTCCGCTTCCGCTTCCGCATTGGCCTCGCCTGCTGCCGCCCGCTCGCCACGCCCGGCCGGCCACGAGAGTTCGTCCAGCACCTGAGCGATCTGCTCCTCCAGCAGTTCCATGCAGATCGCCACCTCGCCCGGGCGAATCTCCGCATACCACTCCTGATCCTCGTCCGGCCTGCGCGGTCGCGCCAGATTGGTCAGGAACCCCACGTACTCGCGCAGCTGCTTCAGCCGCAGCTGGCTGTCCTCAGGCAGGAAATAGCCCGTCGTTTCCAGATCACCCGCATCGAACGCCGACATGCTCGCCTCCTCGTTCCATGAAATGCCCGTCGGAAACATGGGTCAGGGATACAGGGGCAGAGTCGGCTCAATGCCCCTTCCTTCAACAAATGCATTCCGACGCCCGCTTATCACCCCACTATCCATGGTCACAATGCAACTATAAATTGCTTATGTCAACAACTATAAATGGCATATCCACAAATGCGCCTGCGCAACAATGGACCGCACTTGCCAAGCCTCGCCGCACGCGAGCGCGGGGACGATGCGACAACCAGGAATTGGAATGGCAGCACCCTACGAACACTTCGCGAACCGCCTGCGCAAGGCGCTGGACCGAACCGATTTCGTTCCAGGGCGCGGAAGGACGAGCGCCCTGGCCGCCCGCTACGCGGTATCGCGGGAAACCGCCCGCAAGTGGCTCACTGGCCTCGCCCTGCCCGAGCTCCCGCGCATCATCGAACTGGCCAAGGATTTCGACGTCAACCTGGAATGGCTCGCCACCGGGCGAGGCCCCCTTGCGCCGGGCGTGGGGGAAACCGGCGCCCTTTATCGTCGCCTGAGCGACAACGAAGGCCACTTACTCGATGCATTCCGCAAGCTGCCCGAATCGAAGCGACAATTGCTGGTGAAGTTCCTCTCCTGAAAGCAGGAAGGAATGGCGCCAGAGACAATTTACACTGAGTGGTGCTTGGAAAATCGTCCCTGGTAAATCGCCCCCTGAGACCTTTTCTCGGGCTTCCGTTCCCGGATGACGCGCAGCAAGGCTCAGTTGTCGTCCGAAAGCACCTCGGCCAGCGAGCGCATGGAGGTGAACCAGATCTTCGGCTCATCGGGGCGCGGCCGGTGGTCGCCGCGGGCGACGGCCAGGGCGCGGGCACGGATCGCTTGCTGGGACGCGATGCCGATGGTCGTTCTCTTCTGACTTCGTCTCCTCGAGTACATGGTCCACGTCAGCGAAGAAGTCTTCGAGCAGTTGCTGCGCATCGCTAAATTTATACGGCACGCCCCTGTCGTAGGCTGCCAGTGGCGGTGGTCGTAGGCCAGCCGTCGCCGACCTTTTTCCCTTGTTCTGTCGAATCGCGATTCGCCCGTTCGTCGTGAGGCGAATGGCAGCCACTGGGGCTGCGCAGCTCCGGAGCATGGCATGAGCAAGTACATCATCTACTTCAACCAGGCGTGGGTCGGCGACCACACCGAGGCGTGGTTCGCCGCGCGCGGTCCGCTTGCACGCGCGGTCGTGGACGACATGAAGGCGGCTGGCGTCTACGTGTTCGCCGGAGGCTTGGACGAAGACCCGGAAAATGCCTTCAGCGCGGATGCCACCAGCGGCACGCTGACCTTCACCGAGGGGCCGTACGTGTGGAACCCCCAGTTCCTGGGCGGATTCGCCGTGATCGACGTGGCCGACGAGGACGCAGCAAGGCAATGGGCCGGCAAATTGGCCGAAGCCTGCGGCTGGCCGCAGGAGGTTCGCCGGGTCAAGTAGCCGTGGGAAGAAGGCGGCAGCGGAGACGGAGATGGTTAGCCAAGCTCAACTCCCTCCGGTTTCGAATCGGCTCGCTTGCTACCCGACTAACCAGATTTAATCTGCCACGTCCCTTTAATTCCTTTTGGCCACCCCGTTTTGGCCGCGAGCACGTCCTGTGCTCGCAGTCGTACTCAATTGACTAGCTGCAATGGCCCGCCGAGCAACACGGGCTGATCGCCCGGGGTGGCATCCGGGGCGGAAGCCATCACGCCCCGGTCATTGACCCAAGGCAGCGAACGGCGAGGGCCGGGAATGTAAGGCTGCCAGGCGCCGTACTCCTCCGAGCTCTTCGGCATGCCAACGCCGGTGAGCGAATAAGTCACCGGGATACGTGCGTACCAGTAGGGCGCGGCAGCCTGTGGCCCCCTGGTCGGCACGTCGAAGGTCCACTTGCGGATCGCCGACTCGCTGGCATGAGCAAACTGGTTCTCCAGACCATGGCGACTTGACGGAGGACAGTCCAGCGTAAAGTTCACCTGCTCCGCGCCCGCATTCAGTACGTGCCCATCGCGCCCGACTTGCACCAGCACGTAGACGGTGACCGCAGTGCGCTCATCGATGGCATCTTTCGGGTAGGAGGGTCGGATAGTGGAATGTTCGGTCACCTCTTCCCCGGGTGCCGCGGAGTCGTCGGTGAACTGCACGCCTTCGACACTGATCGAAAACTCCGTCTTGTCTACTGGTTTGGCCACCACGCGCAAGCTCATCTTGGCGCGGGCGATCACCTTGCCAGCGACATCCACCTTGAAGCGCCAGCCCTGCACGGCTTGCTTGATCACACCCCGCACCACCGGCGGAATCTTCCCCGGGTTATCCAGCGCGTATTCGCGCACGCCGCCATCGGGATTGATATCCACATAGCCCGAAAGAAGCATGCTGGCCCAGGGGCGCGGTCGCGCGCCGGCCAAAGCCGACGAACCGAATCCAAGAAGTATCCAAAAGCACATCCACCGCAGTTTGCGATTCATCTCGACGCCCCTATCTAGTGGTCACCCAACGAACGGCAACGAGCGGAGTCAGGTTCACTTACATCCTCACTGAAAGTGAACCGGACCCGTTTTCGAAAAAAATGAACCTGACCCCTTTTCTGGACCCCTTTTCTGGCGGGCGGCCTGGGCGTGAACCACACCGGCAAGCATCCACACCACCCCAGCGAGGCACGGCAGGAATCGACGGGTGCCGGCCGAACAGGAAAACCGATTGCGCATGGGCATGCTCCTCGAAGATAGGGGGTGACCAGAACGGGGGGCGGTTCACTTTTCACACCCTATAACTGAACCTGAGGTGGCCCGGCTTTTCCGGACACGTTAATTAAGCACTCATGGCCTCGTCATCGACACTGGCCGGCGTTCGGTAGCCGAGTGTCTGATGCAGCCGCTTGCGGTTATAGAAGCCTTCGATGTAGCTGACGATCGCCATCCTGGCCGCGTCGCGCGTGGCAAAGGCTTGGCCGTGAGTGAGCTCGTTCTTCAAGGTCGAGAAGAAGCTCTCCGCACAGGCGTTGTCGTAACAGTCGCCGTGGCGGCTCATGCTTGGTAACAGGCCATGCGCAGCCATCAGCCGCCGGTAGTTGCCCGAGCTGTACAGCACGCCGCGATCGGTATGGTGGATGAGACCCGCAGGAGGCTGCCGATGGGTGATGGCCATGCGCAGTGCCGCCGAGACAAGCGGCTCATCGTTGCGATCGGATAGCGCCCAACCGACCACCTTGCGTGAACACAGATCGATCAGCACAGCGAGGTACAGCCAGCCAGCCCGGGTGCTGATGAAGGTCACATCGCCTACCCAGCACTGGTTCGGGTGCTCGGCCTGGAAGTGCCTCCGCACCAGATCCGGCGCCGTGCGCTTGTGGCGGCGAGCGTAGTGCGTGACCTTGAAGCGCCGTCGCCGGCGCGCCTCGATGCCGCACTCGCGCCTTACTCGAGCGACGCGGTGGCGACCGCACGCAATGCCTTCGGCTACCAGTGTCTTCCACACCTTGCGTGCGCCATAGGCTTCGCGCGAGGTGGCGTGGATACGCCGGACATGGGCAGCGAGGCCCATGTCGTCGCGACGGCGCGCACTGGGCCCTCGACGGCACCAGGCGTAGTAGCCGCTGCGGCTGGTCGACAGGGCGCGGCACATGCCAGCCAGCGAGAACTGATCAGCGTGACGGCGCATGAAGTCGTACTTCATGGCAGCTCCTTGGCGAAGTACGTCGCCGCTTTTTTTAAAATGTCCCGCTCCTCCGTGACGCGGGCCAGCTCGCGCTTGAGACGCACGATCTCGGAGTCCTGGCCGGTCTTGCGCCCGGAGCCGGGGAAGGACGTCTCACCCGAGCGGGCGAGCTGGGCCTTCCACTTGTAGAGCTGGTTCCGGCAGATCCCCAAATCGATTGCCAGCTCCGACGCTGGGCGCTCGCCAGCATCGAGAAGGCGTACCGCCTCGCGCTTGAACTCCGCAGTGAATCGCTGCCGCTTGACCATCTGACACCTCCCGGGGGATTGTCCCCGTTCAAAGGTGTCCGTCAAACCCGGGCCAGCTCAAGTTCACTTACTCAAGCCGCCGCCAGCACCTTCCGCACCGTCTTCGGCGCTGCTACCGCCACTTTCAACAGCGCCTTGGCCGCGCCGCTCGGTTCGCGCCTGCCCTGCTCCCAATCCTGCAACGTGCGCGCGGAGACGCCCAGCATCGCGGCGAAGTCGGCCTGGGACAGGCCGAGTTTGAGGCGGGCCTCCGTGGCGGCGGTCACCTGCACCGTGAAGCGCCGGCCGCCGCCGGCCTTGATCTCGCGTATCGCCTCCAGCACTTCGGCACCGATGTCGCGCCTGGCGTCGCGTTCGAGGATTGCCTTGCTGAGTTTTTTCATGGCTTCACCACCTGCTCCTTGAGCAACCGGATGACATTCGCCGGGAGGTTTTCCCGCCGCGACTTGGCATAGATCGCGAGCAACCAGATTTGTCCCTGCGCGGTAACGCCGTAGTAGATCACCCGCACGCCGCCGCGCTTGCCCTTGTCGCCGGCACCCCAGCGAAGCTTGCGGCAACCGCCCGACGACGGAATGAGGTCGCCCGCCTCGGGCTGGTCGGACAGGTACCACTGCAGCGCAGCGTACTCATCGTCCGTCAGGTAGTCGCCCACGTACCGTGCAAACACCGACGACTCGATGAACTCGTACATGGCAGACTCCTTTCCGCACGACGAAACTATACCGCAATGCCGTATGGCCCGCAAACGGGTCCGTGGCAGTTACACCATCGGCAACTTCAACCCCTGCTCCTTCGCGCACTCCACAGCAATCTCATACCCCGCATCCGCATGCCGCATCACCCCAGTCCCCGGATCGTTCCACAACACCCGCGCAATCCGCTTGTCCGCCTCGGCCGTGCCATCGCACACGATCACCACGCCGGAATGCTGCGAGTACCCCATCCCCACCCCGCCGCCATGATGCAGCGACACCCACGTCGCGCCACCGGCCACGTTGAGCATCGCGTTGAGCAGCGGCCAGTCGGACACCGCGTCCGATCCGTCCTTCATCGCCTCGGTCTCGCGATTGGGTGACGCCACCGAGCCGGAGTCCAGGTGATCGCGCCCGATCACCACCGGCGCCTTCAGCTCGCCCTTGCGCACCATCTCGTTGAACGCCAGGCCCAGCTTGTCGCGCAGGCCCAGCCCCACCCAGCAGATACGCGCCGGCAGGCCCTGGAAGCTGATGCGCTCCCTGGCCATGTCCAGCCAGTGGTGCAGGTGCTTGTCGTCGGGGATGAGTTCCTTGACCTTGGCGTCGGTCTTGTAGATGTCTTCCGGGTCACCGGAGAGCGCGGCCCAGCGGAACGGGCCGATGCCGCGGCAGAACAGCGGGCGCACGTAGGCGGGCACGAAGCCGGGGAACGCGAACGCGTTCTCGCAGCCGACGTCCTTGGCCATCTGGCGGATGTTGTTGCCGTAGTCGAAGGTGGGGATGCCCTGCGCGTGGAACGCGAGCATCGCCTCGACGTGGGTTTTCATGGACAGCTTGGCGGCGCGCCCGGTGCCGACCGGGTCGATCTTGCGGCGCTCGAACCACTGCTCCAGCGTCCAGCCCTGCGGCAGGTAGCCGTTGACCGGGTCGTGCGCGCTGGTCTGGTCGGTGACGGCGTCGGGGCGCACGCCGCGGCGCACCAGTTCCGGCAGCACGTCCGCGGCGTTGCCGAGCAGCGCGATGGATTTCGCCTCACCCGCCTTGGTGTACTTCGCGATGCGCGCCAGCGCGTCGTCGAGGTCGCTGGCCTGCTCGTCGACGTAGCGGGTCTTCAGGCGGAAGTCGATGCGGCTCTGCTGGCACTCGATGTTGAGGCTGCACATGCCGGCCAGCGAAGCGGCCAGCGGCTGCGCGCCGCCCATGCCGCCCAGGCCGGCAGTGAGCAGCCACTTGCCCTTGAGCTTGCCGCCGTAGCTCTGCCGGCCCATCTCGACGAAGGTTTCGTAGGTGCCCTGGATGATGCCCTGCGAGCCGATGTAGATCCACGAGCCGGCGGTCATCTGGCCGTACATCATCAGGCCCTTTTTATCCAGCTCGTTGAAGTGCTCCCAGGTGGCCCAGTGCGGCACCAGGTTGGAGTTCGCGATCAGCACGCGCGGCGCGTCGGCATGCGTGCGGAACACGCCGACCGGCTTGCCGGACTGCACCAGCAGGGTCTCGTCGTCGTTCAATTCACGCAGCGCTTTCAGGATCGCGTCGAAGCACTCCCAGTTGCGCGCCGCCCGCCCGATGCCGCCGTACACCACCAGCTCGGCCGGGTTCTCCGCCACCTCGGGGTCGAGGTTGTTCTGCAGCATGCGGAACGGCGCTTCGCTGAGCCAGCTCTTGCAGGAAAGCTCGCTGCCGCGCGGTGCGCGGATGGTGCGGGTGGTGTCGATGCGGGTGGGTGCGTTCATGCCTGGAAACTCCGATAAGACAGACTCCGGAGTATAGGCCAGCACCCGCACGGGTCGAACCCGCCGCAGGCGGGTCAGGCGGCCGTTGGCAACTGCAGGCGCGGGAATGCCATGGTCATCGTGGTGCCGTGGCCCGGCACAGATTCCACGTCGACAAAACCACCCACCTGGCGCACCACCCCGTACACCTGGGCCAGGCCCAGGCCAGTACCGGCGCCTTCGGCCTTGGTGGTGAAGTAAGGCTCGAACAGGCGCTCGCGCACCGCTTCATCCATGCCGCTGCCATCGTCGGTGACAGCCAGGGTGACGTAATCGCCCGCCGGCCGCGGCGTGCTGTTCTCGGCTTCGCTGACGGTCAGCTCGCCGAGACGAACCCGGATCGCACCCTGCCCGTGGCAAGCGTCGCGCGCGTTGGTGCACAGGTTGATGAAGGCCTGTTCGATGGAATGCCTGTCACCCAGGGTCGTCAGTTCCGCGCCGGCCGGTTCGACCTGGAAATCCATGCCGGCCCCCAGGCTGTGGCGGGCGAAGCCCTCGATGTCGTGGACGATCGCGACCAGCTCCACCGGCTCGGCTGTATGGCGGTGCACGCGGGCAAACGCCAGCAGCCGCTTGGCCAGCACCGCTGCGTGCTGCACGCCGTCCATGCTGTAGCCGAGCAGGCGGCGCTGGGTAGCGGTGAGGTTGCCTGGATCGTCCTGGATGCTGCTCAACGCCACGATGGCTATCTGCAGCATGTTGGCGAAGTCATGCGAGAGACCTGCCACCAACTGACCGATCGCCTCGTTCTTCTGCGCCTGCTGCGAGGCGTGCTCCGCCACCGCCTGTGCCGCACTGGCCAGGCCCAGTTGCAGCTTCAGCGAGTGCTCGCGACCGGCCGCTTCCTGCTGGAATATCCGCGCACGCGCCAGTTGCCGGGCCAGCGCCTCGTTGCGGGCGGCACCGTTTTCGCCAGCCAGTTCGCTGAGGCTGAGCCGGTTGTGCAGGCCGTGGATCACCCGATCCAGCGCCAGCTTGGCCTGCACCGGTTCGTTGATGTCGTGGCTGATCACGGCGATGCCATCGACCTGGCCAGCCGCATCCAGGTAAGGATGCACGCTGACCAGCCACCAGCCGTCGTCGCCGCTGGCCGACGGCAGGATCTGGGTGAATTGCATCGACTGCCCGTTGCGCGCGGCGACCAGCGCCGCCTCGATCGCGGCATGCGTCGGCTCGGGCCAGAACCTGGCCAGCGGCTGGCCGATCGCGGCAACCGGATCGGCGATGCCCAGCGCGGCACAGCCGCTGTCATTCATGTACACGACACGGCCGCACACATCCAGCTCGTGCACACCGTCGAGGGAGAATCCAATCAACTGCCGGTAGCGTTCGAGATCGTTCATGCGTGGCTGGCCGCCGAGGAGGCCTAGCATAGACACAATCCGCCCCTCACTGCGTGTTTACGCCAGGCAGGCCATGGTCGGACATCATCTGCCGAGATCAGCCATGACCCACGTGCAGAACAGGACCATCCTGCTGGCCGAGGACGACCGCAGCGCGCGGGAGGTCACCACCATCGTACTGGAGGCCGAGGGATACCATGTCCTCACTACCGCCAATGGCACCCTGGCGTTGAAGCTCCTGCTGAGCGACGCCACGATCGACCTGCTGATAAGCGACATCCACATGCCCGGCGGCATCGATGGGATCGAGCTGGCGCAGCGCACGCAGATGAATCGGCAGATCCGGATCATGCTGATCTCGGCCGACCCCCGCAGCAGCTTCCCCTATTTCCCGGAAAACGTGGCGTTTCTCGCCAAGCCCTACGATCGCCGCGCCCTGCTCGGCGCAGTGGACGGCCTGCTGCGCAACACCGGCAGCTGACGACGAACGCACGGACGGCTCGTACAGGGAGGTGGTGGGCTCACGCCCGATTCCGTGAGCGCTCGATCGCCTGTCGCTGCTGCTGGGCACGTCGTTGCGGCTGCCGCCGATCTTTCCGGCCAGCCCGGGCGCGTTCGCCGTGCTGCGCCACCTGCACACTTGGTTCGCGATGCTGCTGTTCCTGACGTTCCTGGCGCACATGGCGGCGGCGCTGTACCACGGCCTGAAGCGCCGCGACGGCGTGCTGTCGGGCAGGCTCGGCCGACGTCGAGGCGGCACTGGCACGTCGTCGACTGTCGCGGGAAGCTGCCGCACCGCGCCACGAACGAGGAGAACACCGATGCCACGCCGAGCCGGGTTGTTGCTGTTGCCGTTATGGATCGCCTGCGCGCCAGCCGCGTTCGCTGCCGCGCCGCCGGCGGCGGGTACGCCCGCATGCCAGGTCTGGCAGCGCGAGCTGTCGTTTGCGCAGAGCGTGCAGCGACACGACGCAGCGGCGTTCGCCGAGCACGTCATGGCGGACGCGATCTTCGACGCGAACACGCCGCAGCCGACGCGCGGGCTGGCCGCGGTGCGGCAGCACTGGGCCGCGTTCATCGCGGGCAAGACGCAGCGGGTGGACTGGTACCCGCAGCAGGTCGTGACCTCGGGCGACGGCACGCTGGCGTATTCCAGCGGTGCTTACCTGTTCGAGAATCCGGCGCCGGGCGCGACGCCGCGTTACGTGGCCGGCCGCTTCGCGACGGTGTGGCGCCGCGCCGGCGATGGCGCCTGGCGCGTCGTATTCGACGGCGGCGACGCCGGCCGGCCGGCGAGCGACGCGGATGTCGCCGCGTTCCATGCCGGCCGCCGGCCCGATTGCCCGGCCGCCGCAGGCACGCGCTGATCCGTGCCGGCCGGTACGCACGCCCCGGGCGGTCCTGGACCGCTGCCCGGCCCGGCCAGCGCGCCGATTGACCGCGCCATGGCGCCGGCACAGACTTCCTGCCGGGAACCCCGGCGTGACCGTCACAAGTCACTGTGAGGAGGTTGTCATGCGTACCGCAGGCCTGAAAAAACCGAGCTGGAAAAACGGAGCCATCGTCGCCGCTGCCCTGTTCGCCGTCGGAGGCGGCGTGAGGGCCGCGGAACACCCGGCCATGAGCGATGCGCAAATGATCGCGAGCGCGATGCACGCGGCGCCGGCACGCGTCGCGAAGGACGCGACGATCATGGCAATGGGTGCGGATGGCACGATGCGCACGTTGCGCAAGGGCACGAACGGGTTCACCTGCATGCCGGACAACCCGTCCACGCCGGGGCCGGACCCGATGTGCATGGACCAGAACGCGCTGGAATGGATCAACGCGTACATGGCGAAGAAGACGCCGCCGACCGGCAAGCTCGGCTTGATGTACATGCTGGCCGGCGGCACGGACGCGAGCAATACGGACCCGTACGCGCAGAAACCGGACAGCAGCAATCACTGGATCAAGACCGGACCGCACGTGATGATCGTCGGCGCGGATCCGGCGTTCTATGCGAACTATCCGAAAAGCGCCGATCCGGATACGGCGGCACCGTACGTGATGTGGGCCGACACGCCGTACGAGCACCTGATGGCGCCGATCAAGTGAAATGCCGCAACGAAACACGTGCACTGCCTGCGTGGATCGATCACGCGAACTGATGTCCAGGCCGGTCGAGCGTACCGTCCCGACCGGCCCGTTTGCAGGCCGCTGCCCGCGCCGCGGACAACGATAGCCAGCCTGCGCCATTGATGTCCGAAAACGGCGAGTGCGGCCACGGCGGCGGTGTTAGCCTGCAGTCATGGACGAACTGCCCACCCTGCCCGCCCCGCACGTCTGCGAACAGGCCCGGCTCAGCCGCGACGCGCGCTTCGACGGCCTGTTCTTCACCGCCGTCGCCAGCACCGGCATCTACTGCCGGCCGGTATGCCCGGCGCCGGCGCCGAAGCGCGAGAACGTGCGCTACTACGCGAACGCGGCCGCTGCGGAAGCGGCCGGCTTCCGGCCGTGCCTGCGTTGCCGGCCGGAACTGGCGCCGGGCAACGAGCAGTGGCAGCGCGGCGACCATGTGGTGGCGCGCGCGCTGAAGCTGATCGAGGCCGGCGCGCTGGCGGAGCAATCGCTCGACGAACTGGCGCTGCGCGTCGGCGTCGGCGCGCGGCAACTGCGCCGGCTGTTCGTCGAGCGCGTCGGCGCGCCGCCGGTCAGCGTGCACACGACGCGCCGGCTGCTGTTCGCGAAGCAACTGCTGACGGAAACCGCGCTGCCGGTGACGGAAGTCGCGCTCGCGTCCGGCTTCCGCAGCCTGCGCCGGTTCAACGCGGCATTCGCGCAGGCGAACCGCATCGCGCCGCGCGAGTTGCGCCGGCAGCCGCGCGCGGCGGCCGGCGCGGCGCTGGTGCTGCGGCTCGGCTACCGGCCGCCCTACGATTTCGCCGGCGTGCTCGCGTTCCTGCGCACGCGTGCGCTGCCGGGCGCGGAGCAGGTCGACGAAGGCAGCTATGCGCGCGTGTTCGGCCCGGCCCACGCGCCAGGCTGGCTGCGCCTCAGCGCATGGCCGGGCGGCGAGCATGCGCTGCAACTGCAGCTGCATTGCCCGCAGCCGACGCGGCTGCTCGGCGTGGTGACGACGTTGCGGCGGATGTTCGACCTGGACGCGAACCCGCAGGCGATCGCGGACACGTTCCGCCATGACGCGGTGCTCGGCCCGCGGATCGCGCGCCACCCCGGCCTGCGCCTGCCCGGCGGCTGGGACGGTTTCGAGATCGCGGTGCGCGCGGTGCTCGGCCAGCAGATCAGCGTGGCGGCGGCGCGCACGCTGGCGACACGCCTCGTGCAGCGCTGGGGCGAAGCGTTGCCGGCGGCACCGCTGCCGGGGCTGCAGCGGCTGTTCCCGACGCCGGCCGCGCTGGCGCAGGCGGACCTGCGCGAGATCGGCCTGACCGCGGCGCGCGCGGCGACGATCAACGCCATGGCGCAGGCGTTGCTGGACGGCCGCGTGGATTTCCGCGCGGAGCAATCGCTGGAGACGTTCGTGACGCGCTGGGTCGCGTTGCCCGGCATCGGCGAATGGACCGCCCACTACATCGCGATGCGCGCGCTGGGCGATCCGGACGCGTTCCCGGCGGCGGACCTGATCCTGCGCCGCGAGGCGGCGCCGGGCGCCCCGCCGCTCGGCACGAAAGCGCTGGCCGCACGCGCGGACGCGTGGCGCCCGTGGCGCGCGTACGCCGTCATCCATCTGTGGCGGGGCGCATCGGAAACATTGCCGCCGCCACGCAAGCGGAAAACGGAAGCGAGCGCATGACGAACCTGCCCGACACGATCTACTACGACGAGATCGACAGCCCGGTCGGCACGCTGTGCCTGGTCGCGGACGGCCGCGGCCTGCGCGAGATCCGCTTCGAACGCGAGCGCCATCCGAAGCGGGCGTATCCGGACTGGGTCCGCGCCGCCGCGCCGCTGAAGTTCGCGCGCGTGCAGCTGCAGGAATACTTCGCCGGCGCGCGCCGGCACTTCGAGCTGCCGCTGCATCCCGTCGGCACGCCGTTCCAGCTGGAGGTCTGGCACGAGCTGGGGCGGATTCCGTACGGCGTCACCATCAGCTACGGCGAACTGGCCCGGCGCATCGACAAGCCGCTGGCGGTGCGCGCGGTCGGCGCCGCGAACGGACGCAACCCGCTGCCGATCGTGCTGCCGTGCCACCGGGTGATCGGCGCGAACGGCAGCCTCACCGGCTTCGGCGGCGGCCTGCCGACGAAGCGCTACCTGCTGGACCTGGAAGACCGCGTCGCGCACGGCGACCTGTTCGGCTGATACACCCCCGTGCAGGAGCCCGCTTGCGGGCGATGCTCTGTGTTGACAAGGGCGAAGAGCATCGCGCACGACCGAAGGGAGTCCCTTGTGGACGAGTGCGCTCCTACAATAACCGCCCGGCCCCGATCAGCCGCCGCTGCGTCCGGATGCCGGCAACGCCTGCGGCACGACCCGCGGCAGCTCGGGCGCGTCGCGCTGGCGATCGAGCAGGTCCTGCTGCCGCGCACGCTCGCGGTCGCGTTGCGCCTGCGCGGCCTGGTCGAGCTGCCGCTGGGCACGAGGGTCCTTCGCCATCGGGCGCTTGGCGTTGTCCGACACGCCCTGCTGCAGCTGCTGCTGCAACTGGCTCTTCTGCAAATCGTCATTCAGCTGTTGCTGCTGCGCCTGCTGCTGGAAGCGCACGCTCGGCGGCACCGGCTGGATGGCCGGCGACCTGGCCGCCTGCTGCTGCCAGGCACAAGCCGCGCCCAGCGGAGCCAGCACCAGCACGGCGGCCAGCAGCATGCGCAACAACGGGTGGTGCCTGGCTGGAGATGTAATGGTCATGGCAGTGCGCGATCATGCCCGGATGGTCTGAACCCATCCTAAGGTTTGCTGCATGAAAATCCTGTTCCGCCTGCTGCTGTGTTCACTGGCAGCATTCAGCTTCGGCTGTGCCACGCAACGCCCTGCCACGCCGGCCGTACGCCCCACCCCGCTGCTGCTGGTCTCGATCGACGGCTACCGCCCCGACTACCTGCAACGCGGACTCAGCCCGACCCTGGCGATGCTGGCGCAGGGCGGCGTGCAGGCCGCCTCGATGCAGCCGGCGTTCCCCTCGCTGACGTTCCCGAACCACTACAGCATCGTCACCGGCCTGACCCCGGACCACCACGGCGTGGTCAACAACACCATGTTCGATCCACAGCTGGGCAAGTTCTCGCTGGCCAGCCGCAAGGCGGTCAGCGACGGCCGCTGGTGGGCCGAGGGCACGCCGATCTGGGAGACCGCCGACCGCCACGGCCTGCGCACCGCCACCATGTTCTGGCCCGGCTCGGAGGCGGCCATCCACGGCCATCGGCCGGACTACTGGAAACCGTTCGACGCCAGCGTGACGGCCGAGCAGCGGGTGGACCAGGTGCTGGCCTGGCTGGACCTGCCGGACGCCGAGCGGCCGAGCTTCCTCACCTTGTACTTCGACGAGGTCGACCACGCCGGCCACGTCTACGGCCCGGACACGGCGCAGGTGAACCGCGTGCTGCGCGACACCGACGCCGCGCTGGCGCAGCTGGTCGAGGGCCTGAAGCAGCGCGGCCTGTTCGAGCGGATCAACCTGATCGTGCTGTCCGACCACGGCATGGCCGGCGTGCCGGAGGCGAACAGCGTGCTGATCGACCGGCTGATTCCGCTCGACCGGGTGCACATGGTCAGCATGGGCATCCTGGCCGGCTTCAATCCCAGCTCGGACAGCGCGGAGGCGCGCGCCGATTTCGCCAAGGTCGAACAGGCCCTGCAGCAGCCGCACCCGCACATGCAGTGCTGGGACAAGACCCGTGTGCCGGCGCGGCTGGCCTACGGCAGGAATCCGCGCGTGCCGCAGCTGCTGTGCCTGGCGAACGTGCACTGGCGCATCACCACCAGCGACTACGCGGCCAAGCGCAAGGGCCGGCTGAGCCTGGGCGAGCACGGCTACGATAATGCCGAGCCGCTGATGCAGGCGCTGTTCGTGGCGCACGGCCCCGCGTTCCGCGTCGGCGCGAAGCTGCCGGCGTTCCCGAACGTGGACGTCTATCCCCTGATGACCCACCTGCTCGGCATCCCCGCCGCCGCGAACGACGGCGACTACGACGCAGTGAAGGACATGCTCAAGCCCGAAGCACGCTGAAGCTTTGCCCCCTTCCCTGAGACCGAAGGAAGTCCCTTGGGGGCTAGCAGGGGGAGGAGCAGAGCGCGGCCTACCCCATCGCCCCGCGGCTCATCGGCGCCGGCGGCGTGGCTACGTTCACCAGCGGCTTCAGCCGCACCAGGCCCAGCGCGATCGCCAGGCCGGCCAGCACCAGCGCACCGGTGAACAGCGCCACGCCGTTCCAGCCGTGCGATGCATAGAACAGCCCGCCGCTGGCGCCAGCCACGCTGGAGCCCATGTAGTAGCAGAACAGGTAGACCGAAGCGGCCTGCGCCTTGGCCGCGCCAGCGCGGCGACCGACCCAGCTGCTGACGATGGAGTGGCCGCCGAAGAAGCCGAAGGTGATCGCCACGATGCCCAGCATGACCAGCGGCAGCGGTCGCGCCATGGTCAGCGCCACGCCGGCGAGCATCAGCGCGAAGGCCGTCCACAACACCTTGCGCCGGCCGAGCTTGCCGGCCAGATGCCCCATCCACGCCGAGCTGAAGGTGCCGATCAGGTAGATCGCGAAGATCGACCCCACCACCGCCTGGCTCAACCGGTACGGCGGCGCCATCAGCCGGTAGCCGAGGTAGTTGTAGACGGTGACGAATGCGCCGAGCAGCAGGAAGCCCTCGACGAACAGCCATGGCAGGCCACGGTCGTGGAACATGCCGGCGAAGCGGCCCAGCAGCGTGCGCCAGCGCAGCGGCTGCGCCGTGAAATGCCGTGACGGCGGCAGCGCGCGCCAGAACGCCAGCGCGCAGACGAGACCGATCACGCCGACCACCGCCACACCGATGCGCCAGCCGAAAAAGTCGGCCAGCACGCCGGACACCAGCCGCCCGCCCATGCCGCCGACCGCGCTGCCGCTGATGTACAGGCCCATGCCCAGGCCGATCGACTCGGCGTCCATCTCCTCGCCGAGGTAGGTCATCGCCACCGCCGGCAGCCCGCTCAGCGTCAGCCCGAGCAGCGTGCGCACCGCCAGCAGCGCGGTCCAGTCCGGCATCAGCGCGCTCACCAGCACCAGCAACGCCGACGCCAGCAGCGAGGCGACCATCACCGGCTTGCGCCCCAGCGCATCGGAGACGCCGCCGGCAAACAGCATCGCAACCGCCAGCACGCCGGTGGTCAGCGACAGCGACAGCGCCGCCCCCGCCTCGCTCACCGCGTAGTCGTGGCTGAACTGCGGCATCAGCGGCTGCACGCAATACAGCAGCCCGAAGGTGGCCAGGCCGGCTGCGAACAGCGCGAGGTTGGTGCGGCGGAACGCGGGCGTGCCGTGGTGGACAAGCCCGTCTGCTGGATCGGTCATCGGCTCGCTTTTCAATCCGGAGCAGGCGCCGCCCCGAGCGCGGCGAGTGTAACTCGCGCCCGGCTGCGCGGGTCCTGCCGGGCTATGCGGTCGGCGCCGAACGGCGCCCGACACCGCGCGCGCAGAACGCCACGATCAGGCCGAACAACTCCATCGCCAGCAGGTTCTCCAGCAGCGAGAGCGCGGTGAAATGCGGCTTCGCCGCCGCGGACAGCGGCACCACCACGTACTCCATCACCACGAACACCACCACGCCATAAAGCAGGCCGGCCGCGACCCAGCGCCGGCCCAGCCAGGCCAGCCGCCTGGCGGCGAACACGAAGATCGCCGCGATCAGCAGCGACATCGCCCATTGCAGCAGCAAGCCAAGCATCGCGACCGGCAGGCCGCCCTGGAACGCGGCCCGGCCGAGCAGGCCGCTGGCGATCGCGCGCATGATGATCAACGGATCGACGCGGTTGATCAGCGCCGCGGCAAGGATGTCGAGCGAACCGGCGACGAAGCCGCCGTAAAGGATGGCCAATCGCGATGGCGTATGGGTGGCTGTCGGCATGGGCTTCTGCGCTGGCGGCGGAGGCTACGGAATACGCCGTCGCCGGCGCATCGGCACGTGCCAGCAGTCATGCCGCTTCAGGCGCTGCGGTCGCCGCGCAGCGCGCGCACGGCCTCGTCGTGCCCGGCCGCACCGCGCCCGCTGACCCAGCCGAACAGCGCGATGCCGACGATGATCGCCAGCGCGCCGAACGCGGCATAACCCTGCGGCCAGGCCTCGCCGAGCAGCAGCACGCCGAGCAGCGTGGCGAACAGCAGCTCCGCCGCCTGCATGGCTTCCACCGCGGCCAGCGCGGTCGGCTCGCGGCGCACCATGTCGGTGGCGCGGAAGAACAGGATGGTGGCGATGGTGCCCGAGGACAGCGCCACGCCGCCGGCCAGCAGCGCCTCGCGCAAGCTCGGCGGGCCGACGGTGAACCAGGCGACCACGGCGAACGCCAGCCACAGCGGCCAGCTGCACAGCGTCATGCCGAACACCCGTTGCACCGCGTTGATCCGCGTGCCGCAGTGTTCCAGGTGCAGCAGCAGCTGGCGGTTGCCCAGCGGATAGGCGAACGCGGACAGCACCACCGCGCCGATCGCCAGCCAGTCGCCGGCGCGCAGTTGGCCCTGCGCATGGCCCCATTGCAGCGCGAACACGCCGGCCACGATCAGCGCGCCGAGCGCCAGCGTGCGCCAGGCCAGCCGGCGCCGCTCGTCGCGATAGATCAGCGGTGCCAGCAGCGGCCCGGCCAGCACGGTGGTCTGGAAACTGCCGGCGACCAGCCACGACGGCCCGCTGCTGGCCGCCCAGGTCAGCGGCACGCCGAACAGCACGAAACCCACGCTGCTCCACAGCAGCCACGGCCGCGTATGCCGGCGCAGCTCGCGCGGCAGTTCACCCAGCCCGCCCTGCAGCGGCAGCACCACGGCCAGCATCGGCAACGTCAACAGGTAACGCAGGATCACCGCCCACGCCCAGTGGCCGCCGCCGGCGACCAGGCTGCGGTTGAGCACGTAGGTGAGCGTGAAGAACAGCGCCGAGCACAGCGCCAGTCCCACCGCGGCAAGGGCATGGGTGCGCATGCGGCGCCATCGGGCAAAACGCGAG
>Ga0209916_1001158_pt1 | contig 26251 bp, 15 predicted proteins | sample ThiBio_1000_plan_FD_183956 | JGI IMG/M metagenome (GOLD analysis project Ga0209916, IMG submission 183956) | Wastewater bioreactor microbial communities from Cape Town, South Africa - Thiocy_solids_2 (SPAdes) | ecosystem: Engineered > Bioreactor > Thiocyanate-remediating > Anaerobic-Aerobic ... | reverse complement strand
CAGCCCAGGCCGTAGAGGCCCTGGCTTCGGGGGTTGATCCGGAGGTGGCTGACCCGGCCGCGGTCGGCGTAGCGGGTGGCGTAGAAGTAGTCGCGCAGGGGGTCCGGCGGGACTCGGCCGGGAGGGTCGGTGAAGCGCATCAACAGGCCGCTGCGCTCCTCCAGTTCGGGGACGCGGGGCGGGGGGCTGCTTTGGGCGCGGGCGGCGCCGGCGGACCCGGCGGCCAGGGCGAGCGCGACGGCGGCCGCGGCGAGGCCGGCGCGTCGGTGGGGGCTTGCGGTCATGTCGTCCTCGTGATCGATCCTGCCGGGTCGGATGGGAAGCCGGTGCGGTCGGGCCGGGGATCCTCCCCGGCCGTCGGAAACGGCGAAGGCCCGGCGGAGGTCGTCCGCCGGGCCCTTGGCCGTCGCGACGTCTGGATCAGGGATCGGTCAGAAGCCGTCCGGGGTGCGAGGCGGAAAGGCGAAGAAGTCGCGGGGGGATCGGGTCGTGACGATATAGGGGACGTAGCCGGGGGTGAGCGGGACCGGGCCGCCGGCGCCGACGAAGTAGTCGAACTTGGGACCCATCAGTCCGCCGAGCAACCCGTGGAGCTTGCCCTTGAGGTTCGGCGAGCAGAACTTGCAGCCGGCGCCGTGGCAGAAGAGGCACTGCTTTAGCTTGTTCAGGAGGCCGCAGCCGTTGCACAGTCCGCAGCCGTTGCCGCCGCAGGAGGAGCAGGGGTCGCCCACGCCCAGGCCGCCGCAGCCGCCGCAACCGCGGCCGCCGCAGAGGTTGCACTTGAGCTTGCCGAGCAGTCCGCCGCCGCACAGCCCGCAGCCCCGGCCGTGGCAGGCCGAGCAGGGGTCGACGACGTGGCCGACCTGCGTCGTCGGCAGCACGACCGCCTGCGCCGAGGGGGCCGTCTGGGCGGTCGCGACCACCGTCGTCGGGTGGATCGGGCCGAAGTTCTTCACCCGCCTGGTCGCGACCACCGTCGTCCCGCGCGGATCGCCGCAATTGGCGCCCGCCGCGTGGACGTGGCCGGCGACGCCGCAACCCCCCGCGCCCAGGTCCCCGCCGAGCCCGCAGCCGCCGAGCCCGCATCCCAGGCCGTGGCCGCCGGGTCCGTGGCCCAGTCCGCCGGAGCCGAGCCCGCGGCCGGCGCCGCCGAGGCCGTGGCCGAGGCCGTGGCCGCAACCGCCGGCGCCGCATCCCAGGCCGTGGCCGTGGCCCAGGCCGTGCAGGTGGCTTCCCAGGCCGTTCATCAGGCCGTGGGCGGCGCCGCTTGCAAGGGCGGCCTTCTCGGCGACGTGGCCGACGGGATCCTTGGCGTAGTGGCCGTAGGGGACCGGGGGCGCGAAGAACTCGCCGCCGGTGGCGTAGTCGTAGGCGGGCGCCTCCCTGGGGATCGTGTGGAAGAAGATGCCGGCCCTCGTCGACTCCGCCAGGCCCGTCCCGAGCGCGACGGCGAGCCCCAGGGCGATCGCCGCCCGTCGCCATTCTCCGAAGCAACGCATGGTCAATCCCTTACCTATGTCGCGTGTATCCTCCTGAATCGTCCGAAGGCGAACGAGCCGGGGACCGAGGTCCCCCGGCGTCCTGCGCGGGGCGTCTCCGACGATCACCCGCGGCCATCTCTGGCCTTGCCCCAAAGGAATCGGCCCGCCGCGGGGGGGCGCTCGACGGATTCCGGCGTTCGAAACGGCGAGGCGGCCCGCCCCCCCGTCGCAATCCGGGAAGACGGGCCGGCCGTCGCGATCGTCGGTTTCCGTCCGGGCCGGTCGGGCGGGCCCGGCGCGGTCGGGCTCAGCGGTCGTCGCCGTAGACCATGGAGGCGGGGAGGTCGGTGACGGGGCCGGCGGAGTCGCCGTAGGAGACCGAGGCGTGGGCCGAGCGGGCGGCGCGCTCGCTCCGCTCGCGGCGGCCGCGGCCGATCCTGGTCAGGTCGGGGATGTCCAGGAGGTGGCCGATGATCCGGGGCCGGGGGACGCCGTGGTGGGTGCCGACGGGGGTCTGCGCCGGGAGCAGGGCCGATCGCGCCACCGACGGGTCGCGGGGGGCCCCGCCGCCGGCGGCCATCGCGCCCGCGACCGGCGTGAAGTGACCCTGGCTGGCGCGGGCGGCGCCGATCGGCTCCGGCGCGGCGCCGACCACGGCGCGGCCGGCGGGGAACTGGGCGGCCATCGCCTCGCCGCCGACCACGGCGCGTCCCGGCGGAAGGGCCGTCCCGGAGTCGGTCACGACGATCGAGCCGGGGACGATCGTCCCCCCCATCGCCGCGGCGTCCCGCTCGCATTCGATGCAGCCGGTCGAGCCCGGCGCGACCGCCGCGCCCCGCTGGACCATCATCGACTGGATCGCCCCCTGCTGGTTGTGGACGTGGGCGTGGGTATGCGGTCCCGCCTGGGCCTGGGCGGCGATCTCCGGAGGCGTGGTCGGGATCGGCGGCGGCTCGGTCCCGTAGCGGGCCTTGAAGCGCATCCGCTGGCATTCGGGGCAGTGACGCGCGCCGAAGAGGCCCTTGTGATCGTGCGTGGCGGCCTCGGGCGTCGTCGCGGCGGCCTGACCGAACGCCGCGCCGCCGAGCGGGACGGCCAGGGCCACGCCGAGCAGGCTCGGGACCAAGCGATTGAGGCGACGCATTCGGGAACTCCTTTCCCAGATCGCCGCGGCCGTCGTCCCTCGGGCGAGAGGGCGGATCGACGCGCGGCCGAGAGCGATCGAAACCGGGTCGGCCTTTCGGCCCGCGGGCCGGCGGTCCCGGAGGCTCCGCCTCCGGAACGCGCGACGCGGCTTTTGACGGCCGCGCCCGGCCCTCCCGTTACGTCCCTTAACATCGGCGTCTTCCGGCCCCGGGCTTTCGGGAAAACCGGCGAAGCCGGCGCGACCGGCCCGTCTCGCCCCTGGACCGCGCCCCGGACGGCGGTTAGGATCGAACCTCGGGGCCCGATTCCGGTCCCAACCCCCGGCGCGGCCGGGGGACGACCGCGGCGGAGGCCCACGTCCGTGATCCAGCCGAGCGACGAGCCGATCGCGGACCAGGGGGCCACGCCGCCGGGCCGGGGGGGCGACCCCCCGCCGACGTCCCGACCGGCCCCGAGGTGGGGCTGGGCGATGCTGGCGTTCCTCTTCGCCGCCAACATCCTGGCCGCCGTCGACCGCGGCCTCTTCGCCGCCTTGATCCGACCCATCGGCCTGGAACTGGATCTCTGGGAGGACCAGGCCGATTGGCTGGAGGCCCTCCCCCTGGTCGCCGCGGCGCTTTGGGCGCCGACGCTCGGCTACTTCGTCGATCACACCCGCAGGGCGCGGGTCCTCGCCCTGGGGATCGCCGTCTTCGGCCTGGCGAGCGTCGGCGTCGGCCTGGCGGACTCGTTCCAGTCGCTGCAACGGGCGCGGGCCTTGGTGGGGGTGGGGACGGCCACCTTCGGGGTGGCGGCCCTGACGTTGGTCATGGACGTCTTTCCCGGGACCGTCCGGGCGCGGGCGCTCGCGGTCTACTTCCTGGCGGGGCCCGTCGGCATGGCCCTGGCGTTGAACCTCGGCCCGGCGCTGGCCGACGCGGCGACCTGGCAGACCGCGTTCCTGGCCGGCGGCGCCCCGGCCTTGGTGCTGGCCCTGGCGGCGCTGACGTTCCCCGATCCGGTTCGAGGCGCCGGCGAGGGGGTCGCCGTCGCCCGGCTCCGCGACCACGAGCGCCGCGGGGCCTCGGCCGAGGACTACGTCGACCTGATGGTCAACTCCTCCTTCACCTATTCGGTCCTGGGGCTGACGTTCACCGGCCTGGCGATCGGCGGCCTGGACGCCTGGCTGCCGACGTTCCTGATCGGCGCCCGCGGCTTGCCGGAAGACCACGCGGCGCGGGTGTCGGCGACGGTGGTCCCCGCCGCGGCGGCCGTCGGCCTCTTGGTCGGCGCGTTCGCGGCCGATCTCTGGGGGCGGCGGGAGCCCCGCTCGTACTTCCTGGTCCCGGCCCTGGCCGCCTGGCTGGCCTTGCCGTGCTGGCTGGCGACGGTGCTGGGGTCCGGCGGGGGCTGGCGGTACGCGACCCTGTTCGCGACGGTCGCCTTGTTGTTCGCCAACCTCGGGCCGTGTTTCGCGATCGTGGCGGCGGCGGCCGCGCCCAACATGAGGGGGGTGGCCTGCGGCGCGACGGTCGCGACGGCCCATCTCCTGGGGGTGGCCTGGTCCCCCCGGTTGTTGCAGTGGGGGGCGGAGGTCTTCGGCCAGCCCGACGCCATGGCCACGCCGCTGGGACGGGTCTTCGCCTCCCTGGGGGCCTTGCCCCGCTCGGTCGGCGGCCGACCGCCGGAGAACCTCGCCGCCGCCTTCGTCCTCGCCGCGCCCGCCCTGGCCGCGGCGGCCCTCGCCTTCCTGGCCGGCGCCCGCCACCTCCCCCGGGAGTCGGCCCTGATGCTCGCCAACCTCCGCGCCGCGCCGTCGCGGGCGGGGCCCGCCGGGCGGAAGTCGTCGCCGTCGGAATCGTAGTCGTCGGTGTTCCATCGAAAACCAATGTTGTAAGCGAGTAAGCGTGCTTTGTCCCTTCTCCCCTTGTGGGAGAAGGTGCCCCGGAGGGGCGGATGAGGGGTGGCGCGATCGAAAGCCTCTGGAAACGCCCCCCCTCATCCGGCCTTCGGCCACCTTCTCCCACAAGGGGAGAAGGGACGCTCGTCATGACTCGTCCTCGATGGTTTTCGATAGGTCGAAACGTCGTCAGCCTTCCTGTTTCATTTGGAGAAATCGAGAGATGTCCACTCCCATCCGGGTCGCGGTCACGGGCGCCGGCGGCCAGATCGGCTACGCCCTGTTGTTCCGGATCGCCTCCGGCGCGTTGTTCGGGCCCGACCGCCCGGTGTCCCTGCGACTGCTGGAGATCACGCCGGCCCTCCCCTCGCTGGAGGGGACCGTCATGGAGCTGGACGACTGCGCGTTCCCGCTGCTGGCCGACGTGAAGGCGTCGGACAAGCCCGAGGTCGCCTTCGCCGACGCCGACTGGGTGATCCTCGTGGGCGGCCTCCCCCGCAAGGCCGGCATGAGCCGGGCCGACCTGATCCGCGCCAACGGCCCGATCTTCACCGGCCAGGGGAAGGCGATCAACGAGGCGGCCTCGAAGGACGTCCGGGTCGTCACGGTGGCCAACCCCTGCAACACCAACTGCCTGATCGCCAAGTCGCACGCGCCCAAGGTGCCGGCGCGGAACTGGTTCGCGATGACGATGCTGGACCAGAACCGGGCGGCCTCGCAGATCGCCGCCAAGGCCGGGGTGCCGGTGTCGTCGGTGAAGAAGGTGACGATCTGGGGGAACCACAGCGACACCCAGTATCCCGACTACAAGAACGCGGAGATCGCCGGGGTGCCGGTCCCCAAGGTCGTCGGCGACGACTCCTGGTTCGTGGAGACCTTCATCCCCACGGTCGCCAAACGCGGGGCGGCGGTCATCAAGGCGCGCGGGGCCAGTTCGGCGGCCTCGGCGGCCAACGCGGCGATCGACACGGTGGCCAACCTCTTCCACCCGACCCCCGCCGACGAGTGGTTCAGCACCGCGGTCGTCTCCGACGGCTCTTACGGCATCCCCGAGGGCCTGGTCTACAGCTTCCCCCTGACCTCCAAGGGCGAGGGCCGCTGGGCGATCGTCCCCGACGTCCCCGTCGACGACGACGCCCGCAAGCGGCTCGACGCCTCCGCCGCCGAGCTGATCTCCGAGCGCGACGCCGTGAAGGACCTCCTCGGCCCCGCCGTCTGACCCGCCCGCGTTGGCTTCGTTTGCCGCCGGGTTCGGCTGTTCCGTCGATGCAAGCCCACGACTTGCAAGCGATTGCATCGACGACGGTCGGCTTCGTTCGTCGAGTTCGAATTGGTTTTCCCGATCGTAACGGCCTTCCCCCCTCGCGGGGGAAGGTGGCCCGAAGGGCCGGATGAGGGGGGGGCGCGCCAAAACGCCGTCGACGTCCAGGGCTTCCCGGACGGGCTTCCGCGAATCCCGACGGTCGTCTGGCGCGTCGTCCCCCTCATCTGACCGCTGCGCGGTCTGTCTTCCCCCGCGAGGGGGGAAGACGTCGGATCAACGGCCTTCCCCCCTCGCGGGGGAAGGTGGCCCGAAGGGCCGGATGAGGGGGGGCGCGCCAAAACGCCATCGACGTGCAGGGCTTCCCGGACGGGCTTTCGCGAATCCCGACGGTCGTCTGGCGCGTCGTCCCCCTCATCTGACCGCTGCGCGGTCTGTCTTCCCCCGCGAGGGGGGAAGACGTCGGATCAACGGCCTTCCCCCCTCGCGGGGGAAGGTGGCCCGAAGGGCCGGATGAGGGGGGGCGCGCCAAAACGCCATCGACGTGCAGGGCTTCCCGGACGGGCTTTCGCGAATCCCGACGGTCGTCTGGCGCGTCGTCCCCCTCATCTGACCGCTGCGCGGTCTGTCTTCCCCCGCGAGGGGGGAAGACGTCGGATCAACGGCCTTCCCCCCTCGCGGGGGAAGGTGGCCCGAAGGGCCGGATGAGGGGGGGCGCGCCAAAACGCCGTCGACGTCCAGGGTTTCCCGGACGGGCTTCCGCGAATCCCAACGGTCGTCTGGCGCGTCGTCCCCCTCATCTGACGCCTTCGGCGTCTGTCTTCCCCCGCGAGGGGGGAAGAGCGTTTACGTTTCCCCTGAATCCGTGACGGTCGGCGCTTTTCCGACGACTCGACCGTCCCCGGGCGCTTTTTCTGGGCCCCGACGATCTCCTCGGGCCCATCTCGGCGATCCGGCCGTCGCGGCGGTTCGCCTTGCCTCGCATCCACCGGAACGTCAAAGAGCCCGCGTCTTCCCATGAGGGATGATCGCGGGCCTTGACGTCGCGGTTTCAGGTTTTTGGAAATTTCGGTCGATTCCCGCCGTACCGCGATCGGCGCGCGGTGGACGACGATGGCGATCCCCTCCGCCTTTATTGTGTTCGGAAGTTCACTATTTGAGCTTGATCTCCACCCAGAATTCCTCGAACGCGCCGGTATCTTCCTTGCGGACCACCTTGATGTAGGTCGCCCCCTTGATGCGGGACCGTTCGGAAGAGCCGCAGCACTTCCATTGGAAGCCGCCGTCGCGGGTGAAGTCGTCCGTCTTGTTGATCTCGAAGTACTTGGTCTCGCCGGGCTTCACGACGACGTCGCCGTCGGTGGTCGACGTGAAGGTGACGTCGCAGCCCTTGTCGCAGGCGTCGTGAGTGTTCCCCTTGGTGGTGATTTCGATGGTGCCGTCGGCCTCGCCTTTCTTGATTTTCTCATCGACGGTTCCGGCGACGGCGGTCATGGCGGCGAGCATCATCACGGTCGTCGCCAGGTTGCAACGGTCACCTCGCGCGACCACCCCTCATCCGGCCCTTCGGGCCACCTTCTCCCTCAAGGGGAGAAGGACGTTACGTTCGCTACTTCAAAAGTAGCGACGATCGATCACGAAGGATCGTCGGCCGCGGTTCGGTCGGGAGGGGATGCGGTCCAGATCACGACGCGGGTGGGGCCGTCGCCGTGGGCGAGGCGGGAGAGGCGGCGGCCGTCGGGGGAGAAATGGAGGTCGGAGCCGGGGGAGGGGGGGCCGTCGAGCGTCAGCAGGGGGCGGGCGGTGGCGAGGTCGAAGAGGATGGTGGGTCCGGCGGGGACGGTGGCGGCGAGGAGGCGGCCGTCGGGAGAGAAGGCCAGGGCCCGGACGTCGGAGACGGCGAGGACCAGGGGCTGGGCCGAGGGATTTCGCAAGTCCCGGACAATGACGGGGTCGGCTTCGTGGCCCACCGCCGCCAGGGCGCCGTCGGGGGAGAAGGCGAACGCCGACGGTCTCAGCGGGATTTGGGAGGGGGACTGGACGAGGGAGTCCGCCGCCACGTCCCAGACGGCCAGCCCTTGCCTTCGGGGGATCGCCAGAAGACGGGCGTCGCGACGGAACGCCAGCCGGGTCGGCGCCCAGACGGTCAGCGGCGGCGCCAGGGGGGCGAGGTCGCCCACCCGCCAGACGTCGGTCACGCTCCCGGCGGCCGCCGGATAGGAGGCGGCCAACCGCGATCCGTCCGGCGAGAAGACGAGTTGCCAGGAGGCGTCCGGCAGGGCCGCGTCGACCGCGACGGCCAGCCCCGGCGCGGAGGGGTCGGGGCGGCCGTCGAGGGCGACGATCCGGATCCGGGGCGAACTTCGATCGCTCCAGAAGGCGGCCGTCGTTTGGTCGGGGGCGACGGCGGCGAGGAACGGCTCGGCCGTCGCGACCGATCGAACCGTCCGCGACGCGCCGTCGGCGAAGGTCCAGCGGATGAAACGGACGCCGAGGCCGTCGAGGCGGGCCGTCGTCAACGATCGATCCGACCACGCCGCGACGACGGCGTCGAGGGGGACGTCGGCGGCGTATTCGCGACGGCTCGGCTCGTCCGCGACGTCCCATAGCTCCACAGCGCCGCCTTCGCCGCAGACCGCCACCCGGCGACCGTCGGGCGCGAAGGCGACCCCCCACCGCCTGCCGGGGCCGATCGGCAGGCGATCGACCGCGGCGCCGGCTTGCGGGGCGATCGTGAAGGCCCGGCCGTCCTTGGCGACGGCCGCGACCCGGCGGCCGTCGCGGGAGACCGCCAGACCCTCGACGGGGAAGCCGAAGGTTGCCGGGAGCGCGTGGAAATTCGGCCCGCCCGCGCCGAGGTCGCCGATCCGGATGAGGCCGTCGCGAACGGCGGCGACGGCGAACCGGCCGGCGGGATCGACGGCCGCGGCGGCGGGTCGGTCGGCGTCGACGTCGACCGCGACGGGGCGGAGCGTCGCCGAGTCGAGCCAGCGGAACCCGGATCGGTCCTCGCGGGCGACGATCAGGGTTCGGCCGTCGGGGGAGACGGCCAGCGCCTGCACGCGGGAGCCGAGGCGTTCGGGGGGGAGGTCGCCGCGGCCGGTGGCGAGGTCCCAGCGGACCAGGCGGCCGTGGTGGTCGCCGGAGAAGAGGGCGCGGCCGTCGGGGGAGAAGACGACCGCCACGACCTCCGCGTCGGCCCGCTCCAGGATCCGCGAGGGCTTCGAGTCGTCCGCGGCGTCCCAGAGGCGGATCGTGCCGTCGTCGCCGCAGCTGGCCAGCGCGCGGCCGTCGGGGGAGAACGCGACCCAGTCGACGTCCTTCTCGTGGCCGCGGAAGACGCGGAGGGATCGGCCGTCGTCGGCGCTCCAGAGTCGGATCGTACCGTCCTGGCCGGCGGTGGCGAGGGCGCGGCCGTCGGGGGAGTATTCGACGTGGTAGACGTCGCCGACGTGGCCTTTGAGGCGCGTGGGCCGCGCGTCGGCGAGGCGCTTGAGGTAACGCCAGGCGAAGCCGCGCTGGTCCTCCTCGCCCTCCTCGGGGACGTGGCGGGCGAGGAGGCGGGCGGCCTCGTCGATGTCGCCGTCGCGGACGTGGTGGGCGGCAAGGGAGACGTCGCGGACGTAGTCGGCCCGATGTCGGCCGCGGGCCAACTCGCGGTTGTGGGCGGCCAGGGCGAGGGCCGTCAGGACGGCGGCGGCCAGAAGCGCCGTCAGGACGGCGGAGGCGGCCAGGGCCTTGCGGCGGCGCGCCCACTTCAACGCTCGCGCCAGCGGGGAGGGGCGGCGGGCGAGGATCGGGCGGCCGTCGAGGAACCGGCGGAGGTCGTCGGCCATCGCGCCGGCGGTCTGATAGCGGATCGCCGGCTCCCGTCCCATCGCCTTCAGGACGATCGTCTCCAGGTCGCGGGGGACGCGGCGGTCGATCGCCCGCGGGGGGCGGGGGTCGGCGGCGGCGATCTCGGCGAGCAGGGCGTCGCGGCCGCGGGCCTCGCGGGGGGAATGGAGGGTCAGAAGCTCGTAGAGGGTCGCCCCCAGGGAGTAGATGTCGGTTCGGGCGTCGACCGAGTCGGGGTCGCCGGAGGATTGCTCCGGGCTCATGTAGCGCAAGGTCCCCAGGAGTTCGCCGACGAGCGTCAGCCCGACGTCGGCCTCCAGGCGGGCCAGGCCGAAATCGGCGATCCAGAGCGTCCCGTTCGCGTCGACCATCAGGTTGGAGGGCTTGACGTCGCGGTGGACGATCCCCGCGCGGTGGGCGTGGTCCAGGGCGTCGGCGGCCTGCACGCCCAGTTCGGCGACCCGGCGGTAATCGGCGGGGTCCGCGCGACGACGCGGCGGTGATGGGTCGGATCGACGCATCGAGCCGTCGGGTTCGCCGTCGGGCTCGGTGGCGGGCAAGTCGTCGAGGCGGTCGTCGCCGATGGTCGACGTCGCGGGGGCGTCGCCGCGCGCCTCCTGGATCTCCTCGGCGAGCGAGCGGCCCTCGATGTACTGCATCGCGTAATAATGGACGCCGCGCTCCCGGCCGACGGAGAAGACCGGGACGATGTTGGTGTGGTGGAGCCCGGCCGCGGCGCGGGCCTCGATCTGGAACCGGCCCAGGAGGACCGGATCGAGCGACGCGGCCAGCGGCAGGACCTTCACCGCCACCCGCCTTTGCAGGCTGATCTGACGGGCCTCGAAGACGACCCCCATGCCGCCGCGGCCGATCGGCCGGACCAGGGCGAAGTCCCCCAGCCGCGCCCCGGCGGGCTCGTCGTCGTCGTCATCGCCGCGAGGGCCGCCGGCGACGTCCAGCACCGCGACGCAGGCCAGGAGCCGATCGGCGACGTCGGGATGCAGCGCCGCCAAAAGCGCCGGGTCGAGCGGCCTGCCGGTCTCCAGGGACGTCAAGTAGGCGTCCAGCGCCCGCGCCAGTTCCGATTCGTCGTCGGTGAAGGGGAGGGGCGACTCGGTTCGGCGCTCCAGGGTCACGTCTTGCCCCTCAGTTCGGTCGAGAGGCGTTCCAGCGCGCGAGTCCAGAGCATGCGGACGGCGCCCTGGGAACGCCCCATCCGCGTGGCGACGTCCTCGAACGGCAGATGGTGGAGCGTCCGCAGGCGAAACACCTCGCGCTGGTCCGCCGGCAGCCGCTCGACGGCGTCGGCCAGCAAGACGGCCCGCTCGCGCCGCGCGGCGCCCTCGCTGGGCGAGGGGCCCGGATCGGCCAGGGCGCGGCGGACGTCCGACGTCGGACCCTCCATAAGCGCGTCCAGCGAGCGGCGACGGTCGCGGTCCCGCGAATGCCGACCGTGATGCTTGACCTGGTCCTTCATGTGGTTGGCCAGGATCCGGAGCAGCCAGGCGAGCAGCGCCCGGTCGTCAACCCCCTGGAACCGGGGGAAGTCGCGGCTGGCGCGCAGGAACGTCTCCTGGACCAGGTCGGACGGATCGATCTCCGCCCGCGACGACGGCCCCACCAGGCCGCCGGCCGTCGCGCGCAGCCGCGCGCGATGGCGCTCCAGCCGTTCGCCGACTCCTCCGCCTTCCTCCGACCGCTCGGCCATGGGCGGCCCTCCGCGCGCGAGTTTCGCGATCCCCCCAATCATGACGACGCCAAGGCGCGGGTTACACGCGGAAAACGGCCGGCGGTCGCGATTTTTCCCCGAGCGCCCCGATCCGAAGTCCGACGGGGGTCGAATAATTGTTGAAGACGCCGGCGCGATCGGATAGAACTAGGCGGAGCGGAGCACGACGATCGGGACGCGAGTCGAGGAGATTCCATGCGCTTGATGATTCCCGGAGTCGCCGCGGTCCTCGGCCTGGTCGGCATGGTCGGGGCGGCGGGGGCCGTCGAACCGAAGTCGCCGATCACCTTCGAGCGTCGGGTCGAGCCGATCCTGACCCGCGCCGGCTGCAATTCCGGGGCTTGCCACGGCAAGGGGGGCGGCCAGAACGGCTTCGCGCTGTCGCTCCAGGGGTTCGACCCGACGTTCGATCATATCGCGATCACGCGGGACGTCGGCGGCCGGCGAATCCTCCGCTCCGCGCCGGACGAGAGCCTGCTGCTGCAAAAGGCCAGCGCGGCGGTGCCCCACGGCGGCGGCCGCAGGCTGGACCCCGACGGCGCGTTCTACAAGACCGTCCGGCAATGGATCGTCGACGGCCTCCCCCGCGATCCGGCCGACGCCCCCAAGCTGGTCAAGGTGGGCGTCGAGCCGGCCGAGCGCGCCCTCAAGCCCGAGGAGGCGTTCGAGCTTCGGGTCGTGGCGACGTTCTCCGACGGCTCCACCGAGGACGTCACGGCGCTTTCGACCTTCGGCTCCACGGAGTCGACGCTCGTCGCGGTCGACGCCGACGGCCGCGTCAAGGCCGGCAAGCTCACCGGCGAGGCGACCATCTCCGCCCGCTACGAGGGCCTCTTCACCAACTGCGACGTCTTCATCCCCCTGGCCGAAGCGGTCCCCGAAAGCGAGTACGCCGCCTTCCCACGCGCCAACTTCATCGACGAATTGGCCCTGGCGAAGTGGAGGAAGCTGGGGCTGACCCCCTCCGGCCCCGCCGGCGACGCCACGTTCCTCCGACGCGCCCACCTGGACGTCATCGGCCGCCCGCCCACCCCCGAGGAAGCCCGCGCGTTCCTGGACGACTCGTCCCCGGACAAGCGCGCCCGGCTGGTCGACGCCCTCTTGCGCCGTCCCGAATACGCCGACCACTGGGCGACCAAGTGGATGGACCTGCTCCGGCCCAACCCCTACCGGGTGGGGATCAAGGCCGTCTTCAACCTCGACGGCTGGATTCGCGAGGCGTTCCGGAAGAACCTCCCCTACGACGAGTTCGTCCGCGAGATCGTCACCGCCCAGGGGAGCTCCTTCGAGCAAGGTCCCGCGACCATCTTCCGCGACCACCGCGAGCCGATCGAGATCGCGCCGGTGGTCGGTCAGTTGTTCCTCGGCATCCGGCTCGACTGCGCCAAGTGCCACCACCACCCGTTCGAGTCGTGGACTCAGGACCAGTTCTACGAGTTCGCGGCGTTCTTCACCCACGTCGGCCGCAAGGGGACCGGACTCTCCCCGCCGATCTCCGGAAGCGAGGAAATCGTCTTCACGGCGAAGTCCGGCGCGCTCAAGCACCCGTTGACCGGCGCGCCCCTGGAGCCCAAACCCCTCTTCGGCGAGGCCCCCGTTTCGGACGACCCCGACGTCGATCCTCGCGAGGCCCTGGCGCGGTGGATGACCGCGCCCGAGAACCGATATTTCGCCAAGGTCATGGCCAACCGGGTCTGGGGCGACCTGATGGGGGTGGGGATCGTCGACCCGGTCGACGACATCCGCGCCACCAACCCGCCGAGCAACGGCCCGCTTCTGGAAGCGCTCGCGGACGACTTCCGCGACCACGACTACGACGTCAAGCACCTGATCCGGACCATCACGGCGTCGAACGTCTACGCGCTTTCCTCCGAGCCCAACGAGCGGAACGTCGCCGATTTGCGGAACTTCTCCCGCCACTACCGCCAGCGGTTGCGGGCCGAGACGTTGGCGGACGCGGTCGGCGACGCGACCGGCGTCCCCGACTCGTTCGACGCCGCGCCGCCGGGGACGCGCGCGGTGGCGACCTGGACCAACCGCACGCCGTCGCTGTTTCTGGACACGTTCGGTCGGCCGGACCCCAACCAGGATCCGCCCTGCGAGCGCGTCGACGACACGGCCGTCGTGCAGGCGCTTCACCTGATGAACGCGCCGGAGGTCAACCGCAAGCTGTCGTCCGACGAGGGCCGGGTCGCGGCGCTGGCCGCGGGCGACGCGACCCCCGCCGCGATCGTCGAGGAACTCTTCCTAACGGCCTACTCCCGCCGCCCCGCCGCCGAGGAGGCCGAGATCGCCGAGGCCGTCTTCCGGCAGCCCGGCAAGTCCCGCCGCGCCGCCGTCGAGGACGTCCTTTGGGCGCTTTTGAATTCACCCGAGTTCGTGTTCAAGGATTGAGTCGCCCGCCCCACCCCCGCGCGACGCCTCTCCCCCCACCACCCTCCGGCGAGAGCGAACCGATGGTCCCACCACGAAATTGCCAGTCGTCCACGACCCGCCGCGACTGCCTCAAGCTCGGCCTGGGCGCCCTGATGGGGGGCGGGCTGGTCGACGCCCTGCGCCTCCGCGGCATGGCCGCCTCCCCCGCCAAGGGGAGGTTCGGCGGCGCGCGGCCGACCAACTGCATCCTGATCTGGATGGACGGCGGCCCCAGCCATTACGAGACCTTCGACCCCAAGCCCGAGGCCCCCGCCGAGGTCCGCGGCGAGTTCCAGGCGATCGAGACCGCCATCCCCGGCGTCCGCTTCTCCGAGCAGATGAAGAACCTGGCGGCGATCGCCGACAAGCTGTCGATCATCCGCTCCGTCCGCCACAATCAGGGGAACCACGGGGCGGGCAATCATTACATGATCACCGGCGCGCCGCCGCGGATCCCGGTGGGCTGCGGCGCGTTCGTGAGCTTCCACCCCAGCATGGGCTCGGTCGCCGCTCACGAGCGCCCCGCCCCCGACGGCCTGCCGGGATACTTCTCGATGCCCAGCATGACCCGCTCCGGCGGGCCCAACTTCCTGGGCGCCAAGTACGCGCCGTTCGTCGTCGGCGGCGATCCCAACTCCGACGGCTTCCGCGTCCGCGACGTCGCCCCGCCGGGGGGCCTGGAGATCGAGCGCGTCGACGACCGCCGCGCCCTCCGCGCCCGGCTGGACCACTTCAAGCGGTTCGCCGACAAGACCGCCGGCGACCCCGCCTCGGCCCTCGACGAATACTACCGCCAGGGCTACGAGCTGATGGACTCCCCCGAGGCCCAGCGCGCCTTCGACGTCTCCCGGGAAGACCCCCGCGTCCGCGACGCCTACGGCCGCAACGCCTTCGGCCAGCGCTGCCTGCTCGCCCGCCGGCTGGTCGAGGCCGGCGTGCCGTTCATCACCCTCAACGAGGGGGGCTGGGACCATCACGTCGGCATCTTTGACGGCTTCAAGAACCGGATGCCCCGCTTCGACGCCAGCGTCGCCGCGTTGATTCAGGATCTCGACCAGCGCGGGCTTCTGGAATCGACGTTGGTCGTGGTGCTCGGCGAGTTCGGCCGCACGCCGAAGATCAACAAGGACGCCGGCCGCGACCACTGGGCCAACGCCATGTCGATCCTGATGGCCGGCGGCGGCGCCCCCCGCGGCCAGGTCGTCGGCGCCACCGACGTGTACGGCTACGCCGCTTCGGAGCGGGTGCTGGGGCCGGAGAATTTCGTCTCCACGGTCTACTCCAAGCTCGGCATCGACCCGGCCACCGCCCTGGTCGCCCCCTCCGGCCGCCTCACCTTCCTGGTCTCCGACCCCAACCCGATCCGAGAATTGATGTGATGCGGCGATCCCGGCTCGCCGCGGCGCTCGCGGCCCTCGCGCTTCCGCTCGTCGCGGCCCGACCGTCCGCGGCCAAGCCGCCGACCGTCTCCGCGCTGTTCCCTCCCGGCGCCCAACGCGGGACGACCGCGACCGTCGAGGCGGCCGGCTCCTTCGACCACTGGCCGGCGAAGTCCTGGGTCGATGGCGACGGCTTGACGGTCGCGGCGGCGGAGAAGAAGGGGACGTTGACGATCACGGTCGCCGAGGACGCCCGCCCCGGCGTGCATTGGATCCGACTTTACGACCAGGACGGCGCCGCGAGCCTTCGCCCGTTCGTCGTGGGCGCGCTGCCGGAGACGACCGAGCGCGAACCCAACGACGACCCCCGCGAACCGCAAAAGATCGAAGGGACCAGCGCCGTCGTCAACGGCCGGCTGCAAAAGCGCGGGGACGTCGACGGCTTCGCGGTCGAGCTGAAGGCGGGCGCGGTGCTGACGGCCGACGTCCAGGCCAACCGGCCGCTGGGCTCGCCGATGGACGGCGTGCTCCAGATCGTCTCCCCCGACGGCTTCGTTCTGGCCCAGAACGACGACGACGGCGGCCGGCTCGACCCCCGGATCGTCTTCGAGGCGCCCGCGGACGGGTCTTACGTCGTCCGCGTCTTCGCCTTCCCCGCCACGCCCGACAGCAGCATCGCGTTCGCCGGCGGCGACGCCTACATCTACCGACTCACGCTGACCGCGGGCGGCTTCGTCGACCGCGCCTTCCCACTGGCCGTGGCGGCCGGGGGCGCGTCGGAGGTCGCCGCCGTCGGCCCCAACGTCCCGGACTCCGGGCCCGATTCGAAGCTGGCCGTCCCCGCCGGCGACGAACCCGGCCGCGTCGTCCTCGCCGGCCCGGCGCTCGCCGGGACGGTCGAGGTCCGCCGCGTCGCGGGCCCGACGCTCGTCGAGGCCGAACCCAACGGCGTCGACCAGCCCCAGGCGCTCGCCGACCTGGCGACCGTCTCCGGCCGGATCGACCCGCCGGGCGACCGCGACGTCTACCGGATCGCGCTCAAGAAGGACGACGCGCGGATCTTCCGCCTGGAGTCGCGCGGCTTCGGCCTGCCGCTGGACGCGGTGCTGGTGGTCCTGGACGCCGACGGGAAGGCGCTCGCCGAGCAGGACGACGCCGGGGCCGCCGCGGACCCGACGTTGAAGTTCGACGCCAAGGCCGACGGCGAGTACCGCGTGGTCGTCCGCGACTTGCACGGCAGGGGCGGCCCGCGCTTCGCGTATCTCCTGAGCGTGGTCCGACCGACGCCCGACTTCGCGCTGACCCTGGCCGCCGACGTGTTCGAGGCGACCCCGGGCAAGGAGTCGAAGATCGCCGTGGCCGTCGAACGTCGCGACGGCTTCGCGGGGGAGATCGAGGTTCGCGCCCTGGACCTTCCCGAAGGCGTCGAGGCGGCGGCGGTCGTCTCGAAGCCGGGCGACGACTCGGCGAAGACCGTGAACCTTGAAATCAAGGCCGCGGCCGACGCCCCCGCCGGCCCGTTCCGCGTCGTCGGCCGCGTCAAGGACGGCGACGGCCGCGACCGCCCCGCGCGCGCCAAGCTCGCGGGCCTGGACGCCGACACCGAACGTCCCTGGCTGACCGTCCTCCCCGTCCCGAAATCCTGAAGCCGCGTGGGATTAAAACGTCAACCGGCGGTCGCGGGCGCTGGTCTCCCATTCGTCGACGACGCGGCCGTCGGCGATGACGAACGCGAACCGGTGCAGGGCGACGGTGGGGCAGACGTGGGCGGGGACCGCCAGCAGCGGCTCGCCGATCGGGTGGCGGTCGGCGTCGGCGACGTCCAGGAACAGGTGCTCCTCGCTGTGGCCGGCCACTCTGGCGTCGGGAAGCGCGGGGAGCCACGCGCGAAGGCCGGGCGGGGGCGTGTCGGCGGATACGGCCTTGTGGCCCAGGTCCAGGCAGAGCCTCCCGGCGCGGGGGCGGCTGACCACCCGCGTCAGCAAGAGCGCCGCCGGCGTGAAGGGTAGGTCGGGGAAGCGCGTGCTGTAGTTGTAATCATGATAAACGACCGTCCCCGGCGAGCATTCGACGCCGGGCGCGTCGAACCGACCGTGGATCGGGAAGGTCGGCGTCCCTCCCATCACCAGCCGAGGGATCGGAAGGCCGTTGGCGACGAGACGGTCGCGGAAGCGCAGGACTTGTTCCTCCACGGCCTTCGCGGCGGTCGTCCGCTCGGCCGGGTCGGGAATGCCCAGATGGCCGTCGTAGGCGTGCAGGCCGTCGGCCGTGAGTTCCGGCCGGCGGTCGATCTCGCGGTAAAGCGCGACCGCGGCGTCGCTCGGCGCGATCCCGGTGCGGCCCATGCCGACGTCCAGGTCGAGCAGGGTCGGGATCGGTCGGTCGAGGCGGGCCGCGGCCGCGGCGTCGGCGAGGGCCCGGACGTGCTCGGGATCGTCGACCAGGGCGCGGAAGGTCACGGCCGGGAAGGCGGCCGAGAGCGCGACGAACCGCTTCGGGTTCGGCCCGACCAGGGGATAGGCGAGCAGGACGTCGACCGCGCCGGCGGTCGCCAGCGTCTCGGCCTCGGCGACGGTGGCGCATTTGTATTTGTCGATCCCGCGATCCAGCCCCATGCGGACGACCGCGGCCGACTTGTGGGTCTTGGCGTGCGGTCGGAGCCGATCGACCCCGCCGGCGAGCCGGATCATCGCGTCCAGGTTCGTCGCGACCAGGTCGCGGAAGACCAGAAGCGACGGACTGGGGATCGCGTCGGGGTCGAGCAGGAGGTAAGGGGGCGAATCGATCATGGTTGACCTTTAGGGATTCACCGGAGCGACGGTGAGAAGGCGTCTTCCCCCCTCGCGGGGGAAGACAGACCGCGAGGAACGTCGCCGAAATAACTTCCCGGAATTTAACCACGGAGTCACGGAGGACACAGAGAGGAAATCGAGAATTGGAGAATTGTGAATTAAAAGGTTGATGACGGACGAACTGCTCCTCGTCTTCACTCTCCGTGCTCTCCGTGACTCCGTGGTTCCCCCTCTTCCGCCCATGGATTCGACAAGTTGTTTCGGCAGCGTTCCAAGCGGCCGGATGAGGGGGATGACAAGCCATGACGCCGTTGACATTCTCGGAGGCCCGTCCGGCAAGCCCTGGACGTCGATGGCGTTTCGTCTCGCCCACCCCTCATCCGGCCCTTCGGGCCACCTTCTCCCTCAAGGGGAGAAGGGCGTCGTCGATGGTCACTTCGGCGGCAGGATTCGGACGACGGCGGCGGTCATCGCCTTGAGGCCGGTGGCGACGCTCCCCTCGGGCTCGGGTTGGTACTTGCTGGAGTGCAGCCCCGGCAGGGGGGTCCCTTCGGTCCTGGCCTTCTGGAGCTTCTCCGGGGGGATGGTTCCCAGCCAGAACATCATGATGGGCACGCCGTCCCTCGCGTAGAAGGCGAAGTCCTCCGAGCCCATCACCGGCTCGGCCTCGACGACGTGGTCGGCGCCCAGGGCGTCCTGGAGCGCCGGCAGCACGCGCGCCACCAGGTCGGGGTCGTTGGAGGTCTCGGGGGTGTGTTCGACCATCGTGACGGTCGGCTCGGGGGCGTCGTGGGCCGCGGCGAGCGCCTTGGTCCGCCGCGCGACGCCCTCGACGAGCGCCTTGCGGACGGATTCCTTGTACGCGCGGAGGGTCAATTGCAGCTTCACCTCGTCGGGAATGACGTTGTGTTTCAGACCGCCATGGATCGATCCGACGGTGACGACGGCCGGGTCCAGGGGGGAGATCTCGCGGCTGACGATCGTCTGGTAATCCATGACCGCGAGCGCCGCCAGGACGATCGGGTCGACGGCGCCCTCGGGCCTGGAGCCGTGGCCGCCGCGGCCGCGAATGGTGACGTCGAGCGAGGTGGAGCTGGCGAGCATCGGCCCGGCCCTGTAATGGACGTCGCCGACCGCGGCGTCGGGCATGCAGTGCAAGGCCAGGGCGTAGTCGGGTTTGGGGAAACGGGAGTAGAGGCCGTCCTCCAGCATGCCGCGGGCGCCGTTGATCGTCTCCTCGGCGGGCTGGCCGAGCAGGAGTACGGTGCCGCTCCAGCGGTCCTTATGCTCGGACAGCCAGGTGGCGACGGCGACGAAGGTCGTCATGTGGACGTCGTGGCCGCAGGCGTGCATCACGCCGACCTCGCGGCCCTGGGGATCGATCCCAACGGCCTTGCTGGCGTAGGGCAGCCCGGTCTCCTCGGTGACGGGCAGGGCGTCCATGTCGGTGCGGACCAGGACGACGGGGCCGGGACCGCTCTCCAGGACGCCGACGACCCCCATCCCGCCCACGCCGGTCGTCACCTTGGCGCCGACCTCGCGCAACTCGTCGGCGATCCGCTCGGCGGTCTTCACCTCCCGGCTCGACAACTCGGGGTTCTGGTGCAGATGCGTGTAGAGCTTCATCAGTTCGTCGCGGTGGGCGTCCAGCCCGGGGGCCTGGGCGCGGGCGGCGACGGCCGAGGAGAGCAGGAAGACCCCGACGATCAGGGCTCGGCGCATGGCTGGTCTCCGGTGGTCGCGATTCAGTCGTCGAGGCCGTGCTGCTTGTTCCAGGCCATCGCCTTGGCCTCCTCGGCCTCGGCGATCCGGCCGCAGCGGACGTAGATCACGGAAAGCGCGGTGTAGCTGAAGGCGTCCTCTGGCTCCAACTCCACGACCCGGCGGGCGTGGGCGACGGCCTTGTCGGGCTCGTCGACGTCGAGATAAAGCCTGGCGAGCATGCCGTGGCCGATGGTGAAGTTCGGGTCGGCCGTGACGGCCTGCTCCAGCTTGGAAACGGCCGCGGGCCGATCGCCCTTGTCGCGGAGGGTGACGGCCTCGTCGTAGAGTTGATTCGGCGTGGACATATCGCGGTCGGTCCTGCAAAGGGTCGAGGCGGGAGAGACGGCCCGCGTTGAGAGGCCCCATTCTAGGCGAGCCGGCGGGGGGTCGCCAACGGTCCCCCGGAAGCGGGGCGTCGGATCGAGCCCCGGCCGGGCCTGGCGCCGCCGAATTCCGTAACGATCAAAATAACTGACGTTACGGAAATTTCGGAAACCCGAAACGCGGGGGTTGCGATCCGAAAGCCGCCGCGGTATCTTCCCCGTTATGGTCGGGATGCCTGGATTCGCGAGGTCGACCACACGGCCTCGCGTCGCCGGAATCCGATCTTGTCGCACCGTCGCGAAGCCTGGGCGATCGCCGCGGCGAGGCCGACCACGCGCCCTCGCGTTCGGGGATCGGGCCCGCGTCTCGCGGTCGTGCATGGGCCGAGTCGGTGGGTCTTGCAGCGCCGGCCGGGGCCGAGAGGCTTCCGGGCGGGAGGACGAACGACGCTTGAGGGCGCGCCGGGGCGTTTCCGGCGGATCGCCCGACTCGCCGGGTCCGGCCTCCTTGCCGGCCGCGCCCGGCCCGGCGGAAGGTTCGACGGTCGTACATGCGTATGATCGGATGGCGGCGACGCGCGCCGCCATCGCCGGGCGATGGATCGGTTTGGGGTTCCGCGCGCGCCGCGTGTCGGGAAGCATTCGTTTCGGGGCCGACCGGTCTCGGCGTGGGGGGCGTTTCGCGACGTCGCCGCGGCGGGGCGGGGTCGCGTCGTCGGGCCGGGGTCGGCGGCGACGCGGGAGCGGGGAGGGACCGATGATCCGGAAGGTGGTTTCTTGGGCGGCGGCGTGCGCGGTCGCGTCGGTCGCGGTCGGGACCGCGACGGCGCAGGACGCCGCGACGTATTTCAAGCAGAACTGCGTGAGCTGCCACACCATAGGCGGCGGGCGGTTGACCGGGCCGGACCTGAAGGACGTCACCAAGCGCGAGCAGCGCGATTGGCTGACGAAGTTCATCACCAACCCCCAGGCCATGATGGACGCGGGGGACGCCCGCGCCCTGGCGCTTCGCGACGAGGCGCGGGGGGTGGTGATGCCGCCGCCGCCGGGGGCCACCCCGGCGCTCATCGACGCCTTGCTCGACCTGATCGAGGCCGAGTCGGCCCTGGAGGCGTCCCAGTTCAAGGGGATGCAGCTTTCCAACGCGCCGTTCACCGCGGCGGACGCGACCCGGGGCGAGCGGTTCTTCCTGGGGACGCGGCCGTTGAAGAACGGCGGGCCGGCCTGCGTGTCGTGCCACGCGACCGGCGGCGTCGGCGGCCTGGGGGGCGGCGGGCTGGGCCCGGACCTTCGGCGCGAGTACGAGGTCTTGCAAGGTCGGGTGGGGATGGGCTCCTGGCTGGCCGCGCCGGCGACGCCGACGATGCGGGCGGTCTTCCAGGACCACCCCCTGGACGCGAGCGAGATCCACGCCCTGACGGCCTACTTCGAGAAGCAGGCGAGGGACGGCGCGACGGGCGACTCGTCGCAGCGGTTGAACTTCGCGCTTTTGGGCCTCGGCGGCGCGGTCTTCGGCCTGGCGGTGATGAACTTCGTTTGGAAGGACCGGCTGCGCGGCGTGCGCCGTCCCCTGGTTCACGGTCAAACCTCGCGAGGTTGAAGATATGAGTCTCAGGAACGCGGTAAGCTGGATCAAGGACGAGTCCAAGCCCGAGCTTCGCGGTTGGGAGGAGTTTTACCGCAACCGCTGGCAGTACGACAAGGTCGTGCGCAGCACCCACGGCGTCAACTGCACCGGCGGCTGTAGTTGGGGGATCTACGTCAAGGAGGGGATCGTCACCTGGGAGATGCAGCAACTCGACTACCCCGAGTTGGAGGCGGGCCTCCCCCCCTACGAGCCTCGCGGCTGCCAGCGCGGGATCACCTACTCGTGGTATCTGTACAGTCCGCTTCGGGTGAAGTACCCCTACATCCGAGGCGCGCTTTTGGACCTTTGGCGCAAGGCCAGGGCCAAGCACGCCGATCCGGTCGCGGCGTGGACGTCGCTGGTGGAGGATCCCGAGTCGCGCAAGCGCTGGCAGATCGCGCGGGGCAAGGGGGGGTTCCGTCGGGTCGACTGGGACACGGCCCTTGAGATCATGGCGGCGGCCAACGTGCATACCGTCAAGAAGCACGGGCCGGATCGGATCGTCGGCTTCTCGCCGATTCCGGCGATGAGCATGATCAGCTTCGCGTCCGGGGCGCGGTTTTTGGGGTTGATCGGCGGCGTGATGCTGTCGTTCTACGATTGGTACTGCGACCTGCCGCCGGCCTCGCCGGAGGTCTGGGGGGAGCAGACCGACGTGGCCGAGTCGGCCGACTGGTACAACGCCAAGCTGCTGGCGGTGATGGGCTCGAACCTCAACATGACCCGCACGCCGGACTGCCACTTCGCCGCCGAGGCGCGGCACAACGGCACCAAGATGTGGGTCTTCTCGCCCGACTTCAGCCAGGTGGCGAAGTACGCCGACGAGTGGGTCGCGATCAACGCCGGCCAGGACGGCGCGTGGTGGATGGCGGTGGTCCACGTCCTCCTGAAGGAGTTCCACCACGAGAAGAAGACGCCCTACTTCCTCGACTACTGCAAGAAGTACACCGACTCGCCGTTCCTGGTGGAATTGACCCCCGGCGACGAGCCGGGGACGTTCCGGGCCGGCCGGTTCCTTCGGGCCAACCGGCTGGAGCGATACGCGGACGTCGAGAACGGCGACTGGCGGTTCCTGATGTGGGACGCGGGCGACGACCGGCCGAAGATGCCGCTGGGGAGCGTCGGCGACCGCTGGGCCAGGGAGCCCGGCAAGTGGAACCTGCTGCTCAAGGACGGCGTGGACGACGGCCCCATCGATCCGACCTTGACCTTCCTGGAGGGCCGCGACGACGTCGCGAAGGTCCGGCTGGACGACTTCGGGGCCGGCGCGGAGGTCGAGCGGGTCGTGCCGATCCGCCGGATTCCGACCAGGGACGGCGGGACGGCCGTCGTCACCACGGTCTATGATCTGTTGATGGCGCAGCACGGCGTCCCCCGGGGCCTGCCGGGGCAGGAGGCGATCGACTACGACTCCGAGGCGCCGTACACGCCGGCCTGGTCGGAGAAGTACACCGGCCACGGCCGGGACATGATCATCCGGTTCGCCCGCGAGTGGGGCCGCACGGCCGAGTTGACCAAGGGGAAATGCACCGTCATCATCGGCGCCGGGGTCAACCACTGGTACCACGGCAACCTGATGTACCGCTCGGCGATCAGCGCGTTGATGCTTTGCGGCTGCGTGGGGGTCAACGGCGGCGGGCTGGCGCACTACGTCGGCCAGGAGAAGCTGGCGCCGGCGGAGTCGTGGGGCAGCATCGCCTTCGGCCGCGACTGGATGCCGGCGGCGCGGATGCAGAACGGGCCCAGTTGGCACTACGTCCACACCGACCAGTGGCGGTACGAGAAGGCGTTCACCGACTACCACACCGTCCCCAGGCATCAGCCGGCCGACACCCTGGCCCGGGGTCACGCCATGGACGTGCAGGCCCGCGCCGTGCGCTCGGGCTGGCTGCCGTTCTACCCCCAGTTCGACGAGAACCCCATCGAGGTCGTCAAGAAGGCCGAGGCCGCCGGCGAGGACGTCTCCGCCCACGTCGTCAAGCGGCTCAAGTCGGGCGACCTGAAGTTCGCCATCGACGACCCCGACGCCGAGTCGAACTGGCCGCGGGTCTGGTACATCTGGCGCGGCAACGCGCTCCTCGCCAGCGCCAAGGGGCACGAGTACTTCCTGCGGCACTACCTGGGCACCCACGACAACGCGATCTCCCCCGACGACGTCGCCAGGGGGTCGGTCAAGGAGGTCGCGTGGCATGAGAAGGCGCCCCGGGGCAAGATGGACCTGGTGGTCGACCTCAACTTCCGGATGGACACGTCGGCTTTGTACTCCGACCTCGTGTTGCCGGCCGCCTCGTGGTACGAGAAGGCCGACCTGAACACGACGGACATGCACAGCTTCATTCATCCGCTGTCGGCGGCGGTGCCGCCGTGCTGGGAGTCGAAGACCGACTGGCGGATCTTCCAGGAGATCGCCGAGGCGTTCTCCAAGCTGGCCGAGCGGCACTTCCCCGAGCCGGTTCGCGACGTGGTGGCGTCGGCGCTCGCGCACGACTCGCCGGCGGAGATCGCGCAGCCCGACCTGAAGGACTGGCGCGCGGGGGAGGTGGAGGCGATCCCCGGCAAGACGATGCCGGGCTTCAAGGTGGTCGAGCGCGACTACAAGAACCTGCACCGCCAGTACGCCTCGTTCGGGCCGTTGGCCCGCGAGCAGGGGCTGGGGGTCCACGGCACCCACTACGCCATCGACGACCTGTACGACGAGGCGCTTCGCGGCGACGACGCGGTCGAGACCTGGGGGGGCCACAGCTACCCCTCGATCAAGGCCGACGAGGACGCCTGCAACGTCATCATGAAGTTCGCCTCCGTCACCAACGGCGAGCTGGCCTATCGCTCGTACCAGGACATGGAGCGGAAGACCGGGCTGTCGCTGGCCCATCTGGGGGAGAAGAACCGCTCGACGCGGGCCACCTACAAGGGGATCCAGGCGCGGCCCCAGCGGTTCATCAACACGCCCATGTGGTCGGGCCTGATCGAGAACGGCCGGTCGTACTCGCCGTTCACCTACAACGTCGAGACCATGGTCCCCTGGCGGACCCTGACGGGGAGGCAGAGCTTCTACCTGGATCATCCGTTGTACATCCAATACGGCGAGACGATGCCGACCTACAAGCCCAAGCCGCTGCCGGCGGACTACGCCGACCTGCGGTTCAGCGAGGAGGTGGGCGACACCCTGACGCTCAACTACCTGACGCCGCACGGCAAGTGGCACATCCACACCACCTACGGCGACAACCAGCGGATGACGACCCTCTCCCGGGGCGTCGAGCCCCTGTGGATCAACGACAAGGACGCCCTCAAGATCGGGATCGTGGACAACGACTGGGTCGAGGTCCACAACGACAACGGCGTGGTGGTGACGCGGGCGGCGGTCAGCGCCCGGATCCCCGGCGGGGTCTGCATCCAGTACCACGCGCCGGAGCGGACCTACTCGGTGCCGAAGTCGCCGTTGCGGGGCCGGCGGCGGGCGGGCGGGCACAACAGCCTGACCCGGACCCGGCTGAAGCCGAACCTGATGGCCGGCGGCTACGGCCAGTTCACCTTCCACCTCAACTACTGGGGGCCCGTCGGCTGCAACCGCGACACCCACATCCTGGTGCGCAAGCTGCCGGAACTGGTGTGGTGATCTCGATCAAGTCGTAAAGGAGTCTTCTCCATGAACGTGCGCTCCCATCTGGCGATGATGTTCCATCTTGACAAGTGCATCGGCTGCCACACCTGCAGCCTGGCCTGCAAGAACATCTGGACCGACCGCAAGGGCGCGGAATACATGTGGTGGAACAACGTGGAGACCAAGCCCGGCACCGGGTATCCCTCCTCGTGGGAGGACCAGGGGCAATACTTCGGGGGCTGGGAGGTCAAAAACGGCAAGCTCCACCTGAAGTCCACCGACAAGGAACGGGTGATGTTTAACATCTTCCATCACCCGAACATGCCGACGATGGACGACTATTACGAGCCCTGGACCTACGACTACCAGAACCTGTTCAACGCGCCCGAGGGCCCCGACCAGCCGACGGCGAGGCCGATCTCGATGATCACCGGCGAGTACGTCGACATCGAGGCCGGGCCGAACTGGGACGACGACCTGGGGGGCTCGCCGATCTACGCGGCCAACGACCCCAACCTTCGGGGGTTGAGCGAGGAGCAGAAACTCCAACTGGCGTCGGTGGAGCAGTTGGTCTTCTTCTACTTCCCGCGAATTTGCAACCACTGCATGAACCCGGCGTGCGTCGCCTCCTGCCCGTCGGGGGCCCTGCACAAGCGGGGCGAGGACGGCATCGTCCTTCTGGACCAGACCCGCTGCCGAGGCTGGCGGTACTGCGTGCCGGCCTGCCCGTACAAGAAGGTGTACTACAACTGGTCCACCGGCAAGAGCGAGAAGTGCATCCTCTGCTTCCCGCGGCTGGAGACCGGCCAGGCCCCGGCCTGCTTCCACTCCTGCGTCGGCCGGATCCGCTACCTGGGCAACGTCCTCTACGACGCCGCCAAGCTGGAGGAGACCGCGCTATTGCCCGACGACGAACTGGTCGAGGGCCAACGGCGGATGATCCTCGACCCGTTCGACCCGGAGGTGATCGCCGCGGCCAGGGCTAACGGCGTCCCCGACTCGGTGATCGCCTCG
>Ga0209916_1001151_pt1 | contig 26359 bp, 16 predicted proteins | sample ThiBio_1000_plan_FD_183956 | JGI IMG/M metagenome (GOLD analysis project Ga0209916, IMG submission 183956) | Wastewater bioreactor microbial communities from Cape Town, South Africa - Thiocy_solids_2 (SPAdes) | ecosystem: Engineered > Bioreactor > Thiocyanate-remediating > Anaerobic-Aerobic ... | reverse complement strand
AGTGAGCCGCGGCGTTGATCGCCTTCTCCCCTTGAGGGAGAAGGTGGCCGAAGGCCGGACGGGGGGTGGGCGGGACCGGAGGCCATCGGATTTGAAGTCGTTATCAAGCCATGGCTTACACCGAAACGCGACGCCGGTCGACCCCTCATCCGGCCCTTCGGGCCACCTTCTCCCTCAAGGGGAGAAGGCCGTTTGGCGACGGCTTGCGAAAAAGTGTCGGGCCGTCAGTCCGCCGGGAGAGGGGGCGGAGCGCGTCGTCCCATCCTTCCCACCGCTCGAATCGAAACGCCGAGGGCCCGCCCCATGAAGTTCGTCCACGCCGCCGACCTCCACGTCGACAGCCCCCTGCGCGGGCTGGAGCGCTACGAGGGCGCGCCCGTCGAGCGCGTCCGGGGCGCGACCCGCAAGGCGCTCGAAAACCTGGTGGACGTCTGCCTGGAGGAACGGGCCGCCTTCCTGGTCGTCGCCGGCGATCTGTTCGACGGCGACTGGAACGACTTCAGCACCCCCATGTTCGCCGTCGGCCAGGTCCGCCGGCTCCGGGCCCAAGGGATCCCCGTCTTCGTCATCCGCGGCAACCACGACTCGCGCGACGAGATGACCACCCGCGTCCCCTGGCCCGACAATCTCCACATCCTCGACTCCAAGAAGCCCGAGACCGTCGTCCTTGAGAAGCTGGGCGTCGCCATCCACGGCATGAGCTTCCCCCGCCGCGAGGTCCGCGACAACCTCGTCCCGGACTACCCCGCGCCGATCCGGGGGCTGGCGAACGTCGGCCTCTTGCACACCAACGCGACCGGCTCGCCCGACCACGACTCCTACGCCCCCTGCTCCGTCGACGAACTGGTCGCCAAGGGCTACTCCTACTGGGCGCTCGGCCACATCCACAAGCGCGAGGTCCTTCACGAGGAGCCTTACGTCGTCTACCCCGGCAACACCCAGGGCCGGCACGTCCGCGAGACCGGCGAGAAGGGCTGCGCGGTCGTCGAGGTCCGGGACGGCGAGGCGGCCTCGCTCCGGTTCCGCCCGACCGACGTCCTGCGATGGCTTCGCGAGACGATCGACCTGGAGCCGGAGGACGGGGCCGACGAGTTGGTCGACAAGGCCAGGCTCCGAATCCAGGAGATCGCCGAGGAGTACGACGGCCGGTTCGTCGCCGTCCGGCTGGAGGTCCGCGGCCGCTGCCGCGCCCACCGCGAACTGGGCGACGAGGCCCGTCTGCAAGAGACCGCGCACGCGATTCGAGCCGCTCCCGGGGACCTCGGCGCCGACGTCTGGATCGAGAAGGTCAAGCTCCACACCGACCCGCCGCTGGACCGCGCCAAACTCCGCGAGGGGAAGGACGTCCTGGGCGGCCTGCTCCGCTCCATCGACGCCGTCGCGGAGGATCCGAAGGCCCTGGCGGAACTCGCGGGACTCCTCGCCAAACTCAAGACCAAGACGGCCCTGCAACTGCGGGACGAGGCCGACGGCGGCGTCGACTTCGACTCCCCGGAACAGCTCGCGCGCTGGCTCCGCCGGGCCGAGGACGAATTGCTCAACCGCCTGACCGAGGGGCCCCGCCCATGAAGTTCCGCGGCCTGGAGATCGACGCCTACGGCCGTCACGAGGGCCTGGCGCTGGCCTTCCCCGGCGACGGCCTCCAGATGATCCTGGGCCCCAACGAGGCCGGCAAGACGACCCTCCTGGAGTTCGTCCGCGAACTCCTCTTCGGCTTCGCCGACCGCGAGCACAAGTACGCCTTCGGCGCCGCCGCGGGGGGCAAGATCAAGGGCCGCGCGACGTTCGTCATGAAGGACGGCCGCGTCGTCGAGATGGAACGCCGCAAGGGCCGCAAGCAAACCGTCTCCGGCGCCGTCTCCGACGGCCGAACGCTGGACGAGCGAACCCTCGAAGACCTCCTCGGCGGCGCGTCCGAGGGCCTGTTCCGCTCGGTCTTCGCCTTCGGCCTGGAGGAACTGACCAGGGGGGAGAAGTCGCTTTCCGATCAGAGCGTCAAGTCCGTCCTCTTCGGCGCCGGGTTCGCCGGCGCCGCCGACCCCAAGAAGGTCCTGGACGCCCTCGGCGCCGAGGCCGACAAGCTCTATTCGGACAAGGCCACCAAGAAACCCGTCAACGAACACGTCAAGGAATTGAACGACCTCGGCAAGCGGATCAGGGAGAAAAGCGTCCGCTGCGACGACTACGAGCATCGCCGCCGCGAGTCGCGAGAGGCCGAAGCCAGGGCCGCGGCCCTGCGCGACGAACTCCTGAAGGCCGATCGCGAACTCCTTCGCCGCGAACGGCTCGCCAAGGCGCTGGCCCCCTGGCGCGAACTGGCCGCGCTGCGCCGCGAGCGGGCCGGCCTCTCCGCGCCGAAAGACTTCCCCGCCGACGGCCTGGAACGCCTCAACGCCCTGGAGAAGGAAGCCCGAGAACAGACCAAGGAACGCGACGAGGCCCTCGACGACGCCGCCAAGGCCGCCCGCGATCTGGACGACCTCCGCTTCGACCCCCGCCCCATCGACCGCCGCGGCGCGATCGAAGCCCTCTTCCAAAAGATCGAGGCCGTCAAGCAATCCCGCCGCGACCTCCCCGGCGACCGCGACGCCCGCGACGCCTCCCTCCGCGACGCCGCCGACCGCCTCGCCGCCCTGGTCCCCGATTGGAACCTCGACGACCTCCGCGGCTTTCGACTCTCCGTCGAGGATCGCGACCGCCTCGCCCGCCTGCTCAAGGACCGCGACCAGCGAGACAAGGCGTTGGAGACCCTGACGCTGAAACGCGACCGCGACGCCGAGGAGCTCGCCGCCAGGTCGGCCGCGCTGGACGCCCTGGGCGAGCCCGTCGACGTCTCGCCGTGGGCCGCCCTGCTCGCCGACGAGGCCGCGTACCGCGACGACAAGAACGGCCACGGGGGCCTTCAAACGGAACATCGCAGGCTCAAGCGCGAACTCGACGCCCTGCTGCCGCGGCTCTCCCCCCCCCTGCCCGCCCCCGCGCCCGACTCGGCCCGGCTCCCCGTCCCGCCCCGCGAGACCGTCGAACGGTTCAAGCGCGACTTCGACCGGATCGACCAGCGGATCGAGACCGCGGCGTCGAGGCTGGAGGCCGACGAGAAGGAGGCCGAGGCCCTCGCCCGCGAGATCGCCGCCTTGAGCGAGGGCGATATCCCCAGACGCGACGACCTCAAGGAGATGCGCCTGGGTCGCGACGCCGGCTGGCGCCTGGTCCGCCGCAAATTCATCGATCACCAGGACGCGGAGGCGGAGATCCGCGCCTGGCTCGCCGACCACGCCGTCGCCCCCGCCGACCTGGTCGCCGCCTTCCCCGAGACCGTCGCCCGCGCCGACGCCTACGCCGACGAACTGTTCGCCCACTCAAGCGCCGTCGTCAAGCGGGAGCAGTTCGACGGACTCCGCGATCGGATCCGACGCGACCGCGAGGCCCTCGCCGGGCTTAAGGCCGACCGCCAGACGCTGGCCTCGCGCTGGAGCGCGCTTTGGTCCGCCTGCGGCTTCGAGCCGCTCGAACCCGACGCGATGACCGGCTGGCTCGACGAATTCGACAAGCTCCGGGGGCTCCAGGACCGACTCGTCGAGAACGAGCAAGAGGGGCGCTGCGCCCGCGATCGGATCGACGCCTACCACGCCCGCCTTGAGGCGACGGTCGGCCGATCGGCGACGACCGAGGAACTGATCGCCGCGGCCCGCGAGCGCGAGCAAGAGATCCGAGCCGCCGCCAAGTCCCGCGGCGATCTCGACGAAGCCCGCCGCGCGCTGGCCGACAAGATCGAACGGAACCGCTCCCAGGCCGAGGCGCTCCAGGCCGAAGCGACCGCCGCCGACGCCCGCCGCGCCGCGCTGCTGCGCGACCTGCGCCTCCCCGAATCATGGGGCCTGGACCCGCTGGGCCAGGCGCTCAAGGGGCTGGACCAGGCCGCCGGGGAATTGCGGAGGGCCGACGACCACGCCGCGCGGATCGCCAAGCACGAGACGAGCTTGAACGAGTTCGACCCGGCCGTCGCCGCGCTCGCCGCCGACGTCGCCCCCGACCTGGCGGACCTGGAGCCCGAACGCGCCGCCGCCGAATTGAACGCCCGACTCACCACGGCCCTCACCACCCGCGAACGCCGCGACTCGCTGGAGAAGACCCGCGCCGAGAAACTCGCCGACGCCAAACGCCGCGAGGAACGACTCGCGAACAACGCGACCGAGCGCGACGGACTGCTCCGAGACGCGAGCGTCGCGACGGCCGAGGAGTTCCGCGCCGTCGCCGAACGCGCCGCGGCCGTCGCCCGCCTGGACGGCGAGATCGCCGCCAAGACCCGCGAGTTCGACGCGATCCGCGACGCCGACCCGCTCGACGAGTTCGTCGCCGTGTTGGAAGGCGCCGACGCCCCGGCCCTGGAAGCCGCCCGCGACGACGCCGCCAAGGCCCGCGACCGCCTGCAAACCGAGAAGTCGGCCGCCGAGCAAGAAGTCGGCTCGCGCCGTCAGACCCTCTCGCTACTCGAACGCGGCGACGGCGAGGCCGCCGAACTCCTGGAGCAAGCCGCCTCGCGCCGAACCCGACTCGCCGAGGCCGTCGACCGCTACGTCCCCCTGCTCTTCGCCCACCGCCTCTTGAGCCGGGCGATCGAACGATTCGAGAAGGAAGCCCGACCGGCGATGCTCCAGGAGACGTCGCGACTCTTCGAACTCATGACCGACGGCCGCTACGTCCGCGTCGACCGCCCCGACGGCGACGACGGCGTCCTCCAGGTCCGTCGCCACGACGACGAGATCCTGGAACCCGACCAACTCTCCACCGGATCCCGCGAGCAACTCTACCTGGCCGTCCGCCTGGCCTACGCCCTGCACTATTGCGGCCAGGCCGAACCCCTGCCCATCGTGATGGACGACGTGCTGGCGAACTTCGACGACGACCGCTCCCGACGCACCCTCCGGGCGCTCGACGAGGTCTCCCGCGAGGCGCAGGTGCTGTTCCTGACGTGCCACCCCCACGTCGTCGAACTGGGCCGCGAGGTCTTCCCCTCGCTCGATCCGATCACCCTCTCCGCCAAGCCCCGGGACGAGCCGGAAATGCCCGGGGGCCGCCGCCGAGCCGCCGTCGCCGAACCCTCCCCGTCCGATTGAACAGGAACGCCCCGCGATGACCGCCCGCTTCAAGTCCGCTTGCCGGATCGCCCTCGTGCTCGCGTCCGCCGCGACGGCCCTTCCCGCCGCCCTGGCCGCCGACTGGGAACTCCGCGACAAGACCTTCGTCGTCTGGGCGGCCCCCGCCGACCTGGAGCAACGGGGAGGCGCGGTCCTGTCGATCCAACGACCCGGCGCCGGCTTCGACGCCCTGGTCCTGGGCGAACTCGCCCCCGCGCGCTGGATGGCCGGCAGCGAGTTCTTCCGTCGAACCCTCCAAAACCAGTCCGCCCGGCCCGCCGAGACGGCCGACGCCGGGACCTTCGTCCAAATCGCCGTCGCGTACAAGGGGAAACGCGTCTCGATTTATCGCGACGCCAAACCTTACGCCGAGTACGACATGGAAGTCGAGCCCGCCGCGTTCGACCAGTCCTGCTTCGTCCTGCTCGGCCTGCGCCATATCGAGCTGGCCGAAGGCGGGTCGACGTTCCGCGGCCTGATCGAGGACGCCCGAATCTACCCCGTCGCGCTCGACGCCGCGGCCCTCGCGAAGCTGAAGCCCGACCGGCCTTCGGACCCCGAGCCCCTGGCGTGGTGGACGTTCGAGGACGGCAAGGTCGAGGACGTCATGGGGACGTTCCCCCAGGCGCGACTCGTCGGCGCCGCGGCCGTCGAGGACGGCCGGCTGCGACTCGACGGCGGCCACGTCCTGGCCGGCGACGGCTTCGGCCCGCTCCCGACCCGCGCGACCGAATCCTGGCCGTCCTACCACGTCACGGCGCTCCCCAGCGAGGGCCTGGCCCGGCCCTACGACGCCAACGGCTGCATCTACTGGAAGGGCAAATACCATCTCATGTACATCTTCCAGGATCCCAAGCTCCCGCATGGCGGCCACTGCTGGGGCCACGCCGTCAGCGCGGACCTGGTCGACTGGACCTTCCTGCCACCCGCCCTCGTCCCCGAGCCCGGCGACAAGGACGTCGGCGTCTTCAGCGGCAACGCCTTCCTCGACCGCGACGGCGTCCCCACGCTCTGCTGGTTCGGCGTCGACGCCGGCGTCTGCGTCGCCACCGCGGAGGACGACGACCTCATCCGCTGGAGGAAGCATCCGAACAACCCGATCATCCCCATCCCCAAGCCGGGCGAGCCCGGCCACGGCGTCTACACCGTCTGGGACCCCTACCTCTGGATGGAGGGCGACGACTACCTCTGCCTGCTGGGCGGCAACAAGCTCCCCGACGGCAAGGACACGCTCTACGCGATGAAGTCCAGGGATCTCGTCTCCTGGAGGCCGATCGGCCCGTTCTTCGAACACCCCGACCCCTCCTGGACCACCGACGGCGAGGACTGCTCCTGCCCCGACTTCTTCAAGATCGGAAACAAGCGGGCCCTCCTGTGCATCAGCCACAAGGTCGGCGGCCGGATCTACATCGGCTGGTACGAAAATGAACACTTCTTCCCAGAGAAGCATGTTCGGATGAACTGGCCCGGCGGCCAGTTCTTCGCCCCCGAAAGCCTCCTGGACGACGAGGGCCGGCGGATCGTCTGGGCCTGGGTCACCGACCCCCGCGTCCTGCCCTCCCAGCAAGCGACCGGCTCCGGCGTCCAAAGCCTCCCGCGCGTCCTCGACCTGGACGCCGACGGCGGACTGACCATAAGGCCCGTCCCCGAACTGGAGCGGCTCCGCCGCGACCCGAAGGCGATCGCCGACACGACGTTCGAGGCCGAGACGCCCCTGCCTGGGATTCGGGGCGACCGCATGGAACTGGCGATGGAGATCGCGCCGGGATCGGCGCGCGAGGTCGTCGTCTCGATCCGCCGCGCCCCCGACGGCACGGAGAAGACCGACGTCGTCTACCGGCCGGACGCGAAGACGCTGGCCATCGACTGTTCCCGGTCGACCCTCCGCGACGACGTGGTCTACACGCGCGGCCCGCTGGACACCGGCGGAATCCTCCGGGCGGCCGACTACAAGAACCCGCGGAACGTCTGCGAGGCGCCTTTGGAACTGAAGCCTGGCGAACCGTTGCGGCTGCGGATCTTCCTGGACGGGCCGATGCTGGAGGTCTTCGCCAACGACCGCCAGTGCGTCACCCAACAGGTGTTCCCCAGGAGCGACGAGGCGCTCGGGGTCGCGCTCCAGGCGCGGGGAGGAACGGCCTCGGCCTCGTCGATTCGGGCCTGGACCATGGCCCCGGCGACGTTCGTGGACCGCAAGGGGGACCGCTGACGTGGCGTTGACGTATCAACGAGAATCGCATCCCGAGATCACGCCCGAGGAGTTCGTGGACGTGCTGGTTCGCTCGACGCTCGCGGAGCGCCGGCCCGTGGACCGGCCGGAGGCGATCCGCGGGATGCTCGAAAACGCCGACGTGATCGTGACGGCGCGCGACGACGGCCGGCTGGTCGGCGTCTCGCGGGCGCTTACGGATCGACAATTCTGCACTTATCTTTCGGACCTGGCGGTGGACGTCGCCTATCAGGGGCGTGGGATCGGCCGCGAGCTGGTCCGGCGGACCCGCGAGGCGGCCGGCGGACACGCGACCTTGATCCTCCTGGCCGCTCCCAAGGCCCGGACGTACTATCCGCGCATCGGCATGAAGGCCCACGACTCCTGCTGGATCATCCCAGCCGATCCGCGACCGGAGACGCCATGACCGACGAAGCCGAAGACGTCCCCTTGCTCGCGACCCGCGCGGTCCCCGCGCCGCGACAGTTCCGGCTGGTGGGCGGGATCCAGAGCGCCGCGATCGCGGCGTTCGCGGGCTTCCTCGCCTTGATCGCCTTGAAGTCCGGGGCCGACGCGGTCCTGGGACCGGCGGACGACGGCAACTTACGGTTCGCGTTCGTCTGGTCGGCCGCTCTCGCGCTCGCGGCGTTCCCGGTCCTGCTGGCGCTTCATCATCGGGCGATGATCGGTTTGAGGTCGCGGACGCATTACCTGGTCTTCCCGGATCGGGTCGAGGTCCGTCGCGACGCCGGATCGTCGCGACGCGCGATCCCGCTCGATCGGACGGTCGCCGTCGAGAGTTGGGCCGGGCCCTTGCTCCGTCCGCTCGGGCTGGCGACGCTGATCTTGATCGTGGAGGAGCCGGCGGGGGCCTCCGGCCGCTTCCGCCACGTCTTCCACCCCCTGCCGAACGTCGAGAAGCACGAGGAGATGGCCGAGTTGATCCGCGCGCGGATGGGAGGCGCGCGGGGCGCGTGAGCGTCGCGCCCGATCGTGCTCGGCACGAGGCTTGCTAGAAACGCCGCGGCGATTTTCGCCTTCTCCCCTTGAGGGAGAAGGTGGCCCGAAGGGCCGGATGAGGGGTCGACCGGCGTCGCGTCCCGGCCAAGTCGTTGGAACGTCAAAATCGTCGTCGGAACGCCGAGATCCCTGGGCTTCGGTCGCGCCCACCCCTCATCCGGCCTTCGGCCACCTTCTCCCTCAAGGGGAGAAGGATGCGTGTCGTCGGCTTCCGGTCGCGTTGAATCCCGCGCCGAACGCTCTTGGCGTCGCGGCCCGACGATTCACGGCAAGGCGGCTTTCGGCTCGCGCTTGAAGACCATGAGCGTCCAGGAATCGCCGGCGTCGGCGCGGAAGGCTTCGGGGCGGGGTTCGTCGGGGTCGGCGGTGCAGATCGTAAGGCGATCGCCTTCGAGTTCGTAGATGCCGCGGACGACCTTGTCGCGGCCGGGGCCGCCGTCGGCGTGGATGTCGATCGTCTTCGGCTCCGCCTTCGAGTCGAGGACGATCGTGGAGGCGGAGAAGCTCTTGCCGTCGCGCCGCCAGACGACGCGGTCGCCGTCGACCTCGCGGGTGACGGAGCGGACGACGTCCGGGTCCGCGTCCTCGCCGTCGTAACGCGAGGAAACGGTTCGCCAGACGCCCCGGTGCCGGGCGAGTTCCGCCTTGGCGTCGGCGTCGGGGGCCGCCTCGGGCGTTTGGAGGCCCGAGGCGGCGAGGATCAGGACGAGCAGCAGTCGACTCATCCGAAGAGCCGGGTGACGGCCTCCCCCTTGACCAGCTCGCGAGGCTGGTTCAGGTGGTTCATGACCATGGTCCCCGGATCGATGCCGAGGGAGTGGTAGATGGTCGCCAGGAGGTCGCCGGGGTGGACCGGGTCGGTGAGCGGGGCGGATCCGGTCTTGTCGGACGAGCCGTGGACGTGGCCGCGACGGATCCCCGCGCCGGCCAGAAGCGCGGTGTAGCAGTACGGCCAGTGGTCGCGGCCGTCGGCGCTGTTGCCGTTGCCGGAGGTGCTGACCCCCTTGCGGGGGCTGCGGCCGAACTCGCCGACGGCGACGACCAACGTGTCTTCGAGCATGCCGCGGCGGTCGAGGTCCGTGAGCAGGCCGGAGAGGCCCTGATCGAGCATCGGGCCGGACTGGTTCTTCATCCGCTCGGTCAGGCCGACGTGGTGGTCCCAGGAGTGGTTGTCGGAGTTGGCGATCTTGGGCCAGATCACCTCCACCACCTTGGCGCCGGCCTCGACGACCCGACGGGCCAGCAGGCAGCTTTGGCCGAAGGTGTTGCGGCCGTAAAGCTCGCGGGTCGCGTCGTCCTCGGCGGCGAGGTTGAACGCCTCGCGCGCCTTGCCGCTGACGACCAGGCTCAAGGCGCGTTCGTAATACTCGTCGAGCTTGTACTCGGAGACGGCCGCGTCGACGGCCTTCATGCCGGCGTTGAGCGCGGTTCGGAGCTTGGCCCGGCGCTCCAGGCGGAGGGCGAAGACCTCGGGCCGGAGTTGCAGGTCGTCGACCTTGATCCGGTCCATCTTGGTCATGTCCATGTCGTCGCCGTCGGGATACAGCGTGTAGGGGTCGTAGGCCTTGCCGAGGAAGCCGGCGGTCCCCCCCTTGCCGACGACGTTGCTCTCCTGCAAGGGCCGGGGCAGCATGATGAACGGCAGCATGGGGACCGTCTGCGGCTTAAGCCGGACGATCTGCGAGCCGAAGTTGGGGAAGTCCTTGGCGTTGGGGGGTTCGAGCTGGCCCGAGGGGCTGACCTTGTCGGTCGTGTAGCCGGTCATCATCTGGTAGATGGCCGCGGTGTGGTTGAACAGGCCGTTGGGGGTGTAGCCCAGCGATCGGATCAACGTGAACTTGTCGGAGACCAAGGACAGCTTGGGGAGGATCTCGGTGAAGTCGATCCCCGGCGTCTTGCTGTTGATCCGGGCGAACTGGCTGCGGACGTTGTCCGGCAGGTCGTCCTTGGGATCCCAGAGGTCCAGGTGGCTGGGGCCGCCCTGAAGGTAGACCATGATGACGCTCTTGGCGCGGTCCCAGCCCGGCGGCGCGGTCCGGCCGGGGCTGGCGTCGGAGGCGCGGGCGGTGGCCGCTTGAAGCTGCAAGAGCGTCCCCAACGAGACCCCCATCAGCCCCGAGCCCCCCACCCGGAGGACGTCGCGCCGGGTGGTCCCCAACGACGGGTCGCACAGATCCTTGCCGGACTCTCCTGGAACGATGATCATCGGCGGGACTCCCAGCCTGGGGACGGGGGATGAAGCGGTTCGGAAACGAGCCGGTCAATCGGCCTTCACGCCTTCGAGGTGGATCGGCGGGATCGGGTCTTCGAACTCGTCATTCGCAATCGAATCCTCGATCTCTTCCGGAGTTCGCAGCAGGAACATGTTGACGTCCGCCTGTTGGTCTTCCGTCAGCCGCGCCAGGTACGACCAAACCAGCCGGCTCCGAGCGCCCCGGCTCATGGACTCGAACCCCGGATCGATCAATCGGACTCGGATCGAGTAAGGGCCCTGGCGGTACATCGTGATCCGCGCGTCGGGGTGGTCGGCCTGATACGCCTCGAACGCCGAGGCGATCGCGTCAAGGGTTTCGTCGGTGGGACCGCGAATTTCGACGGCCATGTCAGAGTCTCCCGTTGGCCCATGCCATGATTTCGTCGGCCGCGTCGAGAAATTCCTTCGCCTCCTCTTCCTTTAAGGACTCGGTCGAATAGCGAAGGGCGGTCGACCATAATTCGACGATCGTAAGCGACGGATTGATCGAAGCCGCGGGCGACGGTCCTCCTCGCTCGCGATACCAAGTCCTCAGTTGATTATAGTCGTGGGCCTTCGCGCCTCGGAACAAGGCCGATACTTCCTTCTCACGGGCCGGAGGCGTGATCGCGAGGATCAGCGCCTTGAGCATGCATTCCACGCCGTACCCGGCCAGGTAGACGGCCGCCGTGTTGTATCCGAACTTGAAAAGCACGCCCGCCTCCTCGCGCCTTTGCTGGGCGCATCGGAAGAAGCGTCGGACTTCGTTGGATCTCGGGGTCGGCACCGGGCGGGGGCTCCGTCGGCGTCAGTGGTTGAACAGGAACTCCGGGCTGTTGATGAGCGCCCAGGCGACGTCCTGGGCGGCGGTGAGGCGGCGCGTGGCGGCCTGGCGGACGCTGACGTCCAGGTCGCGGCGAAGCTGGAGCAGGGCCGCCGGCGGCTCGACGGGCTTGCCGGCGGCCTCGACCCTGGCCGCGAGCGCGGCCCGCGCCGGGTCGGCCGGCGGGGGCGTCCGCGCGGCGGCCAGGGCGGCCTGGCGGTCGCTCCAGCCCTGATCCATGCGGCGGTGATAATTCAAGAGCGTCTCCACCTGTTCCGGCGAGCGCAGCTCCGACGCCGTGGCGACGACCGCGCGGAGCGGTTCCGGCAGCCCCAGCCCGACGTCCGCCCGCCTCGCCACCGAGATTCGGAACCGGCCCAGGTTGAACGGGTCCTGGAAGCGGTGGAGGAGCCTGAACGTCAGGACCGCGCCGCCGGGTCCGCCGACCGGCGCGGCGGTCTGGAACGTCGCCCAGTGGAGCACGCCCGTCCGGGGGGAGACGGCCCAGCCGCGCTGGTCGTCCAGCTTGCCGTCGACCGCCTTGGCGACGTCGAAGTCGCCCTGGCTGAAGTCGGCCGTCGCGCCGCGGAGGGGGACGGGCTTGGCCTGGTCGGGGGTCGCCTTGGGGGCGGCGGAAAGTTGGAACTCGGTCAGGACGAAGTTGCCGTCGGGGGCCCGGCCGGGGCCGGTTCGCGGCAGGCTCGGGTCGGTCAGGACTTCGAGCCGCACCGCGGCGATCCCCTCCAGGTCGGTCTCGGCGGTGATGACGACCTCGCCGTTCTTGCTCGGACCCGAGGCGAGCAGCGAGCCGTCGGCCTGCTTCTCCAGCTTGGCGCCGCCGGCGGCGGTCGTCTTGGGCTCGACGACGACCCAGGGGTCGACGATCGAACCGGCGACGGTCTTCTCCCACTCGGCGACCTTGGCGGCCAGTTGACCGTCATAGGCCTTCGCGTCGGCCTCAAGCGCGGCGATCTTCTCGGCCCGCTCCTTCTCCTTTTGGGCGATCACGGGGGCCTGGGCGGCGTCGAAGGCGGTCAATTCCGCCTGGGCGGCGGCCAGGGCGGCGGCCCGCTCGCGTTCCAGCCGCGGGCGGTCGAGGGCGAACTTGGTCTCGGCGCGGCCGAGCGCGTCGGCCAGGGCCTTGTGGTCCGCGTCCACCTCCTGGAGCGCGGCGACCGCCGCGGCGGTCTCCTCGGACGTGGCCGGGCGGTTGAGGATCCGCAGGAACAGTTCCTCCATGAGCTTCGCGTCGTCCTGCTGGGAGGCCGCGAGCCTCGCCAGGGCGTTCTCCGGGTCGGAGAGGGCCTCGGCGACGGTCGGGCCGCTGACCAGGGCCATGATCGGACCCAATTGCATGCCGCTGGAACGCTCGCACTCGCAGGCGGTCTCGCGGACGGGGCGGCCGAAGGCCGAGAGGAAGCCGCTGGGAAGCTCCACGCCCGAATCCGGCAGCGCCGAGGCCCGCGTCCCCGGCGGCACGCCCGGGATCCGCGACGTCGAGCCGGTCGCCACGTTGATCGCGTCGTAGAGCGCCTCCGCGGGGAGCCGACGGGCGATCGCGTGCGAGTAGTTCGTCTTGTCGTCGGCGTTGAACTTGTTGGTGTCGATCGACAGTTGATACGTCCGCGACGTGACGATCCGGCGCAGCGTCGGCCGCATGTGGAACCCCTCCTTGACGAACTCGGCCGTCAGGTGGTCGAGCAACTCCGGGTTGGACGGGGGATTGCCGGCGCGGACGTCGTCCAGGGGCTCGATCAGGCCGACGCCGAACAGATACCCCCACAGCCGGTTGACGTAGCCGCGGGCGAAGTACGGGTTGTCGGCCGAGGTCAGCCACGCGGCCAACTCCGCGCGCCTGGTGGGGGCGGCGGGTTCGGCGTGGGCGCAGTCGAACGGGAACTTGGGCGCCGTCGGCTGCTTGGTCCGGTCGTGGATCACCTCCGCGGACGAGTCGTCCGAGACGATCTCGTAAAGCGGCGCCGGGCTCTCGACGGCGCTGCCGCCCACCGTCCGGCCGCCGCTGGCCGGGTCGGGCTTGAGGTCGACCTTCGCGAAGTAGGCCGCCGTCTCGTAGTACTGGTCCTGGGTCCAGCGCTCGAAGGGGTGGTCGTGGCACTTGTTGCAGTTGAAGCGGACCCCCAGGAACAACTGGGTGGTGTTCTCCATCGTCGCCTCGGGGTCGCGGAGGACCTTGAAGTACGAGGCGGCGGGGTGCTCCTTGTTGGAGCCGCTGGCGGTGAGGATGCTTCGGGCGAACTCGTCGTAGGGGACGTCGGCGGCGACTTGCTGGCGGATCCACTCGCGGAACGCCGCGGCGCCCTCGGCGCCCAGGAACTTGCGGTTCACCAGAAGCATGTCCGCCCACTTGTTCGTCCAGTGGTCCACGAACGCCGGCGAGCCGATCAGGCGGTCCACCAGCGCCTCGCGCTTGGCCCGCGACTCGGTCTCGTCGGCGAGGAACGCGCGGACGTCGTCGGCCGTCGGGGGGAGCCCGGTGAGGTCGAGCGAGACGCGGCGGAGGAACTCGGCGTCGGTGCAGAGGCCGGAGGGTTGGATCTTCATCCGTTCCCATTTGGACGCGACCAGGTCGTCGACCGGGCCGTAGCCGGGGGGCGGCGACCAGACGAAGCCGGAGCGGTCGCCCATGACGGTCAGCGTCGTGGAGGCGTAGCAGCCCTCGTAGCGGACCAGCACCGGGGCCTCGCCGCGGCGGAGGGCGGCGACCAGCCCGTGCGGCTTGGCCACGGCGACCTCGGTGTTTCCGCTCTCCAGGAACGCCTCGCGGGTGACGTCGCGGGTCGCGCCGTCGGGGAAGGTGGCGACCACCCGAAGCTGCTGGGTCGCGCCGGGGAGTTGGACGATCGGGTTATGCGGGAAGACGTCGATCCTGGCGACCTTGGTCGACTCGCGATCGAGCTTCGCCCCGCCGGCGATCCACGATCGGATGATCTCGTAATAGGCGTCGCCAGGCTTCATGAGCATGCCGCCGCCGTGGGGGACCGCGGCGGTCGGCTTGTCGAGCATCAGGCTGTCTTCCGGCGAGGCCGTGTTGACCCGGCGGGCGGCGACGTCGTCGGTGAACGCGGTGACGTCGAAGAGCGGGTCGTAGCCCCGCAGCGAGAGCTTGAACCCGTTCTTCCCCTGCGCCGCGCCGTGACAGGTCCCCTGGTTGCAGCCCATCCGAGAGATCACCGGGGCGACGTCGCGGACGAAGTCGGGACGCATCGCGGTCGACAGGTTCTCGACCCTGGCGACGACCTCCGCGGTCTTGCCGCCCAGGACGAGCTTCACCCGGGCGACGCCGTCGGCCCGCGGCTTCAAGAGCCCGGAGCGCGTGACCTCCACGGCGTCCCCGTCGACCTGGAAGGCGACCGACCGGGTGACGTCGACCGCCGCGCCGGAGGCGAGCTTCGCCGTGGCGACGAGTTGCGCGTAGGCCGTCGGCGACGCCAGCGCGATCTCGGCGGGCTCGACGTCCAGGGCGACCACGCCGGTCGGCGGTCGCTCGGCCTCCACGGGTTCCTCGGGCAGCGCCGGCGGGGCCGTCGCCGCGGCCGTGGCCAGGTTCGCCGCGGCCGTCTCGTCGATCGGGACGGGGACGAACTCCTTCAAGAGCGACCCGCTCTCCGGCTCGATCAGCCGGACCTTGCCGTCGACTCCGGCGAACGCCAGCGCCTTGCGGTCGGGGTGGAAGTCGACCGCGTACAACCCGCCGGTCGGCACCTTGAACCGCGAGATCTCGCGGACGCCGTCCTTGTGGTAGGCGTCGACGGCCGCGTTCTCCTCGGCCGAGCGCGAGGTGACCACCTTGGCCTGGATCTTCTTGATCGCCTCGGGGAACTCGTCGGAGAACTCATACGAGTAGACCGCGGCCTCGCCGCTGGAGGCGTTCTCGCTGGAGACCGCGGCGATCCGAAGGCCGTCGGGGCTGACGGCCACGCCCATCACCCGGCCCGGCAACGTCGGCAACGCGCGCATCAGGTTGGAGTCGTCGCCGATGACGCGCTGGGTCTGGCGGAAGATCCGGTAGACCTTCGGCTCGCCGTCGGAGCCCCCCACCACGATCTCGTCGCGCTTCGGGTGCCGGGCGACCGACGCCAGGCCCCCCTTGAGCGCGCCCGGGGTGATCGAGGTCACGTTGTCGACGAATCGCTGCTCGGCGACCTCGGTCAGCTTGGCGGTCATGTCACGGCCGACGGAGATCAGGTGCGAGCCGTCGACCGAGAAGACGGTGTCGAGCGCCCAGTCGGAGCCCGAGCCCATGAACAGCACCTGCTTGCCGGTCTTGGCGTCGATGGCGCGGGCCGAGTTGTCGGTGCAGCCGAAGGCGATCTTGGTCCCGTCGGGCGACCAGCTCGCGCCCATGACGACGTCGAAGGCGACCGACGCGGACAGGATCAACTCGCGCTTGGCGACGTTCCAGACCTGGATCTCGCCGCGGCGGCCGGGGTCGCCGCCGGCCGCCGCCAGCCGCTTGCCCTCGGGCGAGAACGCCAGCGAGTCGATCCGCTCGGAGAGCCCGACCAGCCGCGCGACCAGTTCGGAGCCGTCGGCCTTCCACAACAAGATCTCGTGGAACCCGGCGACGGCCAGTAGCTCGCCGTCGGGCGAGAACGCCAGGGACGGGATCGACGGCGCGCGGGCGTAGACCGGGGGATGGTCGGCGTCGACGATCGAGCCGGCGCCGGCCGGCGTGTCGTCGACGGCGCCCTGGGCGATCCACCTGGCGATGGTCTCCACGTCGATCGCGTTCAGGGGCGCGGCGTCGCGGGGCATCTCGGCCTTGCCGTCGTGGGCCGTGATCATGTCGATGATCGCGCTTTCGTCGGGCTTGCCGGCGACGACGGCCTCGCCCTCGGTGTCGCCCCCTTTCAGCAGGCCCTCGAAGGTGGTCATGACGTAGGCGCCGCCGGCCTTGGCCGGTTGGTGGCAGCCCTGGCAGTTGGCCTGGAAGATCGGCCGGACGTCCTTGTCGTAGCTGACCTTGGGTGGAGTCGCCGGCGCGGCCTCCTCCTTCGCCGGCTCCTCGGCCGACGCCCGCCCTCCCCAAAGCGCGACCGCGGCCAACAGGCCCAGACCCGTCCGACCGATCAACGACCGGCCCCCACCGCGCGTGGCACGACTCATCAGCGGCTCCCCCGCAACCGGGTTACGATCATGTGGCGTAGCGCAAATGTTAAACCCGCCGCCCCCCCCGACGCAACCCCCCGCCCCCCCTCGCGACGAATCCCACGGCGTCTTCCGGCCGATCGAGCCGACGAACCCGCCTGAAGCAAGCCCCGCAACCGTCGAGCCGACGCCCGACGACGCCCGGCACGACGAGCATCGGCCATGACCTCGGTTGACAAACTGAACCGACACCGATTTCCGGACGTGGAAAGGTGGACGAACCACTGGCGGGGGGCGGGGATCGAATGCGAGGATGTCATCGGGGTCGGCTCCGCTCGGGCGTCCGGCAGGTTTCGTCACCGCCGTCGTCCCGCTCGGGCCGGTCCCCGTCTACTCGCTCACGCACGAAATACCCGAAAGCGCCGCCTGGCGGTGAAGCTGGAGGTCGGCCCTCCCGCGCCCGCGGGACGGACGCGCCCGGAGGCCAAGGAGGGGTGAGCCGGATCCCTCGCGGCGTGGAGGCCCTCGAATGGAAACGAAGACGTTGGAAGGCACCTGGGAGGAGATCGCCCGGCGCGCCCCCGAACTGGCCGGACGTCGCCTGCGCGTCACGATCCTCGACGAGCCCGCGGAACCCCTTCCGCTCGACGTCGCGCTCGCCCCCCTCGTCGAGGAGACCCGCCGGCTCGTCGGGCGGACGCCGCCCGCTCCCGCTTCCAGCGGCGATTGGTCGGACGCGGTCGTGGAGAAGTTTCGACGGCGGGGGTTCGACCTGTGATCACCGCCTTTCGCCGAAGGCGGCGGAGGAAAGAAAGACGAAGGCGCAAAAGTTCCCGCCAGGATGGGACGAAGCCCGCGTCCGCGAGGTGCTCGCCCACTACGAGGCACAGACCGAGGACGAACAGGCCGCCGAGATCGAGGCGGCCCGCGAAGCCGAGGGGACGACCCTGATCTCCGTCCCGACGGACGTCGTCCCCGAGGTCCGCGCGCTGCTGGCGCGTCGGAATCAGAAGCGGCGGGCCTAAACTGGAAGAGGCCGACACGGGGACGAATATAGATATATAATAATTTAAGTATGTTTATGTCAAAATACGGAGCCTGGACATGTACGAGCGAATCACGACGAAGTGTCGCGACCTCCGCCACGTCATGGTTTTGTCGCGGGCCGACAAGACGGCGCTCTCGCTGATCGGCGAACGACTGTCCGGCGAGGACTCACACGTCGTTCAGAACGTTTTCCTGAGGGCCTTCAGGAATCGCGCGGCGATCGCGCCCCGCCTCGAACTCGCCCGCGCCGTCGGGGAGGCCGTCCGCGCGTTGGACGAGGATGCGGACCTATTGCCATACATGTATTCATTCGCGATCCACGAGGGCCCCCTGGCCTCGACGGGGGCCGGCGCCGTCGCGGGGATACGCATGCCCGGCGACGACTCCGGTCATTATTCGCTGCGGGCCGGCCTGGGGGTCTGCAAGCTGGAACGCCGCGGCGCCCCCGAGGACCGAGGCGGGTCCGCCGTCGACGTCCGCGATTGTCGGGGTCTCGCCACGTTGCCGACGAGCAACTGCGGCGACGTAATCCTCAAGAGGCGCAAGGTGGATTTGAGGGCGCCGGGGCTGCTCAAGGAATTGGGTCTCAAACTCGACGAATGGGACCGCGACGACGTTTCGCTGTCGTACGAGGAATTCCGGCGCGCGCCGCCGGAACGTTCCGAATCATGAAATCGGCGTCGGCCGTCATGCGGATCCGGCCCTTGGCGTCCGAAGTAGGTTGTACCGCGTTCCATCGAGCCGTCCCAGGGCGCGGGCCGGGGGATCCTGAGCGTCGCGGATTCATGGCGCGAACAGGACGACGCTGTATCGAATGCGCGGGTGGAACGGCGGTCGTCTGATGACGACGAAATCAACGTCCTCGACTTTCCCCAGGGACTCGAGGTCGCGAACCGCCTGGCCGACGCCGAGGTTGTAAACCGCCGGGAGCACCCGGACGCCGAGGCCGCGCCCCCTCCTGACGTCGAAATCCACGGGCGATACCGCGGATAGAAATGCCAACAAAAACAGAAATATGGCGAGCGCCTTCGCCCGCTTCGTGGGCCGGACCCTCACCCTCGCGTGGAGCAAGGCGAGGACCAGGATCAGGGAGAAGCACCAATCCAGGTTGCGCCCCCCCGACGTGAACAGGAGGGGGGAAACGAACATCAACGTCCAGAGGTTGTCCCAGCGCTCTCGGCTGAATCTGTCGCGCGGGCGCCGCTTTCCGGCCGAACCGTCGCCTGGCGGTCGAGCGTCCTTCGCGTTTTCCATGGTCCCACCTCCCGATTCGTCGAAAATCCGCGACGGCCGAGAAAGATGAAATCCCGCCCCGCGCCCCCGCGATCATGATCGTGGAAGGGTCTCTTTGACAATTCGGATGAATGGGCTCCCAAGGGCGGGAAGACGGGCGGGGGCGAACGCCCGCCGGATCGTCGATGGAACGCGGACGCGGTCGATCAACCTCGACGGCCGCTCGGAAAACCATGTCGACTTCGACGATCAAAGCCGATTTCCGGAGTGAAAACCAAGTCGCAACCGCCACGAAATCAAGATTTTAAGTCAACGAACCATCTAGGTTTCCCGGCGCGAACGAACCCAGGCGAAGCCGGGCGGTCGGGCGCGGCGGGGGAGCGGTTCAGGTACCCTCGCGCGGGGCGGCCTCCACGGCGTCGGGGTCGGGCTCGGGGTCGAGTCGGCCTTGCTCGGCGGAGCGGACCAGGTCGGCGAAGGCGCCGTCGGCCTGGAGGAGTTCGGCGTAGGGGCCGCTCTCCACCATCTCGCCGTCCTCGAAGACGAGGATTCGATCGCAGTTCAACAGGGTCGTCAGCCGGTGGGCGACCAGGATCACCGTGCGGTCGCGCCTCGCCGTCTCGATCGCGCGCTGGATCCTCCGCTCGCTGATGTTGTCCAGGGCCGACGTCCCCTCGTCCAAAATCAGGATCGGCGGATCCTTCAGGAAGATCCGCGCCAGCGCGATCCGCTGCCGTTGACCTCCCGAAAGGTTCTGCCCGCGCTCGGCGACGCGGGCCTGATAACCGCCCGGCATCATCATGATTTCGTCATGGATGCAGGCGTCCCGCGCGGCGGCCTCGATCTTCTCCGGGGTGACGTCGCGGCAGCCGTAGGCGATGTTCCGGGCCACCGTCCCGGAGAAGACGAACGGGTTCTGGCCGACGTACCCCACCAACTCGCCGATCGCCTCGCGGGTGACGCCCTCAAGCGGGACGCCGCCGAACCAGACCCGGCCCGTCGTGGGATGCGCCAGTCGCATCAACACTCGAAGCCACGTCGTCTTGCCGCAGCCGGAACGACCCGCCATGCCGATCGTCTCGCCGTGGCGGATCGTCAAGGAAAGGTCGACGAGCGCCCGCCGGCCTCCCTCGACGGTCCTGGGGTATCGCACCGAAAGGCCCTCGGCGACGAACAGCGGCCGGCCGATCTCCAGGACCGGCTCGCGGGGGTCGACCGGCTTGAACGACGGGTCGATCGGCTCGCGCAAGAGGTTGATGAGGTCGCCGACGCGGAGGCTGCTCTCGTGGGCCTCGTCGATGAAGCGGTGGACCTCGTTCAAGGGTGCCATCACGTTGAGGTACAATACCGAGAACGTGAAGATGTCTCCAATCGGAATCCGGCCGTGGATGTACAGGAAGACCGCCAGGGCCAGCACGACCAGATGGAAGAAGCCCTCGTTAAGCGCCTTGCCGCAGCCGAAGAACGACATCTGCAAGTGATGCGTCAACTCCATGGACCGCTTCCGCTCGGCCGCCCTGGCGACGCGGCGGACCTCGCGGCGGTGGGTGTTGGAGGCCCGGACGTAATCGATGCCGCCGAGCTGCTCGACCACCGTGCCGTCCATCCGCTCGCGAGTGCGCAGCAGGTCCAGCCGCACCCCCTTCTGCGTGACGATCTGAGCCACCGTCAACCCCAGGGAGACCGGCACGACGCCGAGCATCGCCAGCGCCACCCAGGGTTGCTGGGTCAGGACGTAGAAGATCGCGAACCCCCCGGTGAACAGGGCCGGGACGAAGTCGAGAAAGCCGATGCGCAGGAAGCGGACGAAGCCGTCGGCGCTGCGGGTGACGCGGCCGTAGAGGGCGCCGACCTGGTCCTGGGCCAGGGTGGTCAAATCCACCTTCATCAGATGGGCCACCAGACGCACGTTCATGTCCTTGTCGATCCGAGTGCAGGCCCGCTCGACGAGGTACCGGCGCAGGACGTTCATGGTCTCGCGGACCAAATACCCCAGGCCGATGAGGGTCAGGTAGAACGTGGCGACTCGGACGACCTGGTCCGCGGGGGGACGGACGCCGTCGGCGGCGGGTCCCACGGCGTTGACCAGCTCGCCCAGGAAGACGCCGACGGCCGTGCCGCCGACGCTCGCCAGGCTCATGACGGCCAGGGCCGACCCCAGGGAGAGCCGATGCCGCCATGGGACCAGCCGCCACACCTGCCGGCCTCGGCGGCGGATCCGTCCCAGTTCGCGCCCCACCTCGCGCAATCGACTCGCCACGCTTGCTCGCGCCATCGCCACTCCCGCCCCAGGGTCGAACCGGTTTCAAGCGGAGCGCCGCGATTTTCGCGCCGCTCCTGGATCATGGTACGGATCGGCCGGTCCTTCCCGCGAGACGAGCCGCCGAGACGGCGAATGTTCGGCTCGTCGAGGGGGCGCGGCGGGCGATCCTCAAAGAATTGTAAAACTCGGGTGGAACTCCCCACGCTTCCCTGGGAAACCGCGTACTAAGGATTTGAACGACGGGGCCTCGCTCGGGGCCCCTCCCCGAGGGATCCGACGGGACGCCCGCGATCGTCGAGGGCTTTCGCCCGACGTCGCCGACGTCCCGTTCGTCCGCTTCCCGGGGCCGGCCCGAGGCGTCCTCCTCGGCGCGCCTTTTGCGGACGGGTCGACGCGGTGATTCGTCAGGTTTCGCGGGAGGTCGCCCATCCATGTTTTCAAAAGAGGGTCACTTGAGTCACGTGTCGATCGCCGACGCCGATATCGCTCCGTCCGCCGCCGCCCCCGTCGCGGAGCCGGTTTCCTCGCGGCGCGACCCCATGGCCGCGCGAAGGTCGTCGTGCGAGGAGTCCCTGGTGGTGGACGAACGATCCGGAATCCGGCCCGCCCGCGCCGTCGAATCCAAGTTGACCAGTCTGCTGAAGGAGGCCTCGATGCCGGCCAGCCGACTTCAGATGCGAGCCATGCTCAAGGCGCGCTGAGGCCCGAAATCGGGCCCGCCGCTTGCCGCTCTGTCTAAAAGAGCGAGGAAGCACGAGGACGACATCCCTTCTCCCCTTGTGCAAGATTATTCGTGAGTGACGTAAGTCCAAGAACGATCCCGGATGCCTCGTCCGATCACCCAACCGTCCAATGACTTAGGGCGGCCTTGGGTCGATTTGCGACAACACCCGGCACCATAACGATTTACGAGTCCCACGAATAATCTTGCCTTGTGGGAGAAGGGATTAAGCATGTTCGTTCCCGGCGGTTTTCGATGGATCGGCGTCCCGCGCGTCCCGCCTGGAAATCGCGCACGCGGGGCCTACTCGCGCGGCGTGGAGATCACGACCTCCACGGATCGTCTTCGGCCGTCGTCGACCAGGGGGATCGTCGGATCGTCCCGGGGCTCGTCGTCGATGGCGACCCAAACGCGACCGCGTTCCAGTCCCTCGGGGTTCTTGACGCGGACGTCGTACACGGTCGAGCCGTGGCGGTACTCGAAGGCGAACTCCCGCCAGGACGCCGGGACGCGCGGGTCGACGATCAGGCGGTCGCCCCGGCGGCGGACGCCGAGGATCGATTCCACGGCCGCCTGGTACAGCCACCCCGCCGAGCCGGTGTACCACGTCCAGCCGGCGCGGCCGACGTGGGGGGGGATCGCGAGGACGTCGCCGGCCAGGGCGTAGGGCTCGGCCTTGTAAGTTCGAACGTCGTCCTTGCAAGTCGAGTGGTTGATGGGATTGAGAATCCGGAACAATTTCAGGGCGAGTTCCCCGCGTCCCAGGCCGGCGAACGCCTGGACGACCCAGGCGGCGGCGTGGGTGTACTGGCCGCCGTTCTCGCGGACGCCCGGCGGGTAGCCCTGGATGTAGCCGGGGCTCGGCGCGGAGCGGTCGAACGGGGGGGCCAACAGCAGGATCAGGCGTTCGGGCTCGCGGACGAGAAGCTCCTCCACGGCGGCCATCGCCCGGGTCGAACGCTCGACGGGGGCCTCGGCGAACACCGACCACGACTGCGGTAGGGAGTCGATCCGGCACTCCGAGGCGGCGACCGTCCCCAGGGGCGAGCCGTCGTCGAAGTAGCCGCGGCGATACCAACCGCCGTCCCAGCCGTGGGCCTCGACGGCCGCGGCCAGGGCGTCGGCCTCGGCCCGCCAGCGGGAGCCGCGGCCGGCGTCGCCGCGCGACTCGGCGAGGGGGGCGAACCGCCGCAGGGTCGCGATCAGGAACCAGGCCAGCCAGACGCTTTCGCCCGCGCCGCCGATCCCCACCCGGTTCATGCCGTCGTTCCAGTCGCCGCTTCCCATCAGCGGCAGCCCATGAGCGCCGCGCGGCGAGGAGCGGTCGAGCGCCCGGGCGCAATGTTCGTACAGCGAGGCCCCCGGCGCGACGTCGGGAAGGCGGAAGTCGTCCTCCCGGTCGGCCGCCAGCGGGGGGGCGGAGAGGAACGGGACGTCCTCGTCGAGCACGGCGGCGTCGCCGGTCGCCTCGACGTAACGGGCCGCGACGAACGGCAGCCAGAGGTAATCGTCGGAGCATCGGGTCCGGACGCCGCGGCCGTCGACCGGCCGCCACCAATGCTGGACGTCTCCCTCCTCGAACTGCCGCGAGGCGTGCAAAAGGATCTGTCGGCGGGCGAGGTCGGGCGCGGCGTGAAGGACCGCCAGCGCGTCTTGAAGCTGGTCGCGGAAGCCGAAGGCGCCGCTCGACTGGTGGAACCCCGTCCGGCCCCAGAGGCGGCAGCTTACGACCTGGTAAAGCAGCCAGCGGTTGACCAGGAGGTCGAAGGCGGGCTCGGGGGTGCGGACCCGGATCGCGTCCAGGAGTCGGTCCCAGCCGGCCTTGACGCGCCGGAGGGCGGCGTCGGCGCCGACGTCGCGGGCGTGGGCCAGGTGTTCGCGGGCCTGGGAGGGGGAGTCGGCCCAGCCCAGGAGGAAGACGATTTCGACGGCCTCGCCGGGGCCGAGGTCGAACCTGGTTTGCACGGCGCCGCAGGGGTCCAGACCGGCGCCGACGCGGCCGGAGAGTTCCGCCCGCGCCATCGCCTCGGGCCTGGCGAGGGAGCCGTGACGGCCGAGGAACTCGCCGCGGTCGCCGGTCAGAAAACGCGGGCGGCGGTCGACGTCGAGGAACGCGACGCCGCCGGCGTACTCCTCGCGGAAGTCGTCGCGGGCCAGAAGCGCTCCGGTCCGAGGGTCGACCGTCGTGACGACGTGGGGGGCGGAGCGGTCGCGGAACGTCCCCAGCACCCATTCGGCGAAGAACGTGGCGGAGAGCCGGCGGGGGGAACCGCCGGGGTTTTCCACGTGAAGGCGCAGGTACTTGATCGGCCGATCGGGGTCGACGAAGACGTCGAGCCGTTGGCGAAGGCCGCGGAGGTTCCGCTCGAAGGAGGAGTATCCCTGGCCGTGGCGGACCAGGACCGGGCCTGGCGAGGGGATCGGCAGCGGGGTGGGGCACCAGACGTGGCCGTCGTCCTCGTCGCGGAGGTAGACCGCCTCGGCGGCGGGGTCGGCGATCGGGTCGTCGCTCCAGGGGGTCAGGCGGTTGGCCTGGGAGTCCCCGGCCCAGGTCGTCCGGAGGCCCGCCTCGGTGACGAGCGTTCCGAACGTCGGGTTGGCGATCACGTTGCTCCAGGGGAGCGGGGGGAGCGCCGGGCGGCGGGCGGGGGCGTCGATCAATACGACGTATTCACGGCCGTCGGGGGTGAAGCCGCCCAGGCCGTTGAAGAACGCGAGGTCGTCGGGCGCGGCGACGGGTTCGTCGACGTGGGGGGCGCCGCGCGGGGAGGCGGTGAGCGGCTCGGGGGTCTCGAAGGCCCAGTCGCCCGGGTCGATGGCGTCGGCGAGCGCGCCGTCGTCGGCGTCGAGCGTCACTCGGGCCGCGGCGCGGAGCGCCTCGCGATCGGAGGCCGCCAGCGACGCGCCCCGGATCACTCGGGCGCCTCCGGGCGGACCCTGGTGGTCGGCGGCGCCGGTCTCGCGGGCGACGGTCTCGATCGGTTCGGCCAGGCCGGGGCCGTCGGAGTCGTCCAGGAAGACCGGCTCGAAGTCCAACCCGTGGCGTCCCAGGTAGGCGCGGGCCGAGAGGAGTTGGCGGGCGACCGTCAGTTCCGACGCGGTCGCGACGCGGAGCAGGGCGATCGGCCGGCGCGCGTCGATCCCGAGGCGGGCGAGGGTCCGCGATCCCGGCTCGACCGGCGGGTCGGGCGCCGGTCGGGCGCGGCCGGCCGATCCGTCGAAGATCAACCGCGAGGCCAGCCGCTGGAACAGGTGGGCCTCCTCGGGCGAGCGCTCGCGCCAGCCGTGCTCGGCGCGGCGACGGGCCCAGGCCAGCTCGAAGGCGCGGGCCGAGGCGCTGGGGCCGTGGTACTGATCGGCCAGGGCGACGGCGCCGGCGCGGCTCTCGGCGACGGCCGTCGCGAACGCCAGGACGACCGTCCCGCCGGGGGCGAGGACGAACCGGCGGCGGAGGCTGAAGATCGGGTCCAGGACCGCGCCCGAGCCGCCGGAAAGCTCCGCTCCGGGGTCGAGGGCCGCGGGGTCGGCGACGGAGCGGCCCCGGCCCAGGAACGCGGCCCGGTCGGTCTCGAACGTGGTCGCGCCGACCAGTCGACAGCCGGCGGCCGAGGCGTCGACGGCCAGGACGTGGACGGCCCACGCCGGCTTCTCGCGGGGCGACCGCGGCCGGCGGCGGGCGAGCAGCGCGGCCGAGCCGGGGAGCCACTCGGTCTCCACGAACAGCTTGTGGAACCCCGGATGCGCCAGGTCGTCGTCATGGCGGGTCAGGACGACCTCCAGATAGCTGGAGACGTCCAGCTCGCGCGGCTTCGAGTCGTGGTTGAACAGGGTCAGCCGGCGGACCTCGGCGAACGATTCGGGGGCGACGGCGACCTCCATCAAGCTCTCGATCGCGCCGTCGCGGCGGCGGAACGCGGCCTTGTCGGCGGCGAAGACGATCTCGTCCTCGTCGGCGGGGCGGCAGACCGGCTGGAATCCGGCCGACCAGTAGGCGCCGGCCTCCACGTCCCTGATATAGAGGAACGCGCCGTAAGCCTCGCGGGTCGGGTCCTCGCGCCAACGGGTCACGTCGAGCCCGCGGCAGACGCTGTAGCCGGAGCCGGCGTTGGTGAGCATGACGTGGTAGTCGCCGTTGGACAGCAGGTGCGTCCGCGGCGAGGCCGTCTCCGGGGTGGTCAGGCGGCGGCTCAGGAGGCTGGGAGGGGCGGGGCGCTCGGCCGCGGCGGCCTCGGCGTCGGCCTCGGCGGCCTCCAGGAGCGTCGCATCCAGGTCCACCAGGGGCGTGTCGCGGGGGACGCGCTCCTGCAAGAGCAACTCCGCGGCGCGAATCATGGGCTCGGCGTGGAACCGGCGGGGCATGACGTCGCCCAGGACCACGTTCGTCGCGGCGACCAGGCTCATCCCCTGATGGTGGCTCATGTACGAACGCACGACCTCCGAGCGCGCGCCCGCCGGCAGCCGCGACGGGGTGTAGTCGATCGCCTCGTACCAGCCGAAGGGGCCCTCGGCCCCTTCCGCGGAGAGCCGCTCGAGGTTGGCGACGGCCGCGGCGGGGTCGATCAT
>Ga0209916_1001146_pt1 | contig 26441 bp, 23 predicted proteins | sample ThiBio_1000_plan_FD_183956 | JGI IMG/M metagenome (GOLD analysis project Ga0209916, IMG submission 183956) | Wastewater bioreactor microbial communities from Cape Town, South Africa - Thiocy_solids_2 (SPAdes) | ecosystem: Engineered > Bioreactor > Thiocyanate-remediating > Anaerobic-Aerobic ... | reverse complement strand
CCCTTCAACTTTTTGTCCATTTCGAATCGTTGGATTGAAGCGCCAACGACGTGCGGCATCCATGGCAGCACGATCGAGTTCGTGGTAACCGCTGGAGCGGTCGATCTTGATGTCCTTCGGCAAGCCATCCACGCCCACCAGGATCATCAGCACCACCGTACCCTCGTGCCGCTGACGGATGGCCTGCGGCGGGTACTTCGGCTGGAGCCGGCTGTTGTAGCTGAGATCCGAACTGGCCGTGATGTCCGCTGGCGGTGCCGGCGGCGCCGGCGGTGCGGGCGGAGCTGCCGGGGTCGCGTTCGCCGAAACCTCTTCCACCGGCGGCGGCGGTGTCGGCGGCGGCGGTGTCGGTGGCGGCTTGACCTGCTGGATGATCTTCGGCGGCGGCTGCTTCGGCGGTTCCGGCGGCGGCGGCGGCGGTGGCGGCGGCGGCGGCGGCGGCTCGATGAAGTTCACCTGGACGATGCGTTCCTTTTCCTTGTGGTTCTGATTCGGCGGCGCCATCGGCGCCACGATCAACAGGAAGGCAAACGCATGCAGCCCGATGGCAACTGCCAATGCCCAGGTGCGTTTCCAACTGAACGGCTCGCGCCCGATTTCTTCGTTACTTGAGGCCATCTGTCACTGTCTGGAGCTGATCAAACCGAAGGAGAACGTTGCCGCAGGGCTTGGCCCCGAACTCGTCAGATGCCTTGACGGATCCGGAGGGAACGTGCCACTGGGGAGACGCAGGGAAAGGTTGAAACGGTACAACAGCACATGACATTTGTATAGCACCGCAGGGCGAATCATATGGACGTCCATCCTGCCCCGCGGCCTGCCACGCGCTTCAACCGGTCATTCGGCACCGGTCTTTTTCAGCCAATCCCTTGCCTTCGCCGCCGTCTCCGGATCCTTGGCAGCGTTCTTCATCGCGGCGATCGCCGCCGGCTTGTTCTTCAAGCCGCGTTCGGACTCGGCCAGCAGCATGTACGCCGTGCCCTTGTGCTGTACGCCCTTGTCGATGGCCTGCTGCACCAGGCTCTTGGCCTGGCTGTACTTGTTCTCGCTCAGCAGCAGGCGCCCGGCGCGCAGTGCGGCCTCGCCATCGCTGGCCAGCGGGATGGCCTTGTTGTAGTAGCCGATCGCCTTGTCGACGTTGTTGCCGATCTCGGCGGCCTGGCCGAGCAGCACGTAGGTTTCCGCGTCGGGCTTGATCATGCCCTTGCCGATGCCGTCCTCCAGCACCTGCTGGGCCTTGAGCGCGTTCGGCGTCGGGTCCGAGCTTTCCTGGCCGGTGATCAGATACAGCTTGGCCAGGTTCACGTACTGGGTATCCTTGTTGAGCGTGCCGGCGGCGCGGGCCTTCTCCAGCAGCTGGATCGCCTGGGGATACTTGTGCGCCTGCATCAGCACGGCGACCGCGTTGTTGAGCGCGTTCGGATCGCCCGGATTGGAATTGAGCTGGCTGGTGGCGAGCTGGGCCGCCTTGTCGTCCTGGCCGGACTCGGCGTAGCTGGCCATCAGGATCTGGTCCCAGGTCGGCTGCGGCTTGTCGGTCAGCGACTTGGCCTTGGTGATCGCGGCGATCGCCTCGGGATACTTGTTGAGCCGATAGTAGGCATTGCCTTCGAGCGCATACGAGTCGGCGGTTTCCTTCCTGCCTTCGGCGCGCCACTTGGCGACCGTGTCCAGCGCGGGCTGGTACTGCTCGTCAGCCAGCTGGAACTGCGCCAGCATGTACAGCAGCTGGAAGTAGGTGTCGTTCGGCATCACGCCGAGCGCCAGCGCGCGCTGCAGCGTGCTGATGGCGCCCTTGATGTCGCCGTCGTTGTAGTGGAGGCTGGCCATGCCCTGCAGGGCCAGCGCCTGGGCGTACTTGCTCTTGCTGCTGTCGATGATCGGCTGCAGCAGCTGTTCGGCCTTGGCCTTGTCGCCTTCGTTGACAGCGTCGAGGCCGTCGTTGAGGTTCTTCTGGTCCTTCGGGCTGCTCAGATCGAGCTTGGGCTCGGTGCGCGTCGCGTTCGGATACAGCGCTTCCTTCTTGGGTTTGGCGTCGTCGCTCTTGCGCGCCAGGGCCGGGCTGCTGGCCACGCCCAACAGCAGCGCAACGCCGGCCAGCATGGTTAACCCTCGGGCATGCTTCATGGTGATCCTCGTGATGTCTGGGCGTGTCGTAGTGACGCGGGGGATTACGAAGCCTAACTCGACCCGGCACGCGATAACAAGTTGCAGTGCCGCATCAAAGATCGTTAGGAATCAATTGCTTGGCTCGGGCTGCCGGTCAGGATGCCAAATTGGCATGGCACCACCGGCCTCGGCAGCGGCCGCCGCGAAGGCCCGCCGCCCCGGATGGGCGGGCAGCGGGGGCCTTGCGCCGGCGCAGCGAGCGTCAAATGTCCAGGTTGGCGACCTTCAGCGCGTTCGCCTCGATGAAATCGCGTCGCGGCTCCACCGCCTCGCCCATCAGCATCGAGAACATCTGGTCGGCGGCGATGGCATCCTCGATGCCGACCTGCAGCATGCGCCGGGTGTCCGGATTCACGGTGGTATCCCACAGCTGTTCCGGGTTCATTTCGCCCAGACCCTTGAAACGCTGGATGCTGCGACCCTTCTTCGCCTCGTCCAGCAGCCAGTTGCGCGCCTCGAGGAAGCTCAGCACGCCGCGCGAGGCATTGCCACGACGCACCACGGCGTCGGGCTGGATCAGGCCGGCGATCTGCTGGCTGATCGCCAGAATCGGGCGCAGTTCGGCGCTGGCGAAGAACGGCTGTGGCAGCAACCAGGTGTGGCTGAGCCCGTGCTGCTCCTTCACCACCTCGATCGCGGCCGGCTGCTCGCCAGCGGCCGGGCGCAGCGTGAGGCGGTAGTGCGGCTTGCCCAGGCCGCTGGCCGCCAACCGCTGCGCGGCGCCATCCAGCCAGGTCTGCATGGCCGCCGCATCGGACCACAGCGCCGGCGTGACCGGCGGGTGCTCGAGCAGCATGGTCAGCACGGCGGCATCGAAACGATGCGCCAGCCGGGCAATCTGGTCCAGCGCGAGCTGGTAGCCGCGCAGCAGCTTCTCCAGCGCCTCGCCGGTGATCGGCGGCGCGTCCGGGGCATAGGTGAGTGCAGCGTTGTCCACCGCGCTGGAGATCAGATAGTCGTTCAGCGCCGCGTCGTCCTTGATGTACAGCTCCTGCTTGCCCTGCTTCACCTTGTACAGCGGCGGCAGGCCGATGTAGATGTGGCCGCGCTCGATCAGTTCCGGCATCTGGCGGTAGAAGAAGGTCAGCAGCAAGGTGCGGATGTGCGAACCGTCGACGTCCGCATCGGTCATCAGGATGATGCGGTGGTAGCGCAGCTTGTCCGGGTTGTACTCGTCCTTGCCGATGCCGGTGCCCAGCGCGGTGATCAGCGTGCCGACTTCGGCCGAGGCCAGCATGCGGTCGAAGCGCGCTTTCTCGACGTTGAGGATCTTGCCCTTCAGCGGCAGCACGGCCTGGGTCTTGCGGTTGCGGCCCTGCTTGGCCGAGCCGCCGGCAGAGTCGCCCTCGACCAGGAACAACTCGCACAGCGCCGGATCCTTTTCCTGGCAGTCGGCGAGCTTGCCGGGCAGACCGGCGATGTCCAGCGCACCCTTGCGGCGGGTCATCTCGCGGGCCTTGCGCGCTGCCTCGCGCGCGCGCGCCGCGTCGACCGCCTTGGAGGCGATCGCCTTGGCCTCGTTCGGATGCTCCAGCAGGAACTCGCCCAGCTTCTCGCTGACCGCCTGCTCCACCGCGGTCTTCACCTCGGAGGACACCAGCTTGTCCTTGGTCTGCGAGGAGAATTTCGGGTCGGGTACCTTCACCGACAGCACCGCGATCATCCCCTCGCGCATGTCGTCGCCGGACAGCGCGACCTTGGCGTTCTTGGCCAAGCCTTCCTTCTCGATGTAGTTCTGCATCGAACGGGTCAGCGCGGCGCGGAAGCCGGTGAGGTGGGTGCCGCCATCACGCTGGGGGATGTTGTTGGTGAAGCAGAACATGACCTCGTTGTACGAGTCGGTCCACTGCATCGCCACCTCCACCACGATGCCGTCCTGCTCGGCGGTGAGGCTGATCACGTTCGGGTGCAGCGCGGTCTTCATCTGGGACAGATGCTGCACGAACGAGCGGATGCCGCCTTCGTAGGCAAACGTGTCCGAACGCCCTTCCCCGCGCTCGTCCTTCAGCTCGATGGTGACGCCGGAGTTGAGGAAGGCGAGTTCGCGCAGACGCTTGGCCAGGATCTCGTAGTGGAAGTCGATGTTCTGGGTGAAGGTGGCCGGACTGGGCAGAAAGCGCACGGTGGTGCCGCGCTTGTTCGATGGCCCGATCTGCTTCAGCGGGTACAGCGGTTCGCCCAGCGAGTATTCCTGCAGGTACTCGTGGCCGTCGCGGTAGATGGTCAGCCACAGGTGCTCGCTCAGCGCGTTGACCACCGATACGCCCACGCCGTGCAGGCCGCCGGATACCTTGTAGGAGTTCGCATCGAACTTGCCGCCGGCGTGCAGCACGGTCATCACCACCTCGGCGGTGGAGCGGTGCTCCTCCGGGTGCATGTCGACCGGAATGCCGCGACCGTTGTCGCTGACGCTGACCGAACCATCGTCGAGGATGGTGACCACCACCTTGTCGCAGTAGCCGGCCAGCGCCTCGTCGATCGAGTTGTCGACCACTTCGAACACCATGTGGTGCAGGCCGGTGCCGTCATCGGTATCGCCGATGTACATGCCCGGGCGCTTGCGCACCGCCTCCAGGCCCTTCAGCACCTTGATGTTGCTGGAGTCGTAGTGCGATTCGTTGCTGGGTTCGTTCATGCGTTGACCGTTTCCTGGCGCCAGCGACCTGCCCGACGCGGCGCCATGAAAGGGCCGGACAGGGTCATGCAATCCGCGGGAGATGCAAGCTTCAAATTATAGCAGGCGCGTCAGCGCGCCTTGTTCCACGTGGAACACTTGGGCGGGCAGCCCTTGCAGTGCGACGGGCAATTCGGTGCCGGTCAATAACACCTGGGCATCCGCCGCCAGCAACAGGGTCACCACCGCGGTTTGATGGGCCAGGTCCAGTTCCGAAGCAAGGTCGTCGAGGCAGACGACTGGCCATTCGCCACACTGCTCCGCGTACAACTCGGCCTGTGCCAGCAGGCAGGCCAGCGCCGTGAGCTTCTCCTGCCCGCGGGACAAATGCTCGCGCAAGGGCGCCTGCTCGAACGTGATCGACCAGTCCGCCCGATGCGCGCCAAGGGTCGTATGCCCGCGGGCGAGGTCCCTGGCCCGCTGCCCGCGCAACTGCCCGGCCAGGTCCAGCTCGTCCGACCAGCCGCGGCGATAACGCAACTCGAATGCGCCCAGTTCCGGCAGCAAGCCGGCGAGGCTGTCCCGCAGCTTTGGACGCAACCGATCCAGATAGTCGCGCCGTTGCTGGTCGATCTGCCCGGCGGCCAGAGCCAGCTCCGCCTCCCATGGCGCAAACAGCTCGTCGGCAGGTGGCGAAGAGGCCCGCAACAGGCTGTTGCGCTGTTTCAGCGCACGCTGGTAGCGGCGCCAGAGGGACAGAAAGGCATGTTCCACGTGGAACACGCCCCAATCCAGATACCGCCGGCGTTCCTCCGCCGCACCGGCGATCAAGCCATGCGACCCGGGCTCAAAACAGACCACCGCGCATTCGCCGACCAGCTGCCCCAGCGCCACACCGGCACCATCCAGTTTCGCCTCCCAGCGCACGCCGTCCCGTCCGAGGCCAAGCCGGCGCACCCGCCCATCGGCATACCGCAGCTCGGCGAAGATCGACAGTTGCGTGGCGCCCCGTTGCAACAGCGCCTCCTTCGCCCCGCTGCGGAAGGAGCGCGCATGCGACAGCAGGAACGCTGCCTCCAGCACGCTGGTCTTGCCGGCGCCGTTGGCGCCCACAAAGACGTTGACCGCCGGGCCCAGCGCCACGTCGACGTCGCTGAGGCAGCGCAGGCCGCGCACGCGAAGCCGCTCCAGCCTCATGCGGGAAATGTCCACAAACGGCAACGCCGGAGTCCCTGGCGGGAGCCCCGGCGTTGTTTATGCCTGCCGCGTCGGGCGAGCGCCATGCGCTGGTCGTCAGAGCCGCAACGGCATGATCACGTGGCGCGCCTGCTCGTTGTCGTGTTCCTGCACGAGGCAGCTCGATTGTGCATCGCGCAGGCTGAGGCGCGCCTGCTCCCCGCGCAATGCGGAGAGCGCATCGAGCAGGTAGCCCACGTTGAAGCCCACCGCCAGGTCGGACACGTGGGTGTCGGCCTCGACCTCCTCCACCGCTTCTTCCTGTTCCGGGTTGTGCGCCACGATGCGCAGCTTGCCCGGCGACAGTTCCAGCCGCACGCCGCGGTATTTCTCGTTGGACAGGATCGCGGCGCGTTGCAGTGCACCGCGCAGCACCTCGCGGTCGATCGTGGCGGTCTTGTCCGCGCCCAGCGGGATCACTGCCTCGTAGTCGGGGAAGCGGCCGTCGATCAGCTTGGAGGTGAACACCACGTCGCCGCGGCGCACGCGCAGGTGGTTGCGGCCGAACTCCAGCTCGACCTGGCCCTCGCCGGTTTCCAGCAGACCTACCAGCTCATTGACGCCCTTGCGCGGGATGATGATCTGCCGGCGTGTGCTCACCGAATTCTGCAGGCCGGTCTCCTTCATCGCCAGACGGTGGCCGTCGGTGGCCACGCAGCGCAGGGTGTGTTCCTGCAGATCCAGCAGCATGCCGTTCAGGTAGTAACGCACGTCCTGATTCGCCATCGCGAAGGCCGTGCGTTCCATCAGGTCGCGCAACGCTTCTTCCGGCAGGCTGACCTTTTCCACCAGTTCGATCTCGTCGACGGTGGGAAACTCGCTGGCCGGCAGGGTAGTCAGGGTGAAACGGCTGCGCCCGGCGTTCAGCGCGATACGGTCGCCATTGAGCTTGACGTCGATCCGCGCGCCGTCGGGCAGGGCGCGCACGATGTCGAACAGCTTGCGGGCCGGGATGGTGACCTCGCCATCGGCCAGTTTGTCAGCCTCGGTGGTGGCCACCATCTCCACTTCCAGGTCGGTTCCGGTCAGCGACAGCTTGCCGCCACCGACCTTGACCAACAGGTTGGCCAGCACCGGCAGCGTCTGGCGGCGTTCCACCACACCAACCACCTGCTGCAGCGGCTTGAGCAGAGCTTCTCGTTGGATGCTGAATTGCATGACTGTGCTTCCCCTATGCCTGCTGTTCTGTCTTTAAAAAGAGGTTGGTGGTTGCTGTTGATGCGGTGGGTAACTTTTTTTTCCGAATTCTATCCATCAAATCAACAAGTTGCATGGGTTATTTGCTGTGCTTGAACGAGCTGCCTGACGGTGGGCCATTTGTGGATAACTTTCGCGGCCGATCTTTCCACCCATTATCCACAGCTTGGCCCCTCGGCTATCCATAATTTTTGCCGTCGGCCACCCGCTCACCCGCTCAGCCGGTCAGCGTGCGAATCAGTTGCTCCCAGTCCTGGCGCATGCGCGCGTCAGTCTCGATGAACTTGCGGATCGTCTTGCACGCATGCATCACGGTGGTGTGGTCGCGCCCGCCGAACGCCTCGCCGATCTCCGGCAGGCTGTGCTCGGTCAGTTCCTTGGACAACGTCATGGCGATCTGCCGCGGCCGCGCCAGCGAACGCACGCGCCGCTTGGACAAGAGGTCCTGCAGGCGCACGTTGAAGTACTCGGCGGTGATCTTCTGGATGTTGGCGATGGTGACCGCCTGCGCGTGCGTGGCCAGCAGGTCGCGCAGGGTTTCCTCGGCGAAGTCGGTGGTGATCGGCTTGCCGTAGAAGTTGGCCCGCGCGGCCAGTGTGTTCAGCGCGCCCTCGAGGTCGCGCACGTTGGAGCGGATGCGCTTGGCCAGCAGCATCGCCACGTGCTCGTCCACCGCCACGCCCTTGTCGTGCGCCTTGGCCAGCAAAATCGCCGCACGCGTCTCGAAATCCGGCGGTTCGATCGCTACCGACAGGCCCCAGCCCAGGCGCGACTTCAGCCGCGGCTCCAGCTTGTCCACTTCCTTGGGGTAACGGTCGCAGGTGAGGATGATCTGCTGCTTGGACTCGAACAGCGCGTTGAAGGTGTGGAAGAACTCTTCCTGCGTGGTGTCCTTGCCGGCGAAGAACTGGATGTCGTCGATCAAGAGCGCATCCACCGAGCGGAAGCGCAGCTTGAACTGGTCCATGCTCTTGGCGCGCAGCGCCTCGATCATCGAGCCGACGAATTGTTCCGAGCGCAGGTACAGCACCTTGCAGTCGGGGTTGCGCTCGCGCATCAGGTTGCCGGCGGCGTGCATCAGATGGGTCTTGCCCAGGCCGGTGCCGCCGTACAGCAGCAGCGGGTTGTAGGCGCGGCCGGGGTTGGTGGCCACCTGCATGGCGGCGGCCTTGCCGAGCTGGTTCGACTTGCCCTCGACGAAGGTCTCGAAGGTGTAGTGCGGGTCCAGGTTGTGGTTGAACGCGGGAGCCGCCGGGGCCGCGGCAACCCGCGGCGCCGATGTCGCCTTGGCCGACGCGGTCGGCCGCGCCATGCTGGAGCCGACCTCCAGCCGCACCGGGCACGGCTTGCCGTCAAGCTGCAGCAGCATCGCCTCGATCTGTTCCAGATAGCGCCCGCGCACGGTGTCCAGGGTGTAGGAGTTGGGCGCAAACAGCTGCAGGCCGTTGGCATCTTCGCGCGCCTGCAGCGGCATCAGCCAGGTATGCAGGTCTTCGGCGCTCAGCTCGCCTTCGAGGCGCTCAAGGCAGCGCCGCCACAGATCACTCATGGATAAAATCAACCACAGCTTCGGAGCGCTTGCGCGCGGGGTGATGGGTTAGTCTAGCAGCCTCCCCCGCACCCCCGGCCGCCACCTGTCCACAGCGGTATCCACAGGGCCTCCGCCACGGTCATTTGACAGGGGCGGCGGCTACCCGACATACTTTCAAGCCTTTTTCCATCCACATTCCCTTCGGAGCAACCCATGAAGCGGACCTTCCAGCCCAGCAAGCTCAAGCGCGCTCGCACGCACGGCTTCCGTGCCCGCATGGCCACCGCCGACGGCCGCAAAGTCCTCAGCGCCCGTCGCGCCAAGGGCCGCAAGCGCCTGATCCCGTAATTCGGCACGAGCGTCATGGCCAACGCCGGGCTGCCGCGCGAAGCGCGGTTACGTCGGCCGGGTGACTTCGCCGCCTTGCGAACCAGCAGCGGACGCGCAGGCGGCCGCTGTTTTCATATGCGCTATCGCGACAATGGCCTCGACCATGCCCGGCTCGGTCTGGCGATTTCCAAGCGCGTCTCCAAGCGCGCGGTCGAACGCAACCGGATCAAGCGCCTGCTGCGCGAATCGTTTCGGCGCGTGCGCCACCAGCTGCCGGCGGTCGACATGATGGTGATGGCGCGCGAACAGGCCGCCGGTGTCCCCGGGCCGCAGTTGCTGGCCGAGCTCGATGGCTTGTGGAAAAAACTTCAGGCCGGCCATGCCGCCACGTCCGGGCCATTGAAGCCCGCCGGCGACACCCGCACAATCGAGCGTTGACCTTTTCCCTTCCTGTCTCCGCGGCGTGGACACGTGTCGTGGCGTTACCCGGATCTGCTACGCGATGAATCAAACGCGCACCTTCCTCCTGTTCGCCCTGCTGGCCGTGGCCTACTTCCTGTTCCTCGCCTGGGAGAAGGATTACGGCCCCCAGCCGCCGCCGCCGGAGGTTGCCAGCACCGGCGTCGCCTCGTCGACCGACGCCAGCGTGCCGGGCGCGATCCCCACCGCCACTCCGGCCACGCCTGCTCCGGCCGCTCCGGCGCAGAGCGGTCAGAATGCTGCCGCGCCGGCGCAGCTGATCACCATTACCACCGACGTGTTGAAGCTGAGCGTGGACACCCGCGGCGGCAGCCTGGTGCACGCCGACCTGCTGGCCTACCCGCAGGCGGCACGCACGCACAAGTCGCCGAACCCGCCGCCGACCGTGCTGCTGTCCAGCGACGAGGCGCATTATTCGGTGGCCCAGAGCGGCCTGGTCAGCAGCAGCGACAGCGCGCCGGCCGACCAGCCGAACCATCTGGCGCTGTTCCACGCCGAGCACACCGCCTACGCGCTGGCCCCTGGCCAGGACGAGCTGAAGGTCGACCTCACCTGGCAGGACGCCGCTGGCCTCAAGGTCACCAAGACCTATACCTTCAAGCGCGGCAGCTACGTCATCGGCGTGAGCCAGCGCATCGACAACGGCAGCGCCGCCGCATGGCATGGCAACGCCTACCAGCAACTGCTGCGGGTCGAGCCACCGAAAGCCACCAACTGGCTGGCCAACTACACCAATCCCGAGACACGCAGCTTCCAGGGCGCCGCCTGGTACACCGGCGAAAAGTTCGAGAAGCTGCCGTTCAAGGACTTCGCCGAACCGAAGGACCAGCTCAACGCCTCGATCAAGGGCGGCTGGGCGGCGATGCTCAAGCTGTACTTCGTCACCGCCTGGATTCCGCCAGCCAAGCAGACCGAGCAGTACGTCACCCAGACCATCAACCCCGACAGCGCGCACCCGCGCTACCTGATCCGCACCGTCGGTCCCGCGCTCAGCGTGGCGCCGGGACAGAGCCTGACCAGCCAGTCGCGCCTGTACGTTGGCCCGAACGTGCAGGGCGCGATGGGTGCGATCGCACCGGGACTGGATCTGACCATCGACTACGGCATGTTCAAGATCATCGCCGTGCCGATGCACTGGGTGCTGTCGCAGTTCCACGCCGTCACCAAGAACTGGGGCGTGGCGATCATCCTGCTGGTGCTGCTGATCAAGGGCCTGAGCTGGAAGCTCACCGCCATCCAGTACCGCTCCAGCGCGCGCATGCGCAAGCTGCAGCCGCGCGTGCAGGCGCTGAAGGAGCGCTACGGCGACGACAAGCAGAAGATGCAGATGGCGATGATGGAGCTGTACAAGAAGGAGAAGGTCAACCCGATGGGCGGCTGCCTGCCGGTACTGATCACCCTTCCCGTCTTCTACGGCCTGTTCTTCGTGCTCGAGTACAGCCTGGAGCTGCGCCACGCGCCGTTCCTGTGGATCCCCGACCTCAGCGCGCCCGACCCGATCTATATCCTGCCGATCATCTACGCGATCGTGATGCTGGGCACGCAGTGGCTGAACCCGGTCGCCGCGGGCATGGACCCGACCCAGGCGAAGATGATGAAGGTGATGCCGCTGCTGTTCACCGTGATGTTCGCCTTCTTCCCCGCTGGCCTGTGCCTGTACTACGCCGTGAACGGCATCGTCGGCCTCGGCCAGCAATGGTGGATTACCCATCACGTGGATCGCGAGGACGCTGCGAAGCCCCAGGCCGCCTGACGGACATCTTGGCGATCTTGCCTGATCGCCAGGCTCGAATGAGCGGCCATCCGTGGCCTCATCTCCCATCGAAGCGGCCGCGACGGGCAACCGCCGCGGCTGCTTTCGTTTAACCTGCCGCGCATGACCCAGAACGCCGACACCATCGCCGCCATCGCCAGCGCCCCCGGCGCGGCGGGCGTGGGGGTGCTGCGCGTGTCGGGGCCGGCGGCGGCGGCGATCGCGCAGGCCCTGCTCGGCCGTGCGCCGCAGCCGCGCCACGCCCACTTCGCCGCGTTCCGTGACGGCACGGGCGAGCTGATCGACCGCGGCCTGCTGCTCTACTTCCCCGCTCCGGCCTCCTACACCGGCGAGCGCGTGCTGGAACTGCAGGGCCACGGCAGCGCCGTGCTGCTCGATGCGCTGCTGCGCCGCGTGTGCGAACTCGGCGCGCGGCTGGCGCGCCCCGGCGAGTTCACCGAGCGCGCGTTCCTGAACGGCAAGCTCGACCTGGCCCAGGCCGAAGCCGTCGCCGACCTGATCGCGGCCCGCTCGCAGGCCGGCGCGCGTGCTGCGCTGCGCTCCATGGAAGGCGTGTTCTCGCGCAAGGTCGAAGCCCTGCTGCAGGCGTTGATCGCACTGCGCGTGCACATCGAGGCGGCGATCGACTTTCCCGAGGAGGAAATCGACTTCCTCGCCGACCCGGCCATCGCGGCGCAACTCGAAAGTCTGCGCGCCGAACTGGCTGCGCTGCTGCGCGAAGCGCAACGCGGCGTGCGTCTCAACGATGGCCTCAAGGTGGTCATCATGGGCCGCCCCAACGCCGGCAAGTCCAGCCTGCTCAACGCGCTGGCCGGCAGTGAGCGCGCCATCGTCACGCCGATTCCCGGCACCACCCGCGACGTGCTGCGCGAAGCGCTGAGCCTGGATGGCATCGCCCTGGAACTGGCCGACACCGCCGGCCTGCGCGAGACGGAAGACGAAGTCGAACGCGAAGGCGTGCGCCGCGCGCACGGCGAGCTGCAACACGCGGACGTCGCGCTGCTGGTCACCGATGCCGAACATGCCGATGCCGACCTCGCCTTCTTCGCCACGCTGCCGCCCGGTGTCGAACGTCTCGTGCTGGTCAACAAGATCGATCGCGACGGCCTGGCCGCCCGCGCCGAACCGCGTGATGGCCTCGTCTGGCTATGGGTCTCGGCGAAAACCGGCGAAGGTCTCGACGCCCTGCGCGAGCATCTCAAGCGCGTGGCCGGTGCCGGCAGCGGCGAAGGTGCCTTCAGTGCGCGCCGCCGCCACGTGCTCGCGCTGGAAAGCGCGCGCACTCATCTCGACCACACCGCCACCGTGCTCGCCACCAGCCGTGCCGGCGAGCTCGCGGCCGAGGACTTGCGCCAAGCCCAGCACGCCCTGGGCGAGATCACGGGTACCTACACCAGCGACGACCTGCTCGGCGCGATCTTCTCCAGCTTCTGCATCGGCAAGTGATCAATCGGCCTGCTGCGCGAGGAAGGCGCTCAGCTCGCGCTGGCTGGGCATGCCGCCTTGTGCGCCCAGTCGCGTCACCGACAGCGCGGCGGCGGCGCAGGCCTTGCGTACCGCTTGCGGCAGGCCTTCTTTCAGAAACACGGCGAGCGCGGCGTTGAAGGTGTCGCCGGCGCCGGTGCTGTCGAGCACCTCGACCTTGAAGCCGTGCTGGTGGGCGGGCTCGCCTCCGTCGCGGTACCATGCGCCTTCGCCGCCGCGGGTGAGTACCACCGGACAGGGCGAGTGCCCCATCAGGTCACGGAAATCCTCGTGGGGATCGGCGCCGAGCAGGATCGCCAGCTCGTGCTGGTTCGGGGTGACGTAGCGGGCGAGTTGCAGCCAGTCGATGGGCAGCTGTTGCGCGGGCGCGGGGTTGAGGATCACCGGCACGCCGAGGCGGTGGCCCAGGCGCACGGTGGCTTCCACCGTCTCCAGCGGGATCTCCATCTGCACCAGCACGGCGTCGGCGCGCGCGATCAGTGCCTGCGCCGCGGCGACCTGCGCCGGCGTGACGCAGGCGTTGGCGGCGGGCACCACGATGATCTGGTTCTCGCCGCCGGCGATGGTGATCGAGGCGGTGCCGCTGGCGCCGTGCTCGAGACGCGCGACGTGATCCAGGTTGACATGTTCGGCGGCGAGGCCGGCATGCAGCTGGTCGCCGAAGGCGTCGCGGCCGAGCGCGCCGACCAGCGCCACCTCGGCGCCCAGCCGCGCGGCGGCCACGGCCTGGTTGGCGCCCTTGCCACCGGGCACGGTGAGGAAACGCTCGCCGAGGATGGTCTCGCCAGGGCCGACGAAGCGTGGCGCCTGGGTGACCAGGTCCATGTTGATGCTGCCCACGACGACGATGCGGCTCATGCGTGCTTCCCGGTTTGTGTCTTTCGAAGCTTACCCGGTGAAGCCGCCACTGTAGGAGCCCGCTGGCGGGCGATGCTCTTGCTTCCGACACCAGAGCAAAGGCATCGCCCGCCCGCGGGCTCCTACACGGTACGGGAGGGAGTTCGCGGAGCGAAAATCAGGGCGACGGCGCGCGACCGAAGCCGGTGTCGCCGCCGGGCAGCAGGGCCGGCGCCGGGCCAGCCACGGCGAGCAGGGACTGCGCGTAGCTGTCTTCCATGCTGATGGTGGAGACCTCGTCCCAGGCGAAGAACGAAGGCTCGCGCATCCACTCGGCGTCGGGGCTGAGTTCCTGCAGGTTGAAGCCGTCTTCCTCGACGTCGATCAGGCGGCCGATGTAGCAGACCTCGGACTCGTCCTCGCTGTCCACGTGCACGCCGATCACCGGCGCCTGTGCGCCGGCGGCCTGGATCACCTCGCGGATGTTGTCCAGCGGGAAGCCGCGCGGCATGCGCGGCAGGATCTGCTTCAGCGCCAGCGCCTTCTCCATGAAGGCGTGGTGCTTGTCCGGCGCCTCCAGTTCGGTGACGTCGCGATGGCGCATCACGTACATGCCTTCGTAGCTGATGCCGTCGCCGACCACCCAGAGCAGGAAGAATTCGCGACCCACCCCGCCCACGTAGCCGCAGAAGCTGCCGTGCTCAAGCTCCTCGCGCCACAACCGCACCAGCGTCCGTTTCTGCTGCGCCTCGCGCAACTGGGCGCGCTGGCCGGTGTTCTTCAGTTCAATAACGTTGTTCACGGCGTTCATTTTAGCAGATCGGCCTGACCGGCTTGTTCAGAGGATGTAGCGGCTGAGGTCTTCGTCCTTGGCCAGGACACCCAGGCTTTTATCCACATGTTCGGCGTCGATCAGGTACTTTTCGCCGGATTTGTCCGCGGCCTCATAGGAAATCTTCTCCAGCAGGCGCTCCATCACGGTGTGCAGGCGGCGCGCACCGATGTTCTCGGTGCGCTCGTTCACCTGGAACGCGACCTCGGCCAGCCGGTCGATGCCCGAGTCGGTGAACTCGATGGTGACGCCCTCGGTGCCGAGCAGGGCGGCGTACTGCTTGGTCAGCGCGTTGTGCGGCTCGCGCAGGATGCGCTTGAAGTCATCCACCGACAGCGCGGAGAGCTCCACCCGGATCGGCAGGCGGCCCTGCAGCTCGGGAATCAGGTCCGACGGCTTGGCCAGCGAGAACGCGCCGGAGGCGATGAACAGCATGTGGTCGGTCTTCAGCGGGCCGTACTTGGTGGACACGGTGGAGCCTTCCACCAGCGGCAGCAGGTCGCGCTGCACGCCCTCGCGGCTGACCCCGGAATGGCCGTAGTCGGAGCGCTGTGCCACCTTGTCGATCTCGTCGATGAACACGATGCCGTTCTGCTCGGCTGCCTCTACCGCCTGCGCACGCACTTCCTCGTCGTTGAGCAGCTTGCCCGCCTCCTCGTCGATCAGCAGCGGCCGCGCCAGCTTGATCGCCAGCTTGCGGCTCTGCGTCCTGGCGCCGCCGAGGTTCTGGAACATCTGGCGCAGCTGCGCGCCCATTTCCTCCATGCCCGGTGGCGACATGATCTCCACGCCCACGTTCATGGCGAAATCCAGCTCGATCTCGCGCTCGTCCAGCGCGCCCTCGCGCAGCTGCTTGCGCAGCTTCTGGCGGGTGTCGCTGTCGGTGGCCGGCGCGGCGTCATGGCTCCAGTCGGTCGGCGTCTGCCGGCGCGGCAGCAGCGCGTCGAGGATGCGGTCCTCGGCGCGGTCCTCGGCCTGGCTGCGCACGCGCTTGATCGCCTGCTCGCGGGTCAGCTTGTAGGCCACGTCGGCCAGATCGCGGATGATCGACTCCACGTCCTTGCCCACGTAGCCCACCTCGGTGAACTTGGTCGCCTCCACCTTCACGAACGGCGCGTTGGCCAGCGTGGCCAGGCGCCGCGCGATCTCGGTCTTGCCCACGCCGGTGGGGCCGATCATCAGGATGTTCTTCGGGGTGACCTCGTTGCGCATTGCCGGCTCCAGCTGCATGCGCCGCCAGCGGCTGCGCAGTGCCACCGCCACCGCGCGCTTGGCGTCGTGCTGGCCGATGATGTAGCGGTCGAGTTCGTTGACGATTTCGCGGGGGGTCAGTTCGGACATGGGGCACCGGGGACGTGGGGTTTCAGCTCGTCATTCCGGCGCAGGCCGGAATCGCTCCTGGTTGAAATGCGATTCCGGCCTGCGCCCGAATGACGACTCTGGAGAGCATCGGCGCGTTGCGCCTACAGCTCTTCGATGGACGTGTTGTGGTTGGTGTAGATGCAGATGTCGCCGGCGATCTTCAGCGCCTTCTCGACGATGGTGCGCGCGTCCAGCTCGGTGTTGTCCAGCAGGGCCATCGCGGCGGACTGGGCGAACGGGCCGCCCGAGCCGATCGCGATCAGGCCGTGCTCGGGTTCCACCACGTCGCCGTTGCCGGAGATCAGCAGTGAGGTTTCCCGGTCGGCCACCGCCAGCATCGCCTCGAGCCGGCCGAAGCGACGGTCGGTGCGCCATTCCTTGGCCATCTCCACCGCTGCGCGGGTGAGGTTGTTGTTGTGCTTCTCCAGCTTCTGCTCGAACAGCTCGAACAGGGTGAACGCGTCGGCGGTGGCGCCGGCGAAGCCAGCCACCACCTCGCCGGCCTTGCCCAGCCGGCGCACCTTGCGCGCGTTGCCCTTCATCACCGTGTTGCCCAACGTGACCTGGCCGTCGCTGCCGATCACGACGCGGCCGCCGCGGCGCACGCAGACGATGGTGGTGGCGTGGAAGGATTCCATGGGAGCTCCGCAAGAGAATGTCCGAGCGGGTGAGATGGGGTCGCGGCGGTTGGGCTTCAATACGCTGCGCCGTGTTGCGACAGGCAGGAGCCCGCTGGCGGGTGATGCTTTCTGCCTCGATGCCCGCTGGAGATCCGGAACCAGGGCATCGCCCGCCAGCGGGCTCCTACGGGTTGAGGTTCAGGGTTTGCGCTTCGCCCGCGGGTGCGCCGCGTCGTAGACCTTCGCCAGATGCTGGAAATCCAGATGCGTGTAGATCTGCGTGGTGGCGATGTCGGCGTGGCCGAGCAGCTCCTGCACCGCGCGCAGGTCGCCGGAGGATTCCAGCATGTGGCTGGCGAAGGTATGGCGCAGCAGGTGCGGGTGGATGTGCTTCGGCATGCCCTGTTGCAGCGCCAGCTTGTTCAGGCGCAGCTGCACCGTGCGCGGGCTGATCGGCGCGCCGCCGCGGCCGCGGAACACCGGGCCGTCGGCCGGCATGCCCTCGGTGGCGCCGAGCGCGCGCAGCGCGGCCACGGCGTGGCGACCGACCGGCACGATGCGGGTCTTGCTGCCCTTGCCGAGTACGCGCACCTCGCCGTCGTCGAGCCGGAGGTCGAGCCAGCGCAGGCTGACCAGTTCGGACAGGCGCAGCCCGCTGGAATAGAACAGCTCCAGCATCGCGCGGTCGCGCGTGGCCAGCGCGCCGTCGCCGCCGGTTTCCACCAGCGCGGTCGCCTCGTCCACGTCGAGCACCTGCGGCAGCTTGCGGCGCACCTTCGGGCCGCGCACGCCGAGCAGCGGATCATTCGCCAACTGACCTTCGCGGGCGAGCTGGCGGAACAGGCTGCGGCACGAGGACAGCAGGCGCTGCAGGCTCTTCGGCGCCAGGCCGGCGCGATGTTCGCCGGCGATGAAGCTGCGCATCCGGTTCGCGTCCAATGCGTCGAACGCGACCAGCTGCTGCTCCTGCATGTAGCGCAGCAGCTTGGCCAGGTCGCGGCGATAGCCGGCCAGCGTATGCGGCGAGGCGTGCCGCTCGCCGGCGAGGCGGGCGAGCCATTGCTCGACCTGTTGGGCGGGTGTCATCGCTCTCAGGAAATATCCCGCGAACGCGCCAGCGCGGCGGTGATGGTGGCCGAGATCATCTTCAGGAACAGCGTGCCCATGCCGGGCTGGAAACGGTCCGGGTTGGCGCTGCCGATCGCCAGGATGCCGCAGTCGCCCAGACGCATCAGCGCGACCGAGCGGATCTGCCCGGCGTCGACGCCGAACAGCCGATCGAGTTTATCGGCGGACAGGCGGCCGGAAACCGGCTCGTTCTTCTGCAGGAACTCGCTGAACTCCGGCAGCGCAGCGGCGCCGCCGGGAATCTGCTGCAGCCAGTCCGCGCGCGGCAGCCGCGGCTGCTCGCCGAACAGCAGCAGGCGCACCTGCTCGGTGTGGAAATCCGCGCTGAGCCTGGCGATCACCGTGCGCGCGGTCACTTCCATGGTGTTCGCGCGCAGCAGCGCCACGGTGAGCGCGTGCACGCGTTCCATCAGCTTCTCGTTCTCGGCGGCGATGGCGATCAGCTCGGCCAGCTGGCGTTCGAGTTCCGCGTTCTTGTCGCGCAGGCTCTGCAACTGGTACACCGCCAGCGACGACACCGCGCCCTGCCCGCGCGGCATGGTCAGCCTGGCGGCCAGCTCCGGGTACTCGCTGAGGAACTCCGGATGGCGCTTCAGGTAGGCGGCGACCACGCGGGCCTGGGTGGCGTCGTCAAGCAGGGTGGCAGTCATGCGCGGGCATCCTCGAAGCGTGGCGGAGCGCGCGAGGGAAGCGCGCCATCCGGCCGGAGTGTGCGATGGACACGCGCGCGCTTCAACCGCTGCGTCAGGCGGCCGCCGCGGGCACCGGCCACTCGCCTTCGAACGCGAACGCGGCCGGGCCGGTCATCCACAGCGTGTGGCCGGGGCCGGCCCAGTCGATGCGCAGCGTGCCGCCGGGCAGCTCGACCGCCACCGCGGCGTCGACCTCGCCGCGCCGCCGCAGCACCGCCATCGCGGCGCAGGCGCCGGTGCCGCAGGCCAGCGTCCAGCCGGCGCCGCGTTCGTGCACGCGCAGGCGCAGGCGGCTGCGATCCAGCTGCTGCACGAAGCCGGCGTTGGCGCCCTGGGCGAAGCGCGGATGATTCGTCAGCAGCGGGCCCAGCTGCAGCAACGCGGGGTCGGCCAGGTCGTCCACCGCGACCACCGCGTGCGGGTTGCCCATCGACACCGCGCCGATGTCCAGCGTCGCGCCGGCCACGGCAAGCTCGTAATGGTCGGCCGCGGTGTCGGCCGCGAACGGGATCCGCTTGGGTTCGAACACCGGCTCGCCCATGTCCACGGTGACCTCGTGCGCGCCGAGCAGGCGCACCGTCACCGGGCCGGACGGGCTTTCGACCGTCACCTCCTCGCCCAGCGCCAGCGCGCCGGCGCGGTGCAGCCACGCCGCCACGCAGCGCACGCCGTTGCCGCACTGGCCCGACGGCGAGCCGTCGGCGTTCCAGATGCCGTAGTAGAACGCAGCGCCCGGGCTGCGCGCGGGCTCCACGCTGAGCAGCTGGTCGAAGCCCACGCCGGTATGGCGGTCGGCCAGCGCGCGGATCTGCGCCGCATCCAGCGCAAACGCACGCTGCCGGCAATCCAGCACGACGAAGTCGTTGCCGATGCCGTGCATTTTCGAGAAGCGCAGCTGCATGGACGAACGCCGCTCAGTGCTGGCCGGCAGCCGGATCAGCAACGCTGGCCGGCAGCGCGGGCGTCGCCGGCTGCACCGTGGTCGAGGCCGCGGCAGGCTGGCTCGGCAGCACCAGCGGCCCCTTGTTGCCGCAGCCGGCAAGCGCGGCAACGGCGAGGCAGAACGGCAGCAGCAGGAAGGATCGGCGCATGGTCGGGATTCCTCGAAGACAGGCGCAGTATAGCGAGGCACCGCGGCCCGGCCGCGGCATCGCCGCTATCATGCGCGCACGGATCGCACGACGCGGCGACGAGGTAACCACGATGGACTGGAGCGCGCTGCTGCGCCTGCCGATGACCCTGCTGCTGGTGCTGGCGGCGGTATTTGCGTTGATCACCCTGGTGCAGCTGGTGGCGTTGCGCCAGCGCCTGCACCGTGGCCGCCGCCTCGCCGCCAGCTGGCGCGCGCTGCTGTGCCTAGCCTGCTTCGCGCTGACCCTGCTGCTGGCCGGCGCCGGTGCCGCGCTGCGCGGCTACCGGCTGCTCGGCAGCGAGGCGCCGGTGGTTGAAATCGACGCGCGCATCCTGTCGCCGCAGCGCTGGGCGCTCACCCTGAGCTGGCCCGACGGCAGCACGCGCCAGCTGCAGCTGGCCGGCGACGCCTGGCGCGTCGAGGCGGTCGTGCTGAAGTGGAAGCTGCCGGCGCTGCTGGCCGGCGTGCCGCCGCTGTACCGGCTCGACCGGCTGTCCGGCCGCTACGACGACCCCGCGCAGGAGGCGGTGGCGCCGCGCACGGTGATCGGCTTCGGCGAAGCCGGCGCATTCGACCTGCTCAACCTGAAGCAGCAATACCCGCGCTGGCTGCCCGAGATCGACACCGTCTATGGCAGCGGTGCGTTCCTGCCGCTGGTCGATGGCGGCCACTACACGGTGAGCCTGATGCGCACCGGCGCGCTGGTGGCACGGGCGGATGCCGCGACTGCCGAGAAGATCAGCCACCCGCTGGGCGGCTGAGGCAGGCGGCTCGCGTCGTCACCCGTGCCCGGCATCCGGCGGATCAGTCATCGGCCCATGCCGCGAGCGCCGGGTCCTGGCGCAGTCGCGCCCATTCGAGTTTCAGCCAGGGCGTGAAGCGCTCCGGCCAACGGGCGATCTCGCGATCGAGCGCGGCCGGTGTGACGAAACGCCAGGCCGCGACCTCGGCGGGATTGGCGCGCACCGGTTGCGTGCAGGTGCCGGCGTAGACCCAGCACAGTTCGTGCTCGGCGCCGAGGTCGCGGTAGTCGGCCTGGTACTCGAACTTGAACAGGTAGCGCAGCGGGCAGCGCATGCCCAGCTCCTGCTGCAGGCGTCGTTCGGTGGCCTGCTCCATGCTTTCGCCCTGGCGCGGATGGCTGCAGCAACTGTTGGCCCAGTAGCCGGGCCACAGCCGCTTGCCGCGGCTGCGCTGCTGCAGCAGCAGCTCGCCGTGGCCGTTGAAGACGAACAGCGAGAACGCGCGATGGCGCTGGCCGTGGCCATCGTGGGCGGCCGCCTTGCTGGCGCAGCCGACCGCGCGATCGTCGGCGTCGACCAGCACCAGCTGCTCGGCTTCGGAGGAGACCGGGTGGCGTAGCGAGGCGTCAGCCAAAGGACACCTCCAGCGCCTGGTAGCCGGCGTCGCGCATCGCCCGGGCCACGCGGGCGCCACCCTCGGGACACAGCGCGATCACTGCGCCGCCACCGCCGCCGCCGGTCAACTTCGCGCCCAGGGCGCCGTGCTCGCGGGCCAGCTGGACCAGTTCCTCGATCTCGCGGCTCGACACCTGCAGCGCGTTCAACTGGCCCTGGCAGATGTTCATCAGCTCGCCGAGCTCGGCCAGGTCGCGGGCCTGCAGCGCGTCGAGCGCGTGCCGGGTCAGCAGGTCGATCTCGTCGAAGATGCGCTCGTAGCGCGCCGGGTGCTGCAGCCACGCCTGGCGCACGCGCGCCACCATCCTCGCGGTCAGGCTCTCGCTGCCGCTCAGGCCGATCACGAGCGGCAACGGCTGCGGCAGCGCGAGCGGACGGATCGTCGCCGGCGCGCCGCGCCGGTACAGCAGCGCCTGGCCATGGGTGGCAACCGTGTTGTCGATTCCCGAGGGCGTGCCGTGGGCGATCTTCTCGCACTCGAACGCCAGCGCGCAGACGCTGGCGTCGTCGAGGCCCAGCGCGCAGTGCCGGTCGAGCGCGCGGATCACCGCCACCGCCAGCGCCGCCGAGCCACCCAGCCCCATCGCCCGCGGCATCTCCGGCGCCACCTGGATGCGCAGTGCGCGCCGGCTCAGGCCGAGGCGTTCCAACAGCAGCGTCAGCGACTGCGCAAAGGAACCCGGGCGCGCCGGCTGCTGCAGGCGTTGCTCGATGCCCCAGCGCGGAATCAGCAGCGTAGTGCCATCGCGGGCGTCCTCCACGCGCGCGCGGATCGCCAGCGGCACCGGCGCGGCGATCGCGTGGCGGCCGTACACCACGGCGTGCTCGCCGAGCAGGATCACCTTGCCGTGGCCGGCCGCCCATTCCGGCGTGCCGGCCCGCGGCCGGCCGTGGGCCGCGGGCCCCGGCGCCGCCTGCCCGCCCAGCTCGGCCACGATCAGCTGCGCCTTCCACAGCTTGATCTCGCCGTCGGCCAGCAGGCGTTCCACCACCTGATCGAACATCGGCGGCGTGGCGCCGGCCGCCAGCGCCACGCTGCGCGCGTGCAGGGTCATGTGGCCTTGCTGGATGCCGTCGGTGACCAGTGCGCGCAAGGCGGAGAAGTTCTGCGCCAGGCCGACGGCGGCCATCACTTCGGCCAGTTCGCGCGCACCGGGCGAACCCAGCAGGCGGTGGTTGATCGCCACCATCGGGTTGGCCTGCAGCGAACCGCCCACGGTGCCGACCTTGAGCGGCAGCTCGATGCTGCCGACCAGGTCGCCCTGCGCGTTGCGCGACCAGCGGGTCAGCGCGCGATAGCCCTGGCCGCGTGCGGCGTAGGCGTGCACCGCCGCCTCCAGCGCGCGCCAGTCGTTGCCGGTGGCCAGCGCCACCGCATCGACGCCATTCATGACGCCCTTGTTGTGGGTCGCGGCGCGGTACGGGTCGACCAGCGCGAGGTCATTGGCCAGGATGATGCCGTCGCGCACCTGTCCGCCGTCGTGGCCCTTGCCGGCCAACGCATGCGCCGGGATCACCGCGCTGGCGCGCACCAGCGCGCGGTCGGTCAGGTTGGACAGGATGCGCAGGCAGGCCTTGCCGCCGGTGATCGCCTCGGCCAGCGGGGCCACGCCCTCGCACATCGTGTTGACCAGGTTGGCGCCCATCGCGTCGCAGGTGTCGACCAGCAGGTGCAGCACCAGCATGTCGGGGCCGCCGTCCGGTGCGGCGTGGATCAGCACCTCGACGTCCGTCACGCCACCGCCGCGCGCGACCATGTTCGGGTGCAGGCTGTTGGCCAGGTTGATGATCTCCTCGCGCCGCTGCAGCAGGGCCGTGCGCGCCCTGCCCGCGTGGGCCACGCCGGTCAGCTGGACCTGGCCGATCAGCAACGGCCGGTCGCTCGCGGTGGTGAAGCCGCCGCAGCCGCGCACCAGCTTGGCGGCGGCGCTCAGCGCGGCCACGATCGACGGCTCCTCGACCACCAGCGGCACCACGTAGTCCTTGCCGTTGATCAGGAAGTTCAGGCCCAGCCCCACCGGCAACCCCATCACGCCGATGACGTTCTCGATCAGCTTGTCGGCCTGCGCCGGTTCCAGCCGCTGCGCACCGCTGGTCAGCGCGCGGTGATCGGCCTGCGTCAGCAGTCCGCGGCTGCGCAGCAGCTGCAGTCGCTCGCTCACGCCCAGCCGATGGAAGCCGGGCAGGCGGGCAGGATGCTCGGGCGCACTCGCCGCGCGATCGTGCGGCATGTCGTCGGCGCAGGTGGCGGCAGGCGCGTCGGCCTGCCCGATGGCGGGTAACTGGTCCACGGGGATGTTCCTGGCTGGGTCGTCGAATCAGTGCACCTGCACGCACGCGGCGCCGGCCGGGTGCAGGTCGAGTACGGGAAAGCCGGCGGCGGTGGCGGCGCGCCGGAACGCTTGCAGGCGCGCAGCGTCGGTGGTCAGCGCGATGCCGACATCGCCGCCGCCGGCGCCGCAGGTCTTGTAGGCCACGCCCAGGCGCGCCGCCAGCGCGGCCAGCGCGCGATGCTCGGGGCAGAAGATGTCCAGGCCACTGGCGGCGGCCAATCGCTCCAGCGCCAGCGCGTAGGCCGCCACCGCCTCGAGCAGTGCGGCCGCGTCGGTGGCGTCCGCGGCCGCCGTGGCGCGGTCGCCGAGCTCGCGCATCGCGGCGGCATGGCGCGCCGGTGCCTGCGCGCGCCATGCCGCCAGCCGCTGCAAAAAGAAGCTGGTCGAGGCCGGGCGGCCGGACCACACGCAGCACCACTGCAGCTCCTGCGGCCAGGTCGCTGGCGCGATCCGCGGCTGCCCGTCGTGCAGCCGGTAGACCAGCAGGCCGCCGTGCAGGCTGGCGGCGACGTCCAGTCCGCTGCCGTGGCCGTCCTGTGCCCGGCGGTGCGCGGCGAGCAGCGTGTCGAGGGATGGCGCGCCGCGCCGGCCCAGCGCACGGATCGCGCTGGCCAGCGCCACCGTCAGCGCCGCGCTGGAGCCGAGGCCCAGCTTGCGTCGGCGGTCACCGTCGGCGTGGAACGCGCGGGTATCCAGGCTGGCGCGAAACGGCGGCGGCCGGTCCTCCGCGCCCAGCGTTTCCAGAATCGCACGGACCAGCCCCAACGACTCGGTGGCCGTCGCCTCCAGTGCGGGCCAGCGCATCCGTCCACTCGCATCCAGCCGGCCGTGCGGGGCATGAATGCCGAGCCCGGGCGCGGTGATCTCGTAGTCGCCGCCGTCGCTGTCTTCCAGCGCCACGCGTGCCTGGCGGTCGATCGCCAGCACCAGTGCGGGGGCACCCTCCAGCACCGCGTATTCGCCGGCGATCACCAGCTTGCCCGGCGCCGTGGCCAGCACGCGCATCAGGGCGTCTCGCCGTCGTCGAGCAGCCGCGCGCCTTCGCCCAGACGGCTGCTCAGCACCTGTTCGACGCCAGGCAGCGCGGCCAGTGCCGCGGCCACCCGCGCCGCCGCGTCCGGCGTGCAGACGGCCTTCACCTGGGGGCCGGCATCGACGGTGAAGAAAACCGGCTCGCCGGCGTCCTCGCGCAGGGCGCGGATGCGCTGCATGCAGTCGACGGTGGCGCCGTTCCAGTACAGCAGCGGCGGCCGGCTGGACTGCATCACCGCATGCATCTTCAGGCAGCTGTGTTCGCTCAGCTCGGCCAGCGCGGCAAAGTCGCGCGCCTGCACCGCGCGACGCGCGGCCGCCAGATCCGTCGCCGCGCTGTGCGTCCACGCCGGGTAGAACGGCGAGCTGCGGCGGCTGCGCTCCATGCCGACGCCCGAGCCGACGCGCTTGCGCCGGTGCGAGGTCACCGCGATGACCACCGCCAGCGGCCACGCGGCGGCGTCCAGCAGCGGTTGCGCGATCGCATCCGTGCCGTCGTCGCGCTCGCCGGCGTCCAGGCCGACGAAGCCGCCGAACAGCGAGCGCGCCGCCGAACCCGAACCCCGGCGGGCCAGCATCGACAGGGTCCGGCGGTCCAGCCCGAGACCGAGCGCGGCATCGGCCGCCACCACCAGCGCGGCGAAGCCGGAGGCCGAGGAAGCCAGCCCCGCCGCGGTGGGGAAATGGTTGCGCGTGTCGATCCGCGCGCGCCGCGCGGTGCCGGCGCGCTGCCGCAGCAGGTCCAGGCAGGCGCTCACCCGGGCCAGCGCCGCCGGATCCTCCGCGCCGTTCAGGCGCAGCTCGTCATGCCGCAGCGATGCGTCGAACTCGACCCGGGTGCGCGTCCACGGCGCATCGAGGGTGATCGACAGGGAGCCGGTGGCCGGCAGGTTCAGGGCCGCGTCGCGTTTGCCCCAGTATTTCACCAGGGCAATGTTCGGCTGGGCTTGCGCGATGGCGGCCATCGGGGTTCCGGTGCGGGAGTGGCCGCGCCGCCGGCGTCGGCCTCCCGGCATTGTGCCGGCGGCGGCTCCTGCGTGACCTGATGTACATCAGGCCGTGCCGGGCGACGCGCCTCTGCGCGTGGCTCAGTCGAGCGACCGCGCGTAGCGCCAGGCATCGGCGCCGTCTTCGTAGTAGTGCGCGTAGCGGCCGGCGCGGCGGAAGCCATGGCGTTCGTACAGGCGGATCGCGGCGTCGTTGTCGGTACGCACCTCCAGCTTCAGCGCGCGGCAGCCGCGGCGGCGCACGGCGTCGTCCGCGGCGAGCAGCAGTGCGGAGCCGACGCCCTGGCCGCGCGCTTCCGGCGCGGTGGCCAGCGAGTACAGACGGGCCAGCGCGCTGCCCTTGCGGAAGAACAGCACGGCGCTGCCGAGCAGCCGGTGATGATTGGCGCTGGCCACCAGCACCAACGCGGAGTCGCTGTCCAGGTGGCGGCGGTACTGCGCGCGGCTCAGCCGGTCGCCGTCGAAGCTGCGCAGCTCCAGTGCGACCAGTGCGTCGAGGTCGCTCGCCAGGGCGCGCCGCACGCGCACGCCGGCAGCGGGCGCGTCGGGGCGTGGCGGCGGAGGTGGTGATGGCGGGGTCGGCACGCGCGGACTGTAGCAGCCGCCGGCGGCGACGCCCGGCCGCGGTTTACCCGCGCTTCAGCGCTGCCCTTGTGCCTGGCCGGCGCGGTGCGCAAACTGCGCGCTTTGCAAGAGCCGTCACGCTAGCGCGCGGCGCCCGCCATCGCCGTATCGCCCGAGTGGTGCCATGACCCGTCTGGTCGTCGTTGTCGAAAAAGCCTCGGACTGGAGTTCGTACTACCCGTCCGTCGACGTGATGAGCGCGATGGACTACCTGCGCACGCCGGTCGGCGGCGACGACGAGCGCACCCACGTGATCAACCTGTGCCGCAGCTACAAGTACCTCGGCACCGGCTACTACGTCTCGCTGCTGGCCGAGGCTCGCGGGCACAAGGTGATGCCGTCGGTGCGCACGGTGAATGACCTGCGTCGCCGTTCGCTGTACGGCCTGGACATCGACGACCTCAACGCCAAGCTCACCCACTTCCTGCCGGCCGGCGGGCGCGACACCACCGACTTCGGCACCCTGGTCTACTTCGGCGAGACCGCCTACCCGGCGCTGCAGGACCTGGCCCGGCAGGTGTTCGAGATGTTCCCCTGCCCGCTGCTGCGCATCGAGTTCGAGCGCGACCGCGTGTGGCAGGTCAGCTCGATCAAGCCGGTCGGCCTGC
>Ga0209916_1001144_pt1 | contig 26450 bp, 25 predicted proteins | sample ThiBio_1000_plan_FD_183956 | JGI IMG/M metagenome (GOLD analysis project Ga0209916, IMG submission 183956) | Wastewater bioreactor microbial communities from Cape Town, South Africa - Thiocy_solids_2 (SPAdes) | ecosystem: Engineered > Bioreactor > Thiocyanate-remediating > Anaerobic-Aerobic ... | reverse complement strand
GAAAGCCTCACGTCCTGGGCTCCTCATGGGGGTCACAGCCTGCCAGGATCCCCATGAGGAGCCCAGGACCATCCTCGGACGGCCGCCAGCGCCCCGAACCCCCGCCCGTCCGGCGCCAGCCCCCGCCCCCCTCAGCCCTCAAGCAGCCCCGCCACAGCCAGCGCCAGCCGTTTGCCGCGGCTGGTCAGGGCGTACTCGGCGTGGGGGGGACGGCCGGCGACCAGGCGCCGCTCGACGATGCCCGCCGCCTCGAGTTGCTCCAGCCGCTCGGAGAGCGTCGTCGGCGACACCCCCGGCAGGGACTGGCGGAACTCGTTGAAGCGGTGGGCGCCGCTGGACGCGGCGTAGATCGTCGCCATCGTCCAGCGGCGCTCGAGGAGCCCCGCAGCGGCGCGGAGCTCCTTCGGTACCGGTTGGCAGTGATTACACCGTGGCGACATCGGCGCCGGCCTCCGCGGGCTCGAGCGCCAGCCCGAGCACCTCGTCGATGCTCATCACCGGGTGGAACGTCATCTGCTCACGCACCTCCTCGGGGACCTCGTCGAGGTCGCCGCGGTTGCGCTCGGGCAGGATCACCTCGGTCAGCCCCGCCGCGTGGGCGGCCAGCACCTTCTGCTTCAGGCCGCCGATCGGCAGCACCCGTCCTTGCAGGGTCACCTCTCCGGTCATGCCCACAGTGTGCTTGACGGGGCGGCCGGTGAGCAGGCTGACCAGCGCCGTGGTCATCGCGGTGCCCGCGCTGGGACCGTCCTTGGGGATCGCCCCGGCCGGCACGTGGACGTGGAACTCGCGCTGGAAGCGGTCCTCCGGGATGCCCAGCGCCTCGCGGTGCGAGCGGACGTAGGAGAGGGCGATCCGCGCCGACTCCTTCATCACGTCGCCGAGCTGGCCGGTCAGGACCAGGCCCTTGTCGCCGTCCATGGCGGTCGCCTCGATGAAGAGGATGTCGCCGCCGGTGCCGGTGACCGCGAGGCCCGTTGACACGCCCGGGATCGCCGTGCGCTCCACCGACTCCTGGAACACCTTCTGCCGGCCGAGTGCCTCGCGGACCGCCTCGAGGTCGAGGACGATCGGCGCCTCACTCTCGCCGGAGGCGATCTTCGTCGCCGCCCCGCGCAGCAGCTTGCCGACCTCGCGCTCCAGCTGGCGCACGCCCGCCTCGCGGGTGTACTCGGCGACCACGGTGCGCAGGACGTCGTCCCCAACCGAGATCTCCTCCGGCTTCAGCCCGTTGCGCTTCAGCTGCCGCGGCACCAGGTAGCCCTTGGCGATCGCCAGCTTCTCTTCGGTCGTGTAGCCGTCGAAGGCGATGATCTCCATCCGGTCGAGCAGCGGCGCCGGGATCGTGTCGAGCAGGTTCGCGGTGGCGATGAAGACGACCTCGGAGAGGTCGACCTCGACGTCGAGGTAGTGATCGCGGAACGAGTGGTTCTGCGCCGGATCGAGCACCTCGAGCAGCGCCGCCGACGGATCGCCGCGCCAGTCGGCGCCGACCTTGTCGACCTCGTCGAGCAGGATCACCGGATTCATCGTCTCGGCGTCGCGCAGGGCACGGACGATCCGTCCCGGCAGGGCGCCGATGTAGGTGCGACGGTGACCGCGGATCTCCGCCTCGTCGTGCAGGCCGCCGAGGCTGATGCGGACGAACTCGCGCCCGAGGCTGCGGGCGATCGACTCGCCGATCGAGGTCTTGCCGGTGCCGGGAGGGCCAACCAGCGTCAGGATCGTGCCGTTCGCGCGGCTGTCCTGCTCGATCTCGTCGGCCCTCTCCTCGCGCAGCTTGCGCACGGCGACGAACTCGGTGATCCGCTTCTTCACGTCCTCGAGCCCGGCGTGGTCGGCGTCCAGCACCTCCCGCGTGTGGTTCGGGTCGAGCTTGTCCTCGGAGCGCTTGCTCCACGGCACCGCGATCAGCCAGTCGAGATAACTGCGGATCATCGAGCTCTCCGGCGACTGCTCGCCCTGGCGCTCCAGTCGCCGCAGCTCCTTGGTCGCCTGCTCGGCGACCGCCTCCGGCATGCCGGCCTCGGCGATCTTCGCCTCGTACTCGCCGATCAGGTCGGCCTCGTCCTCGCCCAGCTCCTTGCGGATCGACTCCATCTGTTTGCGCAGGAAGTACTCGCGCTGTTGTTTCTGGGCCCCTGACTCGACGTCATCACGGATCTTCGAACGCACCTGCAGCTCGGCGAGGCGCTCGCGCTGCAGCTCGACCGCGATCTCCAGCCGCTGGGTGACGTCGATCGTCTCCAGCAGGCGGAGCTTGCCCTCGTTGGGGATGTCGGGGGCGAGGCCGGAGGTGTCGGCCAGCGCGCCGGGCTCCTCGATCGAGCGCAGGAAGTTGGCGATGCGACCGTCGTCGCCGCGCAGCTCGAGGATCTCCTCGACGACCGCGCGGTACTCGCGCGCGACCTCGGCGGTGTGCTCGTCGTCGGGGTGCCCGTCGTGGATCTCCTGGACCTCGACGTGGAGGGCCTCGCCATCGTCGCCCGCCTGGGCGGCGCCGGCGATCCCACGGTGCAGTCCGACCACGGTCGCGACCGGCCGGCCGCGGCGCGAGGTCCCGTGCTCGACCACCTCGGCGACGACGCCGACGCGGCCGTACTCGCCCTCGCGGCGGGGGAGGAGGAAGACGCGCTCGTCCTCGCCGACGTCGATCGGCAGGGTCGCGGTGACGGTCGGGAAGACGATCGCGTCGTCAAGGGGAACGAGTCTGTAAGTCATGACCAAGTCCACTTTCTGTAGTTAGTGCTTAACCAGAATAGCGCTACACCTTCCGTACCTCAACCCCCGCTTGAGTTCGCACTTCTCCGCGCATACCGCGGCAAAGTGCGAACTCGCCCGAGGGGGTGGCGGGTAGGGTGGGGGCCATGGACGAGAAGCGCGCGAAAGAGCTGCTGAAGGCGGAGCGGGAGCGGGTCGAGGCGGAGCTCGCCTCGGTGCGCGGCGAGAGCCGCGAGGAGTCCGACCAGGACGTGCCCGCGGGCGACTTCAACAGCGAGGGCCTTTATGAAGACGAGCTGGCGGCCGGGCGCGAGGGGGACCTGCAGCGGCGCCTCGACCGGATCGAGCGGGCCGAAGAGCGGCTCGCCGCCGGCACCTACGGCCTCTCGGTCCGCTCCGGCGAGCCGATCCCGGACGGCCGCCTCGAAGCCGAACCGCTCGCCGAGCTGACCGTCGACGAGGAGCCGGGCGGCACCAAACGCTGGTGAGCTGAGCGATGCCGAAGACGAAGGCCCAGATCTCGGTCTCGCTCGACGGTTACATGGCGGGGCCGAACCAGAGCGAGAAGGACCCGCTCGGCGAAGGCGGCGAAGCGCTGCACGAGTGGGCCTTCAACCTGGCGTCCTTCCACGAGATGCACGGTCGCCACGGCGAGGGCGAGCGCGGCGTCAGCGACGATGTCCTGCGCCCGACGCTCGACCGCCTCGGCGCGGTGGTGATGGGACGCAACATGTTCGGACCGATCCGCGGCCCCTGGCCCGACGATGAGTGGAAGGGCTGGTGGGGCCAGGACCCGCCGTTCCACTGCCCGGTCTACGTCCTCACCCATCACCCTCGCGACCCGGTCGAGATGGACGGCGGCACCAGCTTCCACTTCGTCACCGAGGGGATCGAGACGGCCGTAGCCGCAGCCAAGGAGGCCGCCGGCGACCAGGACGTCGCGATCGGCGGCGGCGCCTTCACCCTCCAGCAGGCGATCGTCGCGGGCCTCCTCGACGAGATCGTCGTCACCCAGGTGCCGATCCTGCTCGGCGGCGGCGAGCGCCTCTTCGACCGCCTGCCCGCCTCCACCAAGGTCGAGCTCGCCGCGGTCGTCGAGGGCCCCGACGCCCTGCACCTCACCTACCGTTTCGGCTGAGCCGAATCAGGAATTTAAAGCGGGCGACCGCGCCCGCCGATAGGTTCGGCACCATGGCTACCGAACCCACCCCCAGCGAGGAGGCGATGCTCTACGGCGGTCGCTTCCTGACCGACGACGCTCCCGACGGCCCCTTCCCGACGACCGGCATGTCGGCGCTCGACGCGCAGCGGCTGGTCGAAGAGGAACTTCAGCTCGAGGGCGATCCCAACCGCAACCTCGCCACCTTCGTCACCACCTGGATGGAGCCGGAGGCGAACGAGCTGATCGCCGAGAACAACTACCGCAACTTCATCGACCACGCCGAGTACCCGGTCTCGGCGGAGGTGGAGAAGCGCTGCATCAGAATGCTCGCGGATCTGTACCACGCGCCCGGCGAGACGACCGGTGCCCGCACGCAGGGCTCCTCCGAGGCGATCATGCTCGGCGCCCTCTCGCTGAAGTGGAAATGGAAGGAACGGCGGGAAGCGGCGGGCAAGTCGACCGACTCGCCGAACCTCGTCTTCGGCGGCGACGTCCACGTCGTCTGGGAGAAGTTCTGCCGCTACTTCGACGTCGAGCCGCGGATCGTGCCGCTGCAGGAGGGCAAGTACACGATCGGCCCCGACGACGTCGAGCCCCACGTCGACGAGAACACGATCGGCGTCGCCGCCGTCCTCGGCACCACCTTCACCGGCCACGCCGACGACATCGTCGGGATCAACGACCTGCTGATGCGGCTGAAGGAGGACAAGGGCCACGACGTGCCGATCCACGTCGACGCCGCGTCCGGCGGCTTCGTCTGGCCGTTCCTCTACCCGCACTCGGAGTGGGACTTCCGGCTCGAGCAGGTGCGCTCGATCAACGTCTCCGGCCACAAGTTCGGGCTCGTCTACCCGGGGATCGGCTGGCTGGTGTTCCGCGAGGAATCCGACCTCGCCGAGCACCTCGTCTTCTACGAGAACTACCTCGGGGAGACCGACGCGACGTTCACCCTCAACTTCTCCACCGGCGCCTCGATGGTGCTCGCCCAGTACTACAACTTCGTCCGCTTCGGCCGCGAGGGATACGGCTACGTGATGCAGGCGATGGAGGCGAACGCGAAGGCGCTGGCCGAGAAGCTCGACCAGTGCGGCCACTTCGAGCTGATCGGTGCCGACGAGGAGCAGCTGCCGCTGGTCGCCTTCAAGCTGATCGACGGCAAGGGCTACGACGAGTTCGACGTCTCCTGGCAGCTCTCGGCGGAGCGCGGCTGGATGCTGCCCGCCTACACGATGCCGCCGAACGCGGAGGAGGTGAAGGTGCTGCGGGCGCTGGTCAAGCACACGCTGAGCCGCGCCCAGATCGACCGCCTCGCGCGCGACATCGAACACGCCTGCGACACGCTGGAGAAGAAGGGCCGCGCGCACAAGAGCGAGCGGCACAAGGCCAAACGCAGCCCGAACGTCTAGGAGGTCGGGCCGCCCGCCCGGCTCGGCCACCACGCCCGGTCGCCGAGCCGGTAGGTGATCGCCGGGATCAGGAGCGCGCGGACGACGAAGGTGTCGAGGAGGACGCCGGCGGCGACGGTGGCGCCGATCTGGATCAGCTCCTCCAACGGCAGCAGGCAGAGCGTGGCGAAGGTCCCGGCGAGGATCAGGCCGGCGCCGGTGACCACGCCGCCGGTGGCGACCAATGCCCGCATGGTCCCCTCGCGGGTGCCGCGCAGGCGCGCCTCCTCGCGCACCCGCGTCATCAGGAAGATGTTGTAGTCGACGCCGAGCGCGACCAGGAAGAGGAAGGCGAGCAGGGTGAGGTCGAAGGTGACCCCTTCGCCGGCGAGCTGGGAGAAGGCGAAGGTCGAGAGGCCGAGCGTGGCGGCGAAGGAGAGGACGACGGTCGCCATCAGGTAGAGCGGCGCGGCGATCGCCCGGAGCACCGCCGCCAGGATCAGCCCGACCACGATCAGCACCAGCGGCACGATCAGGCGGGTGTCGCGGCCGTTGGTCTGCTCGACGTCCCAGTTCTCCGCCGGGAGGCCGCCGAGCAGGCCGTCCGGGGAGACCTTGTGGAGGCGCTCGCGGACCTTTTCGACAGCTTCGGCCGCTTCGCCGGAGTACGGGTTGCCGGCGAGGATGACGACCACCACCGCCGATTCGAGCTTGCCGTCGGCGGGGACCGGGATCGCCAGGCGGACCGAGTCGAGCCCGCCCATCGCCCGCGCGACCCGCGCCGCTTCGTCGACCGGGACCACCGCGGTCAGCGGCGAGGCGAGCCCGGGCGGGAAGTGTTCGTTCAGGACCTCGGTGCCTTCGCTCGAGTTGGTGGGCTTCGTCTCGCCTTGGCCGAAGCCGATCGTGCCGTGGTGAACGAGGTTGCCCGCGGCGAGGACGAGGAGCCCGACGATGACGGCGCCGATGATCGGCCGCGAGCGGCGCCGCACGAACCCGGCGACCCCGTCCCAGCGGCTCGGGCCCTCGCGCCGCGCCGCCCCGGCCGCGGGCCAGAAGGCGCGCTCGCCGAGCACCGCGAGGAGCGCGGGGAGAAGGGTGAAGGCGGAGCAGACCATCACCGCGATGCCGATCGCCAGGATCGGCCCGAGCCAGTGGGTCGACTGTAGGTCGGCGACCAGCAGCACGAGCATCGCGGCGATCACGGTGCCGCCCGAGGAGGCGATCGGGCGGACGCTCTCGCGCAGCGCCGTCGGCAGCGCCACCTCGGCGGGCGACCCGGACTGCAGCTCTTCCCGATAGCGGTGGACGAGCAGCAGTGAGTAGTCGGTCCCGGCGCCGAAGACGAGCACCAACAAGAGGAAGGTCCCCTCGCTGTTGACGACGATCCAGCCCGCCTTGATCACCAGGTAGGCGATGCCGATCGCGACCGTGTAGGCGGCGCCCACCGCCAGCAGTGGCAGCAGCGCGAGGAGCGGCGCCCGGTAGACGAGCAGCAGCAGGAGGAGGACCAGCCCGAGCGTCGCGATCAGCAGGGTGCGGCCCGCTTCGTCGGCGACCTGGTCGAGGTCGGCGGCGATCCCGGCAGGCCCGGTCACGTAGGCGTGCAGGCCGGGGACGGCGTGGGCGGCGAGATAATCGCGCATCGCGGTGACGCCGTTGCGGATGGCGCCGTGGTCGGCGGCGTTCAGCGCCAGCACGAGGAGTGCCGCTTCGCGGTCCTTGGAGATCGGCCCGACGCCGTGGGCATAGTCGGCGATCGCGCCGAGCGGCCTGCCGGTCGCGGCGGCGAACGGGTCGACGATCGGCGTCGCGCCGGTGATGCCGAGCCCTTCGAGGCCGCGGCCGAGCTTGCCGATCGCGTTCAGGTCGTCGTGCGTGAGGCCGCCTTCCCGGTCGAAGACGATCACCGCCGGGACCTCTTCGGCATTGGATTCGGCGGCGGTCGTGGGGACGCCGCCGCCGCTCGGGTTCGTGGCGCCTCCCAGGGCGGCGGCCCCGTCGAGCACTTCGATCGCCTGGATCGATTCCGCCCCCTTCGGCAGGAAGCTCGACTGGCCGGCGGCGGTGACCTCACCGATGTGGGAGCGGGCGACGTAGCCGCCGATCCCGATCGCGACCCAGGCGGCGATCGTCACCCAGCGGCCGCGCGGGCCGGTCACCGCAGCGGCGAGCGCGGCGATCACCGGCGATGGCGGTCGACGTCCTGCACGCGCGAAGCCTATTCACGCCCCCGGGCGCCCCTGGCTGGTTCCTTTTGGCGCCGGGGACGCCAAAAGGAACAGCCAGCCGGGTACCGTCAGCCCATGCCCACCTGGATCGCCCGCCGCGCCGTCCCCTGGATCTGGAAGAAGGTCCCCTGGAAAACCGTCTGGGCGATCACCCTCTGGCTCGCCCAGAAGGGCCGCGACCGAGTGGGGGACAACCTGACCGACAAAGAGCAGTCCGACTTCTGGGCGCTGCTGAAGAAATCACGTGGGCGACCGGGCAACCTGAGCGCGCGGGATCGGTCGCGGATGAAGGACATCGTGGGTAAGGCGATCCGGGGGTAGGGGGCGGGACGGGCGGGGGTCCGGGGCGCGGGCGGCCGTCCGAGGTGGGTGCGGGTGTCCTGGGCTCCTCATGGGGGTCCTGGCAGGCTGTGACCCCCATGAGGAGCCCAGGACGTGAGGGGTGCGTGGGAGAGGCGGCACAGGGACGTCGCGAAGTCGGACTTCCGTGACGATCGTGTCGGGGAGCCTCCACACCTCGGCCGGATCCGTGACGAAGATGCCGGGAACGTCACACTTTCCGGCCCGGAAGGACCCTTTTCGGGCCCCAAATCAAGGGCCCGGAACGCGCTGCGTGATTTAGGGCCCCTATGGGGTGGGAAATACACGCAGCGCGGAAGTCGGTGTTGCACAACACGGGAGGAAACGTGGAGTTCCCGGCATCTCCGTCACGGATCCGGCGGCCGGGAGCTACCGTGGTTCGAAATCCACCTGTGGGGTGGATTTCGAACCACGGTAGGCCGACCGGGGATCCGCGTGGTTGGAAACCCGCGCCATACGCGGATTTCCAACCGGGGAGATCCCTGACCGTTCGGGGACCCGGCCCTCGGCGCCCTTCGTGGCGCGTCCCGTCACGGTTCCGTGATCCTCCCGTTCGCCTTCCGCCGGTGTCCCTCCACACCTTCCATACACCCGCCCCTCTCGCCACGGCCACAGCCTGCCCGGGCCGTGGCGAGAGGGGCGGGTCTCTACCCGGCGACAGCTTGCGGGGCCCCGTCCCTCCCGGGCGACAGCTTGCGGGCCCCGACCCTTCCCCGGGCGCCAGCGTGCGTGTCCCCGTCCCTCCGCCCCCGGCCCTTAAGCCCCGTCGGTGCCCTCTCCGTCCCCGCCCTCCCCGTCCTTGCCCTCCGGTGAGCGGAACTGCATCAGCTCGACCTTGGCGTGGATGTCGGCGGGGGAGCCGTCGGCGGTGCGCTCGGCGACTCGGGCTTCGACCTGGAAGAGCTGCTCGAGGGCGTTTTCGATGACGCCGGTGACTTCGCGCCAGCCCTCCTCGTCGACGGTCATCGGGGAGCGGGTGAGGTGGGCGTGGCCGCCGGCGAAGAAGGTGCCCGCGCACATCGAGTTGGTGATGTCCTGGGAGATCATCCGCAGGGTGACGGCGGCGATGTTGAAGTGCGCCTTTTCGCCCAGCGACTGCCAGGCCGCGCCGTCGATATAGAGGCGCTGCGTGGCGCGGTAGAAGTGTTCGACCACGCGGCCCCCTCGGACCGCCTCGGTCCGCACGAGCTCGACGCAGCCGAGCTTGCGCAGCTGGTTCAGGTGGTAGGTGACGTTGTTCAGTCGTTCGCCGATCTCCTCCGCCACCTGGCGCGGAGAGGCGGTGCGTTCGAGCAGGATGCTCATCGTGTGGACACGGGTCGGATGCGACATCGCCGCGAGCAGTTGCGGGCTGACGAGGTCCGGCGTCGTGGCAGCGGCATCGTTGGTCGGAGTGGTTCCCACGCAATCCTCCAAAAAAACTTGAGTTAGTAACCCGTCTGCATTAAAGCCCATTCCGCCCATCGGTCGCAGTTAGCGAGCGAAAACGCCAAATAACCTTGCTTGAGTAGTCAGCAAGCATCAAACTTTCCCGGTAATCCTGTCCACGGAGAGAGCGGGAAGGGAGGTGCGAGATGAAGCTCGTGGAGATCCGCCAGGTCGTCCCGGCGACCAGCGTTTCGAAGCCCAACTGAGGTTCGGCGCGCAGGGGCGGCGCGCCCCGCGGACGCGCGGGGGCGCCGCCTTTTTGGCGGAGTGCATCGGAATGGTGTAATCACGCAACACAAACGATCGATTGTTGGCCACCCATGGGCGTACCTACGTAAAACTGCCCGATCAATGAATCGCCGTCGACCGAATCGCATCGACCAGCGCCTGGTGCGGGCGCTCGGCCACCCGCTGCGGGTGAAGATCCTCGAAGTCGTCCAGCTCCGCAAAGCCAGCCCGAGCGAGCTGACCGACCTGCTGCAGGCGCCGCTCGGCAACGTCGCCTACCACGTGCGGGTGCTGGAGAAATGCGGCTGCATCGAGCAGGTGGCGACGGCCCGGCGGCGCGGCGCGGTCGAGCACTACTTCCGCGCCCGGCCGCGCTCCTACATCGGCCACCAGGACTGGCGCAAGGTGCCGAAGAGCCTCCGCGACGCGGTCACCGGCGCCTCGCTGGGGACCTTCTTCGACAAGGCCGCCGACGCGCTCGAGGCGGGGACGATGGACGCCCGCGACGACACCACGCTCAACTGGATGCCGATGGCGGTCGACGCCGCGGGCTGGGCGGAAGTCGCGGCGGTCTTCGAGGCCGTGACCAATCGCCTCGAGGCGATCCACGAGCTCTGCCGCCGGCGGATGCAGCAGAACGGCGAGGAGCCGACCGCGCTGGTGGTTGGCATGGCCGCCTTCGAGCCGGCGCCGAACGGCTTCGTCCCGGAGGTCGGGGCGGAGATGGACGCCCGCGGGGACGCGGCCGACGGTGACGGGACCGACGCCGACGGGGCGGATGCCGACGGGATCGCCGACGGCGAGGGCGCGCCCAGCGCCTAGGCCCGGCCGCTCCCCGGCGGTCGCTTAGGATCGGCGCCGATGCCGGAGCCCGTCACCGTCACGGTCGAGGTCGCCCGTCCCCGCCAGGAGGTCTTCGACTACGTCGACGTCGCCGCCAACCACGAGCGGTGGATGGACCACTTCTTCAAGGACTGGCGCTTCGAGGGGCCGCCGCGCGGGGTCGGGGCGATCACCAAGGCGCAGGTCGACGCGCCCGGCGCGCGCGAGCGGGTCACGATCGAGGTGGTCGAATCGGTGGCGCCGGAGCGGATCGTCGAGGAAGGCGAGAACGCCCACGGCAAGCGGCGCACGCGCGGCACCTACCGCTTCGCCGAGCTCGACGGCGGCCGGACGCGGATCGAATTCGAGCTGGAGTGGCTGAAGACGCCGCGCTCCGAACGGATCCTGCCCTTCGTCTCCCGCGCCTTCATGCGCCGCGCCAACGGCAAAGGCATGAAGCGGCTGGCGGCGCTGCTCGAAGAAGGCTGACGTGGGCGCGGACGGGGAGGGCGGAGGCGACGGCGCCGGGACGGGCGGCGGGCCGGTGCGCCCGGACCTCGCCGAGCTGCGGGCGCGGCGGGCGCTGACCGAGGACGCGGCGCGGCCCGAGGCGGTGGCCCGGCGCCACGCGGCGGGCGGGCGCACGGCGCGCGAGAACCTCGCCGACCTGGTCGACGCGGGCAGCTTCGTCGAGTACGGGCGCTTCGCGATCGCCGCCCAGCGGGGGCGGCGCGAGACGGGCGACCTGATCGCGCGGACCCCGGCCGACGGCTTCATCGGCGGCACCGCGACGGTGAACGGTGAGCTCTTCGGCGAGCGCGCCGCCTGCGCGGTCCTCTCCTACGACTACACGGTGCTGGCGGGGACGCAGGGCGCGCTCGGGCACCGCAAGAAGGACCGGCTGTTCGAGCTGATCGAGCGGATGCGGCTGCCCGCGGTCCTCTTCGCCGAGGGCGGCGGCGGGCGGCCCGGGGACACCGACTACCCGGTGGTGTCGGCGCTCGACACGCGCGCCTTCGCGCTCTGGGCGCGGCTCTCGGGGCTGGTGCCGCGGATCGCGATCGTCGCCGGCCGTTGCTTTGCGGGCAACGCGGTCCTGGCCGGCTGCTCGGACCTGATCGTCGCCACCGAGGGCTCCTCGCTGGGGATGGGCGGCCCGGCGATGATCGAGGGCGGCGGGCTGGGGAAGGTCGACCCGGACGAGGTCGGGCCGCTGGAGACGCAGGCGCGCAACGGAGTCGTCGACGTGGTCGCCGCCGACGAGGCCGAGGCGACCGCGGCGGCGAAGCGGTTGCTCGCCTACTTCCAGGGGACGACGCCCGCCGGCGCGGCGCCCGATCAGGCGGCGCTCCGCGAGATGGTCCCGGAGCGGGCGCGGCGCGCCTTCGCCGTCGGCCCGGTGATCGAGACGCTCGCCGACGTCGGCTCGGTGACCTTCCTGCGCGAGCGCTTCGCGCCGGAGCTGGTGACGGCGCTGGCGCGGATCGAGGGGCGGCCGCTGGGCTTCGTCGCCAACGACTCGCGCCACATGGCCGGCGCGCTGACCAGCGAGGCCTCCGACAAGGCGGCCCGCTTCCTCTCGCTGTGCGATGCCTTCGGCCTGCCGGTGGTCTCGCTGCTCGACACGCCCGGCTTCATGGTCGGTCCGGAGGCCGAGGCGACGGGGCTGGTGCGCCACGCCTCGCGGCTCCTGGTCGGCGGCGCGGCGCTGCGCGTGCCGCTGATCGCGGTGGTGCTGCGGCGCGGCTACGGGCTGGGGGCGCAGGCGATGGCCGGCGGCAGCCTGCACGAGCCGCTGCTGACGGTGGCCTGGCCGGGCGCGCACCTCGGGCCGATGGGCCTCGAAGGCGCGGTGCGGCTGACGCTGCGCAAGGAGCTCGAGGAGATCGCCGACGAGGCCGAGCGCGAGCGGCGCGTGCGCGAGCTGACCGCGGCGGCGGAAGAGAACGCGAAGGCCTTGAACGCGGCAACGCTGTTCGAGATCGACGACGTGATCGACCCGGCGGAGACGCGCGACGTCATCGCCCGGACCCTGCGCGCCGCCGGCACCGGCGCACCCGCGGACCGTCCCCACCCCGTCGACACCTGGTGACCAGTCCCCTGGCGAGTTCGCACTTCTCCGCGCTATCCGCGGATTTCTGCGAACTCGTCCGGGGGGCCCGCTGGTGACTTCGCAGTTAACCGCGCTATCCGCGGCGAAGTGCGAACTCGCTCCTCGGCGCTCACCAGAGGGCGGTGTGGGACTCCATGACGCCGCGGCCATCGGCGAGGTCGATGCCGTCCACGGTGCCGCTGAAGGTGCCGAAGCGGTGGCGGTAGGTGGAGCGGACGAGGAGGAAGTTGTCGTCGCGGACCCGCTCGGCGCCGCCCTCGAAGTCGAGGCGGGAGCCCGCGGCGAAGCGGACCGACTCGAGGCCGTCGAAGGTGACCGGGGCCGGCTCGTGGGGGACGCCGTCGACCCAGACGGCGCGCTCGCTGCGCTCCGGCGGGTCGTTGATGCCCTCGACCAGGTTCCAGGCGAGGGCGCTGCCGTCGGCAGTCGTCCCGACCCCGGCCGACCAGTGCCAGCTCGTGTGGCGGGCCTGGTAGCCGGCCGACTCGTCGTCGACGCCGAAGCCCTCGACTCGCGCGCGCAGGCCAGGCGTCTCGACGACGCCCTCGATCGGCACCCCCGCCCGCTTGCGGGTCCAGCCCCAGCCGTCGCCGCTCGGGCAGATCGCTTCGATCGGCTCCGCCTCGCCGAGGCGCAGGTCGGCGTGCAGGCCGGGGCCGTCGATCAGCAGCCGCGGCCCGTCGAGGACGACCTCGCGACTGCCCGGGCGCAGCGCGGTGTGGGCGAGCTCGCGGCCGCGCTCGCGGTCCCAGAGCACCCAGAAGGACTGGCCGAACGGGCCGACCTCGGCGCGCGCCGCGCAGAGCATCAGCGTCTCGCCGTAGAAGCCGACGTAGCGCCAGCGCTTGCGCAGGCCGCCGTCGCGGCGGAGCGGCATCGGCCCCGGCGGCAGGGGCAGCGAGGGGCGATCCTCGCCAGGCCCGCGCCAGGGAATCCCGCTGATCGGCATGGGTGCAACCTAACCGGCCGGCACGGCTTCGCCGCGCTCACTACTCTCGCCCCATGGCCCAGGTCATCCAGATCGTCGGCGCGCTGATCATCCTCGGCGCCTTCGCGGGCAGCCAGCTCGGCGAGCTGCCGACCGACTCGCGCCTCTACCTCACGCTGAACGTGGTCGGCTCGGCGATCCTGACCGTGCTCGCGGTGGTCGAAGGCCAGATCGGCTTCGTGCTGCTGGAGGGCGTCTGGGCGGCGGTCTCCGCCTGGAGCCTCTTCGTCCTCCTCGGCGAAGAAGCCGAAGCGGCCGAAGAAGCCGGCCCGCCCGAGGCCTGACCGGCGAGTTCGCAGAAATCCGCGGATAGCGCGGAGAAGTGCGAACTCACCCCGGTGGCGCTCAGGACTTCGCGCCGGTTTCGATCAGCCGTTCGGCGAGTTTGCGCATCCCCAGTTCGAGCGCGGCTTTCGCGGCGCCTTCCCAGTCGGTCTCCTGGTCCGGGGGCGGGTCGACGCCGGCGTCGCGCAGCGTCGCGATGTCCTTGAAGGCCAGCAGTTCCTCGCGTCCTTCGAGCAGCGCCGCGCGCAGTTTGGGACGGCGCTCACGGATCGCGGCGTCGAGGATCGCCTCCAGCGAGCCGTGCTCGCGCAGCAGCTCGGCTGCTTTCTTCGGCCCGACGCCCTTGGCGCCCGGCAGCCCGTCGGCGGGGTCGCCGCGCAGGGCGATGAAGTCGGGAACCTGCTCGGGGTCGACGCCATAACGCTCGCGCACCCCGTCGGGGTCCACTTCTTCGGCGCCTTTGCCGCCGGTCCGCACGTAGAGGACGGTGATCCCGGGCGCCGCGCACTGGTACATGTCGCGGTCCCCGGTCATGATCAGCGCCCGGCCGCCCGCCGCGGCCTCGCGCCGCGCCAGCGTGCCGAGCAGGTCGTCGGCCTCGAGGTCCTCGCTGGTCGCCACGGTCCAGCCGAAGGCCTCGAAGAACGGCCCGCTCGCCGCGAACTGGTGCGGCAGCTCGTCCGGCATCGCCTCCTCGCGCTCGGCGTGGTAGGGCGGGTAGAGCTCGGTGCGGTAGGCGGCGGCGTCGGGGCCGAAGCAGAGGACGACGGCGCGCGGCGCGTGCAGTTCGACCTCGCGCAGCACCAGGTTCGCGGTCCCCAGCAGCGCGTTGACGGGCTGGTCGTCGGGCCCGGTGATCGTCTTCGGCAGCGCGTAGAAGGCGCGGAAGAGCATCGAGGGCGCATCGACGAGGAGCAGCGGTGCGGGGTCGGCCACGGCCCCACTTATATCTGGCCCCGTCCGGCCGACGGCCTCGGCTCACTAGATTGGAGCGCCGATGCCCGCGCCCGCGCTCGAGATCGTCGACCTGCAGAAACGCTACCCCAACGGGGTGGAGGCGCTGCGCGGCGTCTCGATCGGGATCCAGCCGGGCGATTTCTTCGGCCTGCTCGGCCCCAACGGGGCGGGCAAGTCGACGCTGATCCACTGCACGACCGGGCTGGCGCAGCCGACCGGGGGCGAGATCCGCGTCTTCGGCCACGACGCGATCTCCGACTACGGCGAGGCGCGGGCCGCGGTCGGGCTCGCCCCGCAGGAGGTCAACCTCGACCAGTTCCTGACCTGCGAGGAGACGCTCGAATTCCACGGCGGCTATTTCGGGATGCGCAAGCGCGACCGGAAGGAGCGGGCCGCGGAGCTGCTCGAGACCTTCTCCCTGACCGCGAAAGCGCGCGAGCGCACCCGCGCGCTCTCCGGCGGGATGAAACGGCGGCTGATCCTGGCGCGGGCGCTGATGCACCGGCCGCGCCTCTTGATCCTCGACGAGCCGACCGCCGGCGTCGACATCGAGCTGCGGCTCGAGCTCTGGCACTACGTCCAGAAAATCAACGCCGAAGGCGTGACGATCCTGCTCACCACGCACTACCTCGAGGAGGCCGACCAGCTCTGCGGGCGGATCGCCTTCATCGCCGACGGCCAGATCGCCGCGCAGGGGACGAGCGAGGACCTCGCCGCGCGCTACGACGTCGTCAACCTCGAGGACGCCTACCTGGCCCTGGTCGGGCGGCGCGAGCTCTCGCGCTCGCACGTCGACGGCGGCGTCACCGCCTGAGTCCCCGGAGCCTCCCCCGATGAGCACCTGGCAGATCCGCTTCCTCAGCCTCTGGCGGCGCGAGATATCGCGCTTCATGAAGATCAAGAAACAGACGCTGGGCGGGCCGCTGCTGGAAACCTTCCTCTACATCTCGGTCTTCGGCGCGGCGCTCGGCTCGCGGATCAAGGAGCTGCACGGGATCGAATACATCGTCTTCGTGATCCCCGGGCTGATCATGATGGCCTTCGCCACCAACGCCTTCTCCAACAACAGCTCCTCGATCCTGCAGCAGAAGTTCCTCGGCGCGATCCACGACCAGCTCTCCTCGCCCGCCTCGCCGCGCGAGCTGCTGCTCGCCTTCAGCCTCGGCGGCTTCGTCCGCGGGCTGATCGTCGCGACGCTCACCTTCATCGTCGCGATCGTCCTCACCAACCTCACCGTGGACCACGTCCTGGTCCTGCTGCCGTCGATCTTCCTGGTCGGCTTCTTCTTCGCCAACCTCGGGGTGTTGATCGGCGTCCGCGCCGAGCAGTTCGACGACGTCGCCTTTGCGCAGACCTTCATCCTGCAGCCGCTGATCTTCCTCGGCGGCGTCTTCTACTCGGCGGCGCTGCTGCCGGAGCCGTTCGAGACGCTGACCAAGTTCAACCCGGTCTACTACATGATCTCCCTGGTCCGTTATGGGTTCGTCGGCTTCACCGAAGTGAACATCCCGCTCGCGCTGGCGGCGCTGACGGCGGCGACCGCGGCGCTCTTCCTGCTCAACCTGCGCCTCTTCCAGCGCGGCTACAAGCTGCGCTCCTGACGGCCCTCCTCTCCAGCTGTTCCTTTTGCCGGAACGGTCGGCAAAAGGAACAGCTGGGCGGCGGCTGCCAGGGCGGCGCGCTTTAACTGGCCGATTACCTCGCCTCTCTACAATCGCGAGCCCGATGGCGACCAGGACCCGCAGGCGGCGCCGCCAGCCGCACAAGACGCGCTGGCACAAGATCGTGATCCCGGTCGTGCTCGTGCTCGGGGCGATCGCGGCCGCCGGTGGCATCGCCGCCGCCTGGGCGCTCAACGTCTACAACGAAGCGCCGCCGCTGAAAAACCTGAAACCGGTCCAGAAGGGCCGCACCTCGGCGATCTTCACCGGCGACGGCAAGCTGATCGGTTACATCCAGTCCGACAACGTGCGCCAGCCGATCGCGGGCTCCGAAATCCCCCAGGTGCTGAAAAACGCCACGGTCTCGATCGAGGACAAGAACTTCTGGGAACACGGGGCGCTCGACTACGCCGGCATCGCCCGCGCCGCGTGGAAGGACGTGCTGGCGGGGGGCAAGCCGGTCCAGGGCGCCTCGACGATCACCCAGCAGCTGGTCCGCAACCTCTACATCCGTCACCCGGAAGACACGATCAAGCGGAAGATCAAGGAAGCGCACCTGGCGGAAGAGCTCTTCGAAGCGCACAGCCGCCAGTGGATCCTCAACTCCTACCTGAACACGGCGCCGTACGGGACCAACGAAGGGCAGACCGCGCTCGGCGTGGAAGCCGCGTCCCAGACCTACTTCAACAAGCCGGCCCGGGAACTGAACCTGACCGAGGCGGCGATGATCGCCGGGCTGCCGCAGGCGCCCTCCGAATACAACCCGTTCCTCGATCCGAAGGCGGCGCTGCAGCGGCGCAACGAGGTGCTGGGGACGATGTGGGAACAGGGCTACATCACCCGTGACCGTTACCTCAAAGCGCGCACGAGCGGCCTCGGCCTGCACGAGGGCAACCGTTACACGCACGTGAACGATCCGTTCCTCTACCGGCTGGTGGAACAGGAACTGATCGACCGCTACGGGATCAACACCGTCCGCAACGGTGGGCTCAAGGCCTACACGACGATCGACCCCGGGCTGCAGGAAGCCGCCGAAACTGCGGTCGCCGGCTGCAGCGAATCGGGCGTCTGCTGGGAAGGCGGCGGGCCGGTCACCGGGCTCGCCTCGGTCGACCCGAAGACGGGCGCGATCCTCGCCCTCGCCTCCACCCCCGGCGAAGAAGGCGAAGAAGAATTCAACTACGCCTGGCAGGCCAAAAAGCAGCCGGGCTCCTCGTTCAAGCCCTACGTGCTGACGACGGCGATCAAGCAGGGCGTCAACCCCGACGACACCTACTACAACGGCACCTCGCCGATGACCCTGGACATCCCCGGCGGCGGCACCTGGGAAGTCAACAACGACGAGCCCGGCGGCGGCGTCATGTCGCTGACCGAAGCCACGGTGAACTCGATCAACGTGGTCTACGCGCAGCTCGACCTCGACGTCGGGCCGGAAAACGTCACCCAGACCGCGCACGAAATGGGGATCGAAGCCGAACTTCAGTCCGTCCCCGCGGAGGCGATCGGCGGCCTCGCCTACGGCGTCTCGCCGCTCGAACAGGCCGACGGCTACGCGACGCTCGCCAGCGGCGGCATCCACCACTCCCCGACCGCGATCAGCAAAGTCGAATTCCCCGACGGCAAGGTCGAAGAAATCGAGAGCGAAGAAGGCGAACGCGTCCTCACTCCCGGCCAGGCCTACGACGTCACCAACGTCCTCAAAGGCGTGATCACCGAAGGCACCGGCGCCGGGTACACCAACCTGGCCTGCTCGGAAGCGGCGGGCAAGACCGGCACCTCCGAGGAAGAGTCCGACGCCTGGTTCGTCGGCTACACGCCGGAATTCTCGACCGCGGTCTGGGTCGGCCATCCGCGCTCGCGCGAACCGACCGGCTTCGGCGGCCCGACCGCCGGCCCGATCTGGCGCTCCTACATGGAAGTCGCCACCGCGGGCAATTGCCCGGCCTTCGAAACTCCCGAAACGCTGCCCGAACTCTCGGCCCTGAGCGGCGGCCACACGACGAGCGGCAATTACTCGCGCTCGGGCGAAGAATTCGAAGAAAACGAATACGAAGAAGCTGAAGAAGGCGAAGAAGCGGAAGAAGGGCTGGAAGAAGAAACCGAAGAAGCCCCGCCCGAAGAAGTGACCCACGCCCCGGCCGGCGGCGGCGTCTCACCGGGGTAGGTGAGTAGTTCCACAAGTAATACGCCCTAGGCACGCCGCGGAGGCCCAGGAAGCAGGCCGAAGACCCGCAAGCTGGCGCCCGGTCAGGGATGCGCCCCTCTCGCCACGGCCCGGGCAGGCTGTGGCCGTGGCGAGAGGGGCGGGTGTGCGGAAGGTGTGGAGGGTCGTGCACGGGGGCGTCACGGGGGTGCGTCGGGAGTGGCACGGATCCGTGACGGGAGTCGGACGTCGTCACGAAGATGCCGAGAACTCCACGTTTCCTCCCGTGTTGTGCAACACCGACCTACGCGCTGCGTGTATTTCCCACCCCATAGGGGCCCTAAATCACGCAGCGCGTTTCCGGCCCTCTATTTCCGGCCCGAAAAGGGCTCCCCAGGGCCGGAAAGTGTGACGTTCCCGGCATCTTCGTCACGGATCCGGCCGAGGTGTGGAAGCTCTCGGACCGGATCGTCACGGAAGTCCGACTTCGCAACGTCCCTGTGACGCCTCTCCCACGAACGCCTCACGTCCTGGGCTCCTCATGGGGGTCACAGCCTGCCAAGACCCCCATGAGGAGCCCAGGACATCCCGCCGCCACCTCGGACGGCCACCCGCCCCCCGAACCCCCACCCCGACGGCCGACAGCCCCCGCTCGTCGTGGAACTGCTAGTCAAGCCGGTTTCTCCGCGCCTGTGTCCGGTCATGCCACAAGGGCCAGCGGCGCTCTATCGTTGATTGAGGGTGTTCAGGGGAGTCCCGAAGGTGCAGGTCGTCCTGATGGTCGTGGCGACGATCGTGATGGTCGGCGGGGTCGCCTACGAACTCTTCGTCCGCGAGGACGACGCGCCCGCGCATCGGTCGATCACCGAACACGAAGGGACCCTGCACTGGACGCCGCGGGGCCCGAATCCGGCGCCGCGGCTCTCCGAGCGCTTCTGGACCTGGTCCTACCCGGCGGCCTACTCCTCGCGGGTCCACAAGAGGATCGGGGTCTACTTCCGGGACGAGCGGATCGGCTTCGTCGCGGCCAAGCGCGTCGACCGCGGCACGGTCTGGGTCTACGCCTGGATCGCGCCGGAATTCGAGCAGTTGGCCCTGAACGCGGTCGAATCGGAACCGGTCGAGACCAAGGACGGCCCGCGGATCCAGATCTACCGCGTCTCCCACGCTCGACCGACCGAGTCGGGTGCCGCCTGACCGGACGCGCCGCCGGCTACTCGGTGAGGTCGCCTCGCTCGACGAGCTCGATCCGGTAGTCGTCGGGGTCGCGGACGAAGGCGATGCGGCTGCCGGTGGTGCGGCCGCCGGGGCGGTAGGGCGGCTTCTCGGGCTCGATGCCCTGCTCGGCGAGGGCCGCCAGGGTGCCGTCGAGGTCGCTGACGGCAAGGGCAATGTGGTTGTAGCCGGTGCCCATCTCGTAGGAGTCGACGCCGTGGTTGTAGGTCAGCTCGAGGACCGGTTCGCCGTCGTCGAGGGCCATGAAGACGTTGATCGCCTCGTCGCCGATCGGCATCCGGCGCACCTCGGCGAAGCCGAGCTTCTCGTAGAAGGCGACCGAGCGGTCGATGTCGCCGATGCGGTAGCAGGTGTGGAGGTACTTGTTCGCCATCGCCGCGCCTCAGCTTATCCTCCGCTCGATGTCGTCCCTGGGTCGAGCAGTCCTCCTCGCCGCCGTGCTCCTCACGCTCGCCGTGAGCGCCGGGACCGCCGCGGCCGCCGCTCCGCTGCCGGCCCCGGTCCCGACGCCGACCGGGAAGACGGTGACGCTCGCGGTCGAAGAAGTCGCGGGCAAGCTGAAGTTCGTCGGCCCGGAAACGGTGGCCGAAGGCGACCAATTGGAAGTCGTCGACAAGACCGACCCGCAGCGGGTCGGCCCGGTGACCTTCTCCCTGGTGCGCCGCGGCTACCTGCCGAAAACGCGGCGCGCCCAGGGGATCTGCTTCACCCCCGGCCACATCTGCTGGTCGATCGCCGAATGGCAAGGCGTCCACGGCGAAGGCGTGCCGACGATCAACCCGGCCGAAGCGGGCGCGCCCGGCTGGGACACGATGGGCACCAAGACGGTCCCCGGGGACTCCTGGTACTCGGGCACCGAACGCGGCGCGCGCTTCGCCCAGGAGGTGACCGCGAAGGCCGGGACCAGGCTCTGGTTCATGGACGCGATCCACCCCTGGCTGCGCGGCACGATCAAGGTCGTCGCACCCGCCCCGGCCTAAAGAAACCGCCAGGTTTGTCGATTCATACTTCGTCGTGGCCTCCGGCACCGCAGCGCGCGAGGAGATCCGGCCACCGGGTCGGTCCGAGGCCCGTGCGACCGGCGCGCTGCTGCTCGCGGGCGCCGGCCTCGTCGCCCTCTCGCTGATTCTGCCGCACCCCTCCGGCGGCCACCTGATCGCGCTCTGCGCGACCGCCGCCGGGATGGCCGTGGTCGGCGCCGCGGTCTGGTTCTCCTCCTCCCGCGTGCCCGTCGCGCTCGTCCACCTGCTGCTCGCCGGCACCGCGCTCGTCACCTGCGTGCTGTTCTGGGAGTCGGGGCTGGCGGTCGGCCAGTACGGGACGATCTTCACCTGGGGCACGCTGATCTCCGCCTACTTCTTCTCCCGCCGGGAGGCGGCGCTGCACCTGGCCTGGCTGCTGCTCGTCTACGCGGGCGCGCTGGCGCTGGTGGAAGGCACCGGCGGTTACTCCCCGTTCACCCGCTGGATCTTCAGCGCCGTCTCGCTGACCGTGGTGATGCTCTTCGTCAACAGCCTCGCCTCGCGCCGCGAACGCGCCGACACCCGCGCCCGCCACTTCTTCGACCTCTCCCAGGACATGCTCTGCACGATGGACCCGCAGGGGCGCTGCATCGAGGTCAACGGGGCCTGGGAGCGCTGCCTCGGCTACCGGCCGGTGGAGATGCGCGGCCGGCGGCTGCTCGAGTTCACCCACCCCGAGGACCACGCCCACGCGACCGAGGAAGCGCTGCGGGTCTTCGCGGGCGGCGTCTCGGAGAACCTCGAGACGCGGGTGCGGGCCAAGGACGGCAGCTGGCACTGGCTGCGGACCAGCTCGGTGTTCGAGCCCGAGGAGGAGCTCGTCTACGCCCGCTCGACCGACGTCACCCGGCAGAAGTCGCTGGAGGACGAGCGCGAGGCGCTGATCGCCGCCAACGAGGAGCTCGCCCGCTCCGACGCGCTCACCGGGCTGCCCAACCGCCGCGTCCTCGACGACCAGCTGCCGCGCGAGATGGCGCGGACGCTGCGCTCGGCTTCCGAGCTCAGCCTCGCGATCGTCGACATCGACCACTTCAAGGCCTACAACGACACCTACGGCCACCTCGCCGGCGACGCAGTGCTGCGCGACTGCGCCGCGGCCTGGGACGCCTCGCTGCGCGGCGCGGACATGATCCTGCGCTTCGGCGGCGAGGAGTTCCTGGTCGTCCTGCCCGACTGCGGGATCGACGAGGCGACCTCGATCCTCGAGCGACTCCGGGCGGCGACGCCGAACGGCCAGACCTGCTCGGCCGGCCTCGCCATGTGGCGGCCGGGGGAGACGGTCGACGAGCTCGTCGCGCGGGCCGACAAGGCGCTCTACGAGGCCAAGGAGGCGGGGCGGGACCGGCTCGTCAGCGCGGCCTTCTGAGGCTCGGTGCGGGCGGGGCGACGCCAGGGCGACCCCCTTCCCTCACAACAGCGGGACGTTCGTCCAGGGGGTCGCCCTGGCGTCGCGCTCCGGACTGGGAGGATGCTCGGGATGGCGGGGGACCAACTGCAGCAAAGGTTCAGAGTCGCTCGGCGGGATCCGGAGCTGACGGTGCTCGAAGGGTTCCATGCCTTGAAGCACGCGCTGCGCTTCGGGGCGGAGGTGGAGATTGCGGTGGGGACGGACCCGGGGGAGCTGGAGGAGCTCGCGGCTGACCTGGCGCCAGATCTGATGGGGCGCTTCGGGGAGTTGGTCGGGACGGTTGACGCGGACGTGCTCGCCGGGCTCGTGCCGCAGGCGCCGCGGACCGGGGTCGTCGCGATCGCCCGGCGCAAGGGCGCCGACCTGGCGCCGATGCTCGCCGATCCGCGCGAGGCGCCCGTCGTCCTGCTCGAGCAGCCGCGCAACATGGGGAACCTCGGGGCCTGCGTGCGGGTCGCGGCGGCGGCCGACGCGGCGGGGCTGCTGACGATCGGTGAGAACGACCCTTGGCATCCCGACGCGGTGCGCGGCGCCGCCGGGCTCCACTACGCGCTGCCGGCGGTGGCGGCGGTGGAGCGGGCGCCGCGGGGGGACGGGCGACCGCTGCTGGCGCTCGACCCGGAGGGGGAGGAGATCGACCCGGCGGCGATCCCCCCGCGCGCCGTCCTCGCCTTCGGCACCGAGCGCCACGGCCTGAGCGAGGAGCTGCTCGCGGCCGCCGACGGCCGGGTCAGGCTGCCGATGCGGGAGGGCGTCTCCAGTCTCAACCTCGCGACCTCGGTGGCCGCCGTCCTCTACGCGATCCTTCTGGTGCAGCGAGCGTGAAAGTCATGCAGCGTCCGCGCTCATCGGTAAAGCTGGGTTAAGCAACTGCCGACAACGGGGTTGCACCCCAACCGATTTCGAAAGGAAGTCAAGTGCCCCTCGCAGACATCAGTTTCGGCGAACTGCTCCTCGTAGTCGTCGAGATCTTCCTCTTCGTGGTCTGGATCTGGATCCTCTTCACGATCATCACCGACCTCTTCCGCGACCACGAAATGTCCGGTTGGGCGAAGGCGATCTGGATCCTCTTCCTCGTCTTCATCCCCTTCCTGACCGGGCTGATCTACCTGATCGTCCGCGGCTCGGGGATGCGCGACCGCGCGATCAAAGCCCAGACCGACGCGAAAAAACATTTCGACGAATACGTGCGGGAGCAGGCTCACACCTCGCCCGCCGACGAACTCCACAAACTGAACGAACTGCGCGAAAAAGGCGCGCTCAGCCAGGAGGAGTTCGACCAGGCGAAGGCCAAGCTGCTCGCCTGAGAAGCGGTTGGTTTTCAGCCGCCGCCCGTCGGGGCGGCGGCGCGCGAGGGTCCGGCGGGGCGAGGAAGGGGCGCCCCGCCGCCCTCTACATGCATCACGAAAGTCCTGCAAACGTGCCTGTTCTGCAACGTCGCTTGCAAATTATTGGCAACCAGGGGGTAGGACAGGGGTGCTTCGCTAGCCTGCGCGACCGCGGCCGAGTTCCTGTGTTTCACGACTCGACCCCGATCCATGCGGACCCTCTTCACCCACACCGAGCCCCGTCGCGCGCACCGTCGTCTTGCGCTCGGCTTCGGCACCGTCCTCCTCGCGGCGCTGTGCACGCTGGCGCTGCTGCTCGACGCGACGGCCCCCGCCGCGACCCTGCAGGAAAAACGTGACGCGACGCAGTCGAAGCTGAACGAAGTCGAAGCGAACAGCAGCGCGCTTGCCGACACGATCGCCGCCCAGAACGCGGAAATCGACACGATGATCGGCGAAGTCTCCGCCCTGCGGCAGAAGCAGGAAGCGGTCGAGGCGCAGCTCGCCGCCAAGGAAGAAGAACTGGAAGCCGCGACCAAGGCGCTGCGCGACGAACGCGAACACCTGGTCGAAGTCCGCGCCCAGCTGGCCCGCGCGCTCGGCGCCCTGCGCGAACGGCTGATCTCGATCTACGAGTCCGGCTCGCCGAACGTCCTCAACGCGATCCTCGAATCGGAAAACTGGTCCTCGATGGCGGCGCAGACCGAATACCTGAACCGGATCCAGGACTACGACAACGCCGTCGTCGGCCGGGTCAAGGGCCTGCGCAACGAAGTGCGCAGCGCGGTCGACCGGCTCACCTCGACCCGCGAACGGATCGAAGGCGCGCGCGACTCGATCGCCGCCACCGAGGCCGAAGTCGTCGCCGCCAAGGAAGCGGCCGAGGCGCGCTTCGCCGAACTGAAGGTGGCGCAGGCGCAGCGGCGCGAAACGATGAACGCGCTGGAGTCCAAAGAACAGGCGCTGAGCGACAACCTCGCCTCGATCTCCGGACAGATCGCCGCCGAGCGCGCCCAGGCCGCCGCCGAAGCGGCCGCGGCCTCCGGCGTCGTCACCGAATCGGCGGGCGAATTCCCGGCGCCGCTGAACGCCGGCGAAACCGCGGGCTTCATCTCCGAATCGGAAGCGAGCGCCCCCGAATCGGCGCCGGAACAGGTGAAGGGCGCGATCGCCGCGGCCAACGCGATCGCGATGACCCCCTACATCTGGGGCGGCGGCCACGGCTCCTTCGAATCGTCGGGCTACGACTGCTCGGGCGCCGTCTCCTACGCGCTGCACGGCGGCGGCCTCCTGGAAAGCCCGCTCGACTCGACCGGCCTCGAGACCTGGGGCGAAGCGGGCCCCGGCCGGTGGATCACGGTCTACGCCAACGCCGAACACGCCTGGATGATCATCGCCGGCCTCGCCTTCGACACCGTCGGCGGCCCCGGCCCGCGCTGGCACAGCTCGCCGGTGGACAGCCCGGAAGGCTTCATCGCGCGGCACCCGCCCGGCCTGTAGCGCCGCCCAGTAGGCTCGCCGAGCCGTGGAACCGATCTCTTACCTGCAGGCGATCGTGCTCGGTGCCCTGCAGGGGCTCTCGGAGCCGTTCCCGATCTCGAGCCTCGGCCACGCGGTGCTGCTGCCGCGGCTGCTCGGTTGGGACATCCACCAGAACGACGATTACTTCCTCTCCTTCCTCGTCGCGACCCACTGCGCGACGGCGCTCGTCCTCTTCATCTACTTCTTCGAGGACTGGAAGCGGATCTGGTTCGGCTTCCTCCGCTCGGTGAAGGGGCGGGCGACGCCGAGCGACCTCGACGCGCGGCTGGCCTGGGTGATCATCGTCGGCACGATCCCGGCCGGGATCCTCGGCCTCGCGCTCGAGCACAAGCTGCGCACGCTGTTCGCCTCGCCGACCGCGGCGGCGATCTTCCTCACCGTCAACGGCGTGCTGCTGCTGGCGGTGGAGCGCTTCCGGCGGCGGCCGCCGCGCCCCGGCGACGGCGAGGGGGACGGCGACGCGCGGATCGCCAAGATGGGCTTCCGCCAGGCGCTCGGGATCGGCACCGCCCAGGCGCTGGCGCTGATCCCCGGCATCTCCCGCTCCGGCGTGACGATGGGCGGGGGCCTCCTCGCGGGCCTCTCCAACGAGGACGCCGCCCGTTATGCGTTCCTGCTGGCGACGCCGATCATCGGCGCGGCGGGCGTGCTGAAGCTGCCCGAGCTGCTCGGCTCGACCGGCGACGGGGTGCGTGGGCAGGCACTGGTCGGCGCGATCGCCGCCGCCCTCACCACCTGGGCCGCGGTCAAGTTCCTGCTCCGGTACTTCGAGACGAACCGCCTCAGCCCGTTCGGCGTCTACTGCATCTGCGCCGGCGTCTTCTGCCTCCTCGTCTTCACCCTCTGACCCCGCGGTCGATGGGCCGAAAACCAGTCATATAGGCGGGTTTTCGGCCCATCGACGGGAGGGGTTTTGAGAAACTGGAACGTGTTGGTTGCAACTTTCCCCTTTTTGGGTACGTCCGTCCGTGGGATTGCCACCTCGGGAAAGGAGCAGCACATGGAGTCAGTGTCGGTGCCGGAGGTGCGGACGCCGCGGCGGTCTCGCTCGTCTTCATCCTGCTGACGATCACCTTCTTCCTCCTCGGGATCGGCGAATCGAGCGAATCGAAGGGGCTGGTCGAAGTCGGCGGCTGGGCCGGCATCCTGACCGCGGTGGCGGCGTGGTACGCGTCCTTCGCGGCTGTGATCAACTCCACCTTCGGCAGGACGGTTCTGCCCGTGATGCCGCTGGGTGATTGAGACGAGGAGAGGAAGTGGAGATGGCAACTGAAGCAGGAACGACGGGAAGCGATTCGAACCTCGAGCAGGACCTCGAGCGGATGCTCGAGATCGAGACCTTCCCACCGCCGGAGGCCTTCCGCGAGAAGGCCCTCTGGGCCGACCCGGCGATCTACGAGGAGGCCGCCGCCGACCCGGTCGCCTGGTGG